>Ga0058697_10000028_pt1 | contig 97085 bp, 102 predicted proteins | sample AgamicAsMae_FD_66619 | JGI IMG/M metagenome (GOLD analysis project Ga0058697, IMG submission 66619) | Agave microbial communities from Guanajuato, Mexico - As.Ma.e | ecosystem: Host-associated > Plants > Phyllosphere > Phylloplane/Leaf | place: Guanajuato, Mexico | collected 2012-06-04
GCTGGTGGTGCTGACCTCGCTGGTAATTTCATCCACCGTCAGGCGCTGTTCCGCCGCCGGGTTAATTTCTTTCTCCCTTTGCCAAACCATTTCAGTGCCACGCTCGAGCATTTCCATGATTTCTGAGTTGTTGGGCAGGCGGCGGCAAAGTCGATGCGCAGCAGACTTACGTGACATTGACTCATACCAATCCACCCATGGCCCCTTGTTGCTGTTTCTGCTGGCGGCACGAACTTTGTTGATGTCGTCGATATTTAGCCATTCATATTGAAGCTCGCCGGTCTTCATTTTTGCGTACGCGAAAGCGCCTCGCATCTGACCGCGCTCACCGAGACTTGGCTCATAGAGAACGTGCTCACCCTCGTCATCCAGCCAGACGCGGAAAGTGTCGTTTTCATAAACCACGCGTGTCGCTATCACTGATATTTCGCCTGACTGACGAGCACGCTTCATCACGCCGTCAATCATTGGCATGTACTGAGCCACGGGGATTTTTCTGCCGTCAGCCTGGGTTTTGTTAAACGTTACCAGTGCCGCTTCCCTACCATCCGGGATGAGTCCATCTTTGGCGCACGCTGTAAGGGCGTTGATAACGGACTGCTTGTCCGCATTGAATAAATCCCTGTTTGTTGCCAAAGCAACCGCCGCGGCGTTTGTAAAGCGTTCATAGGGGACGTGCGCAGGTAGAATGGATCGCACCGGCACTAACTCGACGTCCAGGTTTGCTTTTATATCGATCAGTTCATTGGTAGCCATATTTTCCCCTTATGCCTGGCCGCGCAGCGCTTTAAGGCGGCTCAGGTCAAAATCGTTCAGTTCGTCGGTGTAGTCGTCGGTGATCGGCGCTGGCCATTTGCCTGTATCAAAGGCGTTGGCAATGGCGCGCATCGTTGTCTGGTATTCCAGATTGCCCAGCTCGAGTAGTTCAGCACCGGCCTCAACGATTGCGATCCAGTGGTAACCCTCATCCTTGTTCACGAATATCCAGAAGAACTGGTCCAGCGCCGCGGTATTCATGTACATTGCTGCGCTGAGGTGGTAATCGCGCTCCGTGATTTCCCGGTGCAGGCGGGCGCGCAGGCCGGACTGCTTCACGTTCCACATACTGATCGTCTTGAGGTCAAAGCCGATACGGACGCCGCCCATATCAATTTCGAGGTCAGGGCGAACGCGGATTTCCAGCCCTGTCTCGTCATCAATGCCGAAGTAGCTCACTTCAACAGCGCGGCTTGGGTGCGTCAGGAACTTACCGGCGGTCGGGTGCGACAGCAGGGCGTTCTGGATGGCCTGAGCCGTCGCCAGCTGCGCGCGGGTGACCAGGATTTTGTCGTCCGGGTTTTCGCGCCAGGCGTCCAGCAGCTCGTCGGCGAATACAGCGTCCGGGTTGACCGATTTAACGGACTGAATCAGGTCGGCTTTGGTACCGGACACTTTCAGCGGCGCAGGCTTCTGCGCTTCCTGCGCGACCAGGTCCGGGTTGATGATTGCCAGCTGTTCCAGCAGCGCGTCGCGGCTGCCGCTGGTTTTCACCGTGGCGGGCAGCGTGGCGTTGTACTCTTTGATGCAGGCTTTCATTGCTGCAGCGGTTGGCCTCTGGCCTTCCTCGATGCGCTGGAACTCCGACGGCAGCGCCATATAGCTCTGGCCGGTTTCTTCTACGGAGGCCCCGAGTGGCGCCTGGGCGGGCAGCGTGGTGTTGTGCGCCTCCAGCAGCGCTTTGATATCGTCGGCACTGAGCACCGGCGGCAGGCTGGCGTTATGCGTATCGATGAATTCACGCAGGGTTGCAGTAGTGGTAAATGCACCTTCGGGGATCGCCGGTTCCACGCTGAATTCGGCATCGAGGTTTTCCGGCTGCAGCGCCAGACCATGCACCAGATTTCCCATATCCAGCACTTTGGAGTTTTCGCGGGCGATGGTTTTGGCGACGTGGCGCGCATTGAAGTACATCAACGAAACACGGGCGTCTTTAACCTGCGTGCTGCTGATGCCGTTCGCTGCGTGATAGACGTTATTCGGCAGCCCTTCATAGCGGCCAGGCTCGAAGAACTCCGGGTATACCGGGTCAGTGCCCTCCTGCTCTGCAGTTTCTTCCGGCGCGCTGGCGGCGGACAGTGAGGGTGCAGCTGCTGCGATAACTTCGGCAGGGGTCAGGGCAGCTGTTTGCTGACCAGCTTCATCAGTGCCTTCGCCCGCTGATAACGCACTATCATTTTTGTCTTCGACCTGGACAGTCGTTTCCATCTGCTCATGATCGGCAGCTTCCTGTGTTTTGGTGGTTGAGCCAATCAGGCCGTCAATGGAGAACATTCCGCCGCCCATGCTGACGACAACAGGTTTAGGCTGACGAAGGTCTTCATGAATCCATTTCGGATCTGTGGGGTCGCTAATGCCCGGCACGAATTCGCCGCGGTCGGCGGCCAGCTGTTTGCCAATCATTTCGGCATCAGGAACGACCTCAGACTTGCGTGCAGAATCTGCGGCCAGCTTTCCTACAGTGGCAAATGGGGTATCCAGCTTATCGAGGCTCTCTACCGGCTCGTTGCCCTGAATCACTGCCGCGACGACGGCAGCACTGTCAATCTGACGAGCAGCGGACAGGACAGTATCGGTTGGCTTATCGTGATGAATCTCGTTTAGATACGTATTGATGAATGCCTGAAGCTGCCCAGGGAAATAAGGCGTTGTCTCTGGGGCTGAGCGAACAACGGCAAAAATTGCCGCGCGGGAAAAACTCAGGATTCCTGGCGTTGAGCGCAGCGCGGCGGACCACTCTTTGAACGGGCTTTCTTTCTTTTTAATTATTTCCAGCGCGCGGCGGTGGATCGTTCCGGGCATCTCATAGATATCGAAATCCATTGGCAGGGTGGCCGCCGCGATTTCTTCATCCAGCGTATCCAGGGTGTGAGCGTAATCAGGGTTGCGATCGGTTTTATTGCCGCCGCCTGCATTTTTACCGGCATCAGTTTTGACGATGCTGTTGCCGTATTTCTTCTGCCACTTAGCTGTGACATCTTCGCGGGACAGCTTGTCGTTGGTGTGTGTGTCGGTCCATTCAGAGAAGAAGGCGATAACGTTGCTCAGCAGCGGCGCTTTGCCGTCTACTGGCCACACGGATTTAGCTGCGGCGAACAGGTCAGCCAGCGTTTCCGGAAAAACGTGTTTAAGCTGAGCGACATTGCGGCTTGCCAGCATGACGTTCTGCGCGTAATGGGCATCCATATCCAGCTCGACATTGGAGGCCTCGGCTGACTGCTCCGGTGTCAGTTCATCGAACAGGCCAAACAGCCAGGTGCCGAGCACGCGTCTTTCAAACGAGATCGCGGTGTGGGCGAAGGCGCGTTCCTGCATTGCGGCAGCGCTGCGCTGGGCATCTTCTGTAGGTGCATACAGAACGACAGTTCCTTCTGGTGGCGTTGCGATTTCTTCGGCGGTATCCAGCGTTGCGGGTGGTGCGGCGTCAGCATCAACAGCAGCGGTATCGCCCGTGGCCGGGTGGAACTCGTCGACAGGTGCGGCACCAGCTTTCAACCGCCAGGTGAGGCCGTCCTCTTCCAGTTCGTAGCGTTCGCACCAGTTGTAATCGACGGTGCTTTCTTCCGGCAGGCCATCGACTACAGGGAAATTGGTGCGGTGCGGTTTCAGGTAGTCCTTTCCGCGACCGGTTTCGATGCCGGCATCTTCCAGCTCAACGTCTAACTGGAGCAGGGCGCGGGCTTCGGTTTTTGCGGTGAACCAAATCACTGCATCTTGCTTGCCGGATTTCTGAGTGGCTTTGACCACATAAAAGAATTCCATATCGGATCCTCAATTTCGGGTGTTAGAATCCCCGGGCCATTGATAGCGCCCATTGGGGGGGGGACGTTGGTTTTTGGTAAAAATTCCGGTGTAACTTTGGTCGGTAGCACCGGACGTACAGGCCCGCTTCGGCGGGTTTTTACGTTATGGCTCGTTAGCCATTCGGTCATACTCAGCGCAGCGCGCGGAGCAGTATTCTTCGGTTCGGCGCGCCAGCTGCGTGCCGTGGATGTAAAGGACTTCGCCTTTCACCTCTTTCCCTTCTTCGATCGCCGCCTGGCAATAGGCGCACTTCTTCGGGTTATGCATCAGGGTCACCTTTCTGCGCCAGCAGGTAGCAAATACGGCGGAGAACGGCTTCAAACCAGTTCAGTCGCACTGCCTGCTGCTGAGCGGGTTGGCGTGCGAGATCAGTCACTGGCGCGTTAGTGAACTGCTGGAAGCCCGCGACATTCATGTGCTGAGCACTCATCGTGATTGACTCGCGTGGCTTCTCGACTGACGTAAGTCGCCATTCGTCCGGACCCAGCCGGCTTACTTTGTACTGCTGGTTATTGTGGATTACCTGCATCTCATCCTCTGCCCTTATCGCCAGGCTGGCGGAACGTTTATCACCTGACAACGATGCGCTTGTTGTCGATGAAAGAAAGATTACAAGAATACTTTTCATGTGGCAAGTGAGATTGAAAAAAAACTTTTCAAGTCGGGACGTGGGTAATCATATTACTGATCACCAGAGAGAATATTATTTGTCGCTGAGGTCTTGAATGATGTTTAACACGTCGCTCTTGAGGAGGTCGAGTTCATGAAGAGTTGCTTTCGCATGCATTATCAATCGCAGTTTCTCTGTTTCTGGCATCTGGTTAAATAGATTGAGAAGAACCTCTTCTTTTTCATCCAACTCTCTGATGGTAGGGAGATTTGAATCTTCCTCTGTGCCATCAGGTGGCGTAAAGAACCAGTGCTCAGGCTTTCCTACTGCGGCAGCCAAGCGTTTGAGCCTAACGCCCCTCGCAGCGGTCTCCCCCTTAGCCCATTGCTGAACAGCCTGGGGAGTTACCATAGCTCTCCGGGCTATATCAGAAAGATTCCATCCTTTCTCATCCCTCACCTGCTGAAGGCGAATGGCGAAGATTTCATGCGGTGCTTTTTTCATATCTTTAATTCTACAAGCTAAGCTTGTGGGTATCATTGCAAAATTCCTTTTCATTTTTTATTGAAAAGTTTTTTTTCATGTTGTAGCCTCTCCTTGTATCTAAAAGGAGAAGGCAATGGTCACAGACCTGAAACAAACGATCTGCGCGCTCATGACTCAAACAGAGATCGCGAACAGAATCGGAACGACATCACAAGCTGTAAGTAGTTGGCTGAACAATCAAATTCCTCCAGAGCGCGTAATTCCGCTTTGCGAGGTTCTTAACTGGAGGGTAACACCTCACCAAATGCGAAATGACATCTACCCGAACTCCACTGACGGGTTACCTAGCCAACTGACTTAAACCACACACCATCCATAGAGGGGATCTTCAACCATGGAGAACGCAATTGCACGCAAGTTAGATCCGCCAGTAATCAACCCGGTTGAGATAGAAAGCGTACTGCTCAACCGGCTTGCGTCGGTTGGACAGAAGGCATACGCCGAGCACATGGGCATTAGCGAATCGACAGCCAGCCGCCGTAAGGCAGAAGGGCATTTCAGCAGCATGGCGAAGGAGCTGGCGTTCCTCGGTATTCAGGCGGCGCCACCTGAGGCGGTGCTGGTATCACGTGAATATTTGGCCTCCGTTGAAACGCTCGCTGACATCGGGTTGAAAGCCGAACGGGCTAGGCCGGGGCCGCTGGGGTGGGACTGAGCTATGAACCATATTGAATTTATTGAAAAGAACGTCCGCGACGAGCTGATTAAGCAGGGCTTTACCGCTGCTGTCGCTCAGGGGGGGCATTCCAGGCCGTCGATATGTACAAGCGCATGTCACAGGCCAGCCGTAAGGGGAGGATTTTTGATGATGTACTGCGTTACGCAAAGCTTTGGGCAGAGAAGCAAACGCTGCCAGCCGATCGGTTTGAGCAGAAGCGCATTAAGCGCGGAAAGCAGCAGGGACTGTTTTAAAAAGTTGAAGACCGTTGTGTTGGAGCACAGCCGGTCTTCGGGTGCAAAAACGGGAAGTCATTGCGAGGTCATTATGACAAACACATGTACAAAACACCAGGTGAAAGGGGCATAGCTATGTCGAATGTCGCTTACGCCGATTTTGCGGCACGTTCTGCCGTCAGGAGCAACCGGATGGAAAACCAGAAGAGCGGATTCATCCCGTTGTACCGGAGTGTACTGAAGCAGCCCTGGGCGAAAGATGTGTACCTGCGCACGCTGTGGGACAACCTTCTGCTGGGCGCTGCCCGGCAACCTTACACGGCCAACTTCAGGGGCCGTCAGTGGCCGTTACAAGCCGGACAACTGGTAACCACATCGGCCGATCTGGGGCTGAAATTATGCGACCGGGCAGGGGAGCCTACAAGTCGTCACGCAGTGGATCGGATGCTGGCTGTTTTTGAGAAAGAAGGGATGATTTCGACCGCCGGAGAGAAGCGAAAAGGCACGGTGATCACCATCACGAATTACGCTGTTTATGCTCAAAAAATGGACGATTTACCCGCGCATTTGGCCGCGCATTACCCCGAGCATAAGTCCGCGCATGGCGAAGCCAGTAACGGCGGGGCTTCCGGCTATGGTGCCGCGCATTCACCCGCGCTTAAGGCCGCGCAATTCCCCGCGCATCATGAACAACAAGGTAATAACAATAATATTAAAAGATCTTCGTCTGAGAATTCTGACGAATCCTCTGACGACCGCCTGAAGAGATTTTTATCTGCTCACCCGGAAGCAGCGATTTACACCCCCAATGGTGCCAAGTGGGGAACTGTTGATGACCTGCACTGCGCCGAGTGGATCTTCGCTCTGGTCGCAAAAATTAAACCTACTTCGAAGAAACTCAGCAGCGCCGCCTGGGCGAACGATGTGCGCCTGATGCGCGAGATGGACGGCCGGAGCCATCGCGAAATCTGCGAGCTGTTCCGCTGGGCCAGCCAGAACGCTTTCTGGTGCTCAAATATCCTCTCACCCGCAAAGCTCCGCGCTAAATGGGACACGCTGAGCCTGCAGCGCGAAGCTGGCGGTCGCCGTACTACCGCCGGTAACGCCCAAGGCATCGATTTCAACAACACAGACTGGATAAACGGGGTGCTCGATGAAAACCTTCGCTGAAAGCATGCAGAACTACGATCGCGAAAATTTCCGCCGTGTAGCGCACGGGATGCCGGAAGTGCAGGACGCTGCTGCGCCAGCGCGTCAGGCCGAGCAGGTGGCGGTAATTTTCAACTCGCTGTTCGCGCAGCTGCGTGCCGCGTTCCCGGCAGCAGTAGCGACCATCCGTACCCAGGCCGAGTTTGATGAAATCCGTCGCCAGTGGCTGCTGGCGCTGGGAGAAGCCGGGATTACCCAGATGTCACAGGTGGACGCTGGTATGCGCGTTGCCCGCCGCCAGGAGAAACCGTTCCTCCCGTCGCCCGGCCAGTTCGTCGCCTGGTGCCGAGCCGAGGAAAGCGCCGCTGTCGGTCTGCCTGACCAGAACGAGCTGGTGGCCCTCGTGTACCAGTACTGCCGCAATCGCGGAGGCTATCCGGATGCTGAATCCTACCCGTGGCCGGGCAAAACCGCAGACGGCAAGCACACGACCCGGTCGAAGGCCTGTTACTGGATGGTCACGGTTCTGAACCAGAAGATGCGATCCCAGAGCCTGAGCGACATGGAGCTAAACCGCAAAGCCGGGGAAGAGCTGATGCTGATGGTCAGGCGTATACGCGACGGCGAGGAGCTGCCCGAGCCGGTTGTACGTCTACCACACCTGGGCGGCAAATCGCTGTCCCGCGAGCAGAGCCTGTCGAAAGTGGCCGAGATTCGCGCCCGGTTCGGACTCAAAGGTGGGAGGGCATGACCATGGCAAGAGCAATCCCTAAAGCGGAGCGCCGCGAATACGTTCAGGCAATCATCCGCATCACCCGGCATCAGGGTCGCCTGACGACTACCGAGGCGATGAAAAAACTGAGCCTTTGCCGCGTCACCGCCCTGAAGTATTTCCGGGAGGCGGAAGCAACCGGCGAAGTCGTTCGCCACGGGCGCCTGGGTTTATTCCGGGACCAGCGCGCAATCATCGACTTCGACATGAAACGGCTCGGCATGGTCCCGAAAGCGGCGAAAGGTATGAATTACAGCCTGTTGGGCAGCCCGGTATTTCAGCGAGTTTTAGACGTTCAGGAGATTATTCATGGATAACAAAACCAACAAGCCGACATACGAACAACTGGAAGCGCAGGTTAAGGCGCTGGCGGCGGAGAATGCGGCTCTGAAGACTGCACACCCTCAACCATTTGGTCAGGAGATGATGAAGGCGCTGGATGCTTATGAGAAGCACCAGGACGACGTGCCGGAAACGGGCATGCTCGATGCGTTTTTCATCATGCGAGACAGTATCCGGGTAGATACTGCTGCAACAGATACCTACCTCTCCCGGCTGCGCAACGAAGCGCGGGCTAAGGCAATCCCTGAAGGCTATGTGCTTGTACCAGAGCAAATGTACCTGGAGGCAGGCGACATCGAGTCTATTTGCTCTCAGTGCGGCGACGGCCATGAAAACGGATATGGCGACTTTACAGGCGCAATTTTGTGGGTTGGTGAACTTGCTGATGACGACGGCAAGGTTAAGTACGGCCTAAACATTGCGTCGTCAGAATGTCCGGAAGAGGGTTCTGTCGCTATCTATGAGTTCGCAGAGCTGAGCGAGGGTAAAGCCGGGGAGGATGCACAATGAACATTTCAGCACTGAATAAAATTCTCGCAGAGCACAAGGTGTGGGTTGAGTCGTTCCGACAAAGCGGATCACGTGCCGACCTGTGCGGTGCCGACCTGTACGGTGCCAACCTGAGCGATGCCAACCTGCGCGGTGCCAACCTGTGCGGTGCCAACCTGTGCGATGCCAACCTGTGCGATGCCAACCTGTGCGGTGCCGACCTGTGCGGTGCCAACCTGTACGGTGCCAACCTGTACGGTGCCAACCTGTGCGATGCCAACCTGTGCGGTGCCAACCTGTACGGTGCCAACCTGTGCGATGCCAACCTGCGCGATGCCAACCTGTGCGATGCCAACCTGTGCGATGCCGACCTGTACGGTGCCAACCTGTGCGGTGCCAACCTGTGCGATGCCAACCTGTGCGATGCCAACCTGCCTGATCTCACCTTCGTAATCATGGGCAAGGAATACCCCATCACCATCACTAACGGTGAATACGTTCGTGCCGTGTGCCAGAACCACACTGTTGAGGAATGGCGGGCATTCAGCAAACAGGAAATCGCTGAAATGGATGGCCGCAAGGCGCTTAAGTTTTACCCTCACCTGCTGGACACTATCGATTTTTACCTGGGCAAAGGTGAGCGTCCTGAGTGGGTTTCTGAAGAAGCCGTGGAGGTGTGCAGTGACTGAGCAAACAATCCTCGATATGTGCTGCGGCAGCCGCATGTTCTGGCTCGATAAGCAAGATGAGCGCGCAGTGTTCAGTGACATCCGCTCCGAGCAGCACACGCTGTGCGACGGTCGTAGCCTGGTTATCAGCCCTGACGTGATTGCTGACTTTCGCGCGCTGCCGTTCGCTGCTGCATCACTTCCGGTTGTGGTGTTCGATCCGCCACACCTTGAGCGCGTCGGCGATAATGCCTGGATGGGTAAAAAGTACGGGCGATTGAACAAAGCGACGTGGCGGGACGATCTGCGTTCCGGGTTCGCTGAGGCGTTCAGAGTGCTGCGGCCACAGGGCGTGCTCATCTTCAAATGGAACGAAACGCAAATTCCGGTAAGCCAGATTTTGGCGCTCACCAACGAGAAACCAGCTATCTGGCAGCGCACCGGCAAATCCGACAAAACGCACTGGGTGATATTCGTGAAGGGTAACGGGGAGGCATCAGAATGATGGTCAAATGCATTAGAGACACCGAGGGGTACTGGACGGAAGAGGAAATGTATCCCGCGACCGCTAATAAGGGCGGCTTCATTCTTGTTGGTGATGACGATGATCCTCACGGCGAGTGCTGGAGTGCTGCCCCGGTAGAGTACCGGGAGGATGGCTCAATTATCTATCAGCTGGGCGGCATCGACGGCGAAGTAATGTTTGAGGAGCGTACAGCATGACAATCACCACAGAACTGGCGCAGCGTCTGAAAGCAGCAGCAGAAAAGTATCGACTGACGCTAAAGGCCCATCAGCTGAAACCGCGTGACTATGAAGCGATGGACGCGTGGGATAGAGCTACCAGTGAGTTTATGACGGTAGTCAATAACGATGAACTCAATATTATCGCCGCGATCTTGGATGAAATGGAAACTGAAGAAGGTTATCGCAAAGGTGCTTTCCTGGCCTGCAACCGCTGGCACGATAAATTCAGAAAGGCGGAGTCAGAACTGGAAGCGGCAGAGAAGCGCATCGCCGAGCTGGAGGCGCGGACAGAACAGCAGCCGGTAGGCTGGACCGACGAAGAGGAGTTACGCAACGTGCGAGGCGGGTGGAGTGGTGAGTTTTTTTGTGCGAATCCCGTGAGCCCTAATGCCGATCCGCGTCGCGTTATCAAGCTCTACCGCGAGCAGCCAGCCCCTGCGCCGGTCACCGTTAAGCTGCCTGACGGATACGCCCCAACAGTGCTAAAGGGTGGAACGCAAAGCACCTCGTATCGCGCCATCATGTCGGCCAAAGGCCCGTGGATTCATCGTGACATGATTACTGAGACGCTGGCCGCAGCAGGCATCAAAATCGCGGAGGGGGAGTGATATGGCCCTCACGAAAAAACAGCGCACAGAGCTGCGCATGAAGTTCGGCGGGAAGTGCGCATATTGCGGTTGTGAGCTGGGCAACAAATTCCATGCCGACCACGTAGTCGCAGTTAGGCGCAATATCAGCAAAGGCTACGCGATGGACAGGCCGGAGAATGACACTCTCGCGAATATGGTTCCCGCCTGCGTGCCGTGCAACCTCTACAAGATGAGCGACACGGTGGAGGGATTCCGTAGCCGCATATCCACGCAGGTTGATGTAACTCGCCGGGCATCCCGCAGCTATCGATTCTCTGAGGCGTTTGGCCTGGTAACTCCGACTAATGCGCCGGTGGTGTTCTGGTTCGAAAAATATCAGCGGGAGGCAGTATGACGAAACTTAGCAAATGTCATAACTGCGTGGTTGGTCGTATTGGCGCTAATGAAATCAGGGAGCGCGAGTGGCCGGAGCCGAAAGACGGCGAGCCACGGTTACACATTAAGGAGGCTGCCAACTCTCCGGTAATTCAGGATGGTTGGGCGCTGGTGCCTGTCGAACCAACAGAGTTGATGATTAACGCATGGCTATCCGAGGTTGCGAACTGGCGCGGACATGTTGCCGGGTACAAAGCTGCACTCGCAGCCGCTACCGGCTCCGCCTAAGGAGGTGAATGGTGAGTAATTTACGCGATGAAGTCAGGACCTTCGATCTTGACCAGTTACGGTCCCTGCGTGAGTTTGTTGGCGACCTGATAGCCATAAAAGAGGACGAGCCGCGCAGAACGGTATGGCGTGTATGTTCTGACGGTATTTGTTTAGGCAATTTCAGGGAGAATGAATACCTCAAGGCGGTGGCGTTTCTTCTGGAAAAGGCCAGCGCGATTGATGCAGACCCGACCTCAGGCAGAAGGGATAGGCGCATGGAAATTTTATCCCATCGAGTTATCGAGTCGGAATATGAGGGATGGTTCGGCGCTTAATCTACTCGACGTATAACAAACCCGCACCCTGAAGTGAACCCCGAAAGTTGGACACCCAACGAGTAGGGGTTTTGTTTTCCGCATACGGATAGTGAGTTAACAATTTGTGCTCTTAACACGTTGATCATTTCATTTTTTAGGTGTACTGTTTTTATATACAGTGTGTATATTTATACAGTAATTCGTTCAAGATAAGGAGATGACACGTGGCTGCTGAAAAGAAAAAATCTGTTCTGTCCGATAAGTCAAAACCATCAACAAAGGAAGAGAAAGAAAAGGCCCTCGCCTCGGCGATGGGGCAGATTGAGAAGCAGTTTGGCAAAGGTACGATTATGCGCCTGGGTGACAACAGCGCCCTTAGTGTTGAAACGATCTCTTCCGGCTCCCTGACGCTGGATATTGCGCTGGGAGGTGGTTTACCCGTAGGGCGTATTGTTGAAATTTATGGCCCGGAGTCTTCAGGTAAAACCACCGTCGCGTTGTCCGCTATTGCCAGCGCACAAAATCAGGGGCTTCAGTGTGCGTTTATTGATGCTGAACATGCTCTGGATCCTCTATATGCCAGGAAGCTTGGCGTTGACATTGATAGTCTTCTGGTCTCACAACCGGATACTGGTGAACAGGCTCTGGAGATTACTGATGCTCTGGTTCGTTCCGGCGCGGTGAATATTATTGTGGTGGATTCCGTTGCCGCGCTCACGCCTAAGGCCGAAATTGAGGGGGAAATCGGCGATTCGCACATGGGCCTGCATGCTCGCATGATGAGCCAGGCAATGCGCAAGCTGAAAGGCAACATTAATACCAGCAAATCTATCGTAATTTTCATCAATCAGATACGAATGAAAATTGGTGTGATGTTCGGCAACCCTGAAACGACGACTGGCGGGAATGCGCTGAAGTTCTACTCCTCGGTCCGCATGGATGTGCGAAGAATCGGATCAGTAAAAAATACAGACACGGAAATTATTGGCAGCGAAACACGCGTGAAGGTGGTGAAAAATAAAGTGGCGCCACCATTCCGGCAGGCAGAGTTTCGCATCATGTATGGAGAAGGAATTTCTCATATTGACGAAGTTCTCACACTCGCCGAAGGTTGCAAAATTATTACGAAAGCTGGCGCCTGGTTCAGCTATGGCAATGATCGGCTCGGACAAGGTCGAGACAAAACGATTGTATGGCTCAGGGAAAACCCTGAACTGCTGGCTGACATTGAGCAACAGGTCAGAGAAAAGTATCTGCAGTCAGATGCTTCACTTTCATTGCCATCTGGCAAAAGTCCAGTAACCGCCGACAGCGATGAGCAGCCTGATTATGAAGAGCACGACAATTAATTCTTAAGGAAGCGAGAATGATGAAAATTGAAGTGACAATTGATCGCACCAAAAAGCTACCTGACGGTGCTGTACCTGCCCTGGAACAGGAGCTATCCAAAAGACTAAATCGCGACTTTGATGGTTGTAAGCTGATAGTCCGCCGGGCGGGATCTGATGGCCTGAGTGTGCTTGGGGGTGCGGACGATGATAAAAAACGTATAAAAGAGATCCTTCAGGAGACATGGGAAAGCGCCGACGACTGGTTCTATTAACATTGCGCTTACGGGTAGCGCGCATTTTCAGAATACCGCAATTTGCGTATCCCTTTGATGCTGCTGCCGACAATCTTTAATCGCGTCAGTATGTCGCTCAGGGGGATTACGTGGCAGATGTAGCTCAATCACACCTTGCAGATAATTTACGGGTGATCATAACAGATGGAAAAGGAAGGGAATTACTGTCTTTCAGACTAGCAATGGATGAACGCTATATTATTTCAACACAGGGTAGTTATTTAACTCACAGGAAGCTACTGAAAGATGATCGTTACTGGTCTAAGGAAACCATAATGGAAGTTGTCAGGGAAATGACTTCTAAAAATTGACTTAACACTGCATACGCAATCATAATTCTAGTACTGGCATGAACAACCAGTAGCCTGACAATCATGCGCCACGGGGAATACCATGGCGCAAGAACTACAGCTCATTAAGCAGTCCGACGGAATCCTGATCCCGGCCACGCCCGAGAGCAGCGATTTTCTGCAATCAAATTGTAAGCTCGGTGCCGTGCTGGTGGCTGAGTTTACGAAGGTCCGTAATCCGGCCTTTCATCGAAAATTCTTCGCGTTACTCAACCTCGGGTTTGAATACTGGGAACCTACCGGCGGCGCTATCTCGTCTAACGAGCGCAAGCTGGTGCATGGGTATGCAAAATTCCTGATGACGTTTGGCGGCAATGAAAGCGCGCTGCTGGATGCTGCTGAGCAGTATCTGGATCAGGTGGCAAGCCGCCGGGTAGTGAACGGCATCAGCCTCTGCAAATCCTACGATGCGTACCGGGCCTGGGTAATTGTCGAAGCCGGGCACTATGACGCTATCCAGTTGCCGGACGGCACCCTCAGAAAACACCCCCGCAGTATCTCCTTCGCCAGGATGGACGAAGCCGAGTTCCAGCAGCTCTACAAGGCATCGCTCGACGTCCTGTGGCGCTGGATACTGTCCCGCACATTTCAGACGCAAGCGCAGGCCGAGAACGCCGCCGCGCAACTGATGAGCTTTGGGGGCTGAGCCGATGAGTGAATCCTGGTTCAATTATCCCGACTGCACCACCGAACAGGCCGACGAGCTGCTGGCGCAATACCAGCGCCGCGGCGTTCCCGCCGAGCGCAGCCTTAACCCCGATTACATCACCTGGACCGTCAGCGTTCGGCTGCCGGAAAGAAAGAATCCGCCGCGTGCCGATCGCCGCTGGCAAAACAGGATGCGGGGGTGAGGATGGCTAAGAAACCTCGCCGTAAATGCACTGTATGCAGGGAGTGGTTTTTCCCTGTTCGCGATGAGCAATATGTTTGTTCGTATGAATGTTCCTGCGTACACGGTAAAGCCACAAACGATGCCGCGAAAGCAGAGAAGCAACGGGAAGAGAAAAAGCTTCGACTGCAGGAAGAAAAGGCCGATCGCAAACGCCTTGCAGAACGCCGAATAGCGGTGAAACCGCTCAGCTACTTCATCAAACAGGCCCAGCAGGCGTTCAACGAATTCATCCGGTACCGGGATCGCTATCTTCCCTGTATCAGTTGCGGCCGCCAGCATGACGGCCAGTACCACGCCGGGCACTTCCGCACGACTGGTGCCAACCCGGAGCTGCGATTCAATGAAGACAACTGTCATCGCCAGTGTGCCCCCTGTAATAACCACCTCTCTGGCAACCTGACGGCATACCGACCGGCGCTGATCGCCAAAATCGGACAGGCCCGCTTTGACGTGCTGATAGGTCCGCATGAATTACCGAAATGGAAACGCAACGACTACATCCGGATCCGCGATGAGTACCGCGCAAAACTCCGCGACTTGAAAAAGCAGGAGGCCGCGTGAATCCCGACTTTATCAGGTACCAATTCGAAAGCGTAGCGCGGGCGAAACTGCCCGCTGTAAAGCGGCACAGCAACAAAAACATAACTCTGGAGATTAAGAACGTGACACCACGCCAACGCCGTCAGCATTATGAAGGGCTGGGGGTGATAGCCACCGCCACCCGTAAAAGCTACCTCGGGCGATTCACGCCTTTAACATGCGTTCAGTCAGGGTGGATAAAATCTTTACTGGCAACATGGGGGGGCTGTGTCTCTGGAGATGTAGCGCCGCGAATGCCAAGAAATCACGCTTGCTGGGCTGCGATTAAAGGAGTTCGCTGGTCTGAAAAGGCTCTTGAGAAGTTTACAGCAGCAATAAACCAGGCGCGAAGCGAGGGCTATAAGGGCCAGCATATTATGAATCGCGCCCACGCCATCCTATGGCCCAAAACGCCGGTAAGCCTCATCGGCAAGGCATTACGGAACGATGATGCTGATTTTGTTGAGCAGAGCGTCTTACTTGCCCTTGATGTGAATGATCCGGTCTATCTGGTTGGGGTTCAGTATTACACTACGCGCAAAAAAATTTCCGATATCACCAGAGAATTACAGTCAATAGCGCCGTGGTTGACTGATTGTGAGGCGAGGAGGCGTGTTCGTTGGTGTCTGGATATATTCAGGGCAAAAGTTTTCCTGTCTGCCCGAAAGCTTTTGATTGAGGGGGAATGATTTTTGATTATTTGTGCTTTTTGGTGATTTGTTAGTTGAAAGTGAGCCAGAAAAATGTTCAATTTATCCATGCTTGGCAGAGCTGCGACATGATAACAGCGATGTGAAGTGACAATCTGACAAATTTGAAAACCTCGCTCCGGCGGGGTTTTTGCTTTCCGGCGATACGACAGGGGTATTCGCGAGGTGCATTGCACCAGTACCCCTGTCACATCGTCGAAAAGAAAGAACATAAGGCCTCGCTAATTCGGGGCTTTTTCGTATTCAGGCCTCGCTGCCGGGCTGCTTTTAACCCAATCCGGCAGGCGCTTGCGCAGAGGCCGCCTAATTACCCACTTCCGTGGGTTTTCTGTTTCAGGCTCCGGGAACCCTCAACACGCCTTGTTGTTAATTTCAGCCCGAGAGCCTGACCCTTTCTACTCACACAGCACCCCGTCTAATCGGAGGTGAGGCCTATGAAAATGCCATACAAACAAGATTTCATCGCTGCGCTACTTGCCGCCAAAGAGCAGGGCATTGGTGCAATGCTGGCTTTCATTATGGCGTACCTGCGTGGTCGCTATAACGGCGGCGCGATGACCAAAACGCTAATTGACGCGCTGATGTGCGCAATGATTGCCTGGTTCGTTCGTGACCTTCTGGACTTTGCCGGACTAAGTAGCAACCTTGCATATATAGCCAGCGTCTTTATTGGGTACATTGGCACCGATTCAATCGGCAATCTGATTAAGAAATTCGCAGCTAAAAAGGCGGGGGTAGACGATGCAAACCAGTCCTGACGGCATTGCGCTGATTAAGCAGTTTGAAGGTTGCCGCCTGACCGCATACCAGGACAGCGTCGGCGTATGGACGATCGGTTATGGCTGGACCCGACCTGTTGACGGCGTACCGGTGCGCGCAGGGATGACCATTAAACAGGAAGTCGCAGAACGCCTGCTGAAGACTGGCCTGGTCGGTTATGAGAATGACGTAACGAAGCTGGTGCGCGTGAAGCTGACTCAGGGACAGTTCGATGCTCTTGTGTCGTTCGCCTACAACCTGGGCGCCCGGTCGCTATCAACCTCCACGCTGCTGCAGAAACTGAACGCCAGTGATTATGCCGGGGCTGCTGACGAGTTCCCGCGCTGGAATAAAGCTGGTGGGAAAGTCCTGAATGGCCTGAGCCGTCGGCGCGAGGCAGAGAAAGCTCTGTTCCTGTCGTGATCAGCGCACTGGTTAAACGTTACTGGCTGCAGTTGCTGGTGGTGTTGGTAATCGGAGTGCAGGCCCTGCTGGTGAATCACTACCGCGACAACGCGATCGACTACAAAGACCAGCGCGACGCAGCGAAAGAATCCCTCAACCAGGCAAACGCCACCATCACCGATATGCAGGTGCGCCAGCGCGATGTCGCCGCGCTCGATGAGAAATACACGAAGGAGTTAGCTGATGCGAAAAAGCAGCTTGATGATCTGCAGCGTTGCGTTAGCTCTGGCAAGTGTGGGCTGCACGTCAACGCAAAGTGCCCCACGAACGGAGCGGCCAGCGCCACCGGCGTGGATGATGCAACCAGCCCCCGACTTACTGAGTCCGCTCAACGGGATTATTTCACCCTCCGAGAGCGAATCGAAACCAGCGGAAAAATGATTGCCGGGCTGCAGGAATACATCAGGCAGCAGTGCGTGAGGTGAGGATGCTGATTTTGCTTATTCTCCTGTCGATATGGCTCTGTCGACTAATGGAGAAAGTTCACTGACAGCGCGCCAATGAAAAACTATCACAGCTGATGCTCGTGGATGAGCATCCGGCACGCGGTCTGGGGATGCGTTGATAAAGAGCCAGCATTACAGAGGTCCTTTGCTGAGGTGAGTGGCCTCGATAATGACTACGTGAGGTAATAGCAATGGCAAAGCCGGACTGGGGAGACCTTCAGAAACGGTTCCTGTCCGATCATGCCGCAACCGGCGTATCACCGAAAGACTGGTGTGAAGCGCAGGGATTGAATTACGCATCTGCGAAACGCTACATCAAAGTAACGTCGTATGGTGCGAAATCGCAGAAAGAAGCTGCGAAAAAAAATGCGAATTCGCAAAAGGGAAAGGATGAGGCCAGTAAATCAGGGAAGGTGAAAAAATCCACCCGTGAAACAGGCAGCACCAAAATTTCCCGAGACGCGAAACCGATACGCGGTTCCCGGCATGCTCCGCCGGTTAACGCATTCGCACCCGGCAACCAGCACGCGCTCAAGCACGGCGGCTACGGTCGCAGGATGCTCCTCTCCGACGCAATAACCGAAGACGCCCGGTCGCTAACGCTCGACGATGAGCTGTTCTGGCTGCGCGCTGCGAACCTGACGGCAGCGGAGAACATCGGGCGCTGGCAGGCTGAGCTTGAACTGGCCGATGATGAAAAAGAGAAGGATCTGCACTCGCTGATTTCGTCTGCTGAAAAGGCCATGCACCGCAACACGCAGCGCATTGAATCGCTGGAGTACACCAAAGGCTCCCTTGAGAAACTCCGGGTCGATGCTGCTTACCGCGAACGCGCCACCGAAAAAGTGGAAATGGAAATCGACATCATGAAGGACGGCGACAGCGACAACGCGATCGTCGTACACAACACCCTGCCGATACCTGGAAGATGATATGGCCGACATTTACCTCCCGACGCTGCACGACGGGCAGTTAAAGGTCTGGACTGATTCCTGGGAAGGTCAGCTTCACGCGGTCCGGTGTGGCCGCCGCTGGGGTAAGACCTTCATGCTTTCCAGCGTTGCGGTGACTTATGCCACTGCGCCGTTTAAGCGCCCTGGTATGGACATTGAACTTGGCGGACGCGTCGGCATCTTTACTGCCGAGTATCGCCAGTATCAGGAGATCTACGACAAGCTCGAAGAAATCCTGTTGCCACTGAAAAAAAGCTTCAGCCGCCAGGAGAAGCGCCTACTGCTGAAGAACGGCGGGAAGATAGACTTCTGGGTCACCAACGACAACAAACTGGCTGGTCGTGGGCGTGAATACGAAATCATCCTGATAGACGAGGCGGCGTTTACCAAGTCTCCGGAGATGCTGAAGGAGATCTGGCCGAAGTCGATTAAGCCGACGCTGCTGACGACAAAAGGCCTGGCTTACGTATTCTCAACGCCAGACGGCGTGGATGAAGAGAACTTTTTTTACGCCATCTGCAACAACAAAAGCCTGGGATTTATTGAGCATCACGCTCCGACGTCCTCCAACCCGTTCGTTCCGCCGGAAGAACTGGAGAAGGAAAGAGAGAACAACGACCCGCGCGTATTCCGCCAGGAGTTTCTGGCCGAGTTCGTTGACTGGTCAGCGGCCTCTCTGTTCGATGTCCGTAAATGGTTTGAGGGTGAGAATCAGGATCAGCCCGTCGATTACCCGGAAATGTGCCAGGCTGTATTCGCTGTCATGGACACCGCCGTCAAAGGCGGTTCAGAGCATGACGGCACGGCGGTTGTTTATTACGCCGTTGATACCCGGCCTGGGCGGCAGCGCCTGACCATTCTCGACTGGGATGTGGTGCAGATTGATGGCGCGCTGCTGGAAACGTGGATGCCGTCGGTATTCGGCCGCCTCAATGAGCTTTCCGGTCAGTGCGTAGCCATCAACGGCAGCCTCGGCGTGTTTATCGAAGACGCCAGCATGGGCAGCATCCTCCTGCAGAAAGGCCAGAGCCTTGGGTGGCCGGTCAACAAAATTGAATCCGCCCTGACCAGCAAAGGTAAGGACGAACGCGCCATCATGGCCTCCGGTTATCACTACCGCGGGCTGGCGAAAATATCCCGATACGCCTACGAGAAGACCGCCGTCTTCAAAGGCGAAACAGCCAACCATCTGCACAAGCAGGTTTCCCGATTCCACCTTGCCGACAAGAAAGCGCATAAGCGCGCCGATGACTTGCTCGATGATTACACCTACGGGCTGATCATCGCATTCGGTAGCGGCGACGCAATCTGACGAGAGAACCAATGAACGAAGATGATTTTGAAATCGGCAGCGGCTCTCAATCAGAGTTGATGGCATTGCTGGACAGCGATGACATTCAGCCAGGATCCACAGTCGGCTATCAGACGTGCAAAACGATTTACCTTTTCCATCCGCTGGGCGGCAAGATGGTTGACCGCCCGATCAAGATGGCGATGAACGAGCCGCGCACCGTACATGTGGCGCAGTCATTTGGCCTTGAGCAGCGACTGCGTGACGCGTTCGAGCGCGAATGGAAAGCTCTCGGGGCTAACCAGCACATCGCCAACGCGGCGCGTATTGCGCGTATTTACGGCGTATCAGCGGTGGCTATGCTGGTGGACAACCAGGAGCCTAATGAGTCGCTCGATTACCGCACGCTGTACAAACACAACGTCAGCTTTAACATTCTCGACCCGCTGAATACTGCGGGCAGCATCGTCCTTAATCAGGATCCGAATGCTCATGACTTCCAGAAAGTCGATGGCATACGGGTTGCTGGCAAGCCGTATCACAAATCGCGCTGTGTTGTCGTGCAGAACGAGGATCCGATTTATCTCGCGTACAACCCCGCTGCGTTCGGCTTTTCCGGGCGCAGTGTTTACCAGCGCGCCCTGTACCCGCTGAAGTCCTTCATTCAGACCATGCGTACAGACGACATGGTGGCGGTGAAGGGAGGTCTGCTGGTGACGAAAATCGCGGGTGCTGGCGCGGTCGTTAACAAAGTCATGCAGGCGCTTGGCGGAATGAAGCGCATGATGTTGAAGCGGGGGAAAACAGGCGAAGTTCTGCAGATTGGCCCGCAAGATGGAATCGAGTCAATCGACCTGAGTAACCTGGAAAAGCCTCTCGACTCGGCCCGAAAACATATCCTGGAGAACGTGGCGGCCGCTGCCGACATGCCAGCGATCATCCTCAACTCTGAGACATTCGCCCAGGGCTTTGGGGAAGGTACTGAAGATGCCCGCGCCGTAGCGGTATATATCGACAACATTCGTGAATGGCTGGATCAGCTTTATGCGTTCTTCATTCGCGTCTGCCAGTACCGCGCCTGGAGCATTGAATTTTTCCAGTCTCTGCGCGCCGATTTTCCCGAGCTGAAAAACACCTACAGCCTGTATTTCTCGACGTGGATAAACAACCTCGAATACCGCTGGCCGTCCTCCCTCAAGGAGCCGGAGAGCGAGAAGGTGAAGGTAGATGAAACGAGGTTTAAGGCCATCGTAAGCATGCTGGAAGTCGTGCTTCCGCAGCTCACAGCAGACCCGGATAACCGCGCGACGCTGATCGAGTGGGCGTGTGAAAACGCCAACGCCAACGAGAACCTCTTCCCTCAGCGGCTTAATCTCGATTACGACTCGCTGAAGGACAACCCTCCACCTGAGCTGCCGAAAGCTGAAGAGCCGGGCGGGGGGATGATGCTATGAACACTTTCACCCGAACTGTGAGAGACGCGGTAAAGTTCTTTCTCCGCAATGGCTATTCGTCCCGTGAAGAGCTGGAGCGCTGGCAGAGCATTATCCGCCAGGCAGCAGAAAGCGAAACTGCCGATGACTATATGGCGATGGTCACCCGCAACCTGACGAAGGCATACGACATGCAGGTGGGCCGAGCTGGCGCGCTTAAACGCCATCAGGGCATATCCCGGTTTACGCTCAACTACCTTGAGCCAAAACTGAGGACTGAACTCGACAGGCGGATCCTCGCCAGCGCTGACCTTATCCAGCTCAACCGCAAAAAAGCCATCGATACCACACTGTCGCGGTTTAGCGGCTGGGCCAGCAGCATTCCCTCTGCCGACAGTATCGCGCTGACCGGCATTCAGGGAACAATGCGGGAGACGGCGGACCACATTCAGAAGGCCGCCGAGAAGGTGGACTATGAAGCACGTCGGGTGATGATCGACCAGAACCACAAGCTGATAGCCAACGTCGACAACGTGATCGCAACGAGTAATAACGCGATTGCGGCGATTTGGCACAGCCACTGGCGACGGCCGGGTTATCACTTCCGGGAGGATCACAGGGAACGCGACCAACTGTATTACCTGATTCGCGGGAACTGGGCGCAAAAGAACGGGTACTTGAAAGCCGGGCCAGCCGGTTACCTGGATGAAATCACCCAGCCTGGTGAAGAAGTTTTCTGTCAGTGCTATGTGACCTACATCTACAACCTCCGAAGCATTCCTGAATACATGCTGACCCGGAAGGGTCACAAGTTCATGGAGTCGATGAAAAAAGCAGCATAGGAGCATTAAAACGTGGCTATTTTTGGCAGCGGGATAATGTTCCGTCAGGGTAAGTTCGTCTTCCTGATCCAGCGCTCGGATGATGGTACGTGGTGCCCGCCTGGCGGCAAGGTAGAGCCGGGTGAACTGGCTATTGATGCCGCGCGCCGCGAGGTGCTGGAAGAGGTGGGTTATCAGTACGATGGCCCGCTGACCCCGCACAGCGTCTACGGCGATTATCTGACGTTTCGCGCTGAAGTACCGGAAAGGTTCGAGGCGAAGCTTAACGACGAGTCGCTGGCCGCCGGATGGTTCCACATTGACGATCTGCCCAAACCGCTTCATCAGCCCTTCGCTGAGATGCTGGCGCAGCAGGCGCTCAATGAAACCGAAGTGGCCGCGCTCATCGCTGACGGGACAATAAGCAGCCCGCAATTCTTTATCAATATGTGGATGTTCGCCATCCGGGTGACCGGAACAGGGGTTACCTGGCGCTCTGCAGATCAACAGATGGCCTTCCGTAACCCGGATGACTATCTCACCCCAGATTTTCTCCAGCGAGTTGCCGGTGTACCGCTTATCTGGCTGCACCCGGAGAAAAACAAGCTCGATAGCGATGAATTTGCGAAGCGTGTTATCGGCACCCTGACGAATAGCTGGGTTGCTGATAATGGCGAGGTGTGGGCTATTGCCCGTGTTTACGACGCTGAGGCTGCCGGAATTATGGCAACAACGCGTTTAAGCACCTCACCAACTGTCACGTATAGCGATCCGCAGAACGCGATCATCAAAGTCGACGGTCAGCCTTTATTGGTGGAGGACTCCCCGGTATTGCTCGACCACGTTGCAATTTGTGAACAGGGCGTATGGGACAAACTCCTTGACCCTACTGGTGTTAAATCTGATTCCATTCCAAACGAGGCTGAAAAGATGGACGAGGAAAAAATCGTAGCGCTAATCAATAAGGCGATTGACGCACGCATGGCTAAGGCTGACTCAGAAGCAGCAGACCTGAAAGCCAGGGCCGACGCTGAAGAAGCAGCCAGGAAAGAAAAGGCTGATGCAGAGGAGAAAGAGGCCGAAGAGGCGAAAGCCAAAGCTGACGCGGAAGAGAAAGCCGCGAAGGAAAAAGCAGACGCTGAGGCCAAAGAGAAGGCCGACGCTGAAGAAGCAGCCAGGAAAGAAAAGGCTGATTCTCAGCTGCGCCAGGAAATCGCTGAACTGCGCTCACGTATCCCAACCGAGCTGAGCGACGAAGAACGCAACGAAGTTGCTGACGCGCAGGTTAAGGCTGACAGCGTGTTCTCCAGCTTCGGCAAACGTGCGCCGGTGCCGCTGTCTGGTGAAAAGCCGTTGGCATATCGCCGCCGTCTTATGATCCAGCTGCAGGAGCATTCGCCTGACTTCAAGGCCGTCGACCTGTCATCCATCGCTGATTCCGCGCTGCTTGGGTTTGCTGAAAAGCAGATTTATGCCGACGCGCAAAAATCGGCAAGTCTGTCTGTCGGTCCCGGCATGCTGCGCGAAATCAAACGCGCTGATGCTACCGGCCGTCAGATTAGCACCTTCGAAGGCGATCCTGCTGCCACCTGGGCTCCGTTCCAGTCTGGTAAACGCCAGGTCACCAGTTTCAATAACCAGGCTTAACGGGAGCTCTGAAGCATGGCTAATTTATCTCTTAATCCGATGGCAACCACCAATGCGCTGGGTTCCTTCGGTGTGCAGTCCGACGGTTATGTCCAGGGCATTGCTCTGGACGACCCGGCCAACCGTTTTAATCTGGCCGCGGGTACAGTGGCGGAAACCGAAACCAAACCGCTGTGGGGCGGTCTGCCGGTGGCTGAACTTCTGCCGGGCACGCAGTCCAGTCCGCGCGGTTCAACCATCCGCCGCGCTGTGTCTGTTGCCGAGCTGGAAGGCTTTACCGTCTTCAATCAGGCGCACAACGGCCTGACCACTCCGCAGTCTCCGGTGCCGCTGTATGCGTCCGGTATGAGTGTTTCGTACTATCGTCTCGGCTCTAACATGCGCGTTCCGCTGAAAGCGTCCGCACAGGTTGTGGCGCTGGGCACCGCTGGCGCTTCAGTGAAAACGGCGCTGGCCTGGGATTTCGTGAACAACCAGATCACCACCGCGGCTGCGGCTGGTTTCGCTGGTTCTGATATCGCGACAACTGCTGTGACCTATGCCTCCGGCGTGGCAACAGCCGTAACCGCTTCAGCTCACGGCCTGACCGCTGGCCAGTACGTGAAAATCAGCGGCGTCGCTCCTGCGGCGTACAACGGTACTGTGGTCGTGCTGTCTGTTACGAACTCAACCACCTTCACCTATGCCCCGGCAACTGCACCAGGCGGCGTGGCAACCACGCAGGGCACTATCGGCGCAGTAACGCTTTCCGACATCACGCTGCCGGTAAAAGTGATCGCCATCGAATCAGAAAACTCCAAGACTGTCAGCTATGACAGCGCGACTGGTTTCCTGACCTGGAACAACACCGACAGCTGTGCGCTGGTCTTACTTTAATCGGGAGCTGAATTAAATGGCTGCAATTACCCCCAGCTACACCATCGTCAATCCGTCGTATATTGCGCCGGAGATGATCCTCGGTTACCAGCAGGCGTCAGGTGCTTTTGAAACCATCGCCAGCGGTAACCCGCAAGTCCGTCTCGGCGTAGGCGACCAGTACGTCTATATGCGCCGCCTGGACATTCGCACCCAGACCACCTCCAGCCAGTCCGGTAACGGTAACCAGCTGCCGAGCGTGGCGCTGGATGCGAAGATGATTTCCACCCCAACCTATCTGTTCCGCTGCCGTGGTATCTACGATCACCATGACATGGCTGCTGCCGGGAACTGGAACTTTGCTCTGCCGGAAGCTCAGCGCCTGGGCATGCGTCAGGGCATTTTCCAGCAGCTCCGCTCTGCTCTGCTGTACGGCATGAACCCTGCCGGTGGTGAAGGGCTGCTGAACACCGCTGGCGCGACCACCGAGTCCCTGCCTCCGGACAGCAACGGCAACACCACCGTTCTGACCTATGACCACGGCCAGATGGCTGTGTATCTGCTGGGCCATGTGCAGGCGGCCATGACCCGCACCATGCAATTGGGCCGCCAGTTGCGTGTGGTTATCCTTGGGCCTCAGCGTATTCTGGGGTCAATGGAGATTCAGCAGATCGTTCAGCTGACCTCTTACCAGCGTCCTGGTGGTGGTACCGATACTGTTGCCGGTACGATGAAAGAAGTGCTGAAAGGTGCAAACGTCCAGGTTGACTGGGTGTATGACGATACCCTGAACGGTGCTGGTGCAGGCGGTACCGATGCGGTGGTGATCACCATCCCTGAGGTCGAAGTGCCAATGGTCAACTCGACTGTGAACACCAACGAATTCGCCATGCTGACCCCGTCTCTTGCCGCGAACGCGCTGATGTTCTGCGATATGGCGGCGCCGCGTGAAATCCCGACACCGATTGCTGGTGGCGCGATTGATGTTCTGTCCGAAATGCGTTCCACCGCAGGCTGGGCAGTCCGTCCGGAAGCAATCACCATCCTGTCGATGGCGTACAGCGCCTGATCCATTCTTGAAGTCGTTAAGCCTCTGCCGGGAAAACTCTGCAGGGGCTTTTTTACGAGGTAACCAATGAAACTCTTTATCGCTAACACCACCAAACAGCGCCAGATTTTTGCCTACCGTAAGCTTGAGACTGGGCGTCTTATTCAGATCCCGATTAACCACGGTGATCAGATGATGGTGCTCGACGGTTCCACAGAAGAGGTGGAGTCAGTCATTCAACATCACCAGGTGTATGGGCTGATCGACTCAACTAAAATCGACCAGAGTCAGGCGTTTGTCGGCCTGTGCTACAGCCTAAACAAGCCTGTGTCAGCGTCGGTAATCGAAAAAGCAATCCGCGATAACGATATTCACCTGACTCGTGGCGCACACGGCCGACGCCAGGCATCAGTAGCCGCTCTGGATAACTCTCTTCGTGAAAGTGACACTGGCTATTCCGGCGAGATGGAAGTCAGCGCTGAGCAGGCGAAAGGCCGCGAAGACAGCGAAGACACCCCAACGGTTAACGAAACAATCGTGACTGAAAAATCCGGGAGTAAGAAAAAATGACAACAAGCCTGTCGGGATTCATCGAATTCGTTCGAACTGACATGGGCGTTACCGCTGCGCAGGTTCCCGACGACTCGCCGTCTTTCACCCTGGCGTATGGCGGCGCGGTGGAGTGGGTAAATCCTGATATCGCGTGCGTCACGCCGAACCTGTACACCGTTGCCGTGTACAACCTGGGCGCGTCTTTCCTGGTCAACTACGGTACCGAATCGATATTCGCTGAATTCCGGAAAGAGTATGGACTGAATAATTTCAAGGCTGGCGTGATTACCGGGGCCGGAGATAACTCAACCAGCGCTCAGCGCCTTGTGCCGGACTTCTTTAAGGATTTGTCGCTGGCAGACCTGCAGATGCTGCAGGACCCATGGGGCCGCCGGTACCTGATGATTGCCCAGCAGTTTGGCAGCCTGTGGGGGCTGTCATGATCACCTTTCACCTCGGAGTAATTGATATCCCCTATGAGGGAGAGGGCACCACCACCGGAGACGTCGCCGAGTATCTGGAGGAAAAGTACCAGATCATGCAGACGTTTTTTGACAGGTACAGCAACGACATCGCTGACCTGATGGCGAAGGACATGGCCGCATCGCTTGAGAATTTGATGGCCGGCGCACCGCCAGCCAAAGATCCTCTGGCAGAGTCGATGTCCCGGATCCATGACCTGTTTGTCGCCTTCCTGGACAACACCGAAATGAATGGATTGCCTGGCGTGCCAACGCGCCGCGCGCTGGAGGGGATATCCAGACGATTCAAGAACAAAAAAGGGCCGCCGCGCCCGTCATTCATTGATACCGGAACCTATCAGGCAGCCATGCGCGCCTGGGTGAGCGGGGTGCTAAATGCCTTCCCTGGATGAGTTGCAGCGGACTGCAAAAACCGAGCTTAACGCCACGCTGACGCAGGGTCTTGATGACCTGAGCCGTTTTCAGGTGGTCACATTCACAAAATATATCCGCAAGGTTCTGCCGCTTGATGGTTTCGTATTCTGGGTGAAAGCATCTGTTCTGTCGGCCGACCCCAGCAGCGAACCCGACACGGTCGACGTCAAAGGCTATCTTCACCTGACGACAGAAACCATTCAGGATGATGAGCAGCTTTATGACCGGAACGTCGTGACGTTTACCGCGCAGGCGGATATCGACCCGTTCAACGACATCGGATCTGATGTCCTGTATATCGGCGAGTTTTTTGGTATCCAGTTTTCTTTCTCCCGGCGTACCGGGCTGAACGAACCGGCCAACCTCTACCACTACACCGGGGAGGCAATATTCCCCTACATGCGCTCGCAGATCATCAATTCTGCCGACGATATCGACCTGTCCGACGTGGTGGTTTCGAGCTCATTACCGGTGTGGCTGACGCTGAGTCAGTACATGCCGATGTTCCCGGCCATGCTGTCGACGCAGAACCTGTCACCGCCCTATGCAACGGTGAAGTGCAGTAACACCACACCGATCGCAGGGGGCTTTTACCTCGATGAGCAGCAGAACCAGTATCAACTGGTTTCTGAGGACGTGACGATTTCCATCACTGGACTGCGGAATGCCGGGGTTGAAGATTTCCTGAGGTATGTGCAGCAGTACACGCTCGGCGATGACGCGGAAATGGGCGTGATGAATATCCCCGTTGTTCAGGACGAGCGCGTCACGCAGAACGAGCTGAACATCATCGCCATGAGAAAAACCATTAAGTTCAAAGTCAACTATTACCAGCAGCGCATGCGAAACGTCGCGCGCAGGCTGATCACGTCAGCGATTCCGTCCATTTACCCGGAGAAATAAATAAATGGCAATTGTTAACATTAACGTATCGGTGACCAATCCACCGAAGCCCTCTCAGCTGCTCAAATCCGGCGCGATGATCTCCATGGGCGGAACAACCCTGGCGGCAGGTGAGTATCAGCTCCTGACGACCAAAGACGATCTGAAAGCTATCACCTCACCGGCTAAGACCATTTCAGCGATTACCTGGACTACCGGTGTCGTTACGGTGACCCTTTCAGCAGCGCATGGATGGACAGTAGGTGATACCATTCCGCTGGTTGTCTCTGGCGTTACTCCTGCAGCGTATAACCGCGCCGTAACAGCCACCGTGACCACTTCTACCGCCTTCACTTATCCGCTGGCGACAGACCCGGGCACGGCAACAGTCATGGGCACGGTGAAAACTGTAGCGGCAAACGAAATCATCGAGATGAACACCACGTTTTGGGCTCAGGGCACTACCCGCGCGGTCTACGTTCTGGAGTTAGGTGAGGTGTCCGCCCCTGCTGCCGTGGCTGCGCTGGCTGACTTCATTGATGAAGATATTTCTCTGGGTAACACCTACCAGAAATTCTTCTCTTACCTGGTGCCGCGTGAATGGGATGATGAACCGACGTTTAAAACCCTGACGGGCCTGTATACCAGCCCGGCGTCACTGGTGTATTTTTTCGTCACCACCACGATCGCCACTTACCAGGCGTGGGTTGACACAAAAAACAAATCTGTGTTTGCTGGCGTGGAATCAACAAACATCCCTGCCGGCGAGTTCTCCATGGCGTTCCCGTTCCAGTCCTCTCTGGCAAACGACCCGGGATCGTCAAACATGGTGCCGCCAATGGCGTACCGATTTGGCTATGGGGTAACCGAGTACCCGGTGGAAGGGAATGGCACGCTGCTTAAACAGCTTCAGGACAACAGCATCAACTACGTCGGCACAGCTGCCGAAGGTGGGCTGAGCAACAAAATGCTGGTGGCCGGTCACATGCTGGATGGTAACCCATTCAACTACTGGTATTCAGTGGCATGGGCTGCAATCAACCTCGAGCTCGACCTGGCTAACGAGATCATTAACGGGTCAAACACCACTGTTAACCCTCTGTACTACGAGCAAAACGGTATCGACCGCCTGCAGCGCCGCGCCCTGAAAACGCTGCGCAATGGCATCAGTTATGGCCTGATCCTCGGGCGTGTGATTGGTTCCAGCCTGACACAGCAGGACTTCAACACCGAATACGAGAAAGGCTCGTACGCCGGGAACGCGGTGATCAACGCCGTGCCATTCGCGAATTACACCAGCCTTAATCCGTCTGATTACGCCGATGGCAAATATAACGGTCTGAGCGCCGTAATGACGCCACGCCGCGGCTTCGAATCCATCACGTTTAACGTGAACGTAACCAACTTTGTAGGGGCGTAAAAAATGGCAAACCCATTAGTACCGCAGGGATTCCTCAATCGTGTACGCGGCGCGGTATCGGTAACTGACGTTCCGGCGCTGAACATCACCGCCTCTTATCTTGGCAAGGACGGTATCAGCATGCGCCCTGACGGCGCAGCGACTGACATTATCCCGACGATGACCGGCACCGTGGGCAGCCAGGCGCCATATCAGCAGGTGACCGTTACCGTCCATCTGCTGCGCACCCAGGGACTGAGCGACAGCTACAAAAACCGTTTCGCCACCGACACGGCGCTGGGCGAAGTGGTGATCACTCCGGATGCAAACACGCTCAGCAATTTCACCGTGCTTAACGCTTATCTGGTGAACTTCAATGAACTGCCGTTTACCGGTATGGATGCCGGATACGTGGTGACCATCAGCGGTTACATCCTGGCTAACGACAACATGTGGATCTGATTGTGAAAATTGACAAAAAGCTAAACCTGGTAACAAACATCACCCGGGATGACGGGTCAATCGTCTATCTGCATGTGACCCCGTTCCCGTATGAGGTGGTTGAGGAGCATTGTCTGTTGCTGGGCAATCTCTTTACCAACTTTATCTCCCAGGTAGGTGGGCTGGGTGCTGCGCGCGTTGCCGCAATGATGCTCCGCAAAAAGCTCAAGCGTGAGCAGGAGCTTAACGCTGATAACGGACAGCATGGTCCTAATATCGTTGACGAGATCCAGCGTCTTACCTCGGTCATCTGGAATGATGGCGGGGCATGGAAAACCACCTCATTTGATGCCGCGATGAAGCAGGGGATCATCTCTCCTGATGAGTACCGCGAAGTAGAAGGCGAGGTGGTTTTTTTTATGGTTTCCTCTGCCATTCAGAAATCCAGCCTGGTGGCACCAACAGTGGGATCAGTGATCGAAATGTTCGGTGGGCAACTCGAATCATCGAGTGTTACGGCGTTCCGCGATTCGTTGCAGACGTCGAATCAGCCTACCGATACCCAGACCCAGAGTGCCCAGCAGGAAACGTCATATATACCCTCTTAGACTGGGCGTCGAATGAGGGGTTCTGGCGGGTAATCAGGGAAGTAACCGGCGAAGAGTTCGCCAGCCCGGCGCAGTACCGCCAGCGTTACATCATTTCCGCGCTAAAAGACAGGGGTTCCTTCAATGGTGGCTAAGTCTATTGTCGATATTGACGTAAATGACGACAAATTTGTCTCATTTATGGAGAAGTTTAAAGAATATCAGTCCGCACTTGAGGAACTCCCTGAGGCATGGCGCGGGCTTGCGCATGGCGCGACGGATGCCACCAAAGAGACGGCCAAAGCGAAAGCAGAGGGTGACCTTCTGGCTAAGGCTTTCTCTGAGGGGGCCAGCGCCATTCTGTCGATAAACAGCGGGCTCGACAGGCTCACTGAAAGCCTGGACAGGGCAAGTAAAACCCAGGATGACTTCAACAAGAAAGCCAGATCTTCGAAAAGTTTTCTGAGTGACGCAAAGAAAGATGCTAAATCGCTGGCCGGACACATCAGGGACGCTACCACAAGCTTGTTGTCCTGGAGCGGGATTGTCGGCCTGTTCACCGGCGTGCTGGGCGTTGGTGGCCTTTTCGGCCTCAACCGCCTGGCGGCCACAACCGGGTCTCAGCGATTCACCTCCCTGGGCATCGGGACGAGTATTGGCGCGCTCGACTCGACGGCCATCAACTACCAGAAAGCGCTTGGAAACCCGACAGGGACGCTTGGCGCTATCCGTGACAGTCAGATGGACCTGTCAAAGCGCTGGCAGTTCCAGGCTATGGGCATCAACAACCCGGACCAGGACCCGGCAAAACTCCTGCCGCAGATGATTCGCAACGCCCGCGACATCTTTGTCAAAAACGGGAGTACCCTTCAGGGGGCCAACGCCTACGGCCTGACGAACTTCTTCAGCCTGGATGATCTGAATCGCTTTAAAAACATGAGCGATGAAGAAATTGACGCGATGGAGCGCCGGGCGCAGAAGGATGCAAAATTACTGCAGATAACCGACCAGCAGGCACGGCAGTGGCAGGATTTCAACGTACAGCTGGATTACAGCGGGCAGAGCATTCGCAACACGTTTGTGCGTGGGCTCGGGCCGCTAACCCCGCAACTGAGCAAACTCTCTGACGCGCTGGCTGGCGCCATTGATACTGTGCTTCAGTCTCCAGAGCTTGGTAAGTGGATTGACGGACTGGCCAGCGGCATAGAGCGCTTCGGGAATTACCTGGCATCGCCAGAGTTCACCAGGGACGTTGACAGTTTCATGGCTGGCATCGAAAAGCTTGGGGCCCTCATCGGTAAAGTTTACGACTGGGTGGTAGGGAAAACCGATATTTCCGTGTCGGATGTGACTTCAGGCTCGTCAATGCTGAGCGATCAGAAAGTTACAGACCCGGAAACAGGAAAGTCATATACGCCGGGATCTGAGGATGACCCACATGTGTGGGGATGGCTGAAGGGCGTTAAGCGCTTTTTCTCCAGCGGGGATGTGAAGCCTGTTGACCCAGCACCCGCAGATGTTACCGCAAAAGGTAGAACGATCGCCGATCGCTTCAATAACCCAACCAATTTGCGTTGGGCAGAAGGCTACGGGACGCACAACACGAAGAGTGGGAAATTTGCAGTTTTCCCTACCCTTGATGAAGGCGTTCTGGCCTCGGCGAAACAACTGCAAATTTATGGCACCCGCGGCATCAACACAGTCAGCGACATTGCAAAAAAATGGGCTCCATCGAACGAGAACGATACGGCGGAATACATTCGTCACGTCGTTAAAACGACCGGGCTTGGCGCTAACGATAAGCTCAACCTCAATGATCCTGCGATTCTGGCAAAACTCATTTCCGCAATGTCCACGAAAGAGGGGGCCGGGAATCGGGTTAGCGAGGGCACAGTTATCCAGATATTTAACAATACAGGCGGCAATGCCATCGTTTCATCATCACAGCTGGGGGTGTCTTGATAATGGCATTTACTCGCGAACTTTACCGGCTTGGTTTTGAAATCTCTCCGGTCATCCTCTGCAAAGGCGTTGCTGAGGCTGTGCCTGGCGGCATGCTTCCTATAGTGGCGCTCACTCAGAGTGTGAGCTTTGTGACCGGGCTGATCGGCGGGGCAATAAACCTTAACGACCTGGACAAATATTTTTGCCACTGGAAGCCGGTGCAGGGCTCGACAATGGTCGATTATGACATTGCCCGCTACCCGTTCGCTAACCAGACAGTCGCTGCCAACGCACTTCTGGCGCAGCCGTTGAGGGTTAGTCTGATGATGGATGCACCAGTGAACGACAATACCGGGGCTATGACCAAGCTGGTGACGCTGAGCTCATTACAGGCTGTACTGCAAGCGCATGCGAACCTGGGCGGAACTTACATCGTTGCTACGCCATCTCTGATTTACAACAACTGCATCCTGAAAACGGTTAAGGACAACTCAACCGGTAATGATCCGCTACCTCAGCGGTCATGGCTCTGGGATTTCGAACAACCACTTATTACCGAAACTGCCGCTGACCAGGCCGTAAACAGCTTCTTCAGCAAAATTGATGGCGGCGACCAGAACAACAGCAGCGCGTGGACAAACACTGTCAGCGCACTCGGTAACACGTCGCTTGGCGGATCCGTTACTGAGGCGATAACAGGCGTGATTGGCAAGTTGCAGGGGGTATTTGGCATATGAGCACTGTCAATTACCCGTTTACCGGGCTTGAGAGGAAGAGTATGACATTCGCGCCGGTTCTGGACGGGACAGTCTATACCTGCCAGATGAAATGGAATATCGCCGCACAGCGGTGGTATTTGCTGATCACCAACAGCGCCGGAAATCCGGTGCTGAATACTGCCGTTGTTGGCTCAACATCTTCAGGGGGAGTAAACCTGCTGAATGGGGTGTTCACATCGACGACCATGATCTGGCGTGAAAAGAACGGGCAGATTGAGGTAACGAGCTGATGCGCTATTACGAAATTAACATTTTTGATGGCGACACCTTAATCCAGCAATATTCCAGCCTGAAGAACGGAGTCTATAACCCGGGGGCGCTGATGGTGGAATTCGACATCATGCGCTTCGGTGAATCCACGCCAGCAGGGGAAACTCATCTCACGGTGTGGGGTATCGGCCCAAAAGACATGCAGCAGGCCAGGCAGAACCTGTACGGAAAGAAAATTCAGGTATTTGCTGGCATGTCAAAAGGCCTGCCGCTGGCAGGTGTTTGGGATAAAAAGCTTGCCATCGAGGGAACCATTTTCCAGGTGTTCGGCAACTGGCAGGGAACAGAGCTACGGCTGGACTTTATCATTGTCGCTGGTCCGGTTAACACCACGGCCCGCGGGCAGATGGTTCCTCTCCAGGTGACCATGCCATGGACTATGGGGCAGAAACTGTCCGTAGCGCTGACGCGGTGCTTTATGACGATGGGCGGCTTTACGCCGAATATAAGCATCAGCGACAGGCTGACGCTGAATTACGATCGCCCTATGTTTTGCGGTTCACTCACTGAGCTTGCCAAAAACCTGAGAGCGTTTTCGCTATCCCGCATCAAAGACCCAGGCTACACAGGCGTGGAAATTGCTGTGGTCAACGGTAACGAGATCCGGGTGTGGGATAACGATTACGCCAACCACCCCGACCAGAACGCGAAAACGAGCGCTACGGAAAGAAGCAAAAACCCTGTACAGATAAATTTCAATGACCTGATCGGACAGCCAACGTGGATCAGCTTTGGCGTCGTCAGTGTCGTCTGCGTGATGCGTGCCGACATTCAGACCGGCGACCACATTCTTATGCCTGAAAAGGCCAGACCGATGATTCAGGCATCCTCTTACTCCCAGTTTCGTGATGACTCAGCCTTTAACGGTGAATTTGTCGTGCAATCGGTGAGGTTGCTGGGAAACAGCAGGCAGCCAACAGCCGAAGCATGGATCACAGTGATTGAGGCATACCCGGCGGAGGCGGTTAAGGCAAAATGAGTGTTGACCAGAAGCTTAATTTCGGCCGGAACATGAACAGGTTCGCTGAGCAGAAGTTTAATGAGGCGTTCCAGGCGTCCGGAAAAATACTGCCCGCCAGCATTGTTGAGCAGAATGGGAAAATGGTCACGGTGGCTTTCGAGCTGCATGACACGCCATACGTTTTCCCTAATGTCACCATCCCGCTTTTCGGCCCACAGTATATCCGATATCCGATGCAGCCAGGGGATAAGGGCATTGTTATTCCTGCTGATACCTATCTTGGCGGCGTGAGTGGTCAGGGTGGGGGTATTGCCGATCTCACCCCACCGGCCAACCTGAGCGCTCTGGTATACCTTCCGATCAGTAACACGGAGTGGGAAGCCGTCGACGGTAACGTCGTCACCATCTATGGCCCTGAAGGGGTGACCATCCGGGATCAGGGTAGTAGTACGACATTTCTGTTAACGCCTGACAGCGTGACAATCGCTGCCGTCGATTTGTTTAAGGTGACAGTCGGTGACACGGTTCTCACCCTGACGCAGGGCATGTGGAGCATCACAGGAACGACCGGGAAGTTGCAGGACTCAACAGCCAGCACCAGCCCGGCGATTATGCATACCGGATGGACCGCTCTGGTAGCATGGCTGAATGCCCATGAACATACAAACGGAAATGGCGGTTCAAACACCGGCGCTCCAACCACTACTTTCAACGGGAATATCACGCAATGAGAACCTACGGAAGAAATGCAGAAGGCAAGTGGGTGCTGGTGGTGCCGGATGAAAATGGCTTCAATGATTCAATTTATCTGACGACGCTGATCCAGAATCTGAAACTGGCGCCGCAGGAGTCTCCTTTTTTTGCAAACAACGGCATTCCGTCTCAAAGCTCTGTTATTCAGCAGGTGCTGCCCACCTATTATGTCGACAGGCTTCAACGGCAATTTAGCCAGTATTTTTCATCTCTGCAGATCGCCCTGGTGAGTGATGATCCGCCTGTATACAACATTTCGGCGATAACGAATGCCGGTTCTAAAATTATCACAACGGTGAACGTATGAGTGATTTGTCCGTTAGCTATGACGCAGCCGGGCCAGTGCCGAAAACATCTGAAGAACTTCGGGCCGACCTGGTTTCCAGAGCCACTGAGTTATCACCAGGGATCACGACAGACCTACCGGGATCCCTGATTGAGGATATAGTCGGTACCGACGTTGGCGCGCTTCTAATCGCCGATCAAATCCGCGTCGACCTCATCAACTCCGTAGGCCCGCTGAAAGCGAATATGTACATGCTGAACCTCCTGGCGCAGCAGTCAGGGATTAGCGCGCAGAAAACAGAAGGGTCGACTACCGTTCCAGTGGTATTTGCCGGTCCGGCAGGATTCGTTATACCGCAGGGTTTTCTGGTCAGCGACGGCACGTATACCTATCAGATCGCCGACGCGACAGTAATTCTGTCATCAGCTGTCAGCGCAATGGTAACCGGTATTGCGACAAATACCGGGTCATGGGCCGTTCCTGTAGGAGCGGTTAACCAGATACTGACCAGCCTCCCGTCTGAAATTACCCTGACTTGCACCAACCCTGTTGCCGGAACGCCTGGTGGCGCGCCTGAGACGAACTACGAGTTTCGTGAGCGCGTCTGGGAGGCTCAGATGTCAACTGTTCAGGGATATCCCGGGTTCATCCGCCAGAAGTTAACAGATCTTAGCGATGTTCAGGCTCGTCTGGTTTCAGTGGTTCAGAGTGGTAACGCCTGGATTGTTATGTGCGGTGGTGGTGATATCTATGAAATGGCCGGGGCAATTTATAAGTCAGCTGGCGACATCAGCAGACTCAAGGGGGCAGACCTTAATGTCACGGGGATTACCAATGCTAACCCTGGCGTCGTCACGACAGATATCACCCACGGATATAGTTCAGGACAGGTAATTCGCATTACAGGCGTGACCGGTATGAGTGGCATTAATAACGTCAACCTGACCATTACCGTGCTGAGCCCTCATACTTTCTCTATAGGCGTCAATACCACTGCATCCGGGTCATGGACAGGGGGGGGCATTGTTACTCCGAACCTGAGGAATAACGTTGTCACGATCAATGACTGGCCTGACAACTACGTCATACCATTTGTGATCCCACTGCAGCAACTGGTGACGATAAAGTTTGAATGGGCGACGGAAAGCGCCAACTATCTGACCGACGCGACTGTCGCCTCACTGGTTTCGCAACCGGTTATCGATTATGTAAACGGAATATTCGCTGGCAAGCCCATGAATATTAATAACGTCAAGGATGTCTTTCTTCAGTCCATTAACAGTACGCTTGACATGAGTCTCATATCGACGCTTAACGTTATTTTTACTGTTAACGGGGTTATCACAAACGTGGATGCCGGGACGAATATAATCAGCGGCGATCCTTACAGTTACTGGTTCATAGCCTTTGACGGGGTTATCGTGGACGGGATTTAACATGCTGGAAGATATCATTAAGTCTTACCTGTATACGCAGTATAACGATGACGATGATATTCAGGCGTTCGTTTCTGCGTATAACTCCATGGCTCAGGAAATTTATTCATGGATGATTAACGCAAACCTTCCTGTTTTTGTTGACGGGTACAATGCGGGGGAGCAACTCAAATGGATAGCCAGGGGCATTTACGGTGTGAAACCACCTGTGCTTGTCAGTGGTAAGCAAAGCATTTATGGTCCATACAATGCCATGCTGTTTAACCAACTACCATTTAATGGGAGGAAGGTGGTCAATCAGTCTGAGCAGGTTGTCGCGTCGGACGATTTATTCAAAAGGATAATGACGTGGAATTTTTACAAAGGTGACGGCTTTCAATTTACCATCCCCTGGCTAAAACGCCGAATTATGCGCTTCATCGTAGGGGCTGATGGCCTTGATGTGCTTAACGATCAGCACTGGAGTATCTCTATTTTGTTCTCAGGAGATGGGGCGAGCGTATCGGTAGTTAAGGGGTACAGGAAATTAACTGAATCAGCTGTGTTTAACGCCCAGCCATTTAATAGTCGGGCGTTTAATCAAAAAACCAGTGTATTGATCAAAAGCAATGAGTATGAATTCGCCTCGTTGTTCAAACAGGCATTTGATAGTGGCTTGCTACACATGCCTTTTTATCAGCCAGTATCTGTGACAATAGTGGGTTAGTTTTATATCGATACATCATCAACTCTGTTTTTAATTATTGGGTTGCTTCTTTTTATCACATCCCTGCTATCAATCACTTAATACATAAACCGCAATGAGCGGAGGAATAATGGCACTTTCACTTTTGGCCGCCAACAATGCGCAATCAGTATTAGCGTCAGGAATCAGTTCCACGGCCACGACCCTTACCGTAAACACCGGCACTGGAGTTCTATTTCCATCCCCGACTCCAGGAACTAGCTTTTTCAAGCTGACGCTGGTTGACGCTGCTACCGGCACACTCACCGAGATCGTCCATGTTACCCAGCGCTCGGGTGACGCGATGACTATCGAGCGCGGGCAGGAGGGCACTACGCCGCGAATCTGGTCTGCAAACGATATTGCAGCAAATATGATGACTGCCGGCACTCTGAGTTACATTTTAAGTAATTTCCAGCCTCTGGATGCCACACTGACGGCACTTGCTGGACTGGCTACCGGTGCGGATAAACTTCCTTATTTCTCTGGAACGGATACTGCAGCACAGACTGATCTAACTGCCGTTGGCCGGGGCCTGATCGGCCAGGCTACCGTTGCTGATGTTCTCACATACCTTGGTTTGGGAGCAGGCGCACCGGCGATCGGGATACCGTTCTTCTGGCCGTCTTCGGCGATGCCGAATGCTGTGATGCCGGAATGGTCGAGTATGGTGTTCCTGAAGTTCAACGGCTCGACGTTCTCAGCGACGACGTACCCTAAGCTGGCACTTGTGATACCCAGCCTGACCCTTCCTGAGGCTCGCGGAGAATTTCCGCGTATTTGGGATGATGGTCGCGGTGTTGATAGCGGACGTGCATTATTGAGTGCCCAAAGTTTTGCCATTCAGAATATAACCGGGCGTTTACGATCAAGGCCTGCACCGCTGTCGGGAGGCGGCACAATTGTAGAAGCCAACGGAGTCTTTTCTCTCTCATCAGGAACTGGTGGAACATACGTACAGGTTTCAGGAGCAAGCGGAAGTGCGAATGCTGATGAAACAACATTTGACGCATCCCTCGTTGCAAATACCGCAGCAGAAACCCGCCCCCGCAACATTGCTTTTAACTTCCTGGTAAGGGCTAAATAATGAAACCTGTTTTTGATGAAAATGGACTGGCTACCGAGGCGGGAGATATCCGCTGCTACTATTACGATGCGTTGACAGCCGAATACATGGGCTGGTCTGACGAATACATTAACGTTGGTGTTAGCATGCCGAGACATTCCACGGATGTTGATCCGGGTGATGAAGTGGACGGCAAAATTGCCGTGTTCGTAAACGGTCAGTGGGAGCCGGACGAGGATTATCGGGGTGATACGGTATATTCAACCGCCAGCGCCTCAGTCTCGACGGTAGATTACATTGGCCCAATCAAGGATGGTTACACCACACTTGCCCCTTCAGGCCCGTATCAAAAGTGGGATGGCAAAAAGTGGGTAACAGATATGGATGCGCAGCATGCTGCTGCTGTCGCTGCAGCAGAACAGAAACAATCGCAACTCCGCTCCGTTGCCGACGAGGAGATTGATCCGCTACAGGACGCCGTCGATCTGGACATGGCAACTGACGAGGAGAAAGCTCAGTTGACCGACTGGAAACGGTACCGGGTGCTATTAAATCGCGTTGACACCCTGGCCGCTCCGGATATTAACTGGCCGCAGATTCCTAGCCTGACAGCATAGTCGAAAGTCCCGAAGTGACATAGATAGTAGTTGCCTCTATCATACTATGCAAAACGCTATGGTGTGGTGGAGGCAACCTTGGAGTACAGGAAGGAACTGGACGGGCTAAGAGCTTTGGCTGTTTTAGCTGTAATAATTTATCATGCAAAACTGAAAGTAATGGGGCTTGAATTATTCTCCGGAGGCTTCTTTGGTGTAGATATATTTTTTGTTCTGTCTGGTTATCTAATTACCAGCATCGTTAAACAGGGATTTGACCAGCAAGACTTTTCATTTGTTAATTTTTACTGGCGTAGAGTGAAAAGAATTGTGCCAGCTCTTCTGGTCGTTCTGATTGTTACATCTATTGCTGCCTATAGAATTATGTTGCCAGATGACTTTGTGTCCTTTGGTAAATCATTGACATCAGCATTATATTTTTCTTCAAATTTTTATTTTTTCAACGAAGACAGTTATACAGCAGCAGCGAGTATTTTCAAGCCGCTACTCCATACGTGGAGCTTAGGTGTTGAGTGGCAGTATTACATGGTTCTCCCGGTAGTGATGTTTCTTATCTATAAGTTTTATAGGAAGTATGCATTTACTATTCTAGCTGCGATAGGGTTGCTTTCTCTACAGCTTGCCGACTTTACAGTTGTCAATCATCCAGACTTTGCGTTCTATCTTTTGCCGACCAGAGCTTGGGAACTGATTGCTGGTGGTTTGTGTGCGTATGTAAACAGAGATTTTATCTATAAAGCTAAAGGAAATGCAAAACTCGTCCTTTCGGTAATGCCTTTATTAGGCGTTTTTCTAATTACATATAGTCTGCTTTTTATTGATGATAAATCTCATCTTCCTTCATATTTATCTTTAGTACCTGTAATTGGTACATGCTTTTTGGTTCTCTTCTCACAAAAGGGGGGGGGCGTTTCAAATGTTTTATCTTTGAGACCAGTCGTATTTGTTGGGGCTATTTCATATTCTCTTTATTTATGGCATCAACCAGTATTTGTATTTTATCGGTTCACTCACCAAGAAGTATTAACTTTTGCTGAGCTTTCTCGGCTTTTAGCAATATCATTTGGTTTGGCTGTACTGACCTATTACTTCATTGAAAACCCACTGCGAAAACTAAAGAGTAAAAAGTATGCTTTGGCTATAGCTACTTGTATTCTAGTTATATTTCTTGGTAGTCGTAGTATCGTCAATCATGAGGGCTTTCCACAACGTCTCGGAGGACTAGCTAGCCTTTATGATAAAGGGCCAGCTTTGCCAGAAATGAGTGATTGTGGGCTTGGTATTGGTAAGCGCTGTCTGATTCAGAACAAAAATTCCACCAATAATATTGTGCTGATCGGCGATTCGCACGCTCAGGCGATGGCATTGAGCCTGTATGATTATGCTAGAAAAAACGATTATAACTTACTAAACTTTGCTGTTTCAGGTTGCTCTGGAATCACTCTAATTAAGCGAAAACTTAACGATGGCGTTGATGAAATATGTAATACACTTTCGAAGAAGGCCGATGAATTCATTAAGGGAAATAAAAACTCCTTAGTGGTTTACATGGCCCGTATGCCTCTATATATGCTTAACGATAAAAATGGGCCATGGGTTTTTTCAACAACAGGTAAGGGTATTGCTCAAGATATCCAGAGTGTTATTAAAGGTTGGGGGATAAACGGGAATAAAGTAGTTATTGTTTACCCTGTACCGCAGCCTCCCTTCAATGTTCCAAACGAGACTAACAAACGGCTTGCTGTAGCTAAAAGCATAAATGAGAAGCTTACCGCTTTCAACAAAGAGGGATTTCTTGAGTTTGATAAGAATAAATACGCTAAAATTTGGGAGTTGAATTTTATAAGGTCACGGCAACTCTTTGATGGGGTGACAGGTGAAAATATCATTAGGATCTATCCAGAAGAACCGCTTTGTAATGGTAACATTTGCCGTACTCATAGCGATAAACATCTATTTTATAAGGATGATAATCATCTAACCTATTATGGGATGAACTTAGTTGTGGAAGAAATCAAAAGAAAAATAAATTTACCAAAATTGGTTAAACATTGATGTTTATTACTGTGTATCATCAAAATAAGTTGTTATGCGCCATCTTTCATCGCTTAATAGATGGCTGCATACTTGGCTTTCCAAGTGCCAGTTGAGACACACAGCCACACCTGTGACTACTAGGCGATGTAACATTGTATGTTAATGAAGAGGCTGACGATTTCGGCGCTACAGTGTAATATGCACGCCAGTCGTTGATGGGGTAGTTACTGTGGAGTGTCCACCGCTGTGTCCATCAAGAAAAAATTATCAGCATAGCGAATTGAAAAACACATACATATGAAGAACATAAGAAATTTCTCCATCATTGCTCATATCGACCACGGTAAGTCGACGCTGTCTGACCGTATTATCCAGATTTGCGGCGGACTTTCTGACCGTGAAATGGCTGCTCAGGTCCTTGACTCAATGGACCTGGAGCGCGAGCGTGGAATTACCATCAAGGCGCAGAGTGTAACGCTCGATTTTAAAGCGGCCGACGGTGAAACCTACCAGCTTAACTTTATCGACACCCCGGGCCACGTTGACTTCTCCTATGAAGTTTCCCGCTCGCTGGCCGCCTGTGAGGGCGCGCTGCTGGTGGTTGATGCCGGACAGGGCGTGGAAGCGCAGACGCTGGCGAACTGCTACACGGCGATTGAAATGGATTTGGAAGTGGTTCCGGTTCTCAACAAAATCGACCTGCCAGCGGCCGACCCGGAACGCGTAGCCGAAGAAATTGAAGACATTGTCGGGATCAACGCCACCGATGCAGTGCGCTGCTCGGCGAAAACCGGCGTCGGCGTTCAGGACGTGCTCGAACGCCTGGTGCGCGACATTCCGCCGCCGGAAGGCGATCCGGATGCGCCGCTACAGGCGCTGATTATTGACTCCTGGTTTGATAACTACCTGGGCGTTGTCTCCCTGGTCCGCGTGAAAAGCGGCACCCTGCGTAAGGGGGATAAAGTGAAAGTAATGAGCACCGGGCAGGTCTATAACGCAGACCGTCTGGGGATCTTCACGCCGAAACAGGTTGACCGTACCGAGCTGAAATGTGGCGAGGTAGGCTGGCTGGTTTGTGCGATCAAAGACATCCTGGGTGCACCGGTTGGCGATACCCTGACCCTGTCGCGTAACCCGGCAGACAAAGCACTGCCAGGCTTTAAGAAAGTGAAGCCGCAGGTGTATGCCGGTCTGTTCCCGGTCAGTTCGGATGACTATGAATCCTTCCGTGATGCGCTGGGCAAACTGAGCCTCAACGACGCCTCTCTGTTCTATGAGCCGGAAAGCTCTACGGCGCTGGGCTTCGGTTTCCGCTGTGGCTTCCTTGGCCTGCTGCATATGGAGATCATTCAGGAGCGTCTGGAACGTGAATACGACCTGGATCTGATCACCACGGCACCGACGGTAGTCTATGAAGTTGAAACCACCGCGAAAGAGACGGTCTACGTCGACAGCCCGGCTAAGCTGCCAGCGCTGAACAGTATTTATGAGCTGCGCGAGCCTATCGCTGAATGTCATATGCTGCTGCCGCAGGAGTATCTCGGTAATGTGATGACCCTGTGCGTCGAAAAACGCGGCGTGCAGACCAACATGGTCTACCACGGCAACCAGGTCGCGCTGACCTATGAAATCCCGATGGCGGAAGTGGTGCTCGACTTCTTCGACCGTCTGAAGTCAACCTCTCGCGGCTATGCGTCGCTGGATTACAACTTCAAACGCTTCCAGACCTCGGACATGGTGCGCGTGGACGTGCTGATCAATAACGAGCGCGTCGATGCGCTGGCGCTGATCACCCACCGTGACAACTCGCAGTATCGCGGTCGCGAGCTGGTGGAGAAGATGAAAGATCTGATCCCACGTCAGCAGTTTGATATCGCCATTCAGGCAGCTATTGGCACCCATATCATCGCCCGTTCTACGGTGAAACAGCTGCGTAAAAACGTACTGGCGAAGTGCTATGGCGGTGACGTAAGCCGTAAGAAGAAACTGCTGCAGAAACAGAAAGACGGTAAGAAGCGTATGAAGCAGGTCGGTAACGTTGAGCTGCCGCAGGAAGCATTCCTTGCCATTCTGCACGTTGGCAAAGACGGCAAATAACCCTTAAGGAGTTGGCATGGCGAATATGTTTGCCCTGATTCTGGTGATTGCAACACTGGTGACAGGGCTTTTATGGTGCGTTGATAAATTTATATTTGCACCTAAACGTCGGGAGCGTCAGGCCGCTGCGCAGGCAGCCACTGGCGACCAGCTGGATCCTAAAACGCTGAAGAAAGTCAGCCCGAAACCGGGCTGGCTGGAAACCGGCGCATCCGTGTTCCCGGTACTGGCGATTGTGCTGGTGGTGCGTTCGTTTATTTACGAACCTTTCCAGATCCCGTCAGGTTCGATGATGCCAACTCTGCTGATCGGCGATTTTATCCTGGTGGAGAAATACGCCTACGGGATTAAAGATCCAATCTTCCAGAAGACGCTCGTCGAAACCGGCCATCCGCAACGCGGGGATATCGTGGTCTTCAAATACCCTGAAGATCCGCGTCTGGACTATATCAAGCGTACCGTGGGTGTCCCGGGCGATAAAGTGACCTACGATCCGGTCTCGAAAGAGGTCAGGATACAGCCGGGTTGTCCTTCCGGACAGTCCTGTGGCAACGCGCTGGCGGTCACCTATTCCGACGTGCAGCCGAGCGACTTTGTTCAGAGTTTCTCCCGCAGCAACCGTGGCGAAGCCAGCAGCGGTTTCTTCCAGCTTCCTCCGGGTGAAAGCCGTGAAAACAGCATTCGTCTGGCGGAGCGTAAAGAGACGCTGGGCGAGGTCACCCACCGTATTCTGACCGTGCCGATTGCTCAGGACCAGCTGGGGATGTATTACCAGCAGCAGGGTCAGCAGCTGGCGACCTGGATTGTTCCGCCGGGCCACTACTTTATGATGGGCGATAACCGTGATAACAGCGCGGACAGCCGCTACTGGGGCTTTGTGCCGGAGCGTAATCTGGTCGGCAGAGCCACGGCTATCTGGATGAGCTTCGAAAAACAGGAAGGTGAATGGCCAACCGGCGTGCGTCTGAATCGCATCGGCGGCATCCACTAATTTTCCCGGCTGCGGTCATAATGGCCGCAGCTGAAATATTTAGTATATAAATCCCCTCAGACTAACGACATCCCCGGTCGTTGCGTATAGAATATTCCCCGCTCGTATCTGTATTCAGGTTGTCTCCCCCGGGAGCCACGGCACACGAAACCGCGTTGATTGACTCAGGTCGGTTTCGTGTGCTGCATTGTTGACGCATTCATTTATTGGTATCGCATGAACCCCATCGTAATTAATCGGCTGCAGCGGAAGCTGGGCTACACTTTTACTCATCAGGAGTTGTTGCAGCAGGCATTAACCCATCGCAGTGCCAGCAGCAAACACAATGAGCGTCTGGAGTTTCTGGGAGACTCTATTTTAAGCTACGTGATCGCAAACGCACTCTATCACCGCTTCCCGCGAGTCGATGAAGGGGATATGAGTCGTATGCGCGCCACGCTGGTTCGCGGCAATACGCTGGCGGAACTCGGCCGTGAATTTGAACTGGGCGAGTGTCTGCGTCTGGGGCCGGGCGAGCTGAAAAGCGGTGGCTTCCGTCGGGAATCGATTCTGGCGGATACCGTGGAAGCGCTGATTGGCGGCGTTTTCCTCGACAGCGATATTCAGAGCGTAGAAAAGCTGATACTGAGCTGGTATCAGACCCGTCTGGACGAAATCAGCCCGGGCGATAAACAAAAAGATCCGAAAACCCGTTTGCAGGAGTATTTGCAGGGTCGCCATCTGCCGCTGCCGTCTTATCTGGTGGTGCAGGTACGTGGCGAAGCACACGATCAGGAATTTACTATCCACTGCCAGGTCAGCGGCCTGAGTGAACCGGTAGTTGGCACGGGTTCCAGCCGTCGTAAGGCGGAGCAGGCTGCCGCCGAACAGGCGCTGAAAAAACTGGAGCTGGAATGAGCGACGAAAAGAATTACTGCGGATTTATCGCCATCGTGGGTCGTCCCAACGTTGGCAAATCCACCCTGCTGAACAAACTGCTCGGGCAGAAGATTTCGATTACCTCCCGTAAAGCGCAGACCACGCGTCACCGCATCGTCGGTATCCATACGGAAGGGCCGTACCAGGCTATCTATGTGGATACCCCGGGCCTGCATATGGAAGAGAAGCGTGCTATTAACCGCCTGATGAACAAGGCGGCCAGTAGTTCCATCGGTGATGTTGAATTGATTATTTTTGTCGTTGAAGGCACCCGCTGGACGGCGGACGACGAAATGGTGCTCAACAAACTGCGTGACGGTAAAGCCCCGGTTATCCTGGCAGTCAACAAAGTTGACAACGTGCAGGAAAAAGCCGATCTGCTGCCGCACCTGCAGTTCCTGGCAAGCCAGATGAACTTCCTCGATATCGTGCCGCTGTCCGCAGAAACCGGCACCAATGTTGATACCATCGCGGGCATCGTGCGTAAGCACCTGCCGGAAGCGATTCACCACTTCCCGGAAGACTACATCACCGACCGTTCCCAGCGCTTTATGGCCTCGGAAATTATCCGTGAGAAGCTGATGCGCTTCCTCGGTGCGGAGCTGCCGTATTCGGTGACCGTTGAGATCGAACGCTTCCAGACCAACGAACGCGGGGGTTACGACATTAACGGCCTGATCCTCGTCGAGCGTGAAGGGCAGAAGAAGATGGTGATCGGCAACAAAGGTGCCAAGATTAAAACCATCGGTATCGAAGCGCGCAAAGATATGGAAGAGATGTTCGAAGCCAGCGTTTACCTTGAGCTGTGGGTGAAGGTGAAATCTGGCTGGGCCGATGACGAACGCGCGCTGCGCAGTCTCGGCTATGTAGACGACCTCTGAGTAAAGCTTACGTGGAGGGATGGCAGCGTGCGTTTGTCCTCCACAGCCGTCCGTGGAGCGAAACCAGCCTGATGCTGGACGTCTTCACGGAAGAGTCGGGTCGCGTGCGCCTGGTAGCAAAAGGCGCACGTTCAAAACGCTCCAGCCTCAAAGGCGCTCTGCAACCTTTTACCCCTCTGCTGGTCCGCTTTGGCGGGCGTGGCGATGTCAAAACCCTGCGCAGTGCCGAACCCGTCTCGCTGGCGCTACCGCTTAGCGGTATCACGCTCTACAGCGGTCTATACGTCAACGAACTGATCTCCCGCGTTCTCGAACAGGAAACACGCTTCTCCGAACTTTTCTTCGACTACCTGAACTGTATCCAGATGCTGGCCGGTGCCACAGGCTCACCGGAACCGGCCCTGCGTCGCTTTGAGCTGGCGCTGCTCGGACACCTTGGTTACGGCGTCGATTTTCTCCACTGTGCGGGCAGCGGTGACGAAGTGGATGACGCGATGACCTATCGCTATCGTGAAGAGAAAGGCTTTATCGCCAGTCTGGTTATCGATAACGCCACCTTTACCGGACGTCATCTGCGGGCACTGGCCGCGCGGGAATTTCCTGATAGCGACACCCTGCGCGCGGCGAAACGCTTTACTCGCATAGCCCTGAAGCCGTATCTTGGCGGCAAACCGCTGAAAAGCCGCGAGCTGTTCAGGCAGTTTGTGCCGAAGCCGCGTTAAACTATTGCTCTTAATTCCTGCATCTGAGGATTGTCATGGCTGAATTACTGTTAGGCGTCAACATCGATCATATCGCGACTCTGCGCAATGCCCGCGGCACGGCTTACCCGGATCCGGTTCAGGCGGCGTTTATCGCCGAGCAGGCCGGAGCCGACGGGATCACCGTTCACCTGCGTGAAGATCGCCGCCATATCACCGACCGTGATGTACGCGTTTTGCGTCAGACGCTTGATACGCGAATGAACCTGGAAATGGCGGTCACCGAAGAGATGCTGGCTATCGCCTGCGAGACAAAACCGCATTTCTGTTGCCTGGTGCCGGAGAAACGCCAGGAAGTGACCACCGAAGGCGGGCTGGACGTTGCCGGTCAGCGGGATAAAATGCGTGACGCCTGCAAACGCCTGGCCGATGCGGGGATTCTGGTTTCACTGTTTATTGACGCCGATGTTGAGCAGATCAAAGCGGCGGCCGACGTGGGCGCGCCTTATATCGAAATTCACACCGGCTGCTATGCCGATGCTAAAGATGAAGCCACTCAGGCGCAGGAGCTGACGCGTATCGCCCGGGCCGCAACCTATGCCGCAGGCCTGGGGCTGAAGGTCAATGCCGGCCACGGTCTGACCTACCATAACGTACAGGCGATTGCCGCATTGCCGGAGATGCACGAGCTGAATATTGGCCATGCGATTATTGGCCGGGCGGTGATGAGCGGCCTGAAAGACGCGGTCAGCGAAATGAAACGTCTGATGCTGGAAGCACGTCGCTAATGGCTATTCTGGGGCTGGGTACCGATATTGTCGAAATCGCCCGTATTGAAGCGGTCATCGGACGCAGCGGAGATCGGCTGGCGAAGCGTGTACTCAGCGAAACCGAATGGGCTATCTGGGCGTCTCATCAGCAGCCGGTTCGCTTTCTGGCGAAACGCTTTGCGGTTAAAGAGGCAGCGGCAAAAGCCTTTGGCACCGGTATCCGCAACGGGCTGGCGTTTAATCAGTTTGAAGTCTTTAACGACGAGCTGGGCAAACCCCGGTTACGGCTGTGGGGCGAAGCGCAAAGGCTGGCGGAAAAACTGGGCGTGGGCTCGATTCACGTGACGCTTGCCGACGAACGTCACTATGCCTGTGCGACAGTTATTATCGAAAGTCGTTAGATCTTATCGGCGTGGTGCATCAGGACGAACTTGTCCCACAGCACCTCGTCGGTTTCTGGCCGCGCTGGATCTTTCAGTATGGTATTGGGGATCGGGCACACTTTCTGACAGGTCGGCGTCTCATAGTGGCCGATGCACTCGGTGCAGCGGTCGCTGTTAATCTCATAAATGCTGTCACCCATCGAAATGGCCTCGTTCGGGCACTCCGGTTCGCACATATCGCAATTTATGCATTTTTTGGTGATTAACAGCGCCATTAAGGAATTCTCAGAAACAACACAAACAGGGCGGGCATTATACGCGCATTACCTCTTCAGACCAGCTTTTTCACCAGCGCCTCGCTATGGCGGATCCGCTCCGGCGCATGTTCCAGATCCTGTTGTACCAGCCCCATAAACAGCAGGTCGGTTAGCAGCATCTGCGCGCTGGTGGACGAGATCGCCGCGCTGCGCGTTGCCTGCTCTTCGGCAATAGTATACAGGCAGTGTGTTGCCCGCTGCTGCAGGGCGTTAGGCGTAAAGCCGGTGATCGCCAGGATCTTGCCGCCGACGCGCAGGGTTTCATCCGAGGCAAGATTAATCTCACGGCGCTCGCCGCTGTAGGAGATCGCTAGCAGCACATCATCAGGGGTCATAGCCTGAACGGTTGCCAGAAGGGCGTGCATATCCTGCTCCACCACCGCATTGAGCCCAATCTTCATCAATTTCCAGCCGAAATTACGCGCCACCAGGCCAGAAGCCCCGATTCCGGTGAGCACGATACGCCGGGCGTCACGCAGCAGCGCAACGCTTTCCAGCAGCCGATCTTCGCTGTTGACGTCAAGTGACGCATTCATGGCCGCGGTGTTTTCCTGGATCAGTTTCTCGCCGACCAGGCGTAGCGGATCGTCGCCGCGTATCTGGTTATGCACGGGAATCGAGTGCGGCGTCGCACTGCTGGCCAGCGCCTCACTTAGCGCCAGTTTGAGTGCCGGAAAACCTTTAAAGCCCATTTTCTGTGCGAACTTAACCACGCTGGACTGGCTGACACCGGCCTCGACGGCCAGCTGTTGGGAGCTCAGATAGCGAGCGTGATCGGGCTTATCCAGCAGGAAGTCGGCCAGTCTTTTATCGCTTCGTGCCAGGGTGGGATAACGCTGACGAATGCGGATCAAACAATTCATGGGGGCTCCGGAGTAAAAATGTGATAGCAACTACAAATTTGTGCTCTTACACCAATGAATGAATTTTATATTCCACTTCCTGGTGGTTATTATGAATTAAATATTCAAAAAGGGGCAAATATGAATCTTGGATCGCTGATTTCAGAAACGCGCAACCCGCAGACGATGGATCTGGATGCGCTGACAACGCCTGAGCTCGTTAACCGTTTTAACCAACAGGATACGCTGGTTGCTGAATCGGTAAAAGCCACTTTACCTGATGTTGCATTAGCAGTGGATGCCGCCGGTGCGGCGCTGCGTGCCGGTGGTCGTCTGATCTACATGGGTGCGGGCACCAGCGGGCGTCTGGGCGTGCTCGATGCCTCTGAATGTCCGCCGACGTTTGGTGTCCCGCACGGGCTGGTTATCGGTCTGATCGCCGGTGGTCCTGGCGCGCTGCTGAAAGCGGTGGAAGGTGCTGAAGACAACGCCCAGCTTGGTGCGGACGATCTCCAGGCGCTGGATCTCCGTGCGGAAGACCTGGTTGTCGGGCTGGCTGCCTCTGGTCGCACACCGTACGTGATTGGCGGACTGGCCTGGGCCAGAAAAGTGGGCTGCACAACGGTCGCTATTTCCTGTAATCCGGACTCTCCCATCGCGCGTGAAGCGGATATCGCCATTTCACCGGTCGTTGGCCCGGAAGCATTAACCGGCTCGACGCGGCTGAAATCCGGCACGGCGCAGAAGCTGGTGCTGAATATGATTTCAACCGGAGCGATGATCCGCTATGGCAAGGTCTACCAGAACCTGATGGTGGATATGAAAGCCACCAACATTAAGCTGATGGACAGGGCCTGTCGGATGGTGGTGGAAGCCACGGGAACGACGCGTGAAGAGGCGGAAGCGGTGCTGAAGCAGACGGACTATGAGGTGAAACCGGCCATTCTGATGGCCTTAACCGGGCTGGACGCGGTCGCGGCCAGGCTCAGACTCGACGCGCACCAGGGATTCTTACGCGCAGCACTGGAAAACTAAAAAGAGGCGGATATGGATAAAGCAGCAGCGCTCGCCGGCGAGATCCTGCAGAGCATAGGCGGTCAGGGCAACATTCAGCGTCTGGAAAACTGCATGACGCGGGTACGGATCGAAGTGCGCGATGAGGCGCACATGGATCTGCCCAGGCTGCGTAAGCTGTCCGGCGTCAGCGGCTACGTTAAGCAGGGTGAGCAGCATCAGCTGATCGTCGGGCCGGGCAAGGCAGCGCAGGTGGTGGATGCCATGCGCAGCCTGATAAGCGGCTCTCAGCAGGCTGCTTCTACGAGTGATATCGAGCGCAACAAGGCGCAGGCGAAAGCGAAATACAAAGCGCCGATGAGCGACGTGCTGCGCCAGCTGGCAAACGTCTTTATCCCTCTGATCCCGGCGTTTATCGCCTCGGGGCTGATAACCGGGATTATCAATATCCTTAAGCGGCCGGATATCGTAGGCGATTTCGCGACACAGTATCCGAACATGCTGGGCCTGCTGGGGATCTTCGGCAGCGCAGTCTTCGCCATTATGAATATTCTGGTGGGGGTCAATACGGCGAAGGTCTTTGGCGGTTCCCAGGCAATGGGCGGCGTCATGGCCGGTATTCTCTCCAGTCCTCAGCTGGCGCAGATAACCCTGTTTGGTGAAGCGCTGCAGCCAGGCCGCGGCGGGGTGATCGCCGTATTGCTGGTGGTGGTTCTGATGTGCTGGATCGAGCGTCGGTTGCGTAACCTGCTACCGGGATCGCTGGAGCTGATCCTCAATCCGCTGCTGACCACGCTGATCGCCGGGGCTGTCGCGATCGTGGCACTGCAACCGTTGGGTGGCTGGATCGCCGAATCCATTGCCCAGGGCGCGACCTGGGCTATCGACCGCGGCGGCCTGCTGGTCGGTGCGATACTTGCGGGGACCTTCCTGCCGCTGGTGCTGACCGGTCTGCATCAGGGCCTGGTGCCTATTCACGTTGAGCTGATACAGGTGCACGGCTATAACGCGCTCCTGCCCATCCTGGCGATGGCGGGCGTGGGTCAGGTCGGTGCAGCGATTGCCGTACTGATGAAAACGCGTAACGCACGTCTGAAAAAAGTCATCAAAGGCGCGCTGCCGGTGGGACTGCTGGGGGTTGGCGAGCCGCTGATTTTCGGCGTGACGCTGCCGCTGGGCAAACCCTTTATTGCCGCCTGCCTTGGCGGTGCGGTCGGGGGAGCGTTAATCAGCTACTGTAAAGTCGCAACGGTCATCACCTTCGGGATCTCAGGCCTGCCGCTGGCAATGACGATTGTTACCGGAAAAGTGATGCTCTATCTGTTAGGCTATCTGGTAGCGGTGATCGCCGGGTTCCTGTTTACCTGGCTATTAGGGTTTAACGATCCAGAGGAGTAAAGTTTGGCAACGAACGAGCGTCGTGTGGTGTTTTTTGACCTGGATGGCACGCTGCATCAGCAGGATATGTTTGGCAGTTTTCTGCGTTTCTTGCTGCGTCACCAGCCGATCAATGCGCTGCTTGCGCTATTCCTGCTACCGGTGATTGGCGGTGGGCTGCTGGTCAAAGGTCGTGCCGCCCGATGGCCGATGAGCCTGCTGTTGTGGGCCTGCACCTTCGGTCATAGCGAAGCGCGACTGCGTGAGCTGGAAGCAAAATTTGTGGTCTGGTTTCGCAATAAGGTGACCACCTTCCCGGTGGTTCATGCCCGCCTCACTGAATATCTGACCAGCACCGATGCTGACGTCTGGCTGATCACCGGTTCGCCGCAGCCGCTGGTCCAGCAGGTCTACTTTGATACGCCCTGGCTGCCGCGCGTCAATCTGATCGCCAGCCAGCACGGTCGCTGCTACGGCGGCTGGGTGTTAACGGTGCGCTGTCTCGGTCATGAAAAAGTGGCCCAGTTGGAGCGAAAAATCGGTACGCCGCTGCGGCTATACAGCGGCTACAGCGACAGCAACCAGGATAACCCGCTGCTCTATTTCTGCCAGCATCGCTGGCGCGTAACCCCCAGCGGCGAACTGCAGCAGCTGGAATAAGCTGGTTGTCATAGCGGGCCATTGTGTATACTGCGGACCGTTTTTTTATCTGGAGTACTTGCCGTGGCGGAGAGTGAACTGAACCATGAATACTGGATGCGCCTCGCGCTGCGGCTGGCCCGGCGAGCCTGGGATGAAGGTGAGGTTCCCGTTGGTGCGGTGCTGGTTCACGACAACCGCGCGATAGGCGAAGGCTGGAACCGGCCGATTGGCCACCACGATCCTACTGCACATGCGGAGATTATGGCCCTGCGGCAGGGCGGTCTGGTGCTGCATAATTATCGCCTGCTGGATACGACCCTCTACGTCACGCTGGAGCCCTGCGTAATGTGCGCGGGTGCCATGGTGCACGGCCGCATCGGGCAAGTGGTGTTTGGCGCGCGCGATGCCAGGACCGGCGCCGCCGGTTCCCTGATGGATGTGCTGCACCATCCGGGTATGAATCATCGCGTGGAGGTGATTGAAGGCGTGCTCGCCGATGAGTGTTCCACCCTGCTCAGCGACTTCTTCCGTCATCGCAGGTCGGAGAAAAAGGCGCTGAAACAGGCTGAGCAGCAGAGCAACGATATTATTTAGTTGGCTCCAGCCGTGCGGGGGGAGTCGGTAACTGCATCCTGGCGAAGGCTTCCTCCGGGGCCCAGGCGACAAACGGCAGCACGCCGGTACCGGCATACTTCACTTCGCCAGGCGACACCGCCGGATAACCGGCAGAAAGCTGCAGCGCTTTCTCCGCCATCTTCTCTTTTTCCAGCAGATAGCCGACCAGGCTGATTTCGTATTTGCGGATGTTTTCCACGTAGGCGTAGGCTTCGTGCCCGCGGGCATAGCCGTAGGTCAGCTTGCTGTACCAGGCTTTCTGGCTTAGCAGCGGCAGACGCTGTTTGACTTCCGTCCAGCTATCCGGATTCCCTTTCTGTTTTGCCGTCAGCGCCCGCGCATCCAGCATATGGGCATAGCCCATATTGTAGGCCGCCAGGGCAAACCAGATCCGCTCCTCTTCCGGGACCGTACTCGGGACTTTATCCATCATATCTATCAGATAGCGAGCGCCGCCGCTGATGCTCTGCTCTGCATCTGTACGGTCGTTAATTCCGAGGCTTTGTGCGGTGTTGCGGGTCAGCATCATCAGACCGCGCACGCCGGTAGGGGAGGTGGCCTGCGGGTCCCAGTGTGATTCCTGGTAAGAAATAGCCGCCAGCAGCCGCCAGTCAATATGCTCGGCATATTTCTCAAAAATCGGCTGCAGGTCCGGCAGGGTGCTGTCTACCGCGCGCAGGAAAGAGCGCGTATCGACATAGTCAAAGTCAGCCCCGTGGCCCAGATACTTCTCTTCCAGACGTGAGAGGGTACCGTCTTCATTAATCATGCTAAAAAAATCAAGCATTGCCGCCGACAGGGTATTGTCGTCATCGAGCTTGCTGAACCAGGTCACCGGCTGCTCATCGGTAATGTCCAGCGCAACCGCCAGTTCAGGGTGCACGCGCTGGAACAGGCCGGTCGCCACGGAATCGGAGATGGTGTAGTCGAGCTGGCCATCCGTTACTGCTTCCAGCAGGGCAACGCTGCCGCGTTTGTCGTCAACGGTCCAGCCAAGGTCGGGGTACTTCTTCTCTTTCAGCGCTGTCAGATCGTTGATCGCCACGTGTCCGGGCGCAATCGTCAGCTGCTGGGCATTAACTGTAGCCAGCGAGCGTGGGCGATAGTTACCGACCCGATACACCAGCTGTTGAGAGACGGAGTAATAGGTCGGGCCTGGCTGATAGTTTTTAACGCGCTCGCTGTTGTAGACCAGCCCGGCAGCCAGCAGATCCGCATCGCCGCTATCCAGGTCGTCGAACAGCTGGTTAATATTCTGGCGCACGGTAATCGTCAGCTTTACGCCGAGGTAGTCGGCGAAGTGCTGGGCCAGCTCATAGTCCAGGCCGATAACTTTGCCGTTGACGTCCGTATAGGTGACCGGCGAGACAATGGTACTGACGCGCAGCTCCCCCCGCGACTGGATCGCAGCGATACGGTTTTCGGCTTTGCCGAACCAGGGGATAGAAGGCCATAAGGCCCCTGCCAGCAGCAGCGTCACTATGCCGATGAGCAGATAATTAATCTTTAATTTTTTCAATTAGTTAATTCTCTGCGTCCTGCTAAGCCTCAGCGTACTGTAGCCATAAAAAAATGAAGGGCATGATGGTGAATGAGCGGCATTTTGCTTAACATTGCGCCAGTTGGCAACTAATTCGCGATCCCAGCGAGATGGAATGATAAAAATCAGCGATGATTTTATTTCGACGCAAACGGTTTCGTCGGCGCCCAGGATTCTCTATAATAGCGCCCGTTTTCCCCCTTGCGCACACTGAAAGCGCCCCGGCGCTTAGAAGACGAGAGACTTATAATGGAAATTCTGCGTGGTTCGCCTGCACTGTCTGCATTTCGTATTAACAAACTGCTGGCACGATTCCAGGCCGCCAACCTTCCGGTAAGCAACATTTACGCTGAGTATGTCCATTTTGCCGACCTGAATGCGCCGCTCGGCGAAGATGAACATGCGCGCCTGGCGCGCCTGTTAAAGTACGGTCCGAGTCTGAGCAGCCATACCCCTTCCGGCAAACTGCTGCTGGTGACCCCGCGTCCCGGCACCATCTCCCCCTGGTCTTCAAAAGCAACTGATATCGCCCATAACTGTGGTCTGAATCAGGTCAGTCGACTGGAACGCGGCGTGGCGTACTACATTGAGGCCGCGACCCTGACCGCGGAGCAGTGGCGCGATCTGGCCGCCCAACTGCACGACCGCATGATGGAAAGCGTCTTCGACGCGCCGGAAGATGCGGAAAAACTCTTTGCCCATCATCAGCCCGCGCCGGTCCAGGGTGTGGATCTGCTGGGGCAGGGCCGTCAGGCGCTGATCGACGCAAACTTGCGTCTTGGCCTCGCGCTGGCGGAGGACGAAATCGACTATTTACAGGATGCGTTTACCCGTCTGGGACGCAACCCGAACGACATCGAGCTGTATATGTTCGCCCAGGCGAACTCCGAGCACTGTCGTCATAAAATTTTTAACGCCGACTGGGTCATTGACGGCGAACAGCAGCCGAAGTCGCTGTTCAAAATGATTAAAAACACCTTCGAGCAGACCCCGGATCACGTTCTGTCGGCCTATAAAGACAACGCCGCCGTTATGGAAGGCTCTGAAGTGGGCCGTTTCTTTGCCGATCACGAAGCCGGTCGCTACGCGTATCATCAGGAGCAGGCGCATATCCTGATGAAGGTGGAGACGCACAACCACCCGACGGCGATTTCGCCGTGGCCGGGTGCGGCAACGGGCTCCGGCGGTGAGATCCGTGATGAAGGCGCAACCGGTCGCGGCGCTAAGCCGAAGGCGGGTCTGGTGGGCTTCTCTGTTTCTAACCTGTGCATTCCTGGCTTTGAACAGCCGTGGGAAGAGGATTTCGGCAAGCCGGAGCGCATCGTCAGCGCGCTGGACATCATGACCGACGGCCCGCTGGGCGGGGCTGCGTTTAACAACGAATTTGGTCGTCCGGCTCTGAACGGCTACTTCCGTACTTACGAAGAGAAAGTCTCCAGCCATAACGGTGAAGAGCTGCGCGGCTACCACAAGCCGATTATGCTGGCGGGTGGGATCGGTAATATCCGTGACGGCCACGTGCAGAAAGGTGAAATATCCGTTGGTGCGAAGCTGATTGTGCTGGGTGGCCCGGCCATGAACATCGGTCTTGGCGGTGGTGCAGCCTCCTCAATGGCCTCCGGCCAGTCCGATGCCGACCTCGACTTTGCCTCTGTTCAGCGCGACAACCCGGAAATGGAACGCCGCTGCCAGGAAGTTATCGACCACTGCTGGCAGCTGGGCGATGCCAACCCGATTCTGTTTATCCACGACGTCGGCGCGGGCGGTCTCTCCAACGCCATGCCTGAGCTGGTCAGTGACGGCGGACGCGGCGGTCGTTTCTCCCTGCGCGATATTCTCAGCGATGAGCCGGGCATGAGTCCGCTGGAAATCTGGTGTAACGAATCCCAGGAGCGTTACGTGATGGCGGTTGCCGCCGACCAACTGCCACTGTTTGATGAGCTGTGCCGCCGTGAGCGCGCGCCCTATGCGGTGATTGGCGAGGCGACGGAAGCGCTGCATCTGACCCTGAACGATAGCCATTTTGCAAACCAGCCGATTGATATGCCGCTGGATGTGCTGCTCGGCAAGACGCCAAAAATGACTCGCGACGTGAAGACGCTGAAGGCGAAAGGCGCAGCCTTTGCACAGCAGGGCATCACCGTGGCTGAAGCGGTCAACCGCGTTCTGCATCTGCCTGCCGTGGCGGAGAAAACCTTCCTTGTGACCATTGGCGACCGTACCGTGACCGGCATGGTGGCCCGGGACCAGATGGTGGGGCCGTGGCAGGTGCCGGTGGCAAACTGTGCGGTGACTACCGCCAGCCTCGACAGCTACTATGGCGAAGCCATGGCGCTGGGCGAACGTGCGCCGGTCGCGCTGCTCGACTTTGCCGCTTCCGCCCGTCTGGCGGTCGGCGAAGCGCTGACTAACATCGCCGCGACGCAAATCGGCGATATCAAACGTATCAAGCTCTCGGCAAACTGGATGTCCGCTGCGGGCCATCCGGGCGAAGACGCCGGCCTGTACGAGGCGGTGAAAGCGGTAGGTGAGGAGCTGTGTCCGGCTCTGGGCCTGACCATTCCGGTGGGCAAAGACTCCATGTCGATGAAAACCCGCTGGCAGGAAGGCAACGAGCAGCGCGAGATGACCTCGCCGCTGTCGCTGGTGATCACCGCCTTTGCCCGCGTGGAAGATGTGCGTACCACCATTACGCCGCAGCTCTCGACCGAAGATAACGCCCTGCTGCTGATCGACCTCGGCCAGGGGAACAACGCCCTCGGTGCGACCGCGCTGGCACAGGTGTACCGTCAGCTGGGCGATAAGCCTGCCGATGTGCGCAGCAGCGCGCAGCTGAAAGGTTTCTACGATGCCATCCAGGCGCTGGTCGCGGCACGCAAGCTGCTGGCCTATCACGACCGCTCCGACGGTGGTCTGCTGGTGACCCTGGCAGAAATGGCCTTTACCGGTCACTGCGGCGTTGAAGCCGACATCGCGGCGCTCGGCGACGATCGTCTGGCTGCGTTGTTCAACGAAGAGCTGGGTGCGGTCATTCAGGTTCGCGCCGCGAATCGTGAGGCGGTTGAGACGATCCTCAGCAACCACGGTCTTGCAGACTGCGTCCACTATCTGGGGGCGGCCACCGCCGGGGACCGTTTTGTGATTACCGCTGACGGTCAGCCGGTGTTCAGCGAAAGCCGGACCACGCTGCGTACCTGGTGGGCGGAAACCACCTGGCAGATGCAGCGCCTGCGTGATAACCCGGAGTGCGCCGATCAGGAGCACGAGGCGAAAACGCACGACCGCGATCCGGGCCTTAACGTTAAGCTCTCCTTTGACATTAATGACGATGTGGCTGCGCCTTATATTGCGACCGGTGCGCGCCCGAAAGTGGCCGTGCTGCGCGAGCAGGGCGTCAACTCCCACGTGGAAATGGCGGCGGCGTTCCACCGCGCAGGCTTCGATGCAATCGACGTGCATATGAGCGATCTGCTGGCGGGCCGTACCGGCCTTGAGAGTTTCCAGGCGCTGGTGGCCTGCGGCGGTTTCTCCTACGGCGACGTGCTGGGTGCCGGCGAAGGCTGGGCGAAGTCGATTCTCTTCAATAGCCGCGTACGCGATGAGTTCGAAACCTTCTTCCATCGTCCGCAGACGCTGGCGCTGGGTGTCTGTAACGGCTGCCAGATGATGTCTAATCTGCGCGAGCTGATCCCGGGCAGCGAACTCTGGCCGCGCTTTGTTCGCAACCATTCAGATCGCTTCGAGGCGCGTTTCAGCCTGGTGGAAATCACCCAGAGTCCGTCTCTGTTGCTGAAGGGTATGGTCGGATCGCATATGCCGATCGCCGTTTCCCATGGTGAAGGTCGTGTTGAAGTGCGCGATGATGCACACCTGGCGGCGCTGGAGAGCAAAGGCCTGGTGGCACTGCGCTATGTCGACAACTTCGGCAAGGTGACCCAGACCTATCCGGCTAACCCGAATGGCTCTCCTAATGGGATCACCGCGCTGACCAGCGAAAGCGGGCGTGCAACCATTATGATGCCGCATCCGGAGCGCGTATTCCGCACCGTCAGCAACTCCTGGCACCCGGAGAACTGGGGCGAGGACAGCCCGTGGATGCGTATCTTCCGCAACGCGCGTAAGCAGCTCGGCTAAGCCAGAACCTGACAGGGCCCTTTGCGACAGCGAAGGGCTTTTTTTTAAATGTCGGTTTTTGCAGACAGATGCTGCTTTGCAGTGTCTCCAGAGAGAGACACTTAACCTTTTGATTTTAAAGGTGTGTATTCCGGGGGGTGTAAGGTGTCGCTAAAAAGAGACGCTGTGGTTAATAATTATCCGCTTATGTTTTTTCTGTTATTCCTGTAAAATAGAAGTAAAACAACATGTTAAAATTTTTATTTGTATTCTGGCACGGATACTGCATAATAATAACCAGTGGCTCATTCACCTTCTTATGCCAGCCCCTTCGGGACGTGCTACATAAACTTCGAATGACGCACAAAAAGGTGCCTGCCGTCCAGCTACTGATAAGAGCGTTGCTTTATCAGCCATCGGGCGAAACGTTGAGTTAGGCACCGCCTTATTCCATAACAAAGCCAGGCCAGCGCCTGGCTTTGTTGTTTCTGCTTTCCGGTGGATTAATGTAATCAGAGCTTTAACCGGACGGCGACCTCAGTTAGCATCCCTGAAAGCCGATGACAGTGAGACGATTTCCGTGAAGCGCTGGTCCCTTTTTCCCCGTTCGTTGCGCCAGCTGGTCATGTTGGCCTTTCTGCTGATCCTGCTGCCGCTGCTGGTCCTTGCCTGGCAGGCATGGCAGAGCCTTAACGCGCTTAGTGCCCAGGCGGCGCTGACTAACCGCACGACACTTATCGATGCCCGTCGCAGCGAAGCCATGACCAACGCGGCGCTTGAGATGGAGCGTAGCTATCGTCAGTACTGTGTACTCGACGATCCGACGCTGGCGCGTGTCTATCAGAGTCAGCGCAAGCGCTATTCTGAAATGCTCGATGCTCATGCGGGCGTGCTGCCGGACGAGAAAATCTGGCAGAGCCTGCACCAGAGCCTGAACGACCTGGCGAAGATCCAGTGCCACAATAGCGGGCCGGATACGCAGGCCTCGGCGTGGCTGGAAGGCTTTGCCAGCGCCAACACCGAGATGGTACAGGCCACGCGTACCGTGGTGTTTTCTCGCGGCCAGCAGCTGCAGCAGGAAATCGCCGAGCGCGGCCAGTTCTTCGGCTGGCAGGCGCTGGTCCTGTTCCTCGTCAGTCTGGCGATGGTCCTGCTGTTTACGCGGATGATTATCGGGCCGGTTAAAGGTCTTGAGCGGATGATTAACCGTCTGGGTGAGGGGAGAGCGCTGAGCAATCAGGCCGTGTTCAGCGGGCCGCGCGAACTACGATCGGTTGGTCAGCGTATTATCTGGCTCAGTGAACGCCTGGCCTGGCTGGAGTCCCAGCGTCATCAGTTCCTGCGTCACCTTTCCCACGAGCTAAAAACCCCGCTTGCCAGTATGCGTGAAGGCACCGAGCTGCTGGCTGACGAGGTCGTCGGGCCGCTCACTGCCGAGCAGCAGGAGGTGGTGGCTATTCTCGACAACAGCAGCCGAAATCTGCAAAAGCTGATTGAGCAACTGCTGGATTACAACCGCAAACTGGCCGATGGCGCGGTGGATCTGGAGAGCGTTGAGCTGGCGCCGCTGGTGGAAATGGTCCTCTCCGCCCACAGTTTGCCAGCACGGGCTAAAATGATGCATACCGGGGTGACACTCGACGCCCCAACCTGTCTGGCGGAGCCGATGCTGCTGATGAGCGTACTGGATAATCTTTATTCCAATGCGGTGCACTACGGCGCTGAATCCGGTAACATTTATATCCAGAGCTCCACGCAAGGCGCACGCGTTTATATCGACGTCGTCAATACCGGCACGCCGATTCCGGAAGCGGAAAGAGCAATGATTTTTGAGCCTTTTTACCAGGGAAGCCATCAGCGTAAGGGCGCGGTAAAAGGCACCGGTCTGGGCCTGAGCATCGCCAGAGACTGTATCCGCCGCATGCAGGGCGAACTTCAGCTGGTTGATGACAGCGCGGGCGACGTTCGTTTTCGTATTGCGCTCCCTCTCGCAGCGCCGGAAACCACTACACAATGAATCGATATCGGGTGAGTATGTCACACGCCTTAGCACGTAATTTTAATGCGAAAACCTTTCGTTCCTTGCTGGCCGCGCTGGCGGGACTGACCCTTGTCGGATGCGTATCACCTTCTTCGGAGAGTTCGCCAAATGGTGGTATCAGCGAAAAAATGCCTCAGCATCAGCTGGCCGATTATCTGCTTACCGACTGCGACGATATCCAGTTGATGACCGGAAGCGCGACAGAAAGCAATCCGCTGTTCTGGATGCGGGCCATGGACTGTGCCGGGCGTCTGCCTCCTGCTGAAGCTCGCGCTCAGGCGCGTCTGCAGCTTGATGACACCTGGCAGGACAGCTTTATGTACGCCATTTTGCTGGGCAGCGCGAAGATCACGCAGCCAGAGCGCCGGGAAATGATGGCGCGTGTTGACGCCTTCAGCGGTGGGATCCCGGGCCAGGTACGCCCGCTTTATCAGCTCTGGCGCGACGGGCAGATGCTCGAGTTACAGCTTTCCAGCGAGCGCTCCCGCTACGCTAAACTTCTGCAGTCTACCGATGGTGAACTGGATACGCTGCGTCAGCAGCAGGAGCACCTGCGCAGCCAGCTGGATCTGACGACCCGCAAGCTGGAAAATTTGACCGATATCGAACGGCGGTTGTCATCGCGTAAACCGGCACCGGCATTTAACCCGGACAGCGACCGTAGTGGCGATAAATCCGCCCCGGCCGATGAGCCGCAGGGTGAGGAAAAACCATGACGGGACATAAATTAGCGCACTTGCTGCTGGTGGATGACGATCCGGGCCTGTTAAAGCTGCTGGGAATGCGTTTGACCAGCGAAGGCTACAGCGTGGTCACCGCCGAAAGTGGCCTGCAAGGACTGCGGGTGCTGGCACGGGATAAAATCGATCTCGTGATCAGCGATCTGCGGATGGATGAGATGGACGGGATGCAGCTGTTCAGCGAAATCCAGAAGGTGCAGCCAGGCATGCCGGTGATCATCCTGACGGCCCACGGCTCGATCCCTGATGCGGTTGCCGCCACCCAGCAGGGCGTCTTTAGCTTCCTGACCAAACCCGTCGATAAAGACGCGCTCTACCAGGCTATTGATGGCGCGCTGGAACATACCGCTGCCTCCAGCGATGAGCAATGGCGCGAATCTATCGTGACCCGCAGTCCGCTAATGCTGCGTCTGCTGGAGCAGTCCAGAATGGTAGCCCAGTCGGATGTCAGCGTGCTGATCAACGGTCAGAGCGGCACCGGGAAAGAGATCCTCGCCCAGGCGATCCACAACGCCAGCCCGCGCGGCAAAAATCGCTTTATTGCCATCAACTGCGGCGCGCTGCCGGAACAGCTGCTGGAGTCTGAGCTCTTTGGCCACGCCAGAGGCGCATTTACCGGCGCGGTCAGCAACCGGGAAGGGCTGTTTCAGGCAGCGGAAGGCGGCACCCTGTTCCTTGATGAGATTGGCGATATGCCCGCACCTTTGCAGGTGAAGCTGCTGCGCGTGCTCCAGGAACGCAAGGTCAGGCCGCTGGGCAGCAACCGCGATATTGATATTGACGTCAGGATCGTCTCGGCAACGCACCGGGATCTGCCAAAAGCGATGGCACGCGGCGAGTTTCGTGAAGATCTGTTCTACCGCCTTAACGTGGTCAATCTGAAGATCCCGGCGCTGGCCGAGCGTAGTGAAGATATTCCGCTGCTGGCAAACCATCTGCTGCGGCAGTCGGCGGATCGACATAAACCTTTTGTGCGCGCCTTTTCCACCGATGCCATGAAGCGCCTGATGACGGCGAGCTGGCCGGGCAACGTGCGCCAGCTGGTGAACGTGATTGAACAGTGCGTGGCCCTGACCTCATCGCCAGTGATTGGCGATGCGCTGGTTGAGCAGGCGTTGGAAGGGGAAAATACCGCCCTGCCGACCTTCGTTGAGGCGCGCAATCAGTTTGAGCTCAACTACCTGCGTAAGCTACTGCAAATCACCAAAGGCAACGTCACGCATGCGGCGCGTATGGCGGGCCGTAACCGCACCGAGTTCTATAAACTCCTGTCGCGGCACGAGCTTGAGGCAAATGATTTTAAAGAGTAGTTTTCCTGCCGCAAATTCTCAGCAGTTGTGATACGTTGAATGAGCAATCGGTTACGTGATGACAGACAGGCGAGTCCCCAAGGAACACCATGAAAAAGATTGATGCGATTATTAAACCCTTCAAGCTGGACGACGTTCGTGAAGCGCTGGCGGAAGTGGGCATTACCGGGATGACGGTAACGGAAGTAAAAGGCTTTGGTCGTCAGAAAGGCCACACCGAGCTCTACCGTGGCGCAGAGTATATGGTCGATTTTCTGCCGAAAGTGAAAATTGAAATCGTGGTGACTGACGATATCGTCGACACCTGTGTGGATACCATTATCCGTACGGCGCAGACCGGCAAAATTGGCGACGGTAAGATTTTTGTCTTCGACGTGGCGCGCGTGGTGCGTATCCGTACCGGCGAAGAAGACGACGCCGCAATCTGATACGTTATCCGGCCTTCTCTACGGGGAAGGCCGAATGTTTACCCATTTATCATCCCCTTCTTTCCTTCCATCTTTTCTACCTGTTGCTTTTTTAACGCACTCTAATGGCAATCTCTTCCTGAGTTATACCGGTGATTTTTTTAATTGATAGCTGCTATCAGGATGAAAAATTTGCATCTGCGAGCTGAAAAGAAATCTGCTTCTGCGGCGCAGGCCTTTGTTGCTCAAACCCTTGTCTCACGGGTGGCCAATCGTTTGCGTAAAATCCTTTGTCAAGACCTGTTATCAGAATTTGAATCAGTTATACTGTGGGCCGTTGTCCAACAGGACTGCCTTTTTAGGGCAAATTTTATTGTTAGCTGAGCCAGGAGATGCGGATGTTAAAGCGTGAAATGAACATTGCCGATTATGATGCCGAACTGTGGCAGGCTATGGAGCAGGAAAAATTGCGTCAGGAAGAGCACATCGAACTGATCGCCTCCGAGAACTACACCAGCCCGCGCGTTATGCAGGCGCAGGGCTCTCAGCTGACCAACAAATATGCTGAAGGCTATCCGGGCAAACGCTACTACGGCGGCTGCGAGTATGTTGATATCGTTGAGCAGCTGGCTATCGACCGTGCAAAAGCGCTGTTTGGTGCTGACTACGCTAACGTGCAGCCGCACTCTGGCTCACAGGCTAACTTTGCGGTCTACACCGCGCTGCTGCAGCCGGGCGATACCGTTCTGGGTATGAACCTGGCCCAGGGCGGCCACCTGACCCACGGCTCCCCGGTTAACTTCTCCGGCAAACTGTACAACATCATTCCTTACGGTATCGATGAGTCTGGTAAAATTGACTACGAAGACATGGCGAAGCAGGCGCAGACCCACAAACCGAAGATGATTATCGGTGGTTTCTCTGCGTACTCCGGCATCGTTGACTGGGCAAAAATGCGTGAAATCGCGGACAGCATCGGCGCATACCTGTTCGTTGATATGGCGCACGTTGCCGGTCTGATTGCCGCGGGCGTGTACCCGAACCCGGTTCCACATGCGCACGTTGTGACCACTACGACCCACAAAACCCTGGCGGGTCCACGCGGTGGCCTGATCCTGGCGAAAGGCGGCGACGAAGAGCTGTACAAAAAACTGAACTCTGCCGTATTCCCAGGCGCGCAGGGCGGCCCGCTGATGCACGTGATCGCGGCAAAAGCCGTGGCGCTGAAAGAAGCAATGGAGCCGGAGTTCACCGTTTACCAGCAGCAGGTTGCCAAAAACGCCAAAGCGATGGTGGAAGTGTTCCTGAATCGTGGCTACAAAGTGGTCTCTGGCGGGACTGAAAACCACCTGTTCCTGCTGGATTTGGTGGATAAAAACCTGACCGGTAAAGAAGCTGACGCCGCGCTGGGTCGTGCCAACATCACCGTCAACAAAAACAGCGTGCCTAACGATCCGAAGAGTCCGTTTGTGACCTCCGGTATCCGTATCGGTTCTCCGGCAGTAACCCGTCGCGGCTTTAAAGAAGCGGAAGTGAAGGAACTGGCTGGCTGGATGTGTGACGTGCTGGACAGCATCAATGACGAAGCGGTTATTGAGCGCGTGAAGCAGAAAGTGCTGGAAATCTGCGCTCGCTTCCCGGTTTACGCATAAGCGTTATTGCTTAACGTGTAAGAAGGCCGCCCGTGCGGCCTTTTTTTATAACTGATTGTCCTGGCCTTTCCTCAGCGTAAGCCCCACGTTGCCCCCCGGATGCACTGCCAGCAGGCTCTCTTTCGAATAGCCGCTCTCACTCATCAGACATGCGCAGGCGGCGTCGAAAATAGCCAGCACCAGAATAATGGAGGTTGTCGCCAGCATGTTAAGCGGGTCGGCTTCGCGTTGTACGCCGGTAGAGATAACCAGCCGGGACGCTAAGGCGATCGCTGACGCCGGGTTTTCGGTTACGGCAAGCACTGGCACTTTTCTGGTCGCCAGCCCCGGCAGCAGCCGGGTCAGTTCGTCTGAGTTGCCGCCGCGGGAGAGCATAATCACCAGATCGTCCTCGCGTAAAAAACCCATGTCGCCGTGGGCGGCATCGGTGGCGTTCAGGTAGATCGCCGGACGCTCGACGCAGGCCAGCATATGGGCGATTTTGCGCGCCGCTATGCCGGAGGTTCCAACGCCCGTCACGATAATTTTACCCTGACATCCGCGCAGTTCCGCCATCAGTGAGGTCCACATGGATTCGTCCAGATGCTGACTTAGACCGGCAAGCGCCTCACTATAGAGTGCCCAGACGCCGGTGGCCTGCTGCCATGAACGGCTCATACGTCCTCCTGCATCAGCTGACGGTATTTCATATGATCCTGATACATTTCATGGAATACCCGGTATTTACGGTCGTAATACTGCTTGATGCGGTTGGTCTGCGGCGTCACCGTTTTGCCAATCCGGCTCATCGCCGACATGGCTTCCGGGAAGGTCTCAAAGACGCCAGCGGCGACGGTGCCCATCATCGCGCTACCGAGCAGCATTGCCTCGCTCTCCTCCGGCAGCAGCATGGCACAGCCGGTCGCGTTGGCGTGTTCCTGCACGAATACCGGGTTTTTGGTGCCGCCACCGCTCGCCATGATGGTGTCGATGGTGTAGCCGCTCTGGTTCATGGTTTCAATAATATGGCGGGTGCCCAGCGCGATAGCCTGAATGGTCGCCAGATAATGCAGCGCCATGTCTTCCGGCGTGCGGGACAGCTTAAGCCCGGTTATCGCGCCGGTCAGCGTCGGATTGGCGCGCGGCGAGCGGTTGCCGTGGAAGTAGGGCAGGAGGTGAATATCACGGGTCAGGAAGGCGATATTTTCCGGTTCGCCTGCCATCTTACGTAGCAGCACATTCAGCACTTCATAGATGGTCTGCCCCTGCGTTTTTGCCTGCGCCATCAGCGTTTCATAGCAGGGATGTGACTGAATCATATGGTCGATGAGCGCCCCGGTTGCCGACTGACCACCTTCGTTAAGCCAGCAGTCCGGCAGCACCGCCGAGTAGTACGGCCCCCAGACGCCGCTGATAAAACGCGGCGCTGTCGAGATAGCCATATGGCCCGTCGAGGTGCCGCCAATCAGCGCGATGCGGCGGTCAAAATCCGCCACTTCACCCGAAACGCCACAGGCACCGAGCGTGCCGAGCGTGCCTGCGTGCGCGTCGATAATTGACACGCTGACCGCCGTACCCGGTATTAGCCCCATTTCACTGGCGGCGCGCTGGGTCAGGCCGTGGCCGAGCGGTTCGCCCATGGTTTTCACGTAGCGGCCAATTTTCTCGGCATCATGTACCAGCAAATCCTCCAGGCCAATCTGACGAAAATAGCTGGCGTCCCATTTGTCCTCATGGCCCATATAGGTCCATTTGCAAACCGTAGAACAGAGCGAGCGCGTATCGTCACCGGTGGCGCGCCAGGTCAGGAAATCGGGCAGGTCGAAAAAGTAGCCTGCGTTGGCCCAGGTATTGGGCATATGCTGCTTCAGCCACAGCAGCTTCGGCGTCTGCATTTCCGGCGAGATAATGCCGCCGACGTAGTCCAGAACGCGGTGGCGCAGGACGTTGATACGTTCGGCCTGCGTAATAGCGCGGTGATCCATCCATACCACGATATTTTGCTCGCTGCGTCCGGACGGGCTGACGGTCAGCGGCTTGCCCTCTTTATCCAGCACCACCAGCGAACAGGTGGCATCAAACCCCAGCCCTTTAACCTGAATCGGATTGATATCCGACTGATTAATTGCATCGCGTACCGCGTTACACACTGCCTGCCAGATATTGTCTGAGGATTGCTCCACGAAATCGGCCTGCGGGCGATAAATTTCAATGGCCCGGCTGGCCTGACCGACCATTCTGCCGTTCAGATCAAACACGCCTGCGCGCGCGCTTCCGGTCCCTACATCCACACCAATGAAGTAACTCGCCATTATTTTTCTCCCGAAATCAGGCTTTACGATTTTGTAATGCGATAAAGAGGATCAGCACGGCGCCCCAGAGCGCCATCGTGAGATAGCTACTAACCCCCAGCAAATTCAGGCCGCTTTCCAGCATTTGCAGCACGACGAGCGCCAGGACCAGACCGATAATGCGCCCGAAGCCGCCGTCCGGGTTAACCCCGCCGAGTACCGAGGCCAGGATGGTCACTAACAGGTAAGATTCACCGTATCCCGCCTTCGCCGAGTTGAATTTTGCCATCATCAAAATAGCGGCCGCCCAGCCGAGTACCGCGGAAATCACGTACACCGCAATCTGGACGCGGACGGTATTGACGCCGCTGTAGCGCGTGGCCTGTTCGTTAGATCCCACCAGATAGAGGCTGCGCCCCAGCGTCGTATGCTCCAGCAGCACCCACAGCAGTACAGCCACCAGTAAAAAGAGCAGCAGCGCGACGGGGATGCCCGTGATGCTGGCATTGCCGAGGAACTGAATCGCTGCCGGAAAGCCGGAAATGACCGTTCCGTTAGAGAGCAAAATATTAAGGCCGGAGATCAGCGTCATGGTGCCGAGCGTGGCGAGGATCGGCGAGACGCCAACCCAGGCGATAAGCGCGCCGTTAAGTGTGCCGATCGCCACCGCCACGGCAAGACCGGCCAGCAACGCCAGCAGCAGAAACAGCGGATTATCCGGATGGCTGACAATCACCGCCGCCATCACCAGCGAGCAGGCATTGGCACCGGCGATAATCGACAGGTTAATGCCGCCCGTAAGCATAGTGATGCCCATACCGAGCGCCAGCAGACCAAGAATCGGCAGCTGCGAGCTAATGGACTGGAAGTTGGCGATACTGAAGAAGCGGCCGCCAAGCAGCACCGAAAAGACCACTGCAACCACGATAATCATCACGCACTGCAGGCGGATGATGGCATCACCGGGTAAGCGTCTGACGAATGCGTTCATCTCAAACCTCTCTCGCGAGTTTGCGTTTTTCATTCCAGGCCGTGGCGCTGATGCTGACCAGGATAATGGCGCCGCTAAACACGGTGTGCCAGTAGGAGGAGACGCCGAGCAGCGTCAGACCATTCTGCAAAAAGGCCAGCAGGATCACCCCGAGCAGCGTGCCGGTGAGCGTGCCGCGCCCGCCGCTCATACTGGTACCGCCAAGGACCACTGCCGCCAGCACGGTCAGCTCAAAACCGAGCAGCGAGTTGGGCGCGACGGACTGGGTGATCTGCGCCTGCACCACGGCGGCGATACCGGCGAGGATGCCCATATAGCCATAGACGTAAAAATGCAGCTTCATCATGTTCAGCCCGAGCCGCGAGGCCGCGTCGCGGTTGCCGCCCATGGCGTACACCTGGCGGCCGAGGCGGGTGAAATTCATCAGCACGGCGGTAAAGAGGATGACCGCCGCCAGGCAGAGCAGGGGAAGCGTCAGTCCGTAGTCGTAGCCATCGGCGGCGGTGAAGGAAAACCAGTTGATGCCGTTCATAAACCAGTCCGGGAAACCGTACAGCCAGGTACCTTTGGTGGCGTAGACCAGCAGCCCGTAATAGAGGTTTAGCGTGGCGATAGTGATAATAATCGCCGGGACCCGCAGCCAGTAGACCAGGAAAGCGTTAATCAGTCCCAGCAGCAGTCCGACGGCAATGGCGATAAGCAAGGCCAGCGCAAAGTTGCCGCCGTGAGCGATGGTCCAGCTTGCCATTACGTACTGGGCAATAGCGGTCATCGCCGGGAATGAGATGTCGATGCCGCCGGAAATCAGCACTACAAACAGTCCGCAGGCGAGGATCCCGAGGATGGCATAGCTGGTGGCGACATCCGTGAGGTTGCCGAGCGAGAGAAACTCATCGGTGCTCAGGCTCAGGCCAAGGGCAAGGGCGACCACCAGCAGCCCAAGCCAGAATTCATGCTGCCCGACCAGGCGGGCGATACCGTTATTCATTGATCACCTCGACCACGTCAGCAATCTCCTCTTCGCGGCAGCGATGAGGATTAAATTCCGCCACCAGCCTGCCACGCCGCATAACCAGCACGCGGTGGCTGTTGTAGTAGGCTTCCGGGATTTCATCGCAAATCATTAGCACCGCCATGCCCTGTTCCGCCAGACTGCGGGCAATCTGGTAAATTCCCTCTTTGTTGGCGATATCAACGCCGACGGTCGGCGAATCGAGAATAAGAATGCGCGGGTGGGTCGCCACCCATTTAGCGATGGCTATTCTCTGGGCGTTGCCGCCGGAGAGTGTTTTAACCGGCAGCAGCGGGTCGGAGACTTTGATATTCAGCTCGCGAATCAGGTTGTCCACCAGAGTCCGGGCCTTGCGGTGATCGAGCAGACCGCCTCGCGTGTGGAGCTTGTCAAAAACCGTCACGATGGTGTTGTCGTAAATCGACTGCTCCATGATCAGCCCCTGGGTCAGGCGATCTTCCGAGACGTAGCCGATCCCGTGTTTGATAGCGTCGTGGTTATTACGCAGCTTTACCAGCTTGCCGTTGATCCAGATTTCGCCGCTTTCGGGCTGCGTCATACCAAACAGGCTCAGACAGAGTTCGGTGCGCCCGGCACCGAGCAGGCCGACGATCGAGACAATCTCCCCACTGCGCAGGGACAGGTTAATATCCTGGTATTTATCTTTGCGGCTTAGATGTCGCACCTCCAGCATTGGTTCCTGCTCGACAGGCGGCTTCTCCGGTAACGGGCTGTAGTGGAAGCGCTGCCCGGTCATCAGGAAAGCCAGCTCGTGGCTGTCTAGTTCACTCGCGGGGAAGGTGCCGACCAGCTTGCCGTCACGCATTACGCTGATGCGATCCGCCACCTCCATCACTTCGTCGAGGCGGTGGCTGACAAACACCACGCAAATTCCGGCTGCTTTTAATTCGTTAACGACCCGCAGCAGGCCGTTTACCTCCTGGCGCGTCAGAGAGGCGGTGGGTTCATCCATGATCACCAGCCGGGCGTCGGCAGCGATGGCGCGGCAAATAGCCACCAGCTGGCGGTCGGCAATCGACAGCTTCTCGACTTTCTTATCGGGGTCGATCGTCACGCCGATACGCTTCACCGCCGCCAGCGCCTGCTGCCGCATAGCTCCGCGCCGTACCCAGATATCGCCACCCGGCAGATAGCGGTTAACGGCGATATTCTCCGTGACGCTGAAGTTGGGGAACAGGGAGAGATCCTGGTAAATGACCTGGATACCGTAATGGGCGGAAAGCGACGGCGTCAGGTGATGGAACAGCTTGCCGTCGAGCAGGATCTGCGCCCCTTTTTCCGGCTGATAAACCCCGGAGATCACTTTGATAATGGTACTTTTACCGCAACCGTTTTGTCCCGCCAGACAGTGAACCTCGCCTTTTTTCAGGGTCAGGTTCACGTCATCCAGCGCCCGCACGCCCGGGAATTGCTTGCTGATATTCTCAAGAGTGATAAATGCGGTGGTGTCTGTCATCGACAATACCCCTGCGAGCGCCCGTGAGGGCGCTGAGTGTTAATCGGTTGGTAACGCCGGCCTGACGGCCGACGTTGGGTTCCCTGGTGGTGGCGGAGAGCCTCAGAACCCGAGTGACTGCGCGTTATCTTTGGTGACTTCGAGGATCTTATTAAAGCGGATCACTTTCTTTTCCATGTCGACATCGGCTTTTCCTAAGCCGTCGAGGGTCAGGTCGGGTGTGACCTCTTTGCCCTGCAGGAGCTGGTCGGCAACCGTGACCAGCGCGTAGCCTGCGTCTTTCGGATCCCACAGCAAGGCTTTTTTGATATCGCCGCGCATCAGGTAAGGCGCAGCCTGTCCTGGCATGGCGATGCCGACAACGGCAATTTTATCTTTGGCGCGTTTTTTCTGAACGGCCTGACCGGCACCAATCGGGCCGAGCGAACCGAAGCCAATAATCCCTTTCATCTTGGGATAAGTTTTCATCAGGTCCAGGGTGGTGGAGTACGATTTATCGATGCTCTCCGCCACCGGCAGTCGCGAGGTGACTTCAAACATCTCCGGGTACTTCTCTTTCTGGTACTTAATGGCGTAGTCGGCCCAGGCGTTATGCAACGGCACGGTCAGCGAGCCGACGTAAATGGCATAGCCGCCTTTTCCGCCCATATCCTTCGCCAGTTCGTCGACGTTGGCCTGGGCGTATTTTTCGCTATCGATGGTTTCGATATCCCACTGGCCGATTTGCTGGTCCGGGGATTCGTGTGTCAGCACGACGATGCCTTTGTCGCGGGCTTTTTTCAGCACCGGCTCCAGCACTTTGGCGTCGTTCGGCACGACGATAATGGCGTTGACGTTTTTGGCGATCAGATCCTCAATCACTTTAACCTGCTGGGCAGGATCAGGTGTCGAAGGGCCAGTCTGATACGCATTAACATTGAGTTTCTTCGCCGCGTCGTTAACACCGGTCTCCATACGGTTAAACCAGGGAATGCCGGTGACCTTAGCGACCACAGCAATGTCATATTTTTTTTCCGCCGCAACGGACATACCGGACAACATGCAGGCAGAAACCAGGGCTGCGCTGAGTAATGCGAGTTTGAATTTCATCGTTGTACCTTTTTTGAGGGCCGGGGCATGTTACGGGATGAGGTTAGCAACGAAGGGAAGAGAGAATGAATCTCAGATTTTATAAATGTGATGACTGACCATAAATGTAAAATAAAAGAGTTTATTTGGTTAATTTATAGTTAAACATGTTGGCTTTCTCATCATATATGGGTTTTATGATGTTAAAATGTGATGTTTTGTAAACACAAAATTAACATTTAGTTATCATTTTCGTTGGTGGTAAGAAAATTTCAGCCTCTTTGCTACTTTGGCGGTAGCGGGAAATAACCGATTTTGTGAACTGAAACGATACAGGAAAATCGGGACGCCTTCCGGCGGCACCGATATCCGCTAGCCCTAAGCCTCAAGCTGCGCTTCAACATATAAATAGCCAATGCCCATAATTTGCTGCGACCGGCTCAGCTGTCCCAGCCCAATCCGGGTGGCTCTGTTGAGCGTGCTATCTCCCTGATCGAAGGGGTTTAGCCCCGTCTGCCTGACGATGCTCTCAAGCCATGGCTCGCCAAATGCGCAACTGCGACCGTAAAGCCAAATCTGGTTAATATTCAGAATATTCAAAAAATTGTAGAGGCTTAGCCCGATGGCGTTCGCGGAGTTTTCCACCCAGGCAGTGATACGGGTATCGCCCTGCCGCCAGGCCTCAATTAATTGGTCGGAGGTGAGGCTTTCCGGGTCGAGGCCTGCAGAAGGTTGCAGTTTTAACCAGATACGCGCCTGTTTTTTTAGCGCGCTTAATGAGGCGAGTGTTTCCAGGCAGCCATAGCGCCCACAATCGCAGGGGGCGCCGTCCGGGTTGATGATGGTGTGGCCTATCTGTCCGCTGCCGTACAGGCTCCCGCGATAGATTTGCTCATTGATAACGAATGATGAGCCGATCCCGTAGTCGACGTTAATCACGCAAAAATCGCGGCCGCGGGCGTTGTTTTGCCACTTTTCTGCCAGCGCCAGCATCACGCAGTCGTTATCCACTCGAACGCGAATACCCAGTCTCTCTTCCAGTAGATACTTCACTTCCACCGGCATTTTCCACGGTGCCTGGGGCATGGTTTGCGACACGCCGGTGATCGGATCTACCTGCCCGTGGATCGCCAGAGCAAGGTTGATTGTCCGCCCTGGCCAAAGCATCCGGTGCCGATGCCAGCACCGTTCGATCTCGGTCAGCAGCGCCTGCGGGTTGGGCGCGGTAATAGAAAAGCGTTCGAATTCGCCTTTTGGACTCAGGCAGGCATTCGCCATCTGGCATTCGATACGGGTTGGCGTGACGTTAACGCACAGCGTCCAGTCGCCGTCCGGCGCGATAAGCCATGTCCCGCTGCTGTGGCCGCGGGTCTGCTTTTCATTTTCAACATTGAGCACCCGCTTTTCACGTTCCAGCTCTTCCAGGATGTTGCTTACCGCCGGGATCGAGATTTGCGCCAGCCGCGCCAGCGTAGATTTACTGGCGCGCTTCTCCCGGTAAAGGAGCTCAAGGATCACGCATTTGTTGTAGCGACGAATCTGCTGGTTGTTGATGCAGGTCTTCATTTAACTAAACCTTGTTAACTGTATTGCGTGATTATTGTGCGAAAACAGTGCCAGATTGTTCATTAGACTGCCATCAATCTTTTCATTCAGTATGTCTTGTTAATATTGAGGACGATATGGATCCCGTAAAAGTTTGGCAGGAAAGCGTCAGCATCCCGACCTATGACACCGGGCCGCAGGATATTCATCCCATGTTTCTGGAAAATCGCGTTTATCAGGGATCGTCCGGCGCGGTCTATCCCTACGGCGTAACGGATACGCTCAGCGAGCAGAAAACGCTAAGACAGTGGCAGGCGGTATGGCTGGAAAACGATTATATCAAAGTGATGATCCTGCCGGAGCTGGGCGGGCGCGTGCATCGGGCGTGGGACAAAGTTAAACAGCGCGATTTTGTCTACCACAACGACGTGATTAAACCTGCGCTGGTGGGGCTGCTGGGGCCGTGGATCTCCGGCGGTATTGAATTTAACTGGCCGCAGCACCACCGTCCGACCACCTTTATGCCGGTGGATTTCACTATTGAAGCGCATGAAGACGGCGCGCAGACCGTGTGGGTAGGGGAAACCGAACCTATGCACGGATTGCAGGTGATGACCGGCTTTACCCTGCGTCCGGATCGTGCCGCGCTGGAAATTGGCAGCCGCGTCTATAACGGCAATACCACTCCGCGCCACTTCCTGTGGTGGGCCAATCCGGCCGTGAAGGGGGGGGACGGACACCAGAGTGTCTTTCCGCCGGACGTTACCGCCGTGTTTGACCACGGCAAACGTGCTGTCTCGGCGTTCCCCATTGCCACCGGCACTTACTACAAAGTGGACTACTCAGCCGGGGTGGATATCTCCCGTTATAAAAACGTGCCGGTGCCGACCTCCTATATGGCGGAAAAATCAGCCTACGATTTTGTTGGCGCCTGGTGTCACGACGAAGGGGGCGGCCTGCTGCACGTCGCCAACCACCATATTGCACCGGGCAAAAAGCAGTGGAGCTGGGGTTACAGCGAATTCGGCCAGGCCTGGGATAAAAACCTTACCGATGAAAACGGCCCCTATATCGAGCTGATGACCGGTATTTTTGCCGATAACCAGCCGGACTTTACCTGGCTCGACGCCTGGGAAGAGAAACGCTTTGAGCAATATTTCCTGCCTTATCACTCCCTGGGAATGGTGCAGAACGCCTCCCGCGATGCGGTGCTGAAACTGCAGCGCTCGCAGGAGGGGGTCGAGTGGGGCCTTTACGCCATTGCGCCGCTGGCCGGTCATCGGCTGACTATCCACGAAGCCGGTAAGGCGCAGGCGCTGCTTGATGAGGCTATCATGCTGGCCCCGGCGACCGCGACGCAGGGCGTGCTGAAGGGGAGCGACCCGGCAAGGATGACCATCGAACTGTCGGATGCCAACGGCACTATTGTGCTGTGCTACCAGGAGCACCAGCCGAAGGCCGCACCGCTACCGGAGGTGGCAAAAGCGCCGCTGGCGGCCAGCGACATCGCCAGCGCTGATGAAGCCTGGTTTATCGGGCAGCACCTGGAGCAATATCACCACGCCAGTCGTTCCCCGTATGATTACTACTTGCGCGGCACGGCGCTGGATCCGCTCGACTACCGATGTAATCTGTCGCTGGCGATGCTGGAGTATAACCGCGCCGACTACTCCCACGCGGTCGTCTTTGCAACGCAGGCGTTGAAACGCGCCCACGGCCTGAATAAAAACCCGCAGTGTGGCCAGGCGAGCCTGATTCGCGCCAGCGCTTACGAACGTCAGGAAAAATGGCAGGATGCCGAAGAGGATTTCTGGCGTGCGGTCTGGAGCGGTAACAGCAAAGCCGGGGGCTTTTACGGCCTGGCACGCCTTTGCGCTCGTCGCGGCGACCCTGAATCCGGGCTGGGTTTTTGCCGTCAGAGCCTGCTCGCCTGCCCGACAAACCAGGAGGTACTGTGCCTGCAAAACCTGCTCCTGCAGCTGAGCGGCCGCGAGGAAGATGCCCGCCTGCAGCGGGAAACGCTGCTGCGCGATTATCCCCTGAACCCGACCTTATGGTGGCTGAGCTGGTTTGCCGAGCGTAGCGATGCTCGCCTGACCCGGTGGCGGGATATGTGCCGTGGTCGTGACATTAACGCCCTGCTCACCGCCGGACAGCTTATCAACTGGGGGATGCCGTCCCTGGCGGTGGAAATGCTGGCGGCGCTCGACTGCCCGTGCACCCTGCCGCGCTATCTGCAGGCCAGCCTGCTGCTGCAGGCGGAGCGCGGAGCGCTGGTTGAGTGCGCGCGTGAGGCGTTCCCGGCGTTTGTCCGCTTTCCCAACACTCTGGACGAGGTCGCCGCGCTGGAAAGTATTGATGAGTGCTGGTTCGCCCGGCATCTGCTGGCCTGTTTCTTTTACAACAAACGGCGCTATGAAAAAGCGACCGCCCTGTGGCAGCGCTGCGTTGAGATGGCACCGGCGTTTGCCGACGGCTGGCGGGGGCTGGCAATCCACGCCTGGAACAACTCGCGTGATGCCGGGCTGGCCGCTCGTTATCTGGATACCGCCTGTCGCCTGGCGCCGCAGGACGCGCGCCTGCTGTTCGAGCGTGACCTGCTTGATAAGCTGACCGGCGTCGCGCCTGAAAAACGGCTCGCCCGGCTTGAGGCGAACCTGAACTGCGCCCTGAAACGCGACGATATGACTGCCGAACTGTTGGATCTGTGGCATCTGGCCGGAGAGACGCAGAAAGCGGCGCAGTGTCTGGCAACGCGAAAATTCCATCCGTGGGAGGGCGGCGAGGGGAGAGTTACCGGCCAGTATATCCTTAACCAGCTGCTGTGTGCCTGGCAGCACATCGCGCAAAAGCAGCCGCAGGCCGCGGTGACGCAGCTCCAGGCGGCGCTGCATTATCCCGACAACCTCAGCGAAGGACGCTTACCGGGGCAGACGGATAACGATATCTGGTTCTGGCTCGCCGTTTGCGCACGCGAGCAGGGCGATTCTACGGAGGCGATGCGCTGCCTGCGCCAGGCGGCTACGGGCGATCGCACCATCAATATCCACAGCTACTACAACGATCGGCCGGTGGATTATCTCTTCTGGCAGGGGATGGCGCTGAAGATGCTCGGCGAACAGCAGGCGTCGGTGCAGCTCTTCACGGAGATGAAGCAGTGGGCGCAGCAGATGGCGAGGAGCAGCATTGAAGCGGACTTCTTCGCCGTCTCCCGGCCGGATCTGCTCTCGTTGTATGCCGATCTGCAACAGCAGCATAAAGAGCGATGCCTGACGGTGGAGGCGCTGGCCGCTGCGGGGCTTGGTGATATTGACGGGTATGAAAATGCCCGCGCGGCGCTGGAGGCTGTGAATCCGGCATGGCCGAAAGCCGCGCTGTTTCGCCAGGTGATGCCCTTTGTTCTGCCCCTCGTTCACTAAAGACCCTTAACTGTAATCTTTGAGCGGCCTGGCTGGGCGCCTGGTTTTAGATGTTTAGAATATGTAGCAATTGGGTTGCTGAAAGTAACCGACTGAGAATGTATCGCCGTTAATTAAAAAATGCCTTAACCCTACAGGAGGCACCTATGTGCGGAAACATCATAATACCCTTGCGTTGGCTCTTATTATTAACGCTGTTTAGTTTGTCTTTTCCCGGCTTCAGCGCCGATAAGCAGATTGCGATTGGCGCGATCTATCTCGATACCCAGGGATATTACGCGGGCGTTCGTCAGGGGGTGCAGGACGCGGCAACCTCCGCCGCTGTCCAGGTGCAGCTGATCGAAACCAACGCCCAGGGCGATATCTCCAAAGAGAGTACCTTTGTCGATACCCTCGTGGCGCGTAACGTTGACGCCATTATCCTTTCCGCCGTCTCTGAAAACGGCAGCAGTCGCACGGTGCGCCGCGCCAGCGAGGCCGGTATCCCGGTGATTTGCTACAACACCTGCATTAACCAGAAAGGCATTGATAAATATGTCGCGGCCTGGCTGGTGGGCGACCCGCTGGAGTTTGGTAAAAAGCTCGGCAACGCTGCCGCCAATTATTTTATCGCCAGCAAAATCGCTGAACCGAAGATCGCGGTGATTAACTGTGAAGCCTTTGAAGTGTGCGTTCAGCGGCGGAAAGGTTTTGAGGCGGCGCTGACGGCCCGGGTGCCGGGAGCGAAAATCGTTGCTAATCAGGAAGGCACGGTTCTGGATAAAGCCATTTCCGTCGGTGAAAAGCTGATTATTTCGACGCCTGGCCTGAACGCCATTATGGGCGAATCGGGCGGCGCGACCCTGGGGGCGGTGAAAGCAGTGCGGAACCAGAATCAGGCGGGGAAAATCGCTGTGTTTGGTTCAGATATGACCACCGAAATCGCCCAGGAGTTAGAAAACAATCAGGTACTGAAAGCGGTGGTGGATATTTCCGGTAAGACAATGGGCAGTGCCGTTTTTACCCAGACACTCAGCGTCATCAATAAAAAACCGCCAGCAGAGAAGGTTATTCAGGTTCCTGTCGATCTTTACAGCAAAACCGAAGATGGCAAACGGTGGCTGGCTACCCACGTTGATGGTCTGCCTTAATCGTATTTCAATCGCTGAGGTTCCCGTGTTCACGACAACGCAAGCAGAGGCTGTACCGGTAGCAAAAGTGGTGGGCGGAATTAAGCGTTATCCGGGAGTAGTGGCACTTGATAACGTCGACTTCACCCTGAACAGAGGTGAAGTTCGCGCGTTGCTGGGCAAAAACGGCGCTGGAAAATCGACTCTGATTCGAATGCTGACCGGCAGCGAGCGCCCGGACAGCGGCGACGTCTGGCTGGGTGAGACGCGGCTGGAAGGTGATGAGGCAACGCTTACCCGCCGTGCTGCCGAACTGGGCGTGCGGGCTGTGTACCAGGAGTTGAGCCTGGTGGAAGGGCTCAGCGTGGCGGAGAACCTTTGCCTCGGGCACTGGCCGCGCCGCCGCGGCATGGTGGACTATGCGCGAATGAAACAGGAGGCGCAGCATAGCCTGCGGCGACTTGGCGTGGATGTCGATCCCGAGATGCAGGTCTCTTCCCTTAGCCCGGCGCAAAAGCAGCTGGTGGAGATCGCGCGGGTGATGAAGGGCGAGCCGAAAGTGGTGATTCTGGATGAGCCCACCAGCTCGCTCGCCAGCGCGGAAGTGGATCTGGTGATTAACGCGGTCAAGAGCATGTCCGCGCTGGGCGTGGCGGTGATTTACGTTAGTCACCGCATGGAGGAGATTCGCCGCATCGCCTCCTGTGCCACCATTATGCGCGACGGGCAGGTGGCGGGTGATGTGATGCTGGATAGCACCACAACCCGCCATATCGTTTCACTGATGCTTGGCCGTGAACACGCGGATATCACCCCCGTCGCCTCTGCCAATATTCACGGCGAGCCGGTGCTGGAGGTGAGAGGGCTGCGGCAGGCGCCGAAGCTTAAGGCGATCGACTTTATCCTGCGCCGTGGCGAGGTGCTCGGCATTGCCGGGCTGCTTGGTGCCGGGCGGAGCGAGCTGCTGAAAGCCATCGTCGGGCTGGCGTCTTTCGAAAGTGGGGAGATCCTGCTCAAGGGGAAGGTCGTCCGGCGGCCTGACTATGCCGATATGCTCAGGCGCGGCGTTGGCTATACCCCGGAAAACCGCAAAGAGGCCGGGATCATTCCGGACCTTGGCGTCGATGAGAACACCGTGCTGACCAACCGCAGCAAAGTCAGCGTCGGCGGGCTGCTGCATTGGGAGACGATCCGCCGTGTCACACAAGCGATGATGCAGCGAATGACGGTGAAAGCCGCCAGCACCGAAACGGCCATCGGGACACTCTCCGGCGGCAATCAGCAAAAAGTGGTGATTGGCCGCTGGGTGTACGCCGCCAGCCAGATCTTATTGCTCGATGAGCCGACGCGCGGCGTGGATATCGAAGCGAAACAGCAAATTTACCGTATCGTGCGCGAGCTCGCCGCCGAGGGGAAAAGCGTGGTGTTTATCTCCAGCGAAGTGGAAGAACTGCCGCTGGTCTGCGATCGCATTTTGCTGCTCCAGCACGGCACCTTTACCGGGGAGTACTCTGCTCCCGTCAGCGTGGATGCGCTGATGTCCGCCATTCTGTCCGCGCACTGATGAAACTTTTACTGAGGAATCCGAAGATGTCTGTGTCGTCATTACCGCTGTCGCAAGGCAGGAAAGTACCGCTCAGGCAGTTTGTCAGCCGCCACATTAACGAGATGGGCCTGCTGGTGGTGATCGCCATCCTTTACCTGGTGTTTTCGCTCAACGCGCCGGGTTTTATCTCTCTGAATAACCAAATGAACGTGCTGCGCGATGCGGCCACGATCGGGATTGCGGCCTGGGCCATGACGCTGATTATCATCTCCGGTGAAATCGACGTCAGCGTCGGGCCGATGGTGGCCTTTGTCTCCGTGTGCCTGGCGTTTTTACTGCAGTACCAGGTGCCGCTCGGCGTGGCCTGCCTGCTGGTACTGCTGCTCGGGGCGCTGATGGGAACGCTCGCAGGGGTGCTGCGCGGCGTGTTTAACGTGCCGAGTTTTGTCGCCACCCTGGGCCTGTGGAGCGCGCTGCGCGGGATGGGGCTGTTTATGACCAACGCGCTGCCGGTGCCGATCGATGAAAGCGATGTGCTGGACTGGCTGGGCGGGCAGTTTCTTGGCGTACCGGTATCGGCGCTGATCATGATGATTCTGTTTGCACTCTTTGTTTTTATCAGCCGTAAAACGGCCTTCGGCCGCTCGGTCTTCGCCGTGGGCGGTAACGCTACCGCCGCGCAGCTGTGTGGCATTAACGTCCGACGCGTGCGCATTTTGATCTTTACCCTGTCGGGGCTGCTTGCTGCCGTTACCGGTATTTTGCTGGCCGCGCGTCTCGGCTCCGGCAATGCGGGGGCGGCAAACGGCCTGGAGTTTGATGTGATCGCCGCCGTAGTGGTGGGCGGTACGGCGCTTTCTGGTGGGCGCGGCTCGCTGTTCGGCACCCTGCTGGGCGTGTTGGTGATTACGCTTATCGGCAACGGGCTGGTGCTGCTCGGGATTAACTCCTTTTTCCAGCAGGTGGTGCGCGGCGTCATTATCGTGGCGGCGGTGCTGGCAAACATCCTGCTGACGCAGCGCAGCAATAACGTAAAACGCTGAACGATTCCTGTCCCTGACGCGCGGGCGGCAGGGATGAAAATTCATCGTATTGATAATGAGGGACGTATGAAAACTATGCTGGCTGCTTATCTACCGGGCAACTCCACCGTCGATCTGCGGGAAGTGCCGGTGCCGACGCCGGGTATCAACCAGGTGCTGATCAAAATGAAATCTTCCGGCATTTGCGGAAGCGATGTGCACTATATCTACCATCAGCATCGCGGCACGGCGGCTGCGCCGGACAAACCGTTGTATCAGGGATTTATCAACGGACATGAACCTTGCGGCCAGATTGTGGCGACAGGGCAGGGGTGCCGTCACTTTGTCGAGGGCGATCGCGTGCTGGTGTATCACATTTCCGGCTGCGGTTTTTGTCCGAACTGCCGCCGCGGATTTCCGATCTCCTGTACCGGAGAGGGAAAAGCCGCCTACGGCTGGCAGCGTGACGGCGGCCATGCGGAATACTTGCTGGCGGAAGAGAAGGATCTGATTCGCCTCCCTGACGCGCTCAGCTATGAGGACGGGGCGTTTATCAGCTGCGGTGTCGGGACTGCCTATGAGGGCATTCTGCGCGGCGATGTGTCCGGAAGTGACAACTTGCTGGTGGTCGGGCTGGGGCCGGTGGGCATGATGGCAATGATGCTGGCGCGCGGGCGCGGGGCGAAGAGGGTGATCGGCGTGGATATGTTGCCGGAACGTCTGGCAATGGCGAAGCAATTGGGCGTGATGGATACCGGGTATCTCGCCACCACTGAACGTCTGCCCGAGCTGATTGCCGAGATAACCCGCGGCGGCGCGGATGTGGCGCTCGATTGTTCCGGCAATGCCGCTGGCCGCCTGCTTGCGCTGCAGTCCACCGCCGACTGGGGCCGCGTGGTCTATATCGGTGAAACCGGCAAGGTGGAATTCGAGGTAAGCGCCGATCTGATGCATCACCAGCGGCGGATTATCGGCTCCTGGGTAACCAGCCTCTTCCATATGGAGAAATGCGCGCACGATTTAACCGACTGGAAACTGTGGCCGCGCAGCGCCATCACCCACCGTTTTTCGCTGGCGCAGGCGGGCGAAGCCTATGCGCAGATGGCGAGCGGAAAATGCGGCAAAGTGGTGATTAACTTTCCGGAGTAAGGAGGCAGGGAATGGCTTTATTTACCTTGATCAACGGGGCACTGCGGCTTGAGGTTTCCGGCCAGGGTGGTGTCATTGAAGGTTTCTGGCGGCAGGGGACGCCGCTGCTGCGCCCCGGCAAAAAGAACGGCGTCGCCACCGATTCATCCTGTTTCCCGCTGGTGCCGTTCGGCAATCGCGTTAGCGGTAACCGCTTTGTCTGGCAGGGGCGCGAATACCGCTTTTCGCCGAACGTGGCATGGGATGAGCACTATCTGCACGGCGACGGCTGGCTCGGCGAATGGCGGTGCGAGTCGCAAACGGCTGATGCGCTGGTGCTGGCCTATCGACAGCGCAGCGGGGTCTACCGCTATTGCGCAATACAGGGATTTTACCTTACGGCAGATACGCTGACGGTCACGCTGTCGGTCACCAATGAAGGTGCGGAAACGCTGCCGTTCGGACTGGGCTGGCATCCGTTTTTCCCGCTTGCGCCGCAAACGACCGTGCAGGCGAAGGCGAGCGGCTACTGGCATGAGCGGGAACAGTGGCTGGCGGGGGCGTTTAGCGAACGGATCCCGGACGCGCTGGATTTCAGTCATCCCGCGCCATTGCCGCGCCGCTGGCTTAACAACGGCTTTGCGGGCTGGGACGGCGTGGCGCATATTTCGCAGCCGCAGGCGGGATACCGGCTCACCCTGGAAACCGATCCCCCTGCGCCCTGCTATTTTATGTTTGTCTCCGATCCTGCTTTCGACGAAGGCTATGCGTTCGATTTCTTCTGCCTTGAGCCGATGAGTCACGCCCCGGACGATCACCATCGACCGGACGCTGGCCATCTGATTGCGCTGGCACCGGGAGAGTCTACCTCGCTGCGTATGGCGCTCAGCCTGAGTGAACTTCCTTAGCGCGGTAACCTGGCGTAGACGCGGCGTGCGGCAGGTTGCTCCATTAAATGTTAAATAGAAGTTAATTACTATTCAGTAATTCGCTTGCGCTCCTCCCGCTTTCTCGCCAGACTATCGCCACCAAAACGGGAGGGATTCATGGTCTTGCACTCCACGCGCTGGCTGGCGCTCAGTTATTTCACCTACTTTTTTAGCTACGGTATCTTTCTCCCATTCTGGAGCGTCTGGCTGAATGGCGTTGGCCTGACGCCGGAAACCATCGGTATTGTGCTGGGGGCCGGGCTGGTGGCTCGTTTCCTCGGTAGCCTGCTGATTGCACCACGCGTTAGCGACCCCTCCCGTCTGATTTCCGCCGTGCGGATATTGGCGCTGCTGACGCTGGTGTTTGTGTTGGCGTTTCACGCCGGTAGCCACATCGCCTGGCTGCTGGTGGTGATGGTGGGCTTCAACCTGTTCTTCTCCCCGCTGGTGCCGCTGACGGATGCGCTGGCCGGAACCTGGCAAAAACAGATTTCCATGGACTACGGTCGGGTGCGGCTCTGGGGCTCGATTGCCTTTGTGATCGGCTCGGCGCTGGCCGGCAAGCTGGTCAATATGTTCGATTACCGCGCGGTTCTGCTACTGCTGACGCTCGGCGTGGCCTCCATGCTGCTGGGTATGCTGCTGCGCCCTTCGGTAATGCCGCAGGGCGAAAGCCGTCAGCAGAATGCACCGGGCTGGTCCGCATGGCGACGCCTTATTGTGGAGAACTGGCGTTTTCTGGCCTGCGTCTCGCTGCTGCAGGGCGCTCACGCTGCCTACTACGGGTTTAGCGCCATCTACTGGCAGGGCGCGGGCTACTCTTCATCGGCTGTGGGCTATCTATGGTCGCTTGGTGTGGTCGCCGAGGTAGTGATCTTTGCGCTCAGCAACAAACTGTTCCGCCGCTTTAGCGCCAGCGATCTGCTCCTGCTGTCGGCGGTGTGCGGCGTCGTGCGCTGGGGCCTGATGGGCTGGACAACGGCGCTGCCGTGGCTGATTGTGGCGCAGATCCTGCACTGTGGAACCTTTACCGTCTGCCATCTGGCCGCGATGCGCTATATCTCCGCGCGACAGGGGGGTGAGGTGATCCGTCTGCAGGCAGTCTATTCCGCCATTGCGATGGGCGGCAGCATTGCCGTTATGACGGTCTTTGCAGGCTTCCTGTATCAGCATTTGCAGCAGGGTGTGTTCTGGGTGGTGGCTGCGGTTGCTTTGCCTGCGATGTTCCTGCGCCCTGCCGTAACGGCACGGACGCAGAACTAAGATTCCAGCATACTGCGAATATGGTGGCACTGATGGGTGCTCAGCGAGGGCTGGGCATGGATCAGCGGCGGCGAGAACAGAGGCAGTGGGGTGGTGTAGGGCGTGACGATCAGCGTCACCTCTTTCGGCGCACCGTGCCGCTGAAAGTCCGTCAGAGGGAGATACTTAATATTGAGCGGCAGCAGCGTCAGCTCCCGCAGCTGCTGCTCAAGAGCATGCTCCCGCGCCGGATCGTGAGCGGTCAACAATACAACCTGTTTTTCCTGTAAATCCTTCTTCTGCATCAGCCAGGCACCAAAGATAACCGCCACCAGGCCGATTTCCTCATTGCTAAAGCGCAAACCCCAGGTACATTCAAAATCGTGGAACGCTTCGCGGGTGGTACGCATCAGCCGTGGATAGAGCCGCTCTACCTCTTCCGTGAGGCTGTTATCGATGCCTATCCCGAACAGGCTACGGTCCAGCGCCTGGGCCAGATGAATATAGAGCCTGTCGACCAGACCCTGTTCATCACTGAAGCTTAACCCGGCAGCGTCGCGAAAGCGGGAGATCATCGCCGCAATCGCCCGACGCAGGCGGCGATCGTGCTGCTGGTCATCGCGCAGGGGATCGGGAATTCTCAGGAGCATAAACAGCAGCGCGAGGAAAAGGTGTTCATTATCGTGGGGCGGCTGGACAACGCGACGCTGCCAGTGACGCACAATCTCCTGCACGGCCGGATACTCCGTGCGGGTTTGCGTCCACTGGCGCTGGGCCGGGTTAAATTCCGGGGTGATCCCCATCTGATGCTGGAGCAGGCAATACTGCAGGTAGAGGCGCAGAAATTCGCTATCCCGCCAGGCAAACTGGCGATTAAGGCGGCGGCCACAGAGATTCACCAGCGCCTGCAGATTGGTATCGTCATACAGCGTGCGGGCGATTCCCTGCAGTTTAAGCTGCGTTTTAAGCGCCGGAGTAAATTGATGGCTGATAAACTGCGGACACAGACGCAGCGCCCGACGCAGCCAGTGCATCAGGCACAGACGCCTGTCGAGCGGCGTACCTTCAAGCCGGTAACTGCCATCCTGCTGCATCGCGATGCTCAGCTGGTGATAATGCTGGATCTCCGCGCCGGTCTCGGCTATATCTTGCCGGGCGACAGCATCATCCACGCCGTTTATTTCACTAACCAACGCGGAGGTGATGGTGTGTCCCGGTAGATACAGCATCAGCAGCACCTGACAGCGGCGCTGTGGACTGGAAAGCAGAGATGGCACCTGGTCAATGGTCGTCATCTGTTATAAGTTCCAGTTAGGGTTCTTAATAAGGATAGCGAAAGGTGGCAATGGAGAAAGCGACGGTGCCATCTTCCTGCCAGGAATGCCGGTAGTCATCACAGAATTTTTCACGTGAGGAACACATGAAGTTAGTGAAACAACGCGTCGGTGGAGCATTTATTGCTGCCTTATCGTTTGCCGCGCAGGCGCATCCTCACAGCTTTATCACTCTGCATACCGAGGTGGTTGCCCGCGAGGGTCAGATGGTCGGACTGAATATGCGCTGGACCATGGATGAGCTCACCTCGGCCGACCTGCTGTACGACGCCGGTAACGCGAAGCCCGGCGATGAAGTCTGGAAGAAACTGGCCGCTGAGGTGATGGCAAACGTGCTCGGACAGCACTACTTTACCGAGGTGTGGCATAACGGCCAGAAGGTAAAATTCCAGAACCGACCCACTGAATATGGCCTGAGCCGGGACGGGCACCAGGCGGTACTGACCTTTGTTCTGCCGCTGGCACAGCCGCAGCCGCTGGCCGGCCAGACCTATACCTTCTCGTCGTTCGATCCCACGTACTATGTCGATATGAGCTATGCCGAAGACGCTGATGCCGCGCTGCCTGCTGCATTAAAGACATCCTGCAAGGTGTCGGTACTGACGCCGGAGCCGGATGAACAGGTCATGGATTTTGCCCAGTCGTTGGATAAGGCCGATGCGCCGCCGGAGGATATGGAGCTGGGTAAACAATTTGCACAAACGGTAACCTTAATATGTCAGTAATCGTCCTTAAACGCTCGGGACGCTACCGCCATCTCTGGCCGCTGGCGTTGCTGGCCGCCGTGATGGTTATCGGCGGCGTCTGGCTCTGGCAGGCCTGGCCGCAGGTGATGCTTAAAAGCATTGTCTGGCAGCGCGAGGTCAATCAACAGATGAGTACGCTGCTGAAAGCGGTGGCGGAAAATCCGACCCAGGCGGGCGGATCGTTGCTGATGTTCAGCTTTATCTACGGCGTGCTACATGCGCTGGGGCCGGGGCACGGCAAGGTGGTGATCGCGACCTGGCTTGCCACGCATCCGTCCAGACTCAAATCCAGTATTGGCCTGACGCTGGCCTCTTCCCTGCTGCAGGGGATGGTGGCGATTGGCCTGGTGGTCGTGGTGCTTTCAGTCCTCCAGCTTCCGGCCAGGCAGCTGCATCTGAGTGGTTTCTGGCTGGAGAAAGCCAGCTATGCGCTGGTCGGCGTGCTGGGGATGATACTGTGCTGGCGGGCGCTGAAAACCCTGCGTTCACTGCTACGACGCCCTGTATTTACCGCTTTTACGCCACACCATGAGCATCATGAAAACTGCGGCTGTGGTCACCAGCATCTGCCTTCGCAGGAATAGCTGCAAAGCGGCGATGACTGGCGCGCAAGGCTGATGATTATTCTGTCTATGGGGATGCGGCCCTGTTCGGGCGCGCTGATGGTGTTGCTGTTCAGCAAGGTTATCGGCGTATTTTACTGGGGCATGGCCTCGGCGCTGGCGATGGCGGCGGGAACGTCACTGACTATTACATCGCTGGCGCTGTTTGTTCATAGCTTCCGCCGGATGGCGATAAGGCTCAGCGGCGATCGTGCGCCGGTGTTGTGGCAGAGGGTTGGCTGGACGACGCTGGCATTAGCGGGCGGTATCTTTTTACTGGCGGTGGCGGTGGTAATGTGGGTCAGTGCTGTACCGGTGGCAAGAGGGATACGACCGTTTTAAACATCTTGCCCCTCGACTGAGGGGCAAGATGAGGAGAGATTAACGCTTCAGCGCGTCGCTCAGCTCGTCGCGCATATTTGCCAGCATCGCTTTCACGACGCGCGGGTTACCTGCGACAACGTTACCGGTGCTCATATAGTCATGACCGCCGGTGAAATCACAAACCAGACCGCCCGCTTCACGCACCAGCAGCTCGCCCGCAGCGAAATCCCACGGCTTCAGGCCAATCTCGAAGAAACCGTCCACGCGGCCAGCGGCAACGTAGGCCAGATCCAGCGCGGCGGAACCGGTGCGACGGAAGTCTGCACACTCAGTGAAGAGTTTACCGACGATGTTGATATAGGTGGTGGCGTACTGTTTCGCTTTGAACGGGAAGCCGGTTGCCAGAATAGTACCGTCCAGGTCACGGGCAATGCTGCCGCGCAGACGGTAGCCGTTCAACTGAGCGCCCTGGCCGCGAGTGGCGGTGAACAGTTCGTTGCGCATTGGGTCGTAAACCACAGCAACTTCAGTGCGGCCTTTAATACGAACGGCGATAGATACCGCGAAGTGCGGCAAGCGTTTAACAAAGTTGGTGGTACCATCCAGCGGATCGATGACCCATTGTACATCCTGATCTTCACCTGAGTGCTCACCGCTTTCTTCGGTGATAATGGTGTGCTGCGGATAGGATTTGCGAATGGTTTCAATAATCATCGCTTCGGCAGCTTTATCCACGTTGGTCACGAAATCGTTGGAGCCTTTCTGGTGTGTTTCTACAGAGTCAGGCGTTTCGTAATGTTTGGCAATCAGGTTACCCGCCTTGCGCGCAGCGCGCACGGCGATGTTGAGCATCGGATGCATCGGTCTCTCTCACTGGATGTTAAAGAACGGAAAACGGCGCATATGATAGCAGCGAGTTCGTTATCTGTCTTCCGTTTATGATAATATGACCGAATATTCTTTAGCCGTAGAAAAATGATGCTGCAAAATATTCGAATCGTGCTGGTTGAAACCTCACATACCGGCAACATGGGCTCCGTTGCCCGTGCCATGAAAACCATGGGTTTAACCAATCTCTGGCTGGTTAATCCGCTGGTTAAACCTGACTCTCAGGCGATTGCCCTGGCGGCGGGCGCCAGCGATGTGATTGGCAACGCTCAGATTGTTGATACCCTCGATGAAGCCCTGTCCGGCTGTAGCCTGGTCGTTGGCACCAGCGCACGTTCCCGTACGCTGCCCTGGCCGATGCTGGATCCGCGCGAATGTGGGCTGAAAAGCGTTGGTGAAGCCGAACATGCCCCTGTGGCGCTGGTGTTTGGTCGCGAGCGCGTTGGCCTGACCAATGACGAACTGCAAAAATGCCACTATCACGTCGCTATTGCCGCTAACCCGGAGTACAGCTCCCTGAACCTGGCGATGGCGGTACAGGTCATTTCCTACGAAGTGCGGATGGCCTGGTTGGCGTTGCAGGAAGGCGCTGAGCCTGCTGCTGAGCCGGAAGCGCCGTACCCGCTGGTGGACGATCTTGAACGTTTCTACGGTCACCTCGAAGAAACGCTGCTGCGAACCGGCTTTATCCGCGAAAACCATCCGGGGCAGGTCATGAGCAGGCTGCGCCGTCTGTTTACCCGCGCGCGTCCTGAAAGCCAGGAGCTGAATATCCTGCGCGGGATGCTGGCCTCTATCGAGCATCCGAATAAGCAGCGTTGATGCGGTTTCAGGCGTAACGGCATGCATCGCCAAATACCTGACTAAAACAGTCAAGTAAATAGTTGACCAATTTAGTCAGGAATGTCATCCTTGCTCTCGCTATGTAACACCTGGATTAATATAAAACCCCGGACAGGGGTGAGTTTGAGGTTAAGTAAGACATGAGACTGACATCAAAAGGGCGTTATGCCGTGACCGCCATGCTGGACGTTGCACTCAACTCCGAATCTGGTCCGGTGCCGTTGGCTGATATTTCTGAGCGACAGGGAATCTCGCTTTCCTATCTTGAACAGCTGTTCTCACGACTGCGTAAAAACGGCCTGGTTTCCAGCGTCCGTGGTCCTGGCGGTGGTTATCTGCTGGGCAAAGATGCGTCAAGCATCGCCGTAGGGGAAGTGATTAGCGCCGTTGACGAATCTGTTGATGCGACTCGCTGCCAGGGTAAAGGCGGCTGCCAGGGCGGCGATAAATGCCTGACCCACGCACTGTGGCGCGATCTGAGCGACCGTCTGACCGGTTTCCTGAACAACATCACCCTCGGCGAACTGGTTAACAACCAGGAAGTGCTCGATGTATCAGACCGTCAGCAGTCCCATGAGACCCAGCGCGCTACCCGCCCGCAGGACACCATCAACGTTAAGCTGCGCGCATAAGCTTTACCCGCCCGATGCGAAAATAGGCGTCGGGCGTTAGTGAAATTATAAAATAAAGATTTCAGAATCAGGCGAGGGCAACGCCCCACCCGAGCGGTTGTACATCCAGCCGGACGCCTGATTCCTTGCATTTGAGTGATGTACGGAGTTTAAGAGCAATGAAATTACCGATCTATCTCGATTACTCCGCAACCACGCCGGTGGACCCGCGTGTTGCTGAGAAAATGATGCAGTGCCTGACCCTGGACGGGACCTTTGGTAACCCAGCCTCGCGTTCGCACCGTTTCGGCTGGCAGGCTGAAGAGGCGGTTGATATCGCCCGTAATCAGATTGCCGAGTTGGTGGGTGCCGACCCGCGCGAAATCGTCTTTACCTCCGGCGCAACCGAATCCGATAACCTGGCGATCAAAGGTGCGGCCAACTTCTATCAGAAAAAAGGCAAGCACATCATCACCAGCAAAACCGAGCATAAAGCGGTGCTGGATACCTGCCGTCAGCTGGAGCGCGAGGGCTTCGAAGTGACTTACCTCGTACCGAAAAGCAACGGCATCATCGACCTCAAAGAACTCGAAGCGGCGATGCGTGACGACACCATCCTCGTTTCTATCATGCATGTGAATAACGAAATCGGCGTGGTGCAGGATATTGCGACCATCGGCGAAATGTGCCGCGCGCGCGGTATTATCTATCACGTGGATGCCACCCAGAGCGTGGGCAAACTGCCTATCGATCTGAGCCAGCTGAAGGTGGACCTGATGTCCTTCTCCGGCCACAAAATTTATGGTCCGAAGGGGATCGGCGCGCTGTACGTGCGTCGTAAACCGCGTATCCGTATCGAAGCGCAGATGCACGGTGGCGGTCACGAGCGCGGTATGCGTTCCGGCACCCTGCCTGTCCACCAGATCGTCGGCATGGGTGAAGCTTACCGTATCGCGAAAGAAGAGATGGAAACCGAGATGGCGCGCCTGCGCACTCTGCGTAACCGTCTGTGGGACGGCGTGAAAGATATGGAAGAGGTGTACCTCAACGGTGACCTCGAGCAGGGCGCACCGAATATTCTTAACGTCAGCTTCAACTATGTTGAAGGTGAATCGCTGATTATGGCGCTAAAAGACCTGGCGGTTTCCTCCGGTTCAGCCTGTACGTCCGCAAGCCTTGAGCCATCCTACGTGCTGCGTGCACTGGGTATGACCGACGAGCTGGCGCACAGCTCCATCCGTTTCTCTTTAGGTCGTTTTACTACCGAAGAAGAGATTGACTACACCATCAAGCTCGTTCGCCGCGCCATTGGCCGTCTGCGCGACCTTTCTCCGCTGTGGGAAATGTTTAAGCAGGGCGTGGATCTGAACAGCATTGAATGGTCACATCATTAATTCGGGAACCTGAGAGGAAAAATTACCATGGCATACAGCGAAAAAGTTATCGATCATTACGAGAATCCGCGCAACGTTGGTTCCTTTGACAACAGCGATGAATCCGTTGGCAGCGGCATGGTGGGTGCACCGGCCTGTGGCGACGTCATGAAACTGCAGATTAAAGTCAACAACGACGGCATCATTGAAGACGCGCGTTTTAAAACCTACGGCTGTGGCTCTGCTATCGCCTCCAGCTCGCTGATCACCGAATGGGTGAAAGGCAAGTCCCTGAACGAAGCGCAGGCGATCAAGAACACCGATATCGCTGAAGAGCTGGAGCTGCCGCCGGTGAAGATCCACTGCTCTATCCTGGCGGAAGATGCGATCAAAGCCGCTATCGCGGATTACAAAAGCAAACGTGAAGCTAAATAATTGAGGTAAAGGTATGTCGATTACCCTTAGCGACAGTGCTGCCGCGCGAGTAAATTCTTTCCTGACCAACCGTGGTAAGGGATTTGGCCTGCGTCTGGGCGTGCGTACGTCAGGCTGCTCCGGAATGGCCTATATTCTGGAGTTTGTTGATGAACCTGCGGTTGAAGATACCGTGTTCGAAGACAAAGGCGTCAAGGTTGTGGTCGATGGCAAGAGCCTGAAATTCCTCGATGGCACTCAGTTGGACTTCGTTAAAGAAGGCCTGAACGAAGGGTTTAAGTTTACTAACCCGAACGTCAAAGATGAGTGCGGCTGCGGCGAAAGCTTCCACGTTTAGTCGCGGTTCCCGATAACCCCACCGCAGCTTGCTGCGCGTGGGGTTTGTTTTACGATGAAACCCCTGAGATTGTTATGGATTACTTCACCCTCTTTGGGTTGCCGGCCGGTTATTCGCTCGACACCCAGGCCCTCGCCGCGCGTTTTCAGAATCTGCAGCGTCAGTTCCATCCCGATAAATTCGCCAGCGGCACGGCGGCAGAGCAACTGGCGGCGGTTCAGCAGTCCGCCACCATCAATCAGGCCTGGCAGACCCTGCGTCATCCGCTCTCTCGCGCCGAGTATTTGCTCTTGCTGCACGGCTTTGACTTAGCCAGCGAACAGCATACGGTCCGCGATACGGCCTTTCTGATGGAACAGTTAGAACTTCGTGAAGAGCTGGATGAAATAGACCAGGCGCAGGACGCCGGGCGACTTTCAGTTTTTCAACAGCGGGTTGCACAGATGTACCAGTCCCGCCTTCAGCTCATGACGGAACAGCTGGCGGAGTTCCGTTGGGAGACGGCGGCGGACACCGTGCGCAAACTGCGTTTTCTCGATAAACTTCAAAGCGCGGCAGAACAATTAGAAGAAAAACTGCTCGACTTTTAATTTTTTGGAAGCAAAACATGGCGTTATTACAAATTAGTGAGCCTGGTCTGAGCGCCGCGCCGCACCAGCGACGTCTGGCGGTCGGTATCGATCTCGGCACCACCAACTCGCTGGTTGCCACCGTACGCAGCGGTCAGGCTGCAACCCTGGCGGACAGTAAAGGTCGCGATCTGCTGCCCTCCGTAGTCAACTACCAGGCCCGGAGCCATATCGTTGGCGACGAAGCCCGCACTCTCGCGGCAAAAGATCCGGTCAACACCATCAGCTCCGTGAAGCGCATGATGGGCCGTTCGCTGGCCGATATTCAGTCCCGCTACCCGCATCTGCCTTATCAGCTTCAGGCAAGCGAAAACGGCCTGCCGATGATTGCCACTCCTGCTGGCCTGCTCAACCCGGTTCGCGTCTCTGCCGATATTCTGCAGGCGCTGGCCGCCCGTGCGCGCGAGGCCCTTGCCGGTGAGCTGGACGGCGTCGTCATTACTGTTCCCGCCTATTTCGATGACGCACAGCGTCAGGGCACCAAAGACGCCGCGCGACTGGCGGGTCTGCACGTGCTGCGCTTGCTGAACGAGCCGACCGCGGCGGCGATTGCCTACGGCCTCGATTCCGGTCAGGAAGGCGTGATCGCCGTGTACGATCTCGGCGGCGGTACCTTTGATATTTCGATCCTGCGCCTGAGTCGCGGGGTCTTTGAAGTGCTGGCGACCGGCGGTGACTCCGCGCTCGGCGGCGATGATTTTGACCATCTGCTGGCGGACTTTATCCGTCAGCAGGCCGGGTTAGACGATCGTCAGGATAATCATCTGCAGCGCGCGCTGCTTGATGCGGCCATCGTTGCCAAGATCGCCCTGAGCTTTGCTGACAGCGTGCGCGTTGAGGTTGCGGGCTGGCAGGGAGAAATCACCCGGGCGCAGTTTGATGAACTGATCGCTACGCTGGTTAAGCGGACGCTGCTGGCGTGCCGTCGCGCGCTGAAAGATGCCGGTGTGGATGCCGCTGAGGTTAACGAAGTGGTGATGGTGGGCGGTTCAACCCGCGTACCGCTGGTGCGTGAACGCGTAGGCGAGTTCTTCTCGCGTCCGCCGCTGACCGCTATCGACCCGGACAAAGTGGTTGCCATTGGCGCGGCGATTCAGGCGGATATCCTGGTCGGCAACAAGCCGGACAGCGAAATGCTGCTGCTGGATGTGATCCCGCTCTCTCTGGGACTGGAAACCATGGGCGGCCTGGTGGAGAAGGTGATCCCGCGTAACACTACCATTCCGGTGGCCCGCGCGCAGGAGTTCACCACCTTTAAAGACGGGCAAACTGCCATGTCTATTCACGTGATGCAGGGCGAACGCGAGCTGGTTCAGGACTGTCGTTCGCTGGCGCGCTTTGCGCTGCGCGGTATTCCGGCGTTGCCGGCCGGCGGGGCGCATATTCGTGTCACCTTCCAGGTGGATGCCGATGGCCTGCTGAGCGTCAGCGCGATGGAGAAATCCACCGGTGTGGAATCCTCTATTCAGGTCAAACCATCCTACGGTCTGACCGATAACGAAATCGCCACCATGATTCAGGATTCGATGAGTTTTGCTGAACAGGACGTCAGTGCGCGTATGCTGGCCGAGCAGAAAGTCGAAGCCGCTCGCGTTCTGGAAAGCCTGAACGGCGCGCTCGTCGCCGATGCCGCGCTGCTCAGCGCCGCAGAGCGTCAGGTTATCGACGAGGCCGCTGCGCATCTGCAGGCGGCTGCCCTCGGCGATGATGCTGATGAAATAGAACAAGCGATTAAAAACGTAGACAAACAAACCCAGGATTTTGCCGCCCGCCGGATGGACCAGTCAGTCCGTACCGCGCTGAAAGGCCATTCTGTGGACGAGGTGTAATATGCCAAAAATTGTATTTTTACCTCATCAGGACTACTGTCCGGATGGCGTAGTTCTGGAAGCGAATGTCGGTGAAACCATTCTTGATGTTGCCCTGCGCGGCGGGATCGAGCTGGAACATGCCTGCGAGAAATCCTGCGCCTGTACCACCTGCCACTGTGTTGTGCGCGAAGGGTTTGATTCCCTGGCCGAAAGCACGGAAGATGAAGACGATATGCTGGATAAAGCCTGGGGACTGGAGCCGGAGAGCCGTCTGAGCTGTCAGGCGAAGGTCACTGATGAAGATCTGGTGGTCGAAATTCCGCGTTACACAATCAACCATGCACGCGAACATTAACAGAGGGTAGTATGGGACTGAAGTGGACAGACAGCCGGGAGATCGGCGAGGCGCTGTATGACAGCCGCCCGGATCTCGACCCGAAAACCGTACGTTTCACCGACCTGCATCAATGGATTTGCGATCTCGAAGAATTCGACGATGACCCTCAGGCATCAAACGAAAAAGTTCTCGAAGCTATCCTGCTGGTCTGGCTGGACGAAGCTGATTAAACAAACGGGCTGCCATCAGGCGGCCCGTTTTCGATTTATGCATGAACGAAAAGGGATAAATATGACAATACACGCCATGAACATCGTTCTTTCGACGCAGCCTGCAGACGGCCGCTGGGGTGAAAAAGCGACGTACAGCATCAACAACGACGGCATCACCCTGCACCTGAACGGCAAAGATGACGCAGGCCTGATCCAGCGTGCCGCCCGTAAAATCGACGGGATGGGCATTAAGCACGTCACGCTCTCTGGCGAAGGCTGGGACGTTGAACGCAGCTGGGCCTTCTGGCAGGGTTATAAAGGCCCGAAAGGCACCCGTAAAGTGGAGTGGGCAACGCTTGCTGCTGAGCAGCAGAAAGAGCTGGATAGCCGTCTGAACATCATTGACTGGGTACGCGACACCATCAACGCCCCGGCGGAAGATCTCGGCCCGGAACAGCTGGCCCAGCGTGCGGTGGATCTGCTTGCTGGCGTGGCCGGAGATAAGGTCTCTTATCGCATCACCAAAGGTGAAGACCTACGCGAGCAGAACTATCTCGGCCTGCACACCGTGGGTCGCGGTTCAGAACGCCCGCCGGTTCTGCTGGTGCTGGACTACAACCCGACCGATGACAAAGAAGCCCCGGTTTACGCCTGCCTGGTTGGCAAAGGCATTACCTTTGACTCCGGCGGCTACAGCATCAAACAGAGTGCCTTTATGGACTCCATGAAGTCCGATATGGGCGGCGCGGCGCTGATGACCGGTGCCCTGGCCTTTGCGGTAACCCGTGGCCTGAACAAGCGCGTTAAGCTCTACCTCTGCTGTGCGGACAACCTGATCAGCGGCAACGCCTTCAAGCTGGGCGACATTATCCGCTATCGCAACGGCAAAACCGTTGAGATCATGAATACTGATGCAGAAGGCCGTCTGGTTCTGGCCGATGGCCTGATCGATGCCAGCGCGCAGAAACCAGAGCTTATCATCGATGCGGCAACCCTGACCGGCGCGGCCAAAACCGCCCTGGGCAATGACTTCCACGCGCTGTTCAGCTTTGACGATGCGCTGGCGGCCCGCTTTATGGCGAGCGCCCAGGCTGAAAACGAGCCGTTCTGGCGTCTGCCGCTGGCCGAGTTCCACCGCAGCCAGCTGCCGTCCAACTTTGCCGAGCTGAACAACACCTCCGGTGTCGCTAACCCGGCCGGTGCCAGTACCGCGGCGGGCTTCCTGTCCCACTTCGTGGAAAACTACCATCAGGGCTGGCTGCATATTGACTGCTCTGCGACCTGGCGTAAATCCGCCGTGGATCAGTGGGCTGCGGGCGCCACCGGTCTTGGCGTGCGCGCAATTGCGAACATGCTGACCGCGTAATCATTGCGGCCCTCCTCAGGCGAAGAGGGCCGGACTAACAGTGTGAAATCTATGTCCGATACCAAAAACGAATTAGAAACCCTGCTGGAAAAGGCGGCGACCGAGCCCGCCCACCGTCCGGCATTTTTCCGTACGCTGCTGAAATCCACCGTCTGGGTGCCTGGCACCGCCGCAGACGGCGAAGCGGTCGTTGACGACAGCGCGCTGGATATCCAGCACTGGGAAAAAAAGGACGGCAGCACGGTGATCCCGTTCTTCACCTCGCTGGAAGCGCTTCAGCAGGCGGTGGAAGAAGAGCAGGCGTTTGTGGTGATGCCTGCGCGCACGCTCTTTGAGATGACCCAGGGAGAAGCGCTGTTCCTCAACGCCAAACTGCCGACCGGAAAAGAGTTTACCCCGCGTGAAATCAGCCATCTTATTGGCGAAGAGGGCAATCCGCTCAGCACTCGTCAGGTGCTGGAAGGCGGCGTGCCGCTGCTGCTCTCCGAGGTAGCTGAGCCGCCGGCGCAGATGGTGGACTCCCTGACCACCCTGTTTAAAAGCATCAAAACCGTTAAGCGGGCATTTATCTGCTCGATCAAAGAGCAGGCGGACGGCGAGTCCAATCTGCTGATCGGCATCGACGCGGAAGGGGAGATCGAAGAGATTATCCAGGCTGCGGGCAGCGTGGCGACGGATACGTTACCGGGCGATGAGCCGATTGATATCTGCCAGGTTGTGGAAGGTGAGAAAGGTATCAGCCACTTTATGCTGGCCCATATCACGCCGTTTTATGAACGCCGCTGGGGCAGCTTCCTGCGCGACTTTGAAAACAACCGCATTATCTGAGACTGTCGGGGTGGGCTTTCACCCCGTTGCTTCCAGCAGCAGTAAATCCATCAGCATCACCAGATTTGACTCAAACGACGTGACGCCAGCCGCCTCGGCGGCGAAGTGTACCGCTTCGTCATAGAGTGCAAAATGGAGGTCCGCCAGCCCGGCAAGCGTGTTCGCTGACGCGCGGGTAAAGGCGATGACTGTCATCCCGACGTTGCGTGCAATACGCGCCTTATCCATCACCTGCTCAGTTTCACCGCTGCGCGACACCGCGATAAACACCTGATAGCGCGGCGCGTTGCTGAGAAAAATATTGCGGCTGTCGCCCGGCCCGGAAATAAAGGCCGTTTTACCCATCACCTGCAACTTTTTACTCAGATAGTCGGCGAACAGCCAGGAAAAGCCGGCGCCATAAAGAAAAAAACTCTCTTTGCTGTGTAGCAGTGCCGAAAACTGCTGGCGCTTTTCCGCCGTGACCCACTGAAAGGTGCGCTGATAGTTGGCGATAAAGCTCTCGAACGCGGCGGGAAACCTGTCCGGCGTGGGTTCTACTGGCGTTGCCTGCTGCGGTGGCGTATCTGATAACAGCTGCTTGCAGTGCCAGGTCAGCTCGCTAAAACCGCTGAAGCCGAGCTTCTGGCACAGCCGCATAATGGTCGCCGTCGACACAAAGGTCACCTGCGCCAGCTCGCGCACGGTGATATTGCCCACCAGCAGCGGATGCTCCGTCAGGTGGGCAAGTACCCGGTACTCCGCACGGGTCAGCGATCCCGCGCGGGTTAACAGCGGCGCGAGGCGGCTGTCCATTACTGCACAGGCTCGACGGGGAGGTCGACGCGTGCGCCCCATTCACTCCAGGAGCCGTCATACAGGGTGACGTCCGGTGCGCCAAGCGTCGCCAGGGCCAGCGCAACCACCGCCGCCGTTACGCCGGAACCGCAGCTGACAATAATCGGCTTATCCAGCTCGACGCCCTGACGCGCAAAGATCGCGTCCAGTTCGTCGGTGGTTTTCAGCTCGCCGTTAATTGTTAAATCGCCCCAGGGTACGTTGCACGAACCGGGAATATGGCCGCGGCGCAGGCCTGGACGCGGCTCGTCGGCTTCGGCATTAAAGCGCGGGGCCGGGCGGGCATCGACTATCTGAGCGGTGCCTTCATGGCTGACCAGCAGCACGTCGGTCAGGCGCTTAACCTGTGCG
>Ga0058697_10000045_pt1 | contig 77481 bp, 85 predicted proteins | sample AgamicAsMae_FD_66619 | JGI IMG/M metagenome (GOLD analysis project Ga0058697, IMG submission 66619) | Agave microbial communities from Guanajuato, Mexico - As.Ma.e | ecosystem: Host-associated > Plants > Phyllosphere > Phylloplane/Leaf | place: Guanajuato, Mexico | collected 2012-06-04
CCACCATTTTTCGAACTTATCGTAAGCCATCGCGACGGTCGGCTTATTGGTATCCCGCCAGTGCCGCATAAAATCAGGCATCCACGAATACTGAAACACCTCTTTTTTGCTGACCTTACCCGGTGCCAGCAGCGCCATGCGTTCACCCACCGTATCCGCAGCCATCCAGGCCGACAGCCAGCGCTGAAGCGTTGGCACGCTGACCCCGGCGCGGGTGGCACCCTTGCGGGCGTTGGCGATATCGGCGGCCCGCTGCACATAATCCGGCAGCGTCCCGGCGACAGAAGCGTCGGCAATAAACTCGACCGCCTGCTTGCGCTTCATGCTGAGACCGCCGTTTTCGCTACTGTCCATAAGGCGTAACACCTCCTGAACCAGCACCATCCGCGCATCACCGACTGCTTTCTGGCTGTCGGTCAGCTCGCGCAGCTTCTTCTCCTGCAGGGCCGGGCATTTACGGTACAGCGCCAGCTCGCGCTGCACTTTCTCGCCACCGGCTCCCGTGACCAGCTCACCTGCGGTGGACGCTCTTACCGGAAGAGAAGCCGACTGTGCCAGCAACTGACGCGCTAAACGGGCCTGAACAGCTTCGCGGGCGGCGTCCGGCAGACAATCAACGTTGTACTCGTAAGCCTTCGTACCCTGGCGGCGACGCATCATTTCCGGCAAACCAGCAGCACACTTATTCAGGGTGTACCGCACTCCCTGAACCGTACCAGGCAACCCCGGCAGGCCAATTAACTCATTCACCGTAACGAACATAATCAGGACGCCTTACGCATATAGCTTTTGGTCTGATAACGGCTGGGCCAGATTTCTTCCGGCGCAACGTCCAGTGCAGCAGCTACGATCTCCTGATAAGACCTGCATTTTGTTCTTAATACAGACTTCAGGGAGCCTGCCGCGTAACCATTTCTGCGGCTCAGTTCGGCGAGGGATAAACCACGCTTGTGTAGCTCGCGGATGACATCCTCAGAGTGCCAATCAGAAACCAGATCTTCTTTTCGATTCATCATTCATCTATCCTAAAAAGTTATCCCGAAGGATAAACCGTAGGTTATCTCTTCGGATAAAAGTATTGATCCACATATGGCTCATGTAAAGCAGAAATTTCACTTTCTTTTGTCTTTATGAGATCAGTTGATTCCATATGTGGTTTTAGCTATTTAAAACATATGGTTACAAGGCAAAGAAAATGGTTAGTAAAAAAGAAAGCGGATTTGCTATTCCTGGCGACGGAAAGGAAAGTATTGGTGAGCGATTGAGAAGCCTTATTGGCAATCGAAGCGTAAGGGCCGCTTCGCAGGATTGGGGACTTTCGTTCTCCACATTAAACAATTATCTAACTAGGGGAACGGAGCCTTCTCTCAATGTGGCAATAAAAATCGCCACAATAGAAGGGGTCACTGTTGAGTGGCTGGCAACTGGATTATCGACTGAAGACAAGCCCTCAACTGAAATCCCTGCCTCAGACGGCAGAGAAAGAGAACTTCTCCGCACCGCTTGGGCGACTGCATTTGAATTTATGGGGAAAGCTGAGGCTGAAGCCCTTCTGAAAATAATTATTAATGGCGGCGCGCGTAGCATCATCAAGCTAGCCGAGCATGATGCGACACTTGAAGAAACTTTTATGCTACTCCCGCCAGAGTTGAAAGAGAGAGCAATAGACCTCATCGACGCGCACGTAGAAGCTAAAAAAGGGGCATCTGAAGGCGGTGAGGTGAACAGCACGGATAGCCTAGCTCAGGAAGCTAAGCGGGCAGGTTAGGTTAAGTAAGCGTAGGCAGATGCTTGCTGACAGGTGTAATGCATAATTTTTATGAGGTTATTGAGTTCGGCCAACTTTTTTAGCCGCTTGCTTAAACGAAAATCAAAAACGATTTAAACGCAGTTCAAACTCACATAAGTAGCAATCATTCGAGTATCAAATACCGTTCGAAAAAATCAGTTTTGAGTCATTTTTTCGCGACGAGTATCAAACCCCAGATTTCGACCAATGCCGCGCCAGTAAAAGGTTGGCGGCTTGCTTGAGGCATGCACGATCAGTATCAAAATGATTACCCCCCCATATGGTGCTGGCTCAGCGAATCCGGCAAGAATAAAGGCACGCTGACCACCGCCGACTTCCTGCAGGTGGAGATCGCCACCAACAGCGCCCCTTCCGGACGCAAACCCTCTGCCGAAACTGGTCTGCATACGCTGATTTATCGCCTCTATCCGCAGGCTAACGCGGTGCTGCACGTTCATACGGTTAATGCCACGGTGCTGTCACGCATCGAGAAATCGACCACCCTGGCCCTGAACGGCTATGAGATGCAGAAATCCCTTAGCGGCCAGACCAGCCACCTTGATACACTCAATATTCCCCTGTTCGATAACGACCAGGATATTGACGCCCTCGCCCGCCGCATAGGAGATCGGGCCCGGACACATCCGCTGGATTACGGGTTTCTGCTGCGCGGCCACGGCCTCACCTGCTGGGGCCGCAGCGTCGCCGAAGCGCGACGTCATCTGGAAGGGCTGGAATTCCTATTTGAATGCGAGCTACGCCTGCGCCAACTGGAGAAATTATGATCCGCGCGATCGTTACCGATATTGAAGGCACCACTAGCGATATTCGCTTTGTGCATAACGTTCTGTTTCCGTACGCCCGCGAGCGGCTGGCCGCCTTTGTTACCGCCCAGCAGTTTGCCGAGCCGGTCATCTCGATCCTCAATAATCTGCGCGGTGAAATCGATAACCCCGAGGCAAGCACGCCGGCGCTTATCAACGCCCTGTTTGCCTTTATGGATGAAGATCGTAAATCCACCGCGCTAAAAGTGCTGCAGAGCATTATCTGGCAGGAAGGTTACGTTAACGGCGACTTTACCGGCCACCTCTATCCGGACGTGCTGCCTTCCTTTGAGAAATGGAAGTCGCAGGGCCTTGATCTCTATGTTTATTCCTCTGGCTCCGTTGCTGCGCAGAAACTGCTATTTGGCTACAGCGACGAAGGTGATATTACTCATCTGTTTAGCGGCTACTTTGATACCCATATCGGGGCCAAGCGTGAGCCGCAGTCCTATGTGAATATCGCCGCCCAGCTGTCGCTGCCGCCAGCCTCCGTGCTGTTCCTGTCGGATATCCATCAGGAGCTGGATGCCGCTGAACAGGCGGGTTTGCGCACCGTGCAGCTGATCCGCGGCGATAACGACGCCGCCAGCCACCACCATCAGGCTCATCGTTTTGATGACATTAACCCGGAGCAGATCCCCTCATGAGCGCCCTGGCTATTTTCTCCGTAAACGACGCCAGCACCCCAACGTGGCACAGCACCGACGCCGGTGAGATCCAGCAGCAGCTCAACGGCAAAGGCGTACGCTTCGAACGCTGGCAGGCCGACCGCGATCTCGGCACCAGGCCGGCACCGGAAGCGGTGATTAATGCCTACCAGCACGCGATTGACCGTCTGGTGGAAGAGAAAGGCTACCAGAGCTGGGACGTCATCAGCCTGCGCGCCGACAACCCGAACAAGGACGAACTGCGCGCGAAATTCCTGAACGAACATACCCACGGAGAAGATGAAGTGCGCTTCTTTGTCGAAGGCGCGGGGCTGTTCTGTCTGCATATCGGCGACGACGTGTTCCAGGTCCTGTGCGAGAAAAACGACCTGATCTCCATCCCCGCCGGCACGCCGCACTGGTTTGATATGGGTTCAGAGCCGAACTTTACGGCCATCCGCATCTTCGATAACCCGGAAGGCTGGATTGCGCAGTTTACCGGGGATGCGTATCCCCGGTTGGCTTAATCGTAAAATATCAGCGTTCTCTAGAATATTATATTTCGCTGCAATTAAACCACTTATAATGTATATATCAGAAATTTCACTGAGGCACATTTAAATGAAACAGCATTTTACATGAACCATCAAATATTAATCATAGGAATGATTTAATTTGATTATAGCAAAAAACAAAAGCACTCCCCCATACTCAATAAAAGGAGTGTGCGTTAGCTTAATTACCTTAAGGGTTTTACCCCACCTTTTCGGCCTAATTTAAATGAGATACGATAAACGTCTGGCATTTGGACCCTACCATCCCATAAGAATGTGACAATACCGAGATCTTGCAGGTCATTCAAAAGCCCTTTATGACCTTCCTCCAAACTTGGTGGTAAAAGTTTTACAACCTTATCACCTAAGTAATTACTGCCAGCCATTACTCCCAACACATCACTTTCTTTCCAGAGTTTAAATATTTCCGTATCAGCACAAGGTACGGTAACACCTTCTAATGGGGACATTACATCGGCAACCCATGGATAGTCCTCAGTAGTCATCTCCCAAACTCTAATTTTCGATGCCTGCTGGACTCCATTTTTAATTGCATTGTAATGCAATGGGTAATCCCAACCAGATAAACCCTCCTGCTCAGCAGCATGCCTTAAAGCCGCCGAAAAACTACGTGGGCTAACCTGATCTTTTCCATCAATAAGATGGTTTGGCAACCAAGTATAAGGAAAACCACGCTTGTGACCATAAGTACCCCCGGCCATAGCTGGACCTGCTATTTCATGGAATACTCTTTTTTGTAAATCAGAGTCACCTCTCAAACCGTGTGGGAGAATCCACACACCACCGTCACTTTTACGCCAAGTCATGTTGAAAATATTTTTGCAAACATCTCTGAAATGTTTACCACCATCATCATCATTACTAACACACTGGAATAACAATGCATATAAATCAACACGTTGCCAATTCAAAGTTACTTTTCTTGCAACTAATTTTGATGAATCAGGAAAAGCAAGTATGGTCTGGTCTTCGAGCATGTCTGGTCTAACAAAAACTTTGAATCGAATATTTTTTGATGACCTTATATCTAAACTGAATTGAAAAAGCGATTTAGCAAGCGGTCGAATCTCTTTCCAGTCATCAGCGAGACGATCTAATGCGTCAAAAAGAATTAACAGTTTTTGGCCATTTAATGAATATTCTTCATCCTTGTCCCACAGGAGATTATCGTAATCTTCCGGATTATCACGAACCCATGAGACCTTATCCTTCCATTTTGCAGAAACAATACCCTTCGGCAAATTAAACTCTGCACAAACAGCTAAAATAGTCTTCCAGATATCTCGTGGCGAATAACCATCAGTAACTAATGCCTTAAAGACATCTTTACTTGGCCACGGAGACCGTCCAACAGAACTTGCACCATAACCTAATTTCACAACTACGCGATCTGAAATTCCGGTTTCGGGATAAGCTTTTTCAAGATATTTTTTGTGTTCAGGTGATGTAAGAGCATTCCACCAGTGACTTTTTCCAGCCCCCCTCATTCCCTCAACAATAGTATTTTCTATATGCAATGCTTTTGCATGGCTAGGAGGAACATAGGTAAATTTAGGGTCAGGATTCATTTCCAGATGATCATTTTGAGGCATGGAGGTGTTAATTGCCTTTCTTATCACTCCTGTAGTAAAAATAGTCATGACCTTTCTTCCGTTAAATTGAAATTAGTACTAACCCAATCAATTAATTCACCAAAACACATTCGCAAGGATTCTGGTGAAACTATACCAGTCTCTATAAGCAATGGCTGAAATTCTTGAAACCTGTTGCTCCACATTATTCTTATCGGATAGTGTGGCGCAGCATCATCACTTTCATCAAAAGAAAATTTTTCCATTTCATATTCAACATCGCCATCAACAACCGAAGGTTCAATTGAATCATACAGATAGTTTGAGAAAAGTGTATGAGACTTCTGCCGAAAAACATTTGCACGATTGATTTGATCAAGTTCAGGCATTAAAGATTGTACGATCTTTAACTTATCCCTTACGTGCCGTGCAACATCGGCCCTGCTATTCCAAAAACTAAACAGCATTTCATACCCTTGCCATGACTGCGCACTATCAATACCGAACAGTAACGTATTGTCAGCCAAACTAACGATACTCAATGCAGCAATATCATGTAAACCGGAACGACTATCGATCAACAAAATATCAGGGCTGTATTTTTCAGTAACATTTTCGACAAGAGAAATCAATTTACTATTAAAATCTCCATCTTTCGATTCACTGTAAACTCGTGATAATTTATCTAAATAGAATTCGTTATCATTACCTACTGCGGGTACAACTTTAATGTATCCAGGCAAATTTAACGATAACGGACTGTCACACACAATATCATCGAGAAGATTACTAACATCCTCTAAAGAAGTTGATTCGATAACCCAGTCAACTACTCCAAAAGGTAGTTTTGACTCTTCTGGTAAAATTAGGGATGACAGCCCTGGAGATTCAATATCCAAGTCAATAAGCATTACATTTTTTCCAACTCTTGCTAACTCGTAAGCAAGAATTGTAAGCGCAGTAGAGCGACCTACTCCGCCCTTCAAACCGAAGAATGCTAATTTTGGCGTATTTGATAACTTGTTGCTAAGTTCAGAGCCAATAGCAGACCATCCAGCCCCGGTGATAGTACGATCCATTAATTTAAATGACTTCGAATTTTCCGATAATGAAAAGCTAGTCAAATCCTTACTTTTAAATATACTATCAGGATCGAATAATTCATTCCTAGTCTGTAAAAATGGCTTTGCCGCGTAGGTTTTAAGAGCATCACCTAACGCATTTATTGATAATGCTACATCAGCAGTCACTTCATCAACATTAGCTAAAATACGAAAGCGACCGCGTACATCTCGAAGTGCAACAAAATCTTCAAAGACTTCATCATTATTTTTTTCGAAAAAATCACTAACTAACTTTATCGCATCGTTAAATTTTATGTTTTTTTTCATTTAAAGAACTCCATCTAATGATGCTTTTTCTAACATAGTAACAACTTCTCTTGCACCTAACTTCCACTTATCTAAATGCTGAGGTATAAAAGATGAATTATAATATCGGTGATCAACACGCCAATTACTGAATTCATTGATGTTAGGTAACATTGTTAAATACGACGATGTCCTGCCATTGGTATAGCTATCAAGATTTGATAATAACGGCAGAATACCATCAATATGATTTCTGAGGTTAGGAGTCGAACGCACAGGACTCCCCTGATTATCTACAGGATAGGCTCCGATGACAGTAAACAATGCTTTCAGCCCACATTCAGCAACGAAACCATATAGTTGACCAGCATTTTCATTATAACCTTTGCATTCCAAATAATCGCCATCTCTTATATGCCGCTTAGCAGAAGATAGAAAATCAACAAGTGGGCCTGAATTTGCTGGCAATGCTTGTGCTTGTGCAACTTGCGGCACAACAGTTGATGGAGTCAACTGGGTACCTTGTACTGGGATCGCAGCATTCAAAGTATCGTTACCGACACTACTAGCGCTGGTGTTGTTATCAGACACTATAGTTCCCTCACAATTTTTCAATAATTTTACACAAATAAAACAACTTAGGTAGTGAAAGAAAATGGTAGAACGCACAAATAGCACCATTATAATCGTTCAAAATGCAGCATTCAATTCACTATTCGTGGTGTAACTCTTCAAAAATTAGAATTCTAAACATTGAATTCAACCACCGTTATCGTAAATACCTCAGAATCAGAATTCCAGGTGGAGTCGATTTCACTTCCGAACTAAATCACGACGATCCAGTTCCCTACGTAATAGCCGCTTAATCCAACCCGCCTTGTTATCGTCGCCATCCTCTTTCATGGCAATAGCAAGTCTCTCTGATAAATCAGCATCCAGACGTAGTTGCACGACGTAACGTTTTTTTTGGTTTTCTTTGGTTGACATTGGTTATCACTCATGTATATTTTTAGCACTGGTGTTTAATGTACACCAGTGTCAGCAATAAACAAAGCGACGCCCCGAAGTGCGGGAACACTAGCGGGGCGCCTGACCACAACATTAAATGAGGTAATGCTATGGCTACTGCCAATGGTAACACGATCGCGTATTTAAAATCCGCCCCTTAACAGGCGCACCTTCTCACAATCTCTTTTTGGTTGAGCAGGAGGTACAACATGCTGCCTGAAGCCAATATTCTTTCCTCAGAACTCAGCGATGCGTTCTGCAAAATCGATCTCACCTGTCTGGCAATAGAAGAGATGCTGGCACTGGCGGATATCAGCGAAGAGTGATTTTCCGGGTTATGTCACGGCCTACACTTTACAGGTAAGGCGATAGCTTCTCTTGCGGACAACAACGAGCTGGAATTCTCAGCGGAGAGCCTGTATCAGTTAGCTCACGGACTAAAAGCAACGGCAGCTCTGCTTCCAGGGCTGATGGCGCTTTCACAGCAAACTGAACGTACGATCCTTTCTTACAAGCCGGTGAACTAAATCTGCCGCCTGTCTGTACAACGGGTAGGCGGAATCCAGTCACACGCATTTAATGATATCGATGTAATCCGCGCAGTATGTGATAATTTTTTGGTCATTAGTGATAAAGCAGAGCTCTTCTTCTTTTGCCTGAGCAACCAGCATCCGGTCAAAGGGATCTTTATGCATGCTTTTGGGTAACGCTCTGAGCGCACAGGCATGGTGGGATAAAATCGCCAGCTCTAAATATCCGGCATCTTCAAGCCCTTCCATCAGAGCTTCAGGATCAAACCAGAAATCTGGCTTACCTAAATCCAGCTTGATCGCAATTTCCTGAATGGTTGCGGGAGAGTAATACAGGCGGTTATCAGGTTCGGCCAGGATCGTTTTAACATCCTCGCTCAGCTTTTCAGGTTCCCAGGCAAGCCAAATTAGTGCATGGGTGTCCAGCAGGTAGCTCTTTTTCCTTGTCATCATGACTATCCTTTCCCGTTGAACAGATCCTCAATTTTGTCACTGTGAAGCTCGTTGAAATTGTCTGGCACGTTGATTTTGCCTTTCCCTTTCATAAAACCCAACCTCGCCGTTTTCTCAAACGGAGAAAGAGGGACAATCTTTGCCACTGGCTTACCATTACGGGCAATAATGTACTCAGCCCCGGTTTCGGCCACCTCTGTAACCAGCTTCGACAACTGCGTCTTTGCCTCATAGAGGTTTATCTTATGCATAACACCTCCTCTGAACTTGGTTTAAATTAGGAGTAACTGAAGAATATAGTTAGTCTATTTATCACAGAAAACCTAGTCAATCTCAATGCGTGAATTTTGACCAACTGATCATACAAAATCGAATACCCTTGCATATCGTTTCATCCCGCTCCCCTGCAATCTTTGCTACCATCCCGGCATCACAGATTTACAGGTCAGGAGACAAAAAGCTTAAAAGTGATTGCCGAAGATTTTATCAAGCCAGAAGCGATTGACACCATTACGCCGCTATACCGGGAACGGGTTACGGCTAGCCGGTATGCCTTTCGGCGGCGAATACCGGGACAACCTGCAGGCTTTTGAAAAAGCCCTGGCAGGGCATAAAGATTCCGCCGCTGTGATAAAAGCCTTAAAGGCAGCGTATCCGCAACTGGCAGAAGAGAGTTCCCTTGCGCTGAGTGCAAAAGTGAATACCGGCGAGATGAAGTGGTAAGCCCTCTTTTAACATCCTGATTCGCTTTATATTGCGCTGACATACCTTTTCCGGATGACAGATCGAGAAAATGGATTACCCTTTCTTCTGGATCTCTCCCCGGACTTTCTGATGAAATTTTCGCTATTCATACTGCTACTGACTTTAGCCTCTGTTGCCCGTGCCAATAACGGTATCCGGCTGAACTGCCCGATGCGCGGCGATATGACGGTCTCTTTCTTTGACTACAGCCTGATGACCATGAAGTGGGGCAACCATTTCCAGATCGCCTCCGGCAGAACGAAGGCGCAGACCAAAAGCGGTGCGCCCTTCTGGAGCGCCCACTTTCGCAACGGTGACGAGCTGGCTTATTTCCCGAACGCCAGTACGTACTATCTGTTTTACGCCGGTTCGAAAGCCCCGGTGCGCTGCACCGAAACAGGTAGCCTGGAGTATCCGGCCTTTACACCACCGCGCTATGAGAAAAACGGGCCGTCAACGGAGCCAGCCCAGGACAGTGCAGAAAGTAACGGTGTCGTGCTGCTCCGCCCGTCTCACTGATTAACGAAACACGCCGTTCGCCACATCCTCCGGCGTCACTACACCAGTATCCAGCACCCAGCCGCTTATCAACGATGCAGGCGTAACGTCAAAGGCCGGGTTATAAACCCGCGCGTTTTCCGGCGCCCACTGCACCGCCCCGAAGCTGCCCGCAACGCCGGTCACTTCCGTTGCGGCACGCTGTTCGATAGGAATGGCGTCGCCGTTCGGGCAGGCCGGATCGAGGGTGGTCCGCGGTGCTGCGACATAGAACGGGATGCCGTGGAACTTCGCCAGCACCGCCAGCGAATAGGTGCCGATTTTATTGACCACGTCGCCGTTAGCCGCAATACGGTCGGCACCCACCCAGACGGCACCAACCTCCCCTTTCGCCATCAGGCTGGCGGCCATCGCGTCGGTAATCAGACGGTAAGGCACACCCAGCTCGCCCAGTTCCCAGGCGGTCAGACGGCCACCCTGCCGCAGCGGACGGGTTTCATCCACCCAGACATTGTCCACCCTGCCTTCGCCGAAAGCCCGGGCAATGACGCCTAATGCAGTACCCACACCCGCCGTTGCCAGCCCGCCGGTATTACAGTGGGTCAACAAGCGGCTGCCCGGCGTCACCAGCGCACTGCCCGCAAGCGCAATACGCTCGCAGAGCTGCTTATCCTCTTCGATTAGCCGCAGGGCTTCCAGCGTCAGCGCCGTCGCAAAATCGTCCTGCGCCAGAACCTTTTTCATGCGGTCGAGGTTGTTCATCAGGTTCACCGCCGTTGGCCGTGACGCCCGCAGAGTTTCCAGCGCCAGCGCCTGCTGATCCATAATAAAAAGCTGATTGTCCGCTACCCGCAGGCTGGTGGTCTGTAATCTCTGCATGTCGTTAAATCCCTGTTGCGTTGTTGTGTCACATTGTGTCGGGATGACGAACGGATGTATAGACGTCTGAATGGCTTTATAAACAGAATTTGAGGATAAAGGCAATGTCGCAATACAGAACCTTTACCGCTTCAGACTCGGTGGCATACGCCCAACAATTTGGCGGACTTGACGATCCCTCCGCGCTGGTGGATGCATAGGAGGTCGGCGACGGTAACCTTAACCTGGTCTTTAAGATTTTCGATAAGCAGGGCGTCAGCCGCATTATCGTAAAGCAGGCCCTGCCCTATGTGCGCTGCGTCGGCGAGTCCTGGCCGCTGACGCTGGATCGCGCCCGTCTCGAAGCCGAAACCCTCACAGAGCACTATCGCCACTGTCCACAGCATACGGTCCGGATCTTCCACTTCGACCCGGAACTGGCGGTGATGGTGATAGAAGATCTCTCCGACCATAAGATCTGGCGCGGGGAGCTTATCGCCAACCAGTATTATCCTCAGGCCGCTCACCAGCTCGGCGAATACCTGGCGCACACCCTGTTCCACACCAGCGATTTTTATCTGCACCCGCACGATAAGAAAGCGATGGTCGCCCGCTTTATTAATCCGGAAATGTGTGAAATCACCGAGGATCTGTTCTTTAACGATCCTTACCTGGTGCACGAACGTAATAACTACCCGTCCGCGCTGGAAAGCGACGTCGCCGCCCTGCGCAACGACGATCGGCTTCGCCTGGCAGTTGCTGCACGGGGATATCCACAGCGGTTCTCTGTTTGTGGCCGAAGATAGCCTGAAGGTTATCGATGCCGAGTTTGGCTATGTCGGCCCGATCGGCTTTGATGTCGGCACCGCCATCGGCAATCTGCTGCTTAACTTCTGCGGCCTGCCGGGCTATATGGGGATCCGCGATGCCGCCGCGGCCCGCGAGCAGCGTCTGAGCGATATTCAGGCACTGTGGCACAGCTTTGCCGGACGCTTCCTCACGCTGGCCTCGGAGAAAACGCGCGACGCCGCGCTGGCGTATCCGGGCTACGCGTCGGCATTTCTGCAAAAAGTCTGGCACGATGCCATCGGCTTCTGCGGGACCGAACTTATCCGCCGCAGCGTGGGTCTATCCCACGTGGCTGATATCGATACCATCCGCGATGAAGAGATGCGTCACGCCTGCCTGAAGCACGCGATTACACTGGGTAACGCCCTGATTGTGATGGCCGGGCGGATTGATAGCGTGGACGAACTGATTGCGCGCGTGCGCCAGTACAGCTAAAGCGGCATCAAAGCCTTCTCTCCCGGCGGGAGAGGAGGCTTCTCACTTACCCCAGATACTCGATCACCGACAGCCCACCGTTATAGTCGGTGCTGTAGATAATCCCCTGTGCGTCAACAAACACATCGCAGGACTGAATAATCTGCGGACGATTCGGTCGCGTATCCATCATCTTCTCAGGTGCCGTTGGCACCAGCGCGCCCGTTTCAACCGGGCGATAAGGATCTGAGATATCGTGCGCCCACACGCCCGCGTTCTGCCAGGTTGCGAAAATCAGCGTTGAGCTGACAAAACTGCCGGGACGGTTTTCATGCAGATTGTGCGGCCCGAAGTGCGCCGACACATAGCCGGCAGCCTTTGGGTTCTTCGGATCGCGCACGTCGACAATGGAAAAGCCGTGCGACACCATATGGCCAATATAGGCAAAGCCCCGACGGACCATCAGCTGCACGCCATCGGGCCGTCCGCCCTGATCGCTGTGACCGATCAGCCGCATATTGCGGCTGTATCGGGACGCGGGAGTTCACTCGTCATGAGGCATCCTTATTTGTATTTGGCTTCCAGCGTGACAAACCACGGCGCGATAAAGTCCTCAGTCTGGCCCCAGCCCGGAATGATTTTCGCTAAGGACGCCAAGTTAACCGCACCGCCCTGGCTTGCCAGCAACGCCTGCGGAATGGCTGCCGCTTTAAAGTCGTAGGTCGCAGGGGTCTGCTCACCGGCGATCTTGTTGGCGATCAGACGCACGTTGGTGGCACCAATCAGCCTGGGATCGACCGCCACGCTCAGTTTCCACGGGCTGTTGGCTTCACGCATCAGCTGCAGATCCTGGTTGGAGACATCGATGCTGTAGAGTTTGATCTCGGTACGACCGTTCTCCTTCAGCGCTTTGTAAGCGCCCTGGCTGAAGGCATCCCAGGTCCCCCCAGATCGCGTCAATCTACCCTTTCGGGTATTTCGCCAGCACCGCGCCGACTTTGTTGGCGGTATCGCCCTGCACATCAGAAGAAACCGCACCAATGGATTCCAGCTCTTTGATGCCCGGGTTCGCTTTTGGTAGCGCTTTCCATGCCGCCTGGCGACGCTCCATCGGCGGGAAACCGGCCGCTCACAGCTTGATAATATTGGCCTTGCCGTTAAAGTCTTTAATCAGCTGGCCTGCGGACAGGTTGGTCAGGGAGGCGTCATCCTGCTGGGTCACGGTCACGCCCGGAATATCGCCGCTGGCGGCGGTATCAAATACGGAAACGGCAATCCCCGCATCGCGCGCTTTTTTCACCAGCGCAGTGGAGTACGGATCGCGGCCCAGGGAGAGAATAATCCCGTCATATTTCTGGCTGATGGCCTGGTTAACGAAGTCCTGGAATTTGGCATCGTCGCCGTTGCTCAGGAAGGTGCTGATCTTAAAGCCGAGCTTTTTGCCTTCCAGCACCGCGCCAGAGACAAACTGGGTGGTGTTATCGTCAGAGCCGAGGTTGCGGATAATCGCAATACGGATCTGACCGTCATGGTTGGCAATCCCGGCCGGAACCGATGCAGGCGTGGCGGCGTAACCCGGCAGCGCACTCAGTAAGCCCAGCGCCAGCAGTGACAGTGCTATCTTTTTCATGTTGTGTTTACCCTGTTGTTTATAATAATTAACGGCGCTGGAAATAGGTGAGAGCAAGAGCGCCAGCCCCTTGATGATATCCATTGCATAGTAAGGTACGCAGAGCATCACCAGTCCGTTGGAGAGCACGCCGAGGATCACTGCCCCCACCAGCGTACCCAGCGCATTTGGTTTGCCGGAACCGGCCAGTGAGAAACCAATCCACGCCGCGGCGACCGCATCCATCAGATAGCCACCACCTGCATTGACCTGCGAAGAACCAATACGCGAAGCCAGCAGTATGCCGCCAAGACCGGCGAGCACATACGCAATAACATAGGCCGCCACTTTATAGCGGACGGTGCGGATCCCGGAGAGGCGCGCCGCTTCCGGATTGCCGCCGATGGCGTACATCCGGCGGCCGTGGGTGGTCAGCGACAGGCCGAGCTGCGCCACCAGTGTCACCACCGGCATAATAATCACGATAGTCGGCACCTGGCCCAACAGGCCAAAGCCTTCAGGTATGATGCCTTGCGCCATCTCACCGCCCGGCAGCACCATATTTTGGGTGATCGAACCACCATAGCTATAGGTCATCGCCACGCCCTGAATCACAAACAGACTCGCCAGGGTGACAAAAATGGCCCCGATGGTACCAAAACCATGCCAGACAAACAGCGAGATCACCGGCGCATTGGTCAACGATGCGGTCGAGCCAACGGAGAGGTCAAACCCGCCGACGGTCAGGGAGATCGACACGCCAATCGCAATCACTGTTACGATGGCGATGGAACGCAGAATATTGATGATATTAAAAGGGTCGAGGAAGTTGTCTGAAGCGATACCAAAGATGGCGATCAACAGAACAACGGTCAGCAACATGCCCCATTTATAGAGAAACTCGAAAAATTGCTGACGGCCAGACGCCACCGCATTCACTGAAAGGGCTTTGCTCACGCTGTCGTTCCTGCGGTCGAATAGTACAGTAAAGTCTCTTCGCGGGCGTCAGCACCCGCAATCTCAGCCACAATGCGGCCATCCCACAACACACAAATTCGGTCGCACAGTCCGACCAGCTCGGCAAACTCGCCGGACGCGTAAATAATGCCTTTGCCTTCACGGGCCAGGCCGTCAATCAGCTGGAACAGGTCGGTTTTGGCTTTTACATCCACGCCTTTGGTCGGCTCATCAAAAATCAGCACGTTGGCATTGGCCCGCAGCCATTTACCGATGGCCACCTTCTGCTGATTGCCGCCGGAGAGACGACGCAGCGTCTGCGCCGGACCGGTGGTACGAATACCGACCCGGGCAATAACTTCCTGCGCCCAACGCCAGGCCTGACGATGTCCGAACAGGCTCCAGCGGGAAAAACTGTTATCGGCGCTGACGGAGAGGTTCATGCCGATCGTATCTTCGATAAAAATCCCCTCTTTACGCCGCTCTTCCGGAACCAACGCCATCCCCCGCGTGACAGAATCCGCCGGATTATTCGGCTGCCACGGCTGGCCGTTCAGCTCTCCGCGCGTCGCACGGCTTTTTGTGGCACCAAACAGGGCCTTACAGAGCTCGGTTTTACCCGCTCCCGCCAGACCCGCAATCCCCAGAATTTCACCTTTGCAAAGGCGCAGAGAGATATCCTGCAATAGCCCGTCATCATTCAGTCCGTCAATATTTAAAAGGGTTTCTTCAGCGTGCGGCGGACGACGCGGCGGATAGATATCGTTCAGCTCGTGGGCCAGCATCTTTTTGACGATGGCTTCACCGCTCAGGTCGGCCATCGGGCCGGTCTCAATCAGACGCCCGTCACGCAGCACCGTCAGGGTGTCGCAGATGGCCTTTAGTTCATGGATGCGGTGCGAGATAAAGACCACGCCAATTCCCTGCCCCTGCAGGCGTCGAACCACGGTAAACAAGCGCTCACTTTCATGCTGGTCCGGCGGCGCAGTGGGTTCATCAAGGATCAAGAAACGGCAGTGATGGAAGAGCACCCGTGCCAGTAAAATTTGCTGCTTCTCCGCCAGCGTACAGCTATCCACCTGGCGGCGGACGTCAACGCTAATGTCCAGCTGTGCCAGCGCAGCCTTTGCCTGCTGGCGTACCCTCGGCCAGCTATAGCGATGCCCGGGTTCAGCAAGCCGGTCGAGCTAATATTTTCGGCAATGCTCAGCCCGGGAACCAGCGCCACATCAACTTCCTGCTGCACCAGATGGACCCCGTACTGCTTTGCATCGCGTGGACTGCGGATCGATACCACCTGATTATTGATAGCGATCGTGGGTGCCGCACAGTACCGCCATCAGGGTTGATTTTCCCACGCCATTCGCGCCGGTCAGCGCATGGACAGAGCCACTTTTAATGTCGAAATCGACATGCGCTAGCGCCCTGAAACCGGCAAAGGCCAGGTTTATTCCGCGCATGCTGAGGTGGTTAGCGCTCATGGCGACAAGCTCCTGAATGATTGATTTGATGAATTTTTCATAGTCAAACTTGACTGACAATGACAGAAAAGGCATAAGATAAAGCGAAATAACCTTAGACATCCAGACATCCAGACATGCCATCGGGATAGCGATAATACACAAGGAACCAACACATGAGCAACACCGAAATTCGCGTGGTGATCGGCCCGGCCAACTACTACTCTCATCCGGGCAGCCTGGCGCGCCTGAACGACTTTTTTACGGCCGATCAACTTTCCCGGGCGGTGTGGATTTATGGCGAGCGCGCCTTTGCCGCTGCGCGCCCTTATCTGCCGGAAAGCTTTGCATTACCGGGCGCAAAACACCTGCCCTTTACCGGTCACTGCAGCGAAAGCGACGTCGGTGAACTGGTTCGCGAAGCCGGGGTTGACCGCGTGGTGGTGATCGGTATCGGCGGCGGCAGCACTGCTGGATACGGTAAAAGCGGTGGCGCGTCGACTTGGCCTACCGGTAGTGGCTATTCCCACTATCGCCGCCACCTGCGCCGCCTGGACGCCACTCTCCGAGTGGTACAACGATGCCGGTCAGGCCCTGCAGTTTGAAATTTTTGACGATGCCAACTTCCTGGTACTGGTGGAGCCGGAAATAATCCTCGCCGCGCCGCAGCAGTATCTGCTGGCGGGGATCGGCGATACCCTCGCGAAATGGTATGAAGCGGTGGTGCTGGAGCAGCAGCCGGAAAAACTGCCGCTGACCGTACGCCCTGGCATTAACGCGCGCTGACGATCCGCAATATTTTGCTGCAGAAAAGCGAGGCGGCGCTGGCGGATAAACAGCGGGGCGTACTTACCCAGGATTTCAGCGATGTGGTGGATGCGATTATTGCCGGTGGCGGGATAGTGGGTGGCCTGGGCGAACGCTATACCCGCGTCGCCGCAGCCCATGCGGTGCACAATGGCCTGACGATGCTGCCGCAGACGGATAAATTCCTGCATGGCACCAAAGTGGCCTACGGCATCCTGGAGCAGAGCGCCCTGCTCGGCCAGGACGATGTGCTGGCGCAGCTGATTGCCGCGTACCAGCGCGTTAACCTGCCGACCACACTGGCGGCGCTGGAGGTGGATATCAATAACCGTGCAGAGCTGGACAACGTGATTGCTCACACCCTGCGCCCGGTCGAGTCCATTCACTATCTGCCGGTCACCCTGACGCCGGAGAGTCTGCGCACGGCCTTTGCGAAAGTTGAAGCTTTCCAGAAAGGTAAAGATCAATGATATTGGTGCCCGCCGGGGATAAATGTCCCCAACAAAACGGTACTCACCCTTAGCAGCCTGAAAAGCAGGCAACGTAAGTTTGCTGCCTGCTGTCATTGCAACGGCAACACCAGTGCAACCGCGGCCGATGTCCGGCGCGTAACGACTCAGAGCTGCAACTCAGTCAAAACTATCGATATCCAGCGCACAGTCATCCCACTCCACTTCCGGGAAAGCACGCTGCATCTCTCCACTGCTGATGCAGTGTTTCAGCGACAAGATCAGGGCAGTGGCGGCAGGCGAAAAACCTTGCCCTCGCTTCCAGACCAGACGGATATTGCGCCGCACCACAGGTTCGATAAGCGGTCGGCGGCGTATCAGTGCCTGATTATCGCGTGGCAGCGATAACCCCGGAGCGGCGGTAATCCCCACGCCCTCCTCGACCAGCCCGCTCAGAGTGGCGAAATTAGAGATCTCATTCACCGTATTTAACTTAAGATTAAGATCGTTCATGATACGATCCACTAAATCACGCACCCCTGTCTCGTGAGACATAGAAATAAATGTTTCGCTGGTCAGGTCCTGCCAGCGCAGTACGCGTTTACGCGCCAGTGGGGAAGAAACCGGCAGCACAGCAAACATTTTATCCCAGGCGAAACCCGCGGACCCCAGGCGCGAATCAAGGGCGTCTCCTGAGGCAATGCCAAAGTCGACTTCACCGGTGAAAATCATTCGTGACACGCCTTTCATATTGCTGTCGCGGATAGTGACGTGAATACCGGGGTAAAGCTGGTCACAGGCGCTGATAATTTTTGGCATCAGGCGTGACGCGACCGAAGGGAGGCAGGCGACAATCACGTTACCATGCCTGCGATCCACCAGGCTCTGTACATCGCTCATCAGATCGTCAAAACGCTTGAGTAAGTCTCGCACCAGGGGGAGAAAACCCGCCCCCAGCGGCGTCAGGCGCACCTGCCGCGTGGTGCGAATGAAAAGTGAACTGCCAATATGCTGCTCCAGTTGACGAATACACTGGCTCAGCGCTGGCTGCGACATATTCAGCGACTGTGACGCCGCCACAAAGCTTTGTTTTTCGGCGACTTCGACAAAAGCGCGAAGTTGTCTCAGGTTGGCATTGCTGGCGCTCATTCCCCTTCCCCGGATCATCAATGAATGTGTACTGGCCGCTGATTGCCCTTACTATTGTTCGTTCAACTTTATAACAAATTATCCTGGCTAAAAAAGTCATCAAATACTTTCGCTCAAAAGAAGAGATTACAACGCGAAACGGCAGAGGGAAAAGTCGATTCCTGTCAGGCGGGAACAGGCCCCCGGTATGGGAGCCATAGGCTCAAAAATCACGCAGTAACGTACCATAGCCGTCAAAACGATCGTTAATGCCGATATGCCGGAAGCTACGCCAGATAGAGGCGATATTGGAGGTGATAACCGGTTTTCCCACTTCCTGCTCCAGCGCCTCGATCATATTGACGGTGGCGAGATTGGTGCAACTGAGGAAAATAACATCGACATCAGGGCGATCAATATAGCGCACCAGACGATGTAATGACTCTGGCGGCACCCGGCCAATACCGCGTCGTTCTTCCTGTGTTTCCCCCAGTTGCAGGCCATAGCAGGCGGCGACCCTGAATCCCTCTTTTTCCAGCAGTTCTACCTCGGCCTGGTTGACAAAATCAACATAGGGTGTGCCAAGCGCGATGGTTTTTGCGCCCAGCAGGCGCAGCGCATCCAGTACCGCAGACATGGTTGAGATGGAGGAGACCTGAGTCTTATCGGTGATGATGCCTTCGAGCGTGCTGCGCGGCACAATGACAGAGCCGGAAGTACATCCCCACATTACCATATCCACTTCCGCCGTCGCCAGTTCCGCCGCCGCGCGCGCGGTGTCGTCACGCATACATAGGTAAGACTCTTCCGTCGCCTTACCCAATAACATAATACGTGCCGAATGAATGGATACGCCCTTTGGCGCCAGCAGGTTAAACTCCGGTTCGGCGACGGTATTGGTGGAAGGGACAATCAGGCCGATCTTTCCCCGGTAACCATAAGGGCTATACATCTGCACAGCTTTCATGGTGGTACCCGCGACGGATTGCGGCGCAACGCCGATACAGTCAGGGTTATGGCTATTCATTAGAGACAACTCCTGTGAAAAAGGGTTATTCGCGGAACGCATCAACACGCGTACGACGAACGTTCGGTAATATGAGAATGATCAACACCAGTAGCGAAGCGACGAGAAATGTCAGACTAATAGGGCGTTCGAAAAAAGGCATGGGACTCCCGCCGGAGATCAACAGCGTGCGCCGCAGGTTATCTTCCATCATCGGACCAAGGACAAACCCCAGCAGCAGCGGCGTCGGCTCGCAGCCCACTTTACGAAAGAAGTAGCCCAAAACCCCGAAGATGGCAGCAATCATCAGGTCGGTAACGGAGTTATTCAGCGTATAAACACCGATGGCGCAGAACGCGAGAATAATCGGATAAAGCACCTGATAGGGCATCTGCAACAGACGCACCCAGACGCCGATCATCGGCAGGTTTATCACCAGCAGAATAATGTTGCCAATCCACATACTGGCGATAATGCCCCAGAACAGATCGGGGTGCTGGGTCATAACCAGCGGACCAGGAGCGATACCCTGAATCATCATGGCCCCCACCATTAACGCCATAATCGCGTTAGGGGGAACGCCCAGCGTCAGCAGAGGAATAAAACAGGTTTGCGCGCCGGCGTTATTTGCTGATTCAGGACCCGCCACGCCTTCCACTGCCCCTTGCCCGAACTGTTGCGGCGTTCTGGAAATTTTTTTCTCCACCGCATAAGAAGCGAAAGAAGCGAGCAACGCACCACCGCCGGGTAAGACTCCCAGCAGCGAACCAATGCCTGTGCCGCGAATAGCAGCGGGGATGCTACGGCGGATCTCCTCGCGGGAAGGCCACAGACTGCCCACCCGATTAATCGAGCCGCCTTTTGCTTTCTCCTCAAGATTGCAAATAATCTCGGCTATGCCAAACAGGCCCATTGCTACCGGAACAAAGTCGATGCCATCCATCAGCCCTTCCACACCGAAGGTATAGCGCATTTCGCCGGAATTAACGTCGGTGCCTGCCAGCCCCAACAACAATCCGAGCAGCAACATCGGCATCGCTTTCACTATCGAACCATTCGACAAAACGACTGCGGCAATCAGGCCAAATACCATCAGCGAGAAATAGTCGGCTGATTTAAACTGCATAGCCACATGCGCCAACGGAGAACTGAATAGCGCAATCAGAATAGTGGCCACCGTTCCGGCAAAAAAAGAACCCAACGCCGAGATGGCCAGCGCGGCCCCTCCACGCCCCTTGCGTGCCATCTGATGACCGTCAAGACAGGTCACCACGCTGGCTGCTTCGCCAGGCATATTCATCAGAATCGAGGTGGTTGAACCGCCATACTGTGAACCATAATAGATCCCGGCCAGCATGATTAAGGCACCAGCAGGTGGGACGTAATAGGTAATCGGCAACAGGATGGCCATGGTCGCCACTGGCCCCAACCCCGGCAACACACCAATCAGCGTACCGAGCATAGCGCCAATAAAACAGTAGAAGAGATTCATTGGATCGCCTGCCACGCTGAATCCGAGCAGAAGATGGTTAAATATATCCATTTATTTAGGCCACAAATTAATCGCCCCGTTCAGGGCCCAGACAAACACCAGCGCACAGAAAGCGGTCAAAGCCACACTGATAATCAGTATTTCTTTGCCGTTTCTATGGCCCCCGACAAGTCGACTCACCACCACCAGCGTCGGGACGGCGACGATCATTCCCAGATGTTCCAGCAACGGGCCGAAGGCGGCCACAGTCGCACAAATGATCAGTACTAACGGCAAACCAAACACGATAACCTGCTGGTGGGTCGCACGCAGACCACGCCAACTGATAGCAATGCCAAATATCACCATCAGTGCAGACAGCCAGAACGGTAGATAGCCTGGCCCCATCTGACCAGAAGAACCATAGGCGTAATCGCTGGCGATATAACCGGTACCCATACCGGTGATGATGAAAAAAATTCCCGCCAGCAGATCGGAATTAAGTCGGGTTACCATAGCTACTTTCTCCAGGGGGTATCCGCCCATAATTTTTGCAGATTCGACTGGGTACGGTGCAAAGCCGCAACATAATCCTTGCTTTCAAGGTAGATTGGGGGCTGAAAGGATTTACCCGCAGTGGCGATAAATTCAGGATCATTGCCAATCTTACGCAGCGCCAGCGTCAGCTTTTCCACCACCTCCGGCGGCATGCCTTTCGGGCCGGCAAATCCACGCAGCGAACCGGACTGCAGGGCATAACCTGATTCAGCAAAGGTGGGGATTTTCTCGTTCAGCGGATTGCGTTTTTCAGACATCACGCCAAGAATGCGCCAGGGAGTGCCCTGAGAGAATGAAAGCGCCTCGCCAAAATTAACCGCCACAGCGTCCACCTCACCGGAGAGCAACGCATTACGGTTATCCGCCGAACCGCCGTATGGCACCGGCCTGAGCTTAATTCCAGCCAATTTCTCCAGCATTAACACCGCCAGATGCCCCGCCGAACCCGCACCCTGAGTGGCGACAGTCAGTTCGCCAGGCCGTTTTTTCGCCTCAGCAACAAAATCGACCAGCGTATTGAAAGGGCCGTCAGAACGAACACTAATGGTACCCGGATCATAAGTTGTGGCAGCAAGGAATTCGAAACTGTCGAGGCTAAATCCCGGATCGCGTTCAATGGGAATGGAGACAATCCCCGGCGTATTGATAATGCCAAGGGTATAACCGTCCGGCTTCGCCCGCGCCACTTCGGCCAACCCGATAGCACCAGAAGCGCCTGGCTTATTGACGACAACAACGTGACCATCCAGTTCTTTCTCAAGATATTTCGCCATGGTGCGCGCACTAATATCTGTCCCGCCGCCTGCCGACAGTGGCACGATCAAGGTAATAGGATGAGCGGGATAGTCGGCCCTCGCGGCCGACAAAGTACTGCTTAGCGCAGCCAGGGCAAAGACAAAAAGACGAACCTTATTACTCATCACAAACCTCTCAGTAAATGGCTGCATTATTTATTAGCCAAAGAACATCACAACGAGGAATAAAAACACAAATCGCATAATTGGATTTATTATTCGGAAAAACAAAATAATAAAAAAACAGCCCGTGTTGTTTGCACTGAAAAATAAAATTCCTAAACCAACAATTATGCGATATCCATCGTTATTGTTAGTTAGAGTCATTAAACATTCACCAGCACGCAATTTAATATAATAAATTAACAACAAATAGCAGCATGTTGTATTATTGACACAAAATGTAGCGTTTGTGCACAGCTGGTGCAATGCAGGCACAAGCGGCAATAAAACTGCCGTGTTGCTTACCCCACCAACCCACTTTTCTGGCAATAGATAAAAAAAAGAAAAGTTCTTTTATTTATTTTTTATGCATAATCCGTTCGATTATCCAAATTGAAAAAAGACATTGCTTGCCTCTATTCTGCGGTCAGACATAGCCTGTGGATCAAATGAGGGATTGCACGTGGGTTTTGATGCTGGACATAACCGGGTTTATCTTGTGCCGTTCATTACAATCGGTCGTCCGGACAATACGCCGACCAGTAACACGCGTGAGGAAGAGAAACACGTTCTGCATCTCCGGCAGCTTATCCAGATAATGGGCGATCTGACAGATAACCGTTTTGTTCTTGCTCTCAACGCCGGTACAGAGATGCATTATCGTCAGGAGTTGCTCGCCACTTATCAACAGATGGTGCATGCAGGGAGCGAGTTGGCGATGCAACTTAGCCATCAAATACTCGCTGGCGTCAGTGAAGAGGCACAATACAGGATGTGGTCGACGCAACTTCAGGCGGGCAAAGAACGCCTTGAACGGATGGGGATTGCACCGACCGCTTGTCGCATTGCCGATCATGCCTGGCCCGCTTTTATGCCGAGACTGCTGGCGGAACAGGAACTCATGGCAGATTACTCGTGCTTTCCCGGTCTGAATCAACCTGAGCGACATAATGTATGGCCCCGGGAACAGTTCAGTGCCGACTATCTGCCCGTCGATATTCGTTCGCCATGGCATAGTCAACCGTGCAGCCGCATTCTGACCATCCCGCTCGGCTCGGACGGACTGGGCACACAGGATATAAACACGCTGAATATTGAAAAATCCGATCTGAATAACCTGAGTCGTATCTGGGACACGCTGATTGCTCGTGCCGAAACGGCAGGAAAGTGCCAAATCGTTCACTGCCTGTTTCAGAGTTCTTCAGTGGCGGTGCCTGCCTGGCTCGATCGCTGGCAACGCTTTCTCAGCTTTGTACCCGAACGCCAGGGACAGTTCATTACCAGCGTCGATGCGCAGGCCTTGCAGGAACGTTTTAACCGGGAGTTTATTAAATGACACAGTGTTTGATTATTCAGCCCATTCACCCCGATGGTATTGCGCTGCTTGAAGCGGCCAGTATTAGCCCTGTGATGGCATATGGACAGGATATGGCAAGCGTCGCCGCGCAGATCGGCGATATGGCGGCTGCCATCACACGTAACGCAGGCCTTAACCGGCACGCAATGGCGCAGGCAGGAAAACTGCGGGTATTGGGCAATCACGGTATCGGTGTGGATCCGGTGGATGTCAGCTATGCGACGGAAATTGGTCTGCCGGTGGCCTATACCCCCTATGCTAACGTGCAGTCCGTCGCTGAACAGGTGATTGCGCATATGCTGGCGATTGCCAAACGCGTGCGCGAAGCGGACCACTCAGTTCGCTCAGGGAAATTTGACTATCGTTACAGCCGCGATTTTCGTGAACTCTCCGGCAAAACGCTGCTGATTTGTGGTTTCGGCCGTATCGGACGTCGGGTGGCGGCGATGGCAAAAAACGGCTTTGACATGAGGGTGCAGGTCTGGTCCCCCTCGGTCGCCACCGCTGAGATAGAACAGGCAGGCTGTCATGCAGTCATTCATCTCGATGAGGCGCTGGCCATTGCTGATTATGTTTCCCTGCATCAAACACTCACCGCGCAAACGCGCGGTCTGTTCTCTCGGGACCGGTTGTTTCGTATGAAGCCCGGCGCAACGCTAATCAACACGGCTCGCGGCGCCATCGTGGACACCGACAGCATTATCGAGGCGGTGGAAAACGGTCATCTGCGCGGCGCGGCCTTTGATGTATTTGACCAGGAACCCTTACCTGAATCCCATCCGTTATGTCGCTGTGATGGCATTGTTCTGGCCCCCCATATCGGCGGCTCAACCGAAGAAGCCGCCCGTCGCACGGCTCTGCAGGCCGCACAGGCGGTAATTGACGTCCTTGCAGGCCGTAAACCGCAATACCTCGTCAATCCGGATGTCTGGTCACGCAGACGCACCCCCGGCGCTTGAATGTTAATTTCATAGTCAGGAGACTGTACACCCATGATTAAATCTAACCCCGTCAAAGCCCTGTGGGCGGCTGGAAAACCGGCATTTGGCACCTGGATTACGCTCTGTCCTCACCCCCGTGTGGTGAAAATGCTGGCCGTCGCCGGTTTCGATTTTGTTCTCATTGAGAGTGAACATACTGATTTTTCAATGGAAACTATCGGCATGCTGGCGATGTACGCGCGGGAATGTGGTATTACGCCAATTGTTCGTCCGTCAGGGACCATAAAACCCCACGATCTCACCCGCCCGCTCGATGCCGGCGCACAGGGGCTTTTGTTGCCTTCCATCGACAGTGCCTCACAGCTTGCCGACATTATTAAGGCCACCAAATATTACCCCACAGGTAACCGCCCGATGAATCTGAGAGGCCCGCATACCGACTACCATATTGCGCCGCCGGAACAGATCATAGCGCATCTCAACCGCGAAACCCTGACCATTGCGATGGTGGAAAGCCGTAAAAGTATCGACAATCTGGATGAGATCCTGCGTGTTGATGGGCTGGACGGTATTATGATCGGCCCGGATGATTTGTCACAAGATCTTGGTGTCCCTGGCGATCTGCAGGCTGCGATACTCCATGAAGCCTATGCCGAAATTTTCGCGCTCTGTGCAAAACACGGCGTGCCTTATGGCCTCTCGGCGCAAAGCCCGGAAATGGCGGCTAGCTGGGTTGAAAAAGGGTGCCGTTGGATCCCCTATCAGAATGATGCGGCGATGGTCTTTAACACCGCCCGCGCGGCAGTACCTCAACTACACAAAGTGGGCGGACGGGCGATAAGTCAATAACGGCTAACCTGCGGATCATTAATGTCGTATTTGTTTTTCTGATATTCCCTTTCAGACCAAGAGGAATGCTATGAAATCCGTTTTTCATCTTGCTTATCATGTTACCAATCTGGATCAGGCACGTCAGTTTTACGGTGATCTGCTGGGCTGTAGCGAAGGCAGAAGTACCGAAACCTGGGTCGATTTTGACTTCTTTAATCATCAGATCTCACTTCACCTCGGCGAACCATTTCCTGTGACCTTTACCGGCCATGTTGGCGATCATCTGGTGCCAATGCCTCACCTCGGGTTGGTGCTGGAAATGCATAACTGGCAGGCACTGGCAGATCGGCTGCAATCCGCTGGTCTCGACTTTATCCTGCCCCCGCAGATGCGATTTGCAGGTCAACCGGGCGAACAGGCGATCATGTTCTTCCGCGACCCCTCAGGTAACCCGATTGAAGTAAAAGGCTTTTCTGACTGGGACGGGCTGTTTTCCCGGTAAGAAACCAGACAGACGCCGTAAAGCCCGATTGATATTGCCACCACACAAAACCTATCAGGAAGAGACGTTATGATCACTGTCAGTTTGCCCGTTCCCGATCTTACATTGGCGGAAACATTATTTGATCAGTTATTTCAGCTCAGTTTTGACGGGAAAGGGATCACCCGGGAAGCCTATGGCCCTGGTGAACAGCGTGCTCATGCACTGATTCAGACGATTGCTATCGGGCTTGGGTTTGAAGTGGTCACAGATCATGCGATGAACCTGTATGTTATTCTGCCAGGACAAGATCGCACGGCGCCAAAAATCGTTACCGGCTCCCATCTCGATTCGGTACCTTCCGGCGGCAATTTTGACGGGACTGCTGGCGTACTGGCTGGCCTGGCGGTACTTTCCGGCTGGAAGAAATCCGGCACAGTGCCGCCGTGCGATCTGTGCCTGATAGCGATTCGTGCGGAAGAAAGTGCCTGGTTTCCCATCTCCTACCTCGGCAGTAAAACGGTGCTGGGCAAGTTAACCCGCGAAGATCTACTGATCAAACGCCGTGATAACCAGATTTCCATTGCCGATCATATTCGTCAGTGCGGCGGTGACCCGGACAAAATCGTGGAACAACCGCCGTTGTTTGCCGCTGAAAATATGCGCGCTTTTATTGAATTGCATATTGAACAAGGGCCGGTGCTGGAAAACGAAAACATCACTGTTGGCATTGTCAGCGGTATCTGCGGCAGTCTACGCTATCGCTTCGCGTCCACTCGTGGTCAATATGCGCATTCCGGTGCCTGTCCGGCCGGCTGGCGTCAGGATGCGGTGGTGGCCACTGCTGAACTGGTGACAGAAATGCAGCGCAAGTGGTACGAGATGATGGATGCCGGTCATGAGCTGACCGTGACTTTTGGCCGCTTCTCTACCGATGCCGTGGAAGCGGATATGAGTAAGGTCAGCGGTCATGTGGAATTCTGCATCGACTTCCGCTCACGGCATCAGCATTCACTTCTGGAGATCGATCGTCATCTACAAAAAACCATTGCCGCACTGAGCATAAAACATGGCGTGACCTTTGCGCTGGGGGAGCAAACTTCCAGCCCTCCTGCCGCACTGGATAAAAAACTGGGGCAGTATCTGCAGCAGGCCGCCAGCGAACTCAATATCTCTTTTCGCGCACTTCCCAGCGGGGCCGGTCACGACTGCGCGCAGTTTGCCACCTGTGGCGTCCCTGCCGCGATGCTATTTATCCGCAACCAGAACGGTAGCCACAATCCACAGGAAGCGATGGAACTCACTGATTTCAATCTGGCGACAGAAGTCCTTAATAAAGCCTTATTTGATTATGCAATTCGGGATAGCGCACGCCAGACTCCCCGAGCAGAATGTCAGGATGAATATAAATGAATCAATACTTTGTTAAATACTAAACCTGATTAATTGACGGACATGACGCTATTATTGTGATTCTTGCGTTACTGACCCGTAAATCCTTTCCTGCGACAACCTCCTCATTATTTATCTATTAGCGGTAAGGACGTACAGTGGCAGCCGCGGATTCTGCCCGCAAAAACGCACCCGAAAAAACTGGCGGCCCTCTACGGTTGCCAGTAGGAACAGAACACACGCTATATTCCATAACGGGTATCAACAACAGCGCGTACCGTCTTTACCACCGTAGCGCGCATCCTGACGATCGCGGAAAAACGCTTCGTACGTCATGGGCGTCTGGTCCGGGTGATTGATGCGCATATGCTCAACGTAGTTGTCGTAGTCCGGCACGCCAACCATCATCTTTGCCGCCAGGCCCAAATATTTACCTGCTTTAGACAGTGTATCGAACATAGTGTTCTCTCGGGTTTTCCTCCTCTCTCCCGTCGGGAAAGAGGGGATGTCATATCTTAGTGCGCGCTTTTTGCCTGTGCCACAATACTGTCGATATTTTCAGGCATCGGCTCATACGGCATCTCGTTCGCCGTCGGCTGTTCCTCTTTCAGCGCCGCCAGGGCGGTCTTAATCGAGTACAGCGCCAGGACTACCACCACCACCATAAAGAAGATGGTCAGCCCGGCATCGAGACGGTTATTGAACACCAGTTGCGCCAGCTGAGACTCGGTGTACTGCGGCGGAATGGCTCCGCTGTCGATCATCGCCTGGAACTTATTGGCGATGGCCAGGAACCCCACTTTCGCGTCGCTGCTGAAGGCTTTCTGCCAGCCTGCGGTCAGCGTACAAATCAGCAGCCAGCTTGTCGGCAGCAGAGCCACCCACGCGTAACGCTGGCGCTTCATGTTAAAGAGGACAACCGCACAGAGCATCAGCGCCATACCCGCCAGCATCTGGTTAGCAATGCCAAACAGCGGCCACAGGGTATTAATACCCCCCAGCGGATCCACTACCCCCTGATGCAGAAAGTATCCCCAGGCCAGCACGCACAGGGCCGTTGCCAGCAGGTTCGCCGGTAGCGAGTCGGTACGTTTCAGTTTCGGGTTAATCACCCCCAGCAGATCCTGCAGCATAAAGCGTGCCGCACGGGTCCCCGCATCCACGGCCGTCAGAATAAACAGCGCTTCAAACAAAATAGCAAAGTGATACCAGAATGAGACATCCATCAGCCCGCCAAAGGAGCCATGCAGAATATAGGCCATCCCGACCGCCAGCGTCGGGGCCCCGCCCGCCCGCGAGATGATCGACTGCTCGCCGACCTCGTTCGCTATCTGATGCAGCATCTCCGGCGTCACGCTAAAACCCCAGCCACTCACCACCTGAGCGGCAGACGCCACCACTTCAACAGTCCCCGCCGGTGCCAGTACCGCCATCGGACTGTTCATGGCAAAGTAGACGCCCGGATCGATAATGCAGGCGGAGACCAGCGCCATAATCGCCACGAACGACTCCATCAGCATTCCGCCGTAGCCGATAAAGCAGGCCTGGCCTTCGCTGGCGAGCATTTTAGGGGTTGTTCCGGATGAGATAAGCGCGTGGAAACCGGACACCGCGCCGCAGGCAATGGTAATAAACAGGAACGGGAACAGGTTGCCGGTCCAGACCGGTCCGGTGCCATCGATAAATTTGGTCATCGCCGGCATGGTCAGAGTCGGGCGCATCACCAGAATACCGATAGCCAGACCGATAATAGTACCAATTTTCAGGAACGTAGAGAGGTAATCACGCGGTGCCAGCAGCAGCCAAACCGGCAGCACCGCTGCCACAAAGCCGTAACCTACCAGCATCCAGGTCAGCTGCACCCCGGTAAAGTCAAAGTACGGTGCCCAGGTTTCGCTTTCCGCCACCCAGCCGCCGGAAATAATCGCGAAGACCAGGAACACCAGCCCGATAATGGAAACCTCGCCAATACGTCCCGGCCGCAGATAGCGGATATAGATCCCCATAAAGATGGCGAGCGGAATAGTAAAGGCCACGGTGTAAGTTCCCCACGGACTGTGGGTTAACGCTTTCACCACGATCATCGCCAGTACCGCGAGGATAATCACCATAATCATAAAGCAGGCCACCAGCGCAATCACCCCGGCAGTGGGCCCCATCTCCGTTTTCACCAGCTCGCCGAGCGAACGTCCGTCGCGGCGGGTGGAGACGAACAGCACCATAAAGTCCTGCACCGCACCGGCCAGCACCACCCCGGCAAGGATCCACAGCATCCCCGGCAGATAGCCCATCTGTGCCGCCAGCACCGGTCCAACCAACGGCCCGGCTCCGGCAATAGCCGCAAAGTGATGACCGAACAGCACTTTCTTATCGGTGGGGACATAGTCGAGGCCGTCGTTATGCCGCACCGCAGGCGTCATTCGCGTCGGATCAACCGCCAGTACATTTTTAGCGATATAGAGTCCATAGAAACGGTAGGCAATCAGGTAGATACAGACTGCCGCCACGACGATCCACAAGGCGTTTATCTGTTCGCCACGATTAAGCGCAATATAGCCCAGGGCAAAGGCACCAGTAACGGCCAGTACTGCCCACAGAAGGTATTTCCCTGCGTTATTCATAATGGTATTCCGCTATAGGATCGAGGAGGATGTTACATTTTGTTTCTAGAGCATTTGCCGTAATTTAACAACTCGTAAACATAGCCAAATAGCAAGAAAACCGGGTATTTACATCACAGTGTTAACGGGATCACTTCCGGGGAGGAAAAAAACTGAAAAAAGGGGAAGAAGAAGTGACCCCCGCCGGCAAGACGAGGGCCAGAATTTAACCCAGTACTGCGGTACTCAGCCGACAGGTACAGCACCGCCGTCCCTGCTCGTCAAAAACCACGATTTCCCAGCTCTGGCTCTGACGACCCAGATGCAGCGGCTGACAGACGCCGCACACTTTACCCTGAGATACCGGGCGGTGGTGAGTGGCATTCAGCTCGGTGCCGACCACGCACTGACCCTCGCGGGTCATCAGGTAGCCCACCATCGACCTCAGGGTTTCCGCCAGCGCCGCCGACAGTTCAACAGCACCGTGTCGGCATCATCCCGGGCCAGAGCCGCCACCACTTTCTGCTGCTCCGGGGAACGCGTCAGACCCGGTCCCCACATATCGTTGAGCAGGGCGCGGTCTTCATCACTCTGCTTTTTCGGCTGAGCGGTGTAATACACCGGGATATTGTGCTGTTTGCAGAACTGACGCAGGGTGGCGATGTTCGCCACCACTTTCTCCATCATCCCGCAGTTTTCGCCCCAGAAGCTGACGAAATAATCCTGCATATCGTGGATAAGCAGCGCGGCGCGCTCAGGCTCAAATGCCCAGCTAACTTTGTTTTGCGGAATATCCGCAGCGTCCGGCAGCGCATAAGCCTGCAGCTTCGGGATTGCCATATCGTCTTCTCATTCAGGCCAGCCGCTGGCGTAATTGTTTTTTATCCACTTTACCGACCGGCGTCAGCGGCAGTTCATCCACGCATTCGACGCGGTCCGGCAATTTGAACTCGGCGATCCCTTGCTGGCGCAGGAAACGGCCGATCAATGCCGTCTGGTCACTGTCGGCATGGCGGGTGAGGATATCGCTGAGAGGCAGATCCAGCCAGTAACCTTTCTCACGATAGCGCGCCGCAAATTCATCGGGCCAGTGGGTAAAGGGAAGGGTCATTATTGCTCCTTACTGCAATCCAAAAACATTAAGCATGGTCGCGAGTTTGACGCCGGTTTCACGCCATTCGGCAGCTGGTGAAGAGGCCGGGACAATCCCGGCACCGGCAAACAGGCGCACCCGCTGCTCATACAGTCGCGCACAGCGGATGGTGACCACCCACTCGCCGTTACCTTCGGCATCGCACCAGCCAACAATCCCGCCAAAGAGTTCGCGATCGAACGGCTCAAGCTGGGTAATCAGGGACTTCGCCGTCTCGTGCGGGAAGCCGCTCAGCGCCGGCGTCGGGTGCAGTAAACAGGCCAGGGTCAGCGCGTTTTCGCCGCCCAGAGCCTGGCCTTCGATCGGCGTCGCCAGGTGCCACAGCGTCGGGGTGGTGATCAACTGTGGGGAATCCGGCAGAGTCAGCTTCGCGCTGCGGGCCGAGAGCTGGGTGCGCATCGCCTGAGTAACCAGATCGTGTTCGTGACGATCCTTCTCCGATGCCAGCAGCTTGTTACCGGCCTCTCGATCCAGCATATCGTCCGGCTGACGGCGGGCTGAACCGGCCAGCGGCAGGGAGTAAAATGTTTCGCCCTCCTTGCGCAGCAACAGTTCGGGGCTGGCCCCCAGCAGCACGCTGCCGTCCGGCAGCGGAACATGGAAGTTAAAACTGGCCGGGTTCTGGGCGATCAGACGCTCCAGCAGCGCACCGCTGTTAATTTTCCCGGCGGTGGTGATGTCATTCAGGCGCGACAGCACCACTTTATTCACCTGCGGCGTGGCAGTCAGGCGCGCGGCCTCTTCCACCATTGCCATAAACTGCGCCTGCTCCGGAATAGCGGTACGCGCAGTGACGTTCAGAGGCGTTCCGGCAACGTAGCGGGACGAGCGCTGCTTGTCCGGTCGTGAGAAGTTTGCACAACGTTCCGGGATAAAGAGCGCCGAAGGCTGCGTGGTATCAAATGGGATTGCGCCTACCATCACCGGGTTCTCAATACCGGCGCTTCTGGCATCGTTAAACGCCTTGGTCAGTTTTTGCTGGAACAGACTGTTGCGGTCGTCCCCGCCTGCGGCAGGTTCAGAAAAACGCGCGAAACAGCCCGACGTCGTAAAACTGCGGTACGGCGACATAAAGAAGAAGCTGTCTGACGGCAGAAGTGCCGATGTCTGCTGTATTTCCTCTGCCACTGAGGTCTCCATACTATCCTCCGAAAACGATACTTAATAATAATTATCATTTCTATTTAGCCGCTAACCTAAAAGCAAATATCAACAGTGTCAATATGACAAGGTGCGGTTATAGCGGTATTGCTTGCATCCACAACGCTCAACACTGAAAATGAGACGCATTAACCTCAACAAAAACAGGATGCCACCCGTGACATTTCGCTCGTTTTGCCATCAGGTTGTGCTGATGTCAGCATTTATCATTTCAGGATTTAACTCAGCGCATGCCGCCGACTGGCCGCGCCAGGTCACCGACAGCTGGGGTCTCCATAACCTTGAGCACAAGCCGATGCGGATTGTTTCCACCAGCATCACCCTGACCGGCTCACTGCTGGCGATTGATGCACCGGTTGTTGCCAGCGGTGCAACCACCCCGGGTAACCGCTTTGCTGACGACCAGGGCTTCCTGCGGCAGTGGGGCGATATCGCCAAATCACGCCAGCTTTCCCGACTCTATATCGGCGAGCCGAGCGCCGAAGCCGTCGCGGCGCAGATGCCGGACCTGATCCTGATTAGCGCCACCGGCGGTGATTCTGCGCTGGCATTGTACGATCAGCTTTCCACCATCGCACCGACACTGATCGTTAACTATGACGATAAAAGCTGGCAGGCGCTGCTGACCCAGCTCGGCAGTATCACCGGCCAGGAAAAGCAGGCCGCCGTGCGCATCGCCAGCTTTGATAAACAACTGGCCGAGGTTAAGCAGCGCATGACACTACCGCCGCAGCCGGTAAGCGCGCTGGTGTACGTCGCCGCCGCACATGGTGCCAATCTGTGGACCGCAGAATCGGCCCAGGGCAAGCTGCTGGAACAGCTCGGCTTCACTGTTGCTACCCTGCCCGACGAACTGATCACCAGCAAAAGCCAGGGCAAACGTCATGATATTATCCAGCTTGGCGGCGAGAACCTCGCGGCCGGGTTAAACGGCCAGACCCTGCTGGTGTTCGCCGGTGACGAGAAAGATGCCGGAGCGGTTTACGCTAACCCGCTGCTCGCCCACCTGCCACCGGTCGCGGAAAAACGCGTCTATGCGCTCGGCACCGAAACCTTCCGTCTAGACTACTACAGCGCCACCCTGCTGTTACAGCGGCTGGCGACGCTGTTTGGCTAATAACTAGCTGTCGGACGCCTCCACCACCGGAGGCGTCTGGCGAAAACGCCGCAGTTCTCCGAGTAACACCAGCAGTATCAGCCCCATTCCACCTGCGCTTGCCGACGCTACCGGTGTCATTACCGCGTCAGCACCGCCGCGCCAATGGCGTCGTCGGTGACGTTCTGCGCCGTCCAGAGGCCGTTAATACGCCCGAGCATCGCTTCCGGGGTCTGGGTCTGCCGCATCGTGTATTGCAGCAGAGAGCTGACCGCACTGAGCCAGCCAAATAGGGCCAGACAGAAGACCCCCAGCACCCAGACCGGCATCAGACCAAACAGGCCAATCGTCAGAAACGATCCCATCGTCGCCAGCAGCATCACCAGGCCCGGACGTGAATGACGAGCAAGATTGCCGCTGGCCAGCAGCAGACCACCAGGCATCGGCGAAATCACCGAGCCGAGGCGCACCGTCAGCATGGTGATGACCCCTGCCTGCATCAGGTTTTCACGCCCGACAATCGCCGGGGTTGCGGCCAGCAGCGCAGTAACGCCATGGGAAGGGAAGAAGCCGTCCCATATCCCCAGCAAGTAGATCGCCAGCAGCGAAGGCTCCGGCAGCTGGGCGTTAAGCCCCAGGCCGATAAAGCCAATGCCGCAGGTGCCACGAGAGATCAGAATCAGCTTTTTGCATTCAAAACGGTCGGCAAGTACGCCACCGGCCATCAGACCGATAAACATGGTGCAGCCGGTCAGGGTGACGGCCAGGCCCACCAGCCAGGTCGACTGGGTCATCGCCTGGATCTGTACCAGCACGGCAACGCCGAGTAGCCCCAGCGAGACAATGGAAATAAAGCGGGCAAAGAACAGGGCGCGAAATGCCGGATGCGTATGTAAGAGGCTGAGGTTGAGCAGCCAGGATTGTCGGTTCATTACAACGGCTTAATACGAACTTTTATTACCGGGTCGGAGGGTGCACATGCTACCATAAACGCACTCAATCAATAACGACAATTAGAATCATTAGCGTACACACCCGCAAATGACGCCGTGTACGTCAGGGAAGTTGTTATGTCATTGACCCCCTCCGCGGCTCGTGCACTTGCCCTGCCCGGCTTAATTCTGCTGTTACTGCTTGCCGTCATTCTGAGCCTGCTGATTGGCGCTAAATCGCTGCCCTTTACCGTGGTAGTGGATGCGTTTACCGGTACCTGCCAGAGCGCGGACTGCACCATCGTGCTCGATGCGCGCCTGCCGCGCACGTTGGCCGGTTTACTGGCGGGTGCCGCGCTTGGCCTTGCCGGTGCGCTGATGCAAAGTCTGACCCGCAATCCGCTGGCCGATCCGGGCATACTCGGCGTCAATTCCGGGGCAAGCTTTGCCATCGTCCTCGGCGCGGCGTGGCTTGGGATCTCCTCTGTGCAGGAACAGCTTCTGCTCGCTTTCTGCGGCGCGCTGGCGGCGTCCCTGCTGGTCGCTCTCACTGGCAGCCAGGGCGGCGGCCAGCTGAGTCCGGTTCGTCTCACCCTGGCGGGCGTTGCCCTTGCCGCCGTGCTGGAAGGCCTCTCCAGCGGTATCGCCCTGCTTAACCCCGTCGTCTACGATCGGCTGCGCTTCTGGCAGGCAGGGTCGCTGGATATTCGCACCCTGCAAACGCTGAAAGTGGTGGTCGTGCCGATTGTCCTGGCAGGCACTGTGGCGCTGATGCTGAGCCGTTCCTTAAACAGTCTGAGCCTCGGCAGCGATACGGCCACGGCACTGGGCAGTAAAGTGGCACGCACCCAGCTAATCGGCCTGCTGGTGATTACGGTTCTCTGCGGTTCAGCCACGGCGGTTGTCGGACCTATTGCCTTTATTGGCCTGATGATACCGCATATGGCACGCTGGATGGTCGGCGCCGATCACCGCTGGTCCCTGCCGGTCACGCTGCTTGCCACCCCTGCCCTGCTGCTGTTTGCCGATATTCTTGGCCGTCTGCTGGTGCCTGGCGAGCTGCGGGTATCCGTGGTCAGCGCCTTCCTCGGCGCGCCGGTGCTGATTTGGCTGGTACGTCGCCAGCGTAAAGGCGGTGGCGCATGATGCCGCTCTCCCGGTGTTTACTGGTTAGCTGTCTGCTGCTGACCGTCACCGCCCTGGTGATGACGATCTGGAGCCTGCAGCACGGCGCGGTCAATCTCGAATTTACTCAGGTACTGGCAGCGCTGACCGACGATGCCCCGCGCAATATCACGCTGGTGGTCACGGAGTGGCGGCTGCCCCGCGCACTGATGGCCCTGCTCATCGGTGCCGCGCTCGGCGTCAGCGGCGCTATTTTCCAGTCGCTAATGCGTAACCCGCTGGGTAGCCCGGATGTGATGGGCTTCAATACCGGCGCATGGACCGGCGTACTGGTGGCGATGGTGCTGTTTGGTCAACATCTTACCGCGATTGCCCTGGCGGCGATGGCGGGCGGTATTCTGACTTCGCTGCTGGTCTGGCTGCTGGCCTGGCGCAACGGGATCGAAACATTCCGTCTGATTATCATCGGCATTGGTATTCGCGCCATGCTGGTGGCCTTTAATACCTGGCTGCTGCTGCACGCCTCGCTGGAAACGGCAGTGACCGCCGGGCTGTGGAATGCCGGCTCGCTAAACGGCCTGACCTGGGCCAAAACCTGGCCTTCCGCACCGCTGCTCCTGCTGATGCTGGTGTTTGCCGGGCTGCTGGTCCGCCGCCTGCGGCTGCTGGAGATGGGTGACGACAGCGCCTGCTCGCTCGGCGTGAGCGTGGAACGCTCCCGACTGCTACTGATGCTGGTCGCCGTGATGCTGACTGCCGCCTCCACCGCGCTGGCTGGGCCGATTTCGTTTATTGCACTGGTGGCCCCGCATATCGCCCGTCGTCTCAGCGGCACGGTCCGCTGGGGGCTGACCCAGTCAGCACTCTGCGGTGCGGTACTGCTGCTGCTGGCCGATATTACCGCTCAGCAGGCCTTTATGCCGTATCAGCTTCCGGTTGGCGTTGTCACCGTCAGCCTGGGCGGTATCTACCTTATTGTGCTGTTAATTCAGGAGTCCCGTAAAAAATGACCGCGACTGTGGCACGCTTACATGGCGATAGCTTAACGCTCGGGTATGGCAAAAAGACCATTGCCGAGTCGCTCTCCGTCACCATCCCCGATGGTCATTTTACGGCAATTATCGGCCCTAACGGCTGCGGCAAATCGACCCTCCTGCGCACGCTTAGCCGCCTGATGACGCCGCTGGAAGGCAGCGTCTGGCTCGATGGCGAACTGATCCAGACCTACGCCAGCAAAGAGGTTGCCCGGCGGATTGGCCTGCTGGCGCAGAATGCCACTACGCCCGGCGATATTACGGTTCAGGAACTGGTGTCGCGCGGGCGCTATCCGCACCAGCCGCTGTTTACGCGCTGGCGCAAAGAGGATGAACAGGCCGTCAGCCGGGCGATGACCGCTACCGGTATCACCGACCTGGCGAACCGTAGCGTCGATACCCTCTCCGGCGGCCAGCGCCAGCGGGTATGGATCGCCATGGTTCTGGCTCAGGAAACGTCGATTATGCTGCTCGACGAACCCACCACCTGGCTCGATATTGGCCATCAGATCGATTTGCTGGAGTTGCTGAGCGAGCTGAACCGGGAACAGGGTTATACCCTGGCCGCCGTGCTGCATGACCTCAACCAGGCCTGCCGTTACGCCACCCATCTTATCGCGCTGCGCGACGGTAAAATCGTGGCGCAGGGCGCACCAAAAGAGATTGTCACGGCGGAATTGATCGAAGCGATTTACGGCCTGCGCTGCACCATCATTGACGATCCCGTGGCGCAAACGCCGCTGGTGGTGCCGTTGGGACGGCGGGGAGAGTAGCCCCTCTTCCTGCGAAAAGGGGCCAGGAAAATTAACCTAATAGCTCACGCAGCTGCGGTCTAATCGTTTCAAACGCCTGCGGCGAGATAATATCCACGTGGTCACAGTCCTGCGCATACACCTTCAGCTCACCGACCCACGGCGCCCACGCGCGATGCGGATCCATCCCGGCAGGCAGCGTACGTTCGGCGACAAAGAGCGTCGCTTTGCCATCAAAAGGCTGGCTATGGGCGGTGGTCAGCAGACGGACGGCATCCGCGTAGTTCCCCTCAATGGCGGTAAACAGCTCGCTGCTGCCCTGCCCCTGCTGTGCGGCAATAAACGCCTCGCGCTCGCGGGCAATCTCTTCCAGTACCGCAGGATCCAGTCCGTTAGCCTCTTTTTCCGCCCAGTTTTGCGTTTCCGGCGGCCAGGTATCCAGCAGACCAAGGAAGGCGACGTCTTCGCCACGCTTGCGTAAACGCGCAGCAATACCCTGTGCCAGAGTGCCACCAGGCGAGTAACCAAACAGGTAATAAGGCCCGTGGGGCTGTGCAGCCAGTAAGGTTGCCAGATGCTGGTCGCAGACGGCGTCAAGCGTGGCGGCAATTTTCATCGGGCCGTTCGGACGTGGAGACTGGATCCCGGTGACCGACCAGCGCGGGCTGAGATAGCGCGCCAGCACGCTAAACTGCCAGGCAAAACCGGAGGCCGGATGGAAGCAATAAAGCGTTGGCCCGCTGCTTTCACGCAGCAGCAGCAGGGTTTCATAGCCCAGACGCTGGGCCTGTTCATCGCTGAGATCCGAATCCAGCAGAGCAGAGAGCTTCGCCACCGTTGAGGCGACCATGACCTGTCCCGGCGTGACCTGTCGGGCAAACTGCCGGCTAAGCTGTGCGGCAAGGCGCATCGCCAGCAGGGAGCGGCCGCCAGGCGCAAAGAAATCGGCTTCGATATCCTGCACCTCACAGCCGAGAAGCTGGCTGAAGGCACTCCTGTGTTCAATCGCGGCTGTTTGCAGGCGCAATAAGTGGCTGCCAGAGGCTTATCAACCCGGCAGTCAGCCCGCCACGCCAGCACAGCGCATCGTGCCCACCATCGACTTCCCGCCAAATAAGCGACCGCTGCGACGGCTGCAACAGGGAAAAGAGCGTCTGGTTGGCGCGGAAAATAATCGGTTCTCTGACGCCGGCTTCCAGCACAATGCGCAGCGGCGGCGGTATGAGCTCGCCGCTGGCCAGCTGACGGGGTATATCCCCCAGCTGGTGGTTGCCGCGGTTTGGCCACCAGTAAGAGCCGGACTGGCTCAGCACGCAGCCGAAGCGCTCGTGCCAGTGCAGGCCGGCGTACATCGCCGCCAGTCCACCAAAGCTTTGCCCGGCAACGAGAGTGCGTTCGGGAAGATCGCTAAAGGGCGTCTGCGCCTGAATCATCGGCAGCAGCTCTTCCTGAACGGCAAGCCAGAAATCAGGGTTGCAGGGAAGTTCTTTGCTGCGGTGCACGGTGTCGATGACATCGATTAAGACGTAGACCGCAGGCGGCAGTTTGCCCTCGTGAGTCAGGCTGGCCAGTGCGGGCCAGACGGGCATACTTTCCGCCCAGAACTGTCCGTCGAGCAATAGCGCCAGCGGACGCGATTCCGGCCGTGCGTCGCCGGTTGTCAAGACCCATACGCGGCGGACATTGCCGAGCCGCTCGCTGCACCACTCAATACAGCGTGCAGGGGTATACGGCATATCCTGCGCCTGCCAGCCGGGCTGAGCCGGCGACTCTGGCATCTCCAGCGCGGAAACCGCATGACCACGCCCGCCCTTCCAGCTCTGACGATTCAGAGGATCGGCAACCGCGCGGGGCAGTAGCTTTCGCCAGCCCTCGCGCAGGGCCTGACGATCCGGGCCAGCATCGGCAAAGGCCGCAGTGGAGAAATCATCATCACGGTCGGAAGGGATAAAACAGTAGCTGCCGCGCCAGGTGGGAGCCAGTAGCGTTTGCCACTGCCAGACATCGGTGCCCGGGACACGGGTCAGGGATTGCGGGCAGGCATTCTGATGATGGTCAGTTACGCCGGTGATATAAATCCACACCCGGCTGACTTTCGATGTGGCTTCGGTTCCTGCCGGGTCACGCCACCAGAAGGTTACGCGGTATCGATCGCCCTGCGGCGTCCATTCCGGGCCATTTTTTGCCCGCCACCAGTCATCACTTCCTGCTGCTAACGACACCACCGATATAACTCCATGTTTCCAGCTAAATTTTGTGCTATGTCATAGAAATGAAGATAATAGTATTGATAATTATTTTCATTTGCAATAGCGTATTACCGCGCTGTGGGAAGCGCGATCCCTGAATATAAATCATTCCGGAGACTGCAAGCCAGCCTCAGGGACGGTTCATGTCCGTAGTCATCGGCCATTACCATGCTGCCAGCCAGCCCATTGGGCAAGGATACCTGGTCAGGCAACGACGAAAAGCAGGACGTACAATGAATAAAAAGATTCACTCCCTGGCCTTGCTGGTCAATCTGGGAATTTATGGTGTCGCGCTGCCTCTGCACGCAGAGGAAACCACCGACGCAGCAACCGCTCATGAAGATACGATGGTGATCACCGCCACACAGCAGAACCTGCAGGCGCCGGGCGTTTCGACCATTACCGCCGATGAGATTCGTAAGAACCCGGCGGCGCGCGACGTCTCCGAAATTATCCGTACGATGCCTGGCGTTAACCTGACCGGTAACTCCACCAGCGGCCAGCGCGGCAACAACCGCCAGATCGATATTCGCGGTATGGGCCCGGAAAACACCCTGATCCTGATCGACGGCAAGCCGGTGACCAGCCGCAACTCTGTACGTCTGGGCTGGCGCGGCGAGCGCGATACCCGTGGCGATACCGCCTGGGTTCCGCCGGAAATGATCGAACGTATTGAAGTCCTGCGCGGCCCGGCTGCCGCACGCTACGGCAACGGCGCGGCCGGTGGCGTGGTCAATATTATTACCAAAAAAGCCCGCAGTGAGTGGCATGGCTCCTGGGACACTTACTTTAATGCGCCCGAGCATAAAGACGAAGGTTCCACCCGCCGCACTAACTTCAGTCTGACAGGCCCGCTGGGCGGCGATTTCAGCTTCCGCCTCTACGGTAACCTGGCCAAAACCCAGGCCGATGCCTGGGATATTAACCAGAGTCACCGTTCTGAGCGCACCGGTATTTACCAGAACACCATGCCTGCCGGTCGCGAAGGTTCCGTAAATAAAGATATCAACGGCGTGCTGCGCTGGGACTTTGCGCCGATGCAGGTGCTGGAATTTGAATCCGGCTACAGCCGTCAGGGCAATCTCTACGCAGGCGATACCCAGAACACCAATAACGACAGCGCCGGCAACGGTCTGGTCAGCAGCAACTACGGCAAAGAGACCAACCGCCTCTATCGCCAGACCTATAACCTGACCTGGACCGGTGGCTGGGATAACGGCGTGGCCACCAATACCTGGGGTCAATACGAACATACCCGCAACACTCGCCTGGCTGAAGGTCTGGCGGGCGGTACCGAAGGGCTGTTCTCCAAAAACAAATTTAACGATATCGACCTGAACGATATCACCCTGCACAGTGAAGTTAGCCTGCCGTTCGAACTGGGGGTGAATCAGAATCTGACCCTCGGCACCGAGTGGAACCAGCAGCGGATGAAGGATATGGCCTCCAACACTCAGGCCTTCCAGGGCGGCAACATTCCAGGTCACAGCAGTACCGGCCGCAGCCCCTATTCTCAGGCGGAGATCTTCTCTCTGTTTGCGGAAAACAATATGGAGCTGACCGACAGCACCATGCTGACCCCGGCCCTGCGCTTTGACCATCACAGCAAAACAGGCAGTAATTGGAGTCCGTCTCTGAACCTGACTCAGGGCCTGAGCGAAGACTTTACCCTGAAAATGGGTATCGCCCGCGCCTATAAGGCGCCGAGCCTGTACCAAACCAACTCAGACTACATTCTGTATAGCCGCGGTCAGGGCTGTTACCAGGCCCGTGTTGACAGCGCAGGCAGAACCGTTGGCTGCTATATGATGGGCAACGACAATCTGAAAGCTGAAACCAGCGTCAATAAAGAAGTCGGTCTTGAGTTTAAACACGACGACTGGCTGGCCGGGATCACCTGGTTTCGTAACGACTATCGCAATAAGATTGAAGCCGGTATGACGCCGCTGGCAGAAACCACCTTAGGCACTGTAACCACGGATATCTATCAGTGGACCAACGTACCTAAAGCGGTAGTTGAAGGCCTGGAAGGAACCCTGAATGTTCCGGTTGCCGAAGCGGTCACCTGGAGCAATAACTTTACATGGATGCTGCAGAGTAAGAACAAAACGACCGGCGATCGCCTGTCGATTATTCCACAGTATACGCTTAACTCAACGCTGAGCTGGCAGGTACAGGACGATCTCTCCGTCCAGTCAACCTTTACCTGGTACGGTAAACAGCAGCCGAAGAAATACGATTACCAGGCGAAACCGGTTACCGGTTCTGCGGCTAATGAAGTCAGCCCGTACAGTATTGTCGGCCTGAGCGCGACCTGGGATGCGACCAAAAACGTCAGCCTGACCGGCGGCGTGGATAATGTCTTCGACAAACGTCAGTGGCGTCGGGGTAATGCCCAGAGCACCGGTGGTACTACCGGCTGGATGTATGGCGCAGGTGCCGCAACCTTTAATGAGCCGGGTCGTACCTGGTATATGAGTGTCAACACGCACTTCTAATCCCTATCCGCCTCTCTGCTTACGAAGAGGGGCCGGGAGTTTCCCCATGTATACCCGGCACCACACCTTTGAATTCTCAGGCTTTACCCTTCACCGTATCGATTTTGATCCCACCACCTTTTTACAAACGGACCTGCTGTGGCTCCCGCACCACGCAAGCCTTGCGAACGCCGGGCGCAAACGTCGGGCTGAGCATCTGGCAGGACGTATCGCGGCGGTACATGCGTTAACCGAATGGGGTGAAAAAAACGTGCCCGGCATCGGTGAAAACAGGGCGCCGGTATGGCCTACAGGACTGCACGGCAGCATCACCCACTGCGGCACGACGGCGCTGGCGGCGGTGTCCCGAAAGCCGGTGGGTATCGATATGGAAACGGTATTCAACGTCGGGATGGCCGACGAACTGGCCCCGGAGATCGCTACGCTGGAAGAGTGTGAGCGCCTGCGAGAAAGCGGGCTTCCCTTCCCGCTGGCGCTGACAGTGGCGTTTTCGGCAAAAGAGAGCCTGTACAAAGCCTTTTCGCCATTAACAAAAGCGATACCGACTTTCAACAGCGTAAGGGTAACCGCCATTGACGCACAGCAGATTACCCTGACCTGTCTGGCCGACTTCTCCCCGCAGCTTGCGGGAAAATGCCTGCCGATCCCCTGGATTCAGACGCAGCAGCAGATCGTTACGCTGGCCGCTTAACCAACCGGGGATTCATAGCGCTCAATAACTGCCAGCGCCAGCCCCGTCACCGGATCGATACGTTCCTGCAGAAAATGCAGCCGGGTATGCTGCACAGTGAAGCCTAAAGCGCTGGACTGTGCCCTCTGCTGCGCCGCCGCGACAAAACGTGGGTGATGGCTCCAGGGCGCATCCACCACGATATTGGCGGGATTCAGCAACAGCATAATTTGCCCTAGCGCGATTCCCAACCGGTCGCCTGCCTGTACCATAAGCTCATCCACCATCTCTGGCGCACACTCCCGTTTTTCCCAGCTAAGCCCCGGCACGCGCTCTGCGAACTGCCGCTGCACTGCCGGTATGCTGATTAGTGTTTCCAGACATCCGTTACGACCGCAGGTACAGCGTGGCCCCTGAGAGTCAATAGTCAGGTGCCCGACCTCCCCGGCGGTCCAGCTACTTCCGGTATAGACACTCCCGCCCCGGACCAGCGCACCGCCAACGCCTTCTGCGACGCGCAGATAAAAGCAGTTATCCGACGGATCCAGCCTTAGCTGCTGCACCGAAAGCAACGCCGCCGCCTTAACGCTGTTCATCGCCAGCAGCAGCGTTATTCCGGCCTGTACTGGAGCGAGTAAATTTGTCTCCGACCAGCCGAGATGGGAAGAGTGATGCATCCATCCACGCTGCGGGTCAATAATGCCGGGAAACCCCAGCGCAATGCCCAAAAGTGCGGGGCGCGCCAGTGCCAGCTGCTGGCAGCACTGCGCCAGCTCCGCCAGTAACGGACCAGGGGCCTGCGTCTGCGTCTGCCAGCTTTTTTCTTCCAGCACCTGGGAAAAATAGTCGCAAACTCGCATATGCACCCGCTGGCGCTCCACCATAATCCCTGCGGTTTGCAGCATTTCAGGCCGTAAAGCAATTTCGATTTTACGCCGTCCGACTCCGGAAGACGTTACCGCGCCACGCTCCTCCACCCGGCCCGTAGCGATAAGATCGTCGATAATCAGCGATACGGTGTTTTTACTGAGCGCAAGTGCGCGGGATAGATCCTGCCGGGAAGTGACACGCTGATGACGCAATGCTGTCATCACCCGTTTTTCATTGTTCAACCGGAGGAGCGCAGGTCCCTTCCCTGTGTCTTTCATTACTCACTCAATTCATTGGCTCAAGGCCCTCCAGTCTATCAGCATCGCCGGATTCTTCATCCCATACTTTCACCCCACCTTTCCAGCATGCGGTAAGCCGCACGCTACTATCCTGCTGTGGCTCAAGGAAAATCAGATCGGCAGGCGCACCCGACTCCAGTCCGATCTGCTGGGGTAAACCCAGCTGGCAGGCCGGACGTTTTGCGGCCATATCAATCGCGGTTCCCAAATCCACAAGTTTCGAGCGTAGTAGAAAATTCACACAATCAAGCAGGCCACGCGCCGATCCGGCCAGCAACCGGGGATTATCCGTCAGCGACAGACGACCGCCGTCGCTCAGCGTCACCCGTCCGCCGATCGGCGCAAGATAATCACCAGCGGGCAAACCAGCGAAACTGGTAACATCACTAACCAACAAAGCCTGTTCACCTTTCGCCCGCAGAAACACTTTCAGCACCTCTGCTGGCAGGTGTTCGCCGTCGGCAATCAGAGTGCAGGCCAGCTTGTCCTCCGCCAGCTGCTGCCAGATATAGTTGGGATGACGGGGCAGTTGCAGATGCGCCCCGTTGCCCAGGTGGGTTGATAGCCTGGCCCCCGCTGCAACAGCCTCATCAATTTGCGCGGATGTTGCCGCCGTATGGCCGATGGCGATAAGGACATTTTGCGCATGGTAGTGGCGGATAAAGGCGGCGGCTTCCGGCCACTCGGGCGAGAGCGTCAACAGGCGAATCCCTCCCTCCGCACAGCGCTGCCATCGGTCAAACAGGGTATTTTGCGGCGCACAGATCGCCGCCAGTGGATGCGCCCCCCGCGGACCATCCTCTGGTGATATAAAAGGCCCTTCAAGATGAAAACCAACGATCGCATCACGAACCCAAGCCCGCTGACGACGGGATTCCGCGAGGGTAGCCAGCGACTGGCAGAGCGTCTCATCGCTGGCGGTGATCACCGTTGGCAGCCAGCTGGTTACGCCCTGCCGCCACAGGAGGCGCACCGCCTGTTCCACCTGTTCGACAGAAAACGGATAGTGGTTAAAGTCGATTCCCTGAAAACCGTTAACCTGTAAATCCACCAGTCCTGGTGCTACCACTGGCAGAGACTCGTCGGAATCCAGGGGCTGAATATACCGAATCAGCCCCTCCTGCAGCCGGATTGCGACAGGCTGCAGGGTGCGATAGTGGCGGGCACGTAAAATCAAATCAGCCAACGTTAACCTCCGGACAGGCATCGGTATCGGTAAACAGTGTACAAGCAGGGTGGCGTCGCAAAATTGTCGCAGGCCACGTAGTACTCACGGGACCGTATAGCGTCCTTGTTACCGCCTGGCGTTTTGTCTCCCCTGGCACAATGCAAAACAGCCGACCTGCAGCCATTAATGTGGGGATCGTCAGCGTCAGTGCCTGCACAGGAACCTGCTCCAGAGTGGTAAAGCAGCCATCGTTCACCTGCTGGTGTCGGCAGGCGTCATCCAGAACAACGGGTTTGACCGTCACCGGGTCGTGGAAATCCGCAACCGGTGGATCGTTAAAGGCCAGGTGCCCATTTTCGCCGATTCCCAGGCAAACCGCATCCAGAGGCGACTCCATGATTAAAGCAGCGTAATCCTGGCACAGCCTCTGTGGATCGCCCTGGGAGGGAATCAAATGCACCTCGCCTGGCCGTACGGGGTCAAAAAGATGCTTCACCAAAAAGTGGCTAAAACGCTGGGGCGCATTGGCAGCCAACCCGATATATTCATCCATATGGAAAGCCGTCACCCGCCGCCAGTCAATACCCCCAGCCTTGACAAGCGTCGCCAGGAACTCATTCTGAGAAGGCGCGGCGGCAAAGACCATTCGCACACGCTCCTGGCGGGATAGCCGGTCGCGCAACCAATCGGCGACCGCCAGACCGGCCGCCTCCCCCATTGTCTGCCGGGTGGGGAAGCGGCAAACCTCAAGCTGATCAACCCACGCCCTTTGTAATTCTTTCGCCATATTATGCCTCCTGCGAACTGTGCGCATCCTTCACTTTTGAAGGCGCATCATTTTCCCGACTCAGTGCAACCAGCAGCTGTTCAACCTCCGGACTGACCGGCGAAGGTCTTAGCCAGCCAATCAGGGTGTACAACAGCAGAGACGACAGCACCGGTGCCGCAACGATCGTGGCATCACTGACGCCGTTGACACTAAATTTCACGGTAAAAAATGTCCCGACGCCAGCCGCCCAACTGACCAACGCGGCAACGCTTCCACTGCGTTTAAAGGCGGGTAGTAAGCCAAGCAGCATTGGAATGGAAATCGGTCCGATAAGCCCGCCAAACCAGATAATCAGCAGGGACAGGATCCCGCCAAACCGGCTGGCATTCATCGCAATAAGCAGCGTGGTGGCGATAAACAGAAAGGCAGTGATACGCGCCACTATCAGCGAGGTTTTACCGCGATGAAAACGTCGCGGCAGCATCGCCGGAAGGATATCGCGGGTCACGACGGCGGTGATGGCATTCGCATCCGATGAGGTCATCGACAACGTGTGGGTAAACATCGCCACCAGTACCAGACCGATAAGTCCGTTCGGCAAGAGATCCATCGCCATAACGGAATAAGAGCGGGACGGATCGACAATGTCCGGATACAGCAGCGGCGCAGACCACATCGGCCAGAACAGCACCAGCGGCCAGACCAGATAGAGAAACGCCGACAGCAGCGCCGCTTTGCGGGCGTCACGTCCGCCGGGTGAGGCAATAAAACGCTGTGCCAGATTCCAGGTTCCACCGTTATAGCTCAGGGTGTAGATCACGAAATAGGCGAGAACAAAACCGAGCGTGTAGGGTTCCTGGATGATCTGTACATGGTGCGCGGGAAGCCGGTCCCAGATAGTAAACAGCTCGCCCAACCCACCAAGGTGAACCGCAACGGCGATAACCATCACGATAGCTGCAACAAACTGCACAATAAACTGACCAAAATCATTACAGGCATCGGCCCATAGCCCGCCCATCACCGTATAAAACATACTTAACGCCCCGGACACGCAGATTCCAATAACTGGATCCAGCCCAGTAAAAACGTTAATAATAATCGAGATCGCTGCCCACTTGGCACCAACATCGAAAGTCTTCAACACCACGCCACTCCAGGCGAGTACCTGTTGGGTCGGCAGGTTATAACGCGTCGCAAGATACTCCATCGGCGACTCAATATTCATATAGATACGCAGCCGCGCCCATCTCGGCGCAAACAGCCATGAACCAATCAATACCGCAATCGCAATCGGAAAAACCCACCAGAAATAAATCGTCACGCCATAGCGATACGCCACTGCGGCATAAGCTACGAAAACGGCGGCGCTGTATCCCGACATGTGATGGGAAACACCGGAAAGCCACCAGGGCATCTTGCCGCCTGCAGCAAAAAAATCGCGGGTGCTGCCGACCCGGCGCATAGCCCATAAGGTGATCCAGACAATCATCAGAACGTAAAACGCCATGACAATATAATCAAGAGCATTCATCACAGACTCCCTTAAATGGAAGGTTAATCCCGTTAGTAAAAAAGCATTTAACAGCTTCTACCAAATTAGTCCTAAACAAGGACCAATTGAATATGGCAGAACTGACCGGGTCATTTTGTGACCCCACACCCGTTCCGTACAAATAGCGTCAGATGATAAAATGATGTTTGCCGTCGTAACAAAAAGTGTTCGGTCTCCCTTTACGGCCTGAAAAAGCGCCAAAAAAAATCTGCATCAGAAGATGCAGGTTTTTTCTTGCACAACGATCCCTAACGCAGTGCCAGCGCCGTTTCCGCAATCCCCTGCGCATCAAGGCCGTGATAGCGGCGCATAAAGCCGCGATCGGCCGCCGCCGCATACTCGCCGTCCGGGATCCCCAGACGTTTCAGCCGGATGCCCATCGCCTGCTCGGCCAGCACTTCCGCCACCAGGCTGCCCAGACCGCCGTTGACGTTATGCTCTTCCACAGTAATCACCACTTTGCAGCCTGCCAGATGCCGCGCCAGCGCCGCCGTATCGCAGGGACGAATGGACGGAACGCTAATCACCTTCGCCAGCACGCCCGAATCGGCCAGCAGCGTGGCCGCATCCACCGCCTCATGGACCGTCGACCCCAGCACCACCAGCGCCACGTCGCCGTCCTCGCGCAGCAGATTTACCGCGCCGGGAACAAAGCGATAGTTTTCGTCATAGAGTTCCGGCAGGGCTTTACCATCCATACGGATATAGACCGGGCCTTCAAAGGCCAGCGCGTAATCGATCATCTGGCGGCACTCTCGCGGCGAGGACGGGGCCAGAATCTGGATATTGCCGAAGCCGCGCATCACCGAAATATCATCAATCGAATGATGGGTGCTCGCCAGCGGACCGTAGCTGGCCCCGGCGTTCAGCCCGAAGAGCTTCACGTTGGTATTGTTGTAGCAGATATCGACTTTAATCTGCTCGTTGGCGCGGGAGATCAGAAACGGCGCCGCATTACAGGTCACCGCAACCTTACCGCCCAGCGCCAGCCCGGCGGCCATCCCGACCAGGCTCTGCTCGGCGATACCGACATTCACCAGCCTGTCGGGAAAACGTTTTATAAAGGGTGCAATTTTGGCCGTGGAGGTCGAATCGGCCACCACCGGCACCAGATCGATGCCGCGATCGACGGCGTCGATAAACGCGTCTACCATCACGGTGGCTAAGTGTTCTGCATTACTCATCTTTCAGTTCCTCCAGCGCCAGTTCAATTTCTTCACCTTTCGGTACCCGGTGGTGCCACTCCGGACGGCCCTGGATAAAGGAGATACCCGCCCCTTTGGTGGTGTGCGCGATAATGACGTTCGGTTTACCGACTGCGGTCAGCCCTTCAATGGCCGAGACCACAGACGCCATATCGTTGCCGTTGCACTCGGTCACCGCCATCCCGAACGCCAGCCATTTTTCCGCCAGCGGATCGGTGTTCATAATGTCGCGGGTGGCGCCCGCCAGCTGGAGATTATTCTTGTCGTTGATAATGACCAGGTTATCGAGACCGTAATGCGCAGCGGCCAGCGCGGCTTCCCAGTTACTGCCCTCGGCCAGTTCGCCGTCGCCAGTCACCAGAAAGATGCGGCGGCGGCTGTTATTTTTCTTCGCTGCCAGCGCCAGACCGACCGCGACCGGGAAACCGTGGCCCAGCGCGCCGGTATTCAGCTCAACGCCTGGCGTTTTCTGCTTCACCGGATGGCCCGGCAGATGGGAGTTGGGATGCTGATAGGTGCTCAGCCAGTCGACGGGGATAAACCCGGCCTCCGCCAGCACGCAGTAGTAGCAGCCCACCGCGTGACCTTTTGACTGGATATAAATATCCCGCTCCTCGTCGTCGAGCCGGTCAGGCGCCACGTTGAGGATGCGGAAATAGAGCGCGGTGAGCAGCTCAACCTGTGAGAGGTCAGCCCCGGTATGGCCGCCCGCAGGGCTATTGGCGTTGAGTCGAATAATGTGCCGCCGCACGGCCCGTGCTTTCTGTTCCAGCGTTTTAACATCGTCGTTGTAGGGATTCATGCAACACCTCTGAATTTTATTTCACACTCGAATATTTATTCCGACAGACACAAAAAAAAGCCCGGGTTGCCGCCTTTTTATCCATCCCTCCGTTTTCACCTGCGGAAGATACAAATAATTGCCATGAATATATATTCACTATCGATTCTTTATTCAATTATGGTATTCTCTTTCCGGGTTTGTCTATAGTGGATTTCGCCAATTGGTAATTTTTTGTGTTGCATCACACTAAGAAGTCCGCGTTTGTCGCGTATCATAAGCTCGAGCCTGTGGCTTCACACTGTTGATTTTTATTGAGGAATTGTATGGCTAAGCAGGATGAACAACGCCTTCTGGTTAAAATTGCTAATCTCTATTATCTGGAAGGTCGCAAGCAGTCCGATATCGCCGAATTGCTCTCCCTCTCGCAGTCTTTCGTCTCGCGCGCGATCAGCCGCTGCCAGAAAGAAGGGGTCGTTAAAATCAGCGTCGTGCAGCCGTCGAACATCTTTCACAGTCTCGAGAAAGGGATCGAAGAGCGCTACGGTATTCGTCAGGCGATTATCGTCGATGCCGAAGAGGATGCCAGCGATCACGCTATCAAGCGCGCTATTGGCTCCGCCGCCGCGCACTATCTGGAAACCCGTCTGCGGCCTAAAGACCTGGTTGGCGTCTCTTCCTGGAGCTCAACCATTCGCGCAATGGTCGATGAAGTCCACGCCCAGAACCTGAAGGCCAGCGGCGTGATCCAGCTGCTCGGCGGCGTCGGCCCGAACGGTAACGTGCAGGCGACGATCCTGACGCAAACCCTCGCCCAGCATCTTAACTGCCAGGCCTGGCTTCTGCCGTCGCAAAGTATCGAAGGCTCGATGGAAGAGAAAAAACGCCTGGTCGCCAGCAAAGACGTGGCAGAAGTCACCGCCCGCTTTGACGATGTGGACATCGCCATTGTCGGTATCGGGATCCTCGAGCCGTCCCAGCTGCTGAAAACCTCCGGTAACTACTACCACGAAGATATGCTACAAAAGCTCGCCGTGCGTGGCGCGGTCGGTGATATCTGCCTGCACTACTACGATAAGCATGGCAATGCGGTCCTGCAAAGCGATGAAGATCCGGTGATCGGGATGGAGCTGAGCAAGGTTAAAAAATGCCCGAACGTGGTTGCCCTTGCCGGTGGCGTCGGGAAAATTGCTGCCATCAGGGGCGCAATGCGCGGTGGCTATATCGACGTGCTGATTACCGACTACCACACGGCCAGAGGTCTGATAAAAGATTGATTCTTCGTGTACTTGCCTTCGGGGCCATCCAGTGCCCCGAAGCTGAAATGAAATTATTCCTATCAATATCAATATATTAGTACAGACCTTCTCTTTACGATCGCCCTCTGATTTCCTTGCTTCGCATTGTCCATTTGTTAATCGATATTGTGATTCTTAGCACAATTGACGATTTTGCCTGTAGCCCGACGCAAATTATCTGGCTAAGGTGTTAAATAAATAATCAGTATCGAATATTTATTCATAGATAATAAAGCCGCGCGGATGAAGTCCGAATCAGCGTACATCTGGAGACAAGGTTATGCGGGTACGTAAAGAGATTATTATCGCCCTTGATGAAGGGACAACCAACGCTAAAGCCGTTGCGCTGGATGGGCAGGGAAAGGTCATTAGCAAATTTTCCCGCCCGCTGACCATCGTAACACCGCGTGAAGGCTGGGTTGAACAGTCCGGCGAGATGCTGGTCCAGGCTTCTCTGGACGTGCTTTCCTGCGCTATCGCGGACGTGGGTGCTGATAACGTCGCCGCTCTGGCCATCAGCAACCAGCGGGAAACCGCGATCGGCTGGTATCGCAGCAACGGCAAGCCGCTGTCAAACGCGATTACCTGGCAGTGCTCGCGCAGCGCAGCGTTCTGTGAAGGGTTGCGCCGCGACCGCCTTGAGCAGCAGATCAAATCCACCACTGGCCTGCCCGTCGCCCCACTCTTTTCCGGCTCCAAAATGCGCTGGCTGCTGGAGTCCGTGCCCAATGGCCTGGCGCTGGCAGCCCAGGGCGAAATTTGCCTTGGCACCATCGACAGCTGGCTGCTGTGGAACCTGACCGGCGGCGAGGCCTACTGCTGTGATTACTCCAACGCTGCTCGTACCCAGCTGTTAAGCCTGCACAGCGGCGACTGGGATGACGAGATGCTGAATATCTTCCAGATCCCACGCGCCGCACTACCGGAAATCAAACCTTCCAGCGGTCTGTTCGGCGTGACCCGGGGGCTGAAAAATATCCCGGACGGCATCCCGGTGATGTCGATGGTCGGCGACTCCCATGCGGCCCTTTTCGCCCACGCGATGGGCGAAGCAGGCTGCGTCAAAGCTACTTACGGCACCGGCTCTTCGGTCATGGCACCGGTCAGCTCCGCCAACTGCGATATCGATGCCCTCGCAACCACTATCGCCTGGCAAGACGGGGAGCAGATCGTCTATGGGCTGGAGGGCAATATCCCTCATACGGGCGACGCGGTGGCCTGGATGACCGACTGCACGGGACTGAACGAGCTGAGCGACGCGGAACGTTTGCACGCGCTCAATACCCTGCCTGCCTCGGTTGAATCGACGCTGGGCGTCTACTTTGTTCCGGCGTTAACCGGTCTTGGCGCCCCATGGTGGGATGAGAATGCCCGTGGGGTGATCTGCGGCCTGAGCCGTGGCGTCAAGCGTGCGCATCTGATCCGCGCCGCGCTGGAATCCATTACCTACCAGATTGCTGATGTGGTGGTCGCCATGCGCCAGCATGCAGATTTTACCCTTACCGCACTGATGGTCGACGGCGGCCCGACCGGCAACGACTGGCTGATGCAGTATCAGGCCGACCTGCTCGGCTGCCCGGTGATGCGCAGCGACGTACCTGAGCTGTCCGCCATCGGCGCAGCTCTGCTGGCACGCAAGGCCGTTAACACGATGACACCTGACGAGATGCAACAATTTCTTTCCGCCCACAGCGCCTTCCTGCCGGATATGGCGCGTCACGGGCGGTTACAGGAGCGCTGGCACCAGTGGAAAAACGCGGTTGAACGTACTCGATGGAAGGCAACGGATGCGCGCAGAGAAAGCGTCAAACCGCAGGCGTAACCGTATCCAACGATCAACCCTAAGCACAGGAGTTAATTTCATCCACAACCAACATCCGACCTGAGCGTTACCAGAACGTTGTTTCACCGTACCCGACAAAAACAATACAGAGAGAACATCGTTATGAAATTACCTTTAAACCTGTTAACCGTCGCCGTCCTTGGCGCCTTCTCCTTCGCCGCTAACGCTGCAGAAAAAGGCACCATCCTGATAATGGTCAACTCGCTGGACAACCCTTACTACGCGTCAGAAGCGAAAGGGGCCAGCCAGAAGGCGCAGGAGCTGGGCTATAAAACCACGGTGCTTTCCCACGGCGAAGATGTGAAAAAGCAGAGTGAGCTGATCGATACCGCCATCGGCCAGAAGGTCCAGGGCATCGTACTGGATAATGCCGACTCCACCGCCAGCGTTGCTGCCATCAAAAAAGCCAAAGACGCCGGTATTCCGGTGGTGCTGATTAACCGTGAAATTCCGGTTGATGACGTCGCCCTGGTTCAGATTACCCACAATAACTTCCAGGCCGGTTCCGAAGTTGCCAACGTCTTCGTCGAAAAAATGGCGGAGAAAGGCAAGTATGCCGAGCTGACCTGTAACCTCGCGGATAACAACTGCGTTACCCGCTCCAAATCCTTCCACCAGGTGCTCGACCAGTATCCCGATATGGCCAGCGTTGCTCGCCAGGATGCGAAAGGCACCCTGATCGACGGCAAACGCATTATGGACAGCATCCTGCAGGCCCACCCGGACGTTAAGGGCGTGATCTGCGGCAACGGACCGGTTGCGCTGGGTGCGATTGCCGCCCTGAAAGCCGCAGGCCGCGATGACGTGGTGGTGGTCGGCATTGACGGCAGCAACGACGAACGTGACGCCGTTAAAGCTGGCACGCTGAAAGCCACGGTCATGCTGCAGGCTCAGGGTATCGCAGCCCAGGGCGTAACCGACCTCGATAACTATCTGCAAAAAGGAACAAAACCCGCCAAACAGCGCGTGATGTTCCGCGGCATTCTGATGACGCAGGAAAACGCCGACAAAGTACAGGATTTCAATATCAAGTCCTGAGTTAACGCAGTCGCGCCCCTTCGGGGGCGCAGAGGAGAAGGTTATGTCCAGAAAAATCTGGCTGCTGGCGGCCATTCTGGGGCTGGGCGGCTGCCGCATTGTCTCTCAGCAGGAGCTTGCCGACCTGAAGTCGCCGCCTGACCCACATTTGGCGTCGGTCGCGCAAACCTGGAAAAACACGCTGGTGCCTCAGGTGGTGCGCGATGCCCGCCCGCTGCCGGAGCTGATGGCGTCCCTGCTCGCGGCACCCGACTTTGACAGCGCCTGTAAAACCCTGGGCTATCGTTCATCCGACGAAAATCCGTGCATTTTTTACGTCAGCGTTCAGGGCACCGTTGAGCGCCTTGATACCCAATCCCGCAGCGGAAAAATGACCCTGCGCGAAGACAGCGGCGAGAGCGTCGTGGTCCAGATTGGCCCGACGCTTCGCGGCACGCTGCTGCGCGACGGCTTTAAGGGCGCGAGCTACCAGGACTTCAATGACCAGGTGCTGTTCGGCGAATATGGCCGCGCCATTAACGACCAGGCCGTTAACGCCATCCAGACTGCCCAGCTTAAAGCAGGCGACAGCCGCCTGATCTACGGCGTCTTTTCCGCCTGGGACATTCCGCAAACGGTGCCGGAAATCACTCCGGTGCAGATTGCACAGCGGGAGGCAGCCAAATGAAGCCAGATGCGTCAGCCCCTGAAGTGCTGCCGGAAGTAATTATCGAGACGCGCAATCTGTCGCGTGTCTATCCCGGCGTCGTCGCGCTCGACGACGTCAACTACCGGGTTTATCGCAACAAGGTCAACGTCCTGATTGGCGAGAACGGCGCCGGTAAATCGACAATGATGAAAATGCTCGCCGGAGTGGAAACGCCCTCCTCCGGGCAGATTTTCCTCGACGGTGAGCCCGTCACGCTCGGCTCCACCCAGCAGGCGGAAAAGCAGGGTATCAGCATTATTTTCCAGGAGCTGAACCTGTTCCCCAATATGAACGTGATGGACAACATTTTTATCGCCAACGAGTTTTTCCAGCACGGGCGAATTAACGAGCCGTACCAGTATCAGCTGGCTAAATCGTTACTCGAACGACTTGAGTTGGACGTCGATCCGCTCAGCCCGCTGGGTGAGCTGGGGATCGGCCACCAGCAGTTGGTTGAGATTGCCCGCGCCCTGTCGAAAGACACCCGGGTACTGATTATGGACGAGCCGACCTCGGCGCTCAGCCAGTCGGAAGTAAAAGTCCTGTTCAACGTTATCGAGCAGCTTAAGCGCCGTGGCGTCACCATTATCTATATTTCCCACCGGCTGGAAGAGCTGATGGAGATCGGCGATCGCATCACCATTTTCCGCGACGGGCGCTTTATCGCCGAACGCGACGTGTGCGACGCCAGCGTGCCCTGGATCATCGAGCAGATGGTTGGGGATAAGAAAAAGCACTTCGACTACCAGCCCGCACCGCAGGGCCAGCCGGTGCTGAAAGTGAACGGCCTGACGGCGCTGCACCAGAGCGGCGGCTATCGTCTGAACAACGTCAGCTTCAGTCTGAACAAAGGCGAAGTGATCGGCATTTACGGGCTGCTTGGCGCCGGACGCACGGAGCTGTTCAAAGGGCTAATCGGCCTGATGAGCTGCCAGCAGGGCGAGATCCACCTTAACGACGAGCGTATCGACAAGGCCCAGTTTCACACCCGGCTGAAAAAAGGGCTGGCGCTGGTGCCGGAAGACCGTCAGGGCGAAGGCGTCGTACAGATGATGTCTATCCAGTCAAATATGACCCTTTCCGACCACAGCCTGAAGGGCTTCCGTCGCGCCTGGCGCTGGCTCAATCCACATAAAGAGCGGGATAGCGTCAACGACATGATTGCCCAGTTGGCGATTAAAGTCAGCGACCCGGAGTTGCCAGTCACCTCCCTGAGCGGCGGAAACCAGCAGAAGGTCGTGCTGGGCAAAGCGCTGATGACGCAGCCGCAGGTCGTGCTGCTGGATGAACCCACGCGCGGCATCGACGTCGGTGCGAAAACCGATGTCTATCACCTGATTGGCCGTATGGCCCAGCAGGGGCTGGCGGTCATGTTCTCCTCCTCTGAACTGGACGAGGTCATGGCGCTGGCGGACAGAATTCTGGTGATGGCCGACGGACGCATTGCCGCCGACCTGCCCCGGCACGCGGCCACCCGGGAAAAACTGATTGCCGCGTCCACACCACAAGATTAACCAGGCTGGAAACCATCATGAACCAGAAATATATGATTTACATGTACCTGCTGAAGGCCAGAACCTTTATCGCCCTGCTGCTGGTGATCGGCTTTTTCAGCGTGATGGTACCGAATTTCCTGACGCCCTCTAACCTGCTGATCATGACCCAGCACGTGGCAATTACCGGCCTGCTGGCGATTGGTATGACACTGGTGATCCTGACCGGCGGGATCGATCTCTCCGTCGGCGCGGTAGCCGGAATCTGCGGCATGGTCGCCGGGGCTTTGCTGACCAACGGCCTGCCGCTGTGGAACGGCAGCATCATCTTCTTTAACGTGCCGGAAGTGATTCTTCTGGTGGCCCTGTTCGGTATTTTCGCCGGGTTTATCAACGGCGCGGTCGTGACCCGCTTTGGCGTCGCGCCTTTTATCTGCACCCTCGGCATGATGTATGTCGCGCGCGGATCGGCCCTGCTGTTTAACGACGGCAGCACCTACGCCAACCTCAACGGCATCGAAGCGCTGGGCAATACCGGCTTTGCAACCCTCGGATCCGGCACCCTACTGGGTGTTTATATCCCTATCTGGTTGATGATCGGTTTCCTGGTACTGGGCTTCTGGCTGACCAGCAAAACGCCGCTGGGTCGCTATATCTATGCCATCGGCGGCAACGAATCCGCCGCCCGTCTGGCTGGCGTTCCAATTATTAAAACCAAAATGTTTGTCTACGCCTTTTCCGGCCTCTGTGCCGCGCTGGTCGGGCTGGTCGTGGCCTCGCAGCTGCAAACCGCCCATCCGATGACCGGCAATATGTTCGAAATGGACGCTATCGGGGCAACGGTGCTTGGCGGCACGGCCCTGGCAGGCGGTCGCGGGCGCGTTTCCGGCTCGATTATCGGTGCCTTTGTCATTGTCTTCCTCGCTGACGGCATGGTGATGATGGGCGTCAGCGACTTCTGGCAGATGGTGATTAAGGGCGTGGTGATCGTCACCGCCGTGATTGTCGATCAGTTCCAGCAGCGTCTGCAAAACAAGGTCATTCTGCTGCGCCGCCACGACGAGAAAATGGCGGCAGCACACTCCTCCTCAAAAGCTACGCCGGGCTAACGGCGAGCCTGAATCACTTTCACCGGGCGCGGCCGCGTCCGGGACGCTTACAGGAGCACGACTATGCAACGAGATTTTCAGCAAAAAACCGTGGTGATAACCGGAGCCTGTCGCGGTATCGGCGCCGGGATCGCCGAGCGCTTTGCCCGCGACGGCGCGCGTCTGGTGATGGTGTCGAACGCCGCACGGGTACAGGACACGGCGGAAACCCTGCGCCAGCGCTACAACGCCGATATTCTCTCCCTTGAGGTGGATGTCACCGACGAAGCCCAGGTGCAGGATCTCTATGCCCAGGCCGCCGCGCGCTTCGGCACCATCGACGTGTCGATTCAGAACGCCGGGGTGATCACCATCGACTATTTCGACAGGATGCCAAAGGTCGATTTCGACAAGGTACTGGACGTGAATACCACCGGCGTCTGGCTCTGCTGCCGTGAAGCGGCGAAATATATGGTGAAGCAGAACCAGGGCTGCCTGCTTAACACCTCTTCCGGCCAGGGCCGTCAGGGCTTTATCTATACCCCGCACTACGCCGCCAGCAAGATGGGCGTTATCGGCATCACCCAGAGTCTGTCGCAGGAGCTTGCGCCATGGAATATCACGGTTAATGCCTTCTGCCCAGGCATTATCGAAAGCGAAATGTGGGACTACAACGATCGCGTCTGGGGGGAAATCCTCAGCACCGATGAAAAACGCTATGGCAAGGGCGAGCTGATGGCCGAATGGGTTGCAGGTATTCCCTTAAAACGCGCCGGAAAACCGGAAGACGTTGCCGGGCTGGTCGCCTTCCTCGCCTCCGACGACGCCCGCTATATCACCGGCCAGACCATTAACGTTGACGGCGGCCTGATCATGTCATGACGGACCATGCTCATTTTGCCAACGTCTGTAACGCCATTAAGGAACGCGATAAATGATTGCCAAAAAATTCTCACAGGAACTCTTTAGCCTCAACCAGCGGGTCGCCTTTGTTACGGGCGCAGGCAGCGGTATCGGCCAGACCATTGCCTGCGCGCTGGCCAGCGCCGGGGCGAAGGTGGTGTGTTTCGATGTCCGTGAAGACGGCGGGCTGCGCGACACCGTTAAGCATATTACCGATATCGGCGGCGAAGCCAGCCTGTTTACCGGCGATGTTCGCCAGCTCAGCCACCTTCGCGACGCGGTAGCCCAGGCCAAAAGCCAGTATGGCCGCCTCGATATTGCGGTGAACGCCGCTGGTATCGCCAACGCGAATCCGGCGTTGGAGATGGAAGCCGAGCAGTGGCAACGGGTGATTGATATCAACCTGACCGGCGTCTGGAACGCCTGTAAAGCAGAAGCCGAGCTGATGGTCGGATGCGGCGGCGGGTCAATTATCAATATCGCCTCCATGTCCGGGATTATCGTGAATCGCGGGCTGGAGCAGGCACACTACAACAGCGCTAAAGCCGGGGTGATCCACCTGAGTAAAAGCCTGGCCATGGAGTGGGTCAACAAGCACATCCGTGTGAACAGCATCAGCCCTGGCTATACCGCCACGCCGATGAATACCCGTCCGGAGATGGTGCATCAGACCCGCGAGTTTGAAAGCCAGACCCCGATGCAGCGCATGGCCAAGGTGGAAGAGATGGCCGGTCCGGCGCTGTTCCTTGCAAGCGACGCGGCTTCGTTCTGCACCGGCGTTGACCTGGTGGTGGACGGCGGGTTTATCTGCTGGTAAGCACTCCGGCGGGCCGCACAGCGCTCTCACCGGGCCTGCGCCTCGGCTTTATGGTCGCCGACCCGGATTTAGTCGATGAAGCCGGGCCTTGCACCGACTGATCTTTCGCCATCCACCGACCAATATTCAGTATCAAATGGCGCATTTTCTGGCCCAGGGACATTATGAAACCCATCTGCAGCGTTACCATGAGGATTCCACTCGCCGCTGGGAACAGCTAAACACGGCTCTACGCCGTCAGCTGCCGACGTGTCGACCCTTTGCCAACAGCAAGCACGCCAATGCCTTCTGGCTCTAAGTACGCCTGAGCATATCAACACGCAGCAACTGACCTGGCGCGCGGCCCGCGCGGGCGTGTTGATTGAACCCGGCGCACGCCACTTTCTCGACGATGCGCAGCCGAACAACTTTTTCCGCATGGGGTTTCACGCCATCGATACGCAAGCGATAGCGCCGGGCGTAGAAGTATTGCGTGGCCAGTTGGAACAAATACTGTCTGTGCCCTCCTTCTGAAAGGGATGCCGCGCCGTCGGCGGCATTCCACCTATACTTAAGCAAAACCTCCCGATGCGAGCCGAACCATGCCTCTAACCGATTTCCACATTTCCAATCCTTTTACTCTTGGTATTGAGCTGGAACTGCAGGTGGTCAACCCGCCGGGATACGATCTGAGTCAGGACGCTTCGGTGCTGATTGCAGACCTTAAGGGTGAGATTAAAAACGGCGAGGTCAAACACGACATCACCGAAAGTATGCTGGAGGTAGCTACCGGCATCTGCGTTGATATTCATCAGGCCCATGCCCAACTCAGCGCCATGCAGCATTCTATTTTGCGCGTGGCGGCCGAACGACATGTCGGTATCTGCGGCGGCGGCACGCATCCGTTTCAGCAGTGGCAGCGTCAGGAAGTGTGTGCCAGCGAACGCTATCAGCACACCCTGGAAATGTTTGGCTATCTTGTGCGCCAGTCAACGATATTTGGTCAGCATGTGCATATCGGCTGCCGTAACGGCGACGATGCTATTTATCTGCTTCACGGCCTGTCACGGTTTGTCCCCCACTTTATTGCCCTTAACGCCGCCTCCCCCTGGCTGCAGGGAAGCGACAGCGGCTTTGACTGCGTGCGCCCTAACCTGTTTTCCGCCTTCCCCGATAACGGCCCGATGCCGTGGGTAGCCAACTGGGACGAGTTTCGCAGGCTGTTCCGCCAGCTCAGCTATACCAGCATGATTGAGAGTATTAAGGATCTGCACTGGGATATTCGCCCCAGCCCGCATTTCGGCACCGTGGAAGTGAGAGTGATGGATACGCCGCTCAGCCTGGGTCGGGCGATCAGCATGGCGGGATTTATTCAGACCCTGTCCCACTGGCTGCTGGCAACCCGTCCATTTAAACATCAGCCTGAAGATTATCTGCTGTACAAATTTAACCGTTATCAGGCGTGTCGCTTTGGATTGCTGGGAACGCTGACGGATGTGCATACGGGCGAGCGGCGCACTATCGCCGCGGATCTCAGTATTCTGCTTGAGAAACTCGACGCCTTCTCCGATACCTTTCACGCTGCCAGCGCCCTAGACGATATTGCCCGACTGGTGAAAAGCAACGACAGCGAGGCGCAGCGCATGCGCAATTTTGTTAGCGACGGCGGCTCGCTTATCGGTCTGGTGCAGCGACACTGCGAAATCTGGGCGGCCGATTAGCCGCCCGGCGTAAGCTTATCTCCCGTCTTGTTGGGCCATTTTGACCGCCGTTACACTGTCAGGCGTCTGCCGAAATCGACGCGTCAGCCGCTTCTCAATTTCAACAATAAAGAACATCACACCGGCAACGCCCAGCGTCAGCAGCCAGAATTTCAGCGGCAGCGCGGTGGTGCCAAACATGGACTGCATAAACGGCAGGTTGATAATTGCCAGCTGCAGCAGCAGCAGTACGCCGCTTACCAGCCAGATGCCTTTGTTCTTCAGCAGGCCCGCGTTTAACGAGAAGCTGTCGCTGCTACGGCAGTTGATCATATAAACCCACTGCGCGGTAACCAGCATCTGCAGCAGCACGGTGCGGATAAACTCCGGCGAATAGCCACGAGGCTGTAACCAAGCTTCGAGCATAAAGGCGCTGACGGCAATCATGGTACCGACAAAGGCCACGCGCCAGATGGCAAAAGCGTCCATCACGTGACGACCCGCCTGCCGTGGCGGGCGGTGCATGGCATTACGCTCTGCCGCTTCAAAAGCCAGACCAAAGGAGAGCGTAACGGAGGTCGCCATGTTCATCCACAGGATCAATACCGGCGTCAGCGGGATAAGGTTGCCCATCAACAGCGCAATAATAATCAGCAGTCCCTGAGCAAGGTTGGTTGGCATAATAAACAGGATGGTTTTTTTCAGGTTGTCGTAAACCCTGCGCCCCTCTTTAACCGAGCTGGCGATAGTCGCAAAGTTATCATCGGTCAGGACCATATCAGCCGCTTCTTTGGTCACTTCCGTGCCTTTGATGCCCATGGCAATGCCAACATCTGCCTGGCGCAGGGCCGGAGCATCGTTGACGCCGTCCCCGGTCATGCCGACCACTTCACCGTTATCCTGCAACACTTTAACCAGACGCAGCTTATGTTCCGGACTGGTACGGGCAAAAATATCGAACGCCAGCGCCGCTTTTGCCAGTTCGCCGTCGTTCATTTTCTCCAGCTCATAGCCGGTAACCGCCTGCCCGCTGTTGCCAATCCCCAGCATCTGACCAATGCTCATGGCGGTTTGCGGGTGATCCCCGGTGATCATTTTGACGCGAATACCTGCAGTCTGGCAGGCGTGGATAGCCTCGATCGCTTCCGGACGCGGCGGGTCCATCATCCCGGCAATGCCGAGGAAAATAAGACCGCTGCGCAGACATTCGTGACTCAGTGGACCTGCATCAGCAACCGCGGGCTTGCTGGCCGCCGCCACCATCCGCAGGCCCTGGCGCGCATAGCGCTCCATTTCGACTTCCCAGTAGCTGCGGTCAAAGGCAACAACCCCCTGCTTTGTCTGCTGCTGCGCACAGAGCGCGAAGATCACATCCGGCGCGCCGGTCACCAGCACCTGCTGCTCATCGCCGATACGGTGATGGGTCGCCATATATTTATACTGGGAATCGAACGGGATTTTGCTGACCAGCGATGTCACCACCGGCGTCAGACCTGCCTTGGCCGCCAGCACCTTCAGCGCGCCTTCGGTCGGCCCGCCGCTGATTCCCCACAGGCCACGTTCATCCTGCGTCAGCTGGCTGTCGTTACAGAGGTCGACGGTGCGCAGGTAGCTTTCCAGCAGCGTACCCGGCTGAACCTGAACCGGCTCATCGCTGCCTTCCAGACAGATATGCCCCTGCGGCTCGTAGCTGTCGCCCTCGACGCGGTAGCAGCAGTCGGCGGTGATAATCGCCTTCACCGTCATCTCGTTCATCGTCAGGGTGCCGGTTTTATCCGAGCAGACCACGGTCATTGCCCCCAGGGTTTCAACGGACGGCAGCTTGCGGATAATCGCCCGCTTGCGGGACATTGCCTGTACGCCGAGGGAGAGAATAATGGAGATAATCGCCGGCAGACCTTCAGGTACGGCCGCAACGGCAAGGCTAATCAGCGACAGCAGCAGCTCGCCGATAGGCATATCGCGGAACGCGAGGCTGAAGGCAAACAGCGCCCCCATCATGGCCAGGATGATAAAGAAAATAGCCTTGCCGAGTTTATCCATCTGCACCAGAAGCGGCGTTCGGTGTTTTTCAATACCGGCCATCATCTGGTTGATATGGCCCAGTTCGGTTTCCTGACCGGTGGCAATCACCACGCCCACGCCACCACCAGCGCTCACGGTCGTTCCGGAGTAAAGGAGATTGGTGCGATCGCCAGGCGGCAGCTCACCCACCAGCCGGCAGCTATGTTTATCAACGACGGTGGACTCGCCCGTCAGAATCGCTTCTTCGACGCGCAGGTTGTGCGCTTCAATAATACGCAGGTCGGCCGGAATACGATCGCCCGCCCTCAGTACCACAATATCCCCCGGCACCAGCTGGCGGGTCGGGACGGTTTCATGGCTGCCGTTGCGTATCACGCGCGCGTCGCTGGAGAGCATATTACGGATACTCTTGAGTGATTTTTCCGCGCTGTTTTCCTGAATAAAGCCAATCATGGCGTTAATCACGGTAACGCCAAGGATCACAAAGGTATCGACCCAGTGTCCCATTATGGCCTTAAGACCCGCCGCCGCCAGCAGGACATAGATCAAAACGTCATTAAAGTGAGAGAGGAAGCGCAGCCAGCCCGGCTTGCCCTTCTTTTCCGGCAGCGCGTTAGGGCCATACTGATGCAGGCGCTCTGCGGCTTCTGCCGCCGTCAGGCCATCCGACTGGCTCTGCGTCCGAGCCAATACCTGAGCAACAGTTTGCTGATACGCATAGACGGAATGCGCTTCGCCAGCCAAATGTTTATTTTTTTTGGTCAAGGTGAAGTGTCCTCTAAAAAAACCGTGGGAAAAAGTCGGAATTTGCTTCCGACCAATAATGTTTATATTTAGGTGCCATTTAGTTTCCCGCGATAAAAATTGATCAAGCGCAACAAAAATCACAGCAATATCGTGAAAGCTAAATACATAAATGTGTAGGCGTTAATAATACCGGAAAATCTTAAACATTAACTAAACGAGAAAATATATGTTTGGAATCTATCAAGGACGCCGTCTGGCATTGTACATACTGCTGGCAATCGTTGTTGCAACGTTGGTGGGATACAGTACCTATACTTTTGTCAGCGCCCTTTAATAAAAACGATATAGCTTTACGCAAAATGATCATTAAATAATTAATGAGCAATCTATTTTGTTCGTTAATAGATAAGAAAAAACCATTTTTATATTAGCGTCAGCAGGCAACATTGCGTTCTCCGGAAAATTACCGGAGAATAGTTTTTTTAACTGACGATTAACATAAAGATGACACACCCGTACGAATCTTTAGTGACCGCCGCCATGATCATGCTGATGGCTTTTCTATCCTGTCTGCTGCTGCCCGCGCCGTCGCTCGGGGTCACGCTGGCGCAAAAGCTGGTTGAAACCCTCCATCTGATGGATCTCAACCAGCTTTACACGGTGCTTTTCTGTCTGTGGTTTCTGGCTCTGGGCGCTATCGAATATTTTGCTCTGCGCTTTGTCTGGCGCCGCTGGTTTGCCGTTTAACGGATGCGCGATTTTACCCCGGTAAAATCGCGCATCCCCTGCACCAGCGCTTCACACCAGACGGCGTAATCATGCCCACCCGAAGAAGCGTGGAAACTGACCGGGTAGCCTTTATCCCGCAGCACTTTCTCAAAATTGAGGGTGTTGCGGTAAATCCCGCCGTTGGGGCCCTCAGTTTCAAATCTTCCCGCCTGTAACCAGAAACACACCGTATAGCGTGGAGATTGCTGATACTGCTGCATCAGCCAGCCGGGCGCTTCACCTTTTGGCGCCCACCAGTTAGAGCCGGAGAGGCTCAGCACGTTGCCAAACTGACGCGGATAGCGCAGTGCCACCCAGGACGAAGCCAGTCCGCCGTAACTCGATCCGGTCAGCACCGTTTTCTGTCGCTGTAGCCCCCCTCCTGCTGACGCAGCCACGGCAGGAGTTCATGCGCCATAAAATCTGCAAAATCGGCATTGGGCGGTAACTCTTTCGCCCGTCGGGCGTGATCCAGACTGTCGATAAAGACCACGTTAACCGGCGGCAGCAGATGAAGCGCAATCAGGCCATCCAGCAGATTCGCGTTATGGTACTCATCCTGATACGTTTTCTCGTCGAAGAGCAGCAACATCCCGCGCGCAGGCTGAGCCATACGCGGACGATAAAGCATCACCTCCCGACTATTGCCAAGCCGCTCGCTGTGCAGCATCTGGCGGGTCAGACTACGGTGGCTCAGCGGGTGGAACAGCGCCTCTGTGGTGCAGTAGCGGGCCTGGTCGAGCGCCAGCAGCGACGCGCGATTCCAGCGATCGTTTCCAGAGGCATTCAGAGAGTGGGGGGTTAAAGGGATCGGCCTGAGCGCTGACCAGAATAGCCCGCCGCTGGCCACGCGGCTTCCCCTCTACACGCGGCACATCGGGAGCCAGTTTGTACTGCATCACCATGTCGGCGGGTACCACATAGCTGGGGAACCAGACATCCGACTGGCCCAGGCGAAAGAGCGGATCGTGATCGCCCGCAGGCGATCCCAGAATAAAGACGTTGTTGCGCGCACCGCGCCACAGGAAGGTAATACGTTTATGGTCGGCGTCCACCGACGCCACCATCGGTGTCCCTTGCGCTTTGCGCATGCGCCAGAAGGCACCCGTATTCCCGCCCGCCTCCAGCTCCCGCAGTAAACGCTGAAGCGTCGGACTGATGGGGTCAAGTCTTTGGGTGCGCGTCAGAGAGAAAGTTTCACCGATTCGCCACTGAAATCGCCAGCGAACACCCTCTTCCCCTTAAGAACCAGCGTGGATGACTGATTGACCGGCAGTGCAAATAGCAGCGTCAACTCGCCGTCCATCGATCCGGCATCCACCAGAGTACGCAGCCGCCGATTCTTGCCGTCAAGAAGCTGCGCATCCGTTACGCCCTTTAGCGTCGCCGAAATGTAGTTCTCGCCCAGCGTCGGCAGCTCGAAACAAACCTCGCCGCTGGCATCAAACTTCCCCTGCAGAATGGGCGATTCACACGCCATCACCAGAGCCGGTATGGCACCCACCCCAAGTACTAAATCACGCCACGCCATTTTGTTGTCCACGCTCGCTCTGACATTTGTTAACAACTCAAATGCAAATGGTAATTACTTTCAATAGCATCAACAGGTAAACGATGACGGCCTGCAGGCTAACAACGGCAGGTTTTTTTTATAGTACGAACGGCAAGGGAATAAGAAAATACATGTTCAAAAACAATAAAATAATGCAAATATGGGCACTTAGTCTCGCGGCAACGGGATTCAACGCGCAGGCGAAAAGCACGGAAGACACCCTGGTGGTCACCCGGGTCGTCAGCCAGGAGCCCACCGCGTCAGTAACAGGCATGGTGGCAACCCGAACGCTTTCTGCGACCAAAACCTCCGCAGAGCTCATTAAAACACCTCAGTCGGTATCGGTAGTGACCCGTGACCAGATGAATGCGCTCGATGCAACGTCCGTGTCACAGGCGCTGCGCTACAGCGCCGGGGTCTTTACGGAATATCGTGGCTCGTCCAACCGCAATGACGAAACCTTTGTTCTCGGCTTCGGCTACGTACCGAAGTTCCTTGATGGCCTGAGCTACGGTGCTACCGCCTCATCACAAACCGGCACCTTCGATCCCTGACTGCTGGAGCGGGTGGAACTGGTACGCGGCCCGGCATCGGTCCTGTTTGGCCAGGTGAATCCTGGCGGACTTATCAGCATGACCAGCAAGCGCCCGACCAGCAACCCCATCCACAGAGTGCAGTTCAGCACCGGTAGCAGGGATCTTGCGGAGGGGGCCTTCGATTTCGGCGGTCCGTTAAGAGATGACGGGCGCGTTCTGTATCGATTGAAGGGTATTGCCCGAACCCAGCAAAACAAGGTGAAAGATTATAAAGAGACGCGCATCGCCATCGCTCCCGCGATTGCCTGGCTACCCAATGACCAGACCCGCTTTACGCTACTGACCAGTTACCAGAAAGATCTGGATGCAGGATACCGTAACTTCCTGCCAGCTTACGTGACGCTGACCAGCGCCAACGGACGCTATATCCCGCGTGACTTTAACGTCAGCGAGCCAAATTATGACCAGTCCTGGCGCGAGCAGGCGATGATTGGCTATGAATTTGAACACCAGATCAACGACATGCTGACCTTCCGACAAAACGCGCGTTACGCCAGCATTAAGCAGAAGTACCGCTATCTGGTATACGCCACCAGCGATGATAACAGCACCCTGCTCAGCTGACGCGCGCAGCGAGAAGAACGCACGACCAACGAGTTCGGCCTCGATAATCAGCTGGAAGCCCAGTTTGTGACCGGTGCGTTTAACCATACTCTACCGGGAGGAATGGATTACAAATCGAGCAAGGACAAGCAGCTGTTAATGCGCGGGAGCAGTACCGATTATGATATGGACTGGACCAACCCGGTTTACGGCATCAATATCGATGAAAGCACCCTGAACACGCTGACCAACGAGCAGCAGAATCTCGATCAGATGGGTCTCTATTTGCAGGATCAGCTGAGCTGGAATAACTGGGAGCTGCTGCTCTCCGGGCGCTATGACTGGGCCGAGGTCCGTACCCTCGACATGACCGCCAGCCCGAGCGAAATCACTCAACAAAATGACAGCAAGTTCACCTGGCGTACCGGGCTGCTGTACGCGTTTGATTTTGGTTTGTCGCCCTATATCAGCTACAGCACCTCGTTTGAACCTAATCTGCAAACCAACCACGCCCCGGATGCAGCGCCCTTCGCGCCAACGACCGGCAAGCAGACGGAGATCGGGGTTAAATACCAGCCGACGGATAGCACCATTATGTGACTGGCGGAGTATGATCTCCGGCAGAACAATGTCACCACCTATAACAGCGCTCTGCAATGGTATGAAAACGCCGGGGAGATTCGCTGAAAAGGGCTGGAGGCCGAGGTTCACAGTTCCCTCCTCAACGACAGCATCAGCCTGATCGGTTCGTACACTTATACCGATACGCTAAATGTCAGTACCACGGTTGCCGGCACTGAAGGGAAAAGCCCAGCGCGGATCCCAACCCATATGGCCTCAGCATTCGCCAGCTATACGGTGCCGGGTGGTCCGCTGAAAAGCCTGACCACAGGCGCAGGGATGCGCTATATCCTGTCTACGACAGGATGAAGTTTGTCATCTACCTCAACCGCCCCTTATGGGGCGGTTTTAGTGGGCGTGGCTGTGGTTTTCACGCCGATATGCGCCCGGCGGCTGGTGGAAGGTGCGGGTAAAGATACGGGTGAAGGTTTGCTGCGAATCAAAGCCGTATTTCAGACAGATATCGTAAACCTTATGATCCGTATCGCGCAGATCCCGCGCCGCCAGCAGAAGCTTGCGCTCGCGGATATAGCGCCCAAGACTCTCGCCTTTGTACTGTAAAAACAGCCGCTGCAGATGCCATTTAGAATAGCCCGCATGGCGAGCAATATCATCAATGCGCAATGGCTGGTGCAGGTTGCTGTCGATCCATTCGACGATAGTGTCGATAACCTGAGCGGAAATTGTCATACCTCTCTCCCTCTCTGCTCTTCGATTACTGTTTACGGGACGTATCCCACCATGCGCTGAACTGCTGCGCCCGATCGGCAATGGAAACCGGCTCACCCAGCTGTGGGGTCAACAGGCGATAGTCTTTCCCTTCACTGGCTTTCGCCAGCCTCTGCCAGGGGTCGTTCCAGCTGTGTCGGGCCAGTACAAAACGTCCGGCGTGGCCAGGCACAATCGCTTTCGCATTTAACTCCACCGCAGCCTGGGCTGCCTCTTCCGGCATCATATGAATAAACTTCCAGTCCGGGTCATACTGGCCGTTTTCCATAATCGCCAGGTCCACCTGACCAAACTGCTCACCGATGGCTTTAAAGTGCGGACCGTAGCCCGTATCGCCGCTGTAGTAGATGTTGCTGCCCGGCGTGGAGAACATAAAGCTGGCCCACAACGTCTGGTTACGTTTCAGGCCGCGACCGGAGAAGTGGCGTGCCGGGAGCACATGAACGGTCAGCCTCTCGTCCACCGTCAGCGCCTGGTTCCAGTCCGCCTCGCTGATAATATTCTCGTCAATGCCCCAGTAGCGCAGATGCGATCCCACGCCCAGCGGCGTAATTACACGCTTAATCTTCAGGCGCAGCATATTGATGGTGGCGTAGTCCAGATGGTCGTAGTGATCGTGAGAGATAATCAGCAGATCGATGTCCGGCATCGCCTCCGCACGCCAGGGGTAATCCCCGGCAAAGGCCTTATTCAGAAACGAGAACGGCGCGGCGTAGCTGCTGAAGACCGGATCGATCAAAATACGTTTTCCCGCCAGTTGCAGATACCAGGAGGAGTGGCCCAACCACAGCATCACGTCCTGGTCGCGCGGCAGGCTGGCAATATCCGTCGCCACCACCGGCAGTGGCTGCGTGGGATGCGCGTTTTCACGTTTGGTCACCAGAAAATCCCACCACACCTGCAGGACATTTCTGTCACCGGTAAAGCCTGGCGTCGGCAGCTGATTGTGGAACTGGCCGTCACGATAGTTCGGCGAGGCTTCAACCCTGGTCAGCTCAGCCCCTTTCGGCACTTGACCAAATCCGGCATTAAGGACAAACGGCAGCGTTGCTGCAGACGCAATTAACATAATAACCACCACGCAAATTATCAGACGCTTCATTTCCTGGCCCTGGGACGCGCCCCTTTCCGTGGAGATACGCGGGAAAACTTGATTATGAGTGAGTAAGCACTCATTATTGGAGGGTAACGAAAAATCGTCAAGTTGATTTTCAATCTTTGACATTCAACGTTGCAGCGCCTGAGAGGGCATGTTTCAATCATGGTTTTTACGATCGATGAGGTAAAGTGTAGTGGCTCGTCCTAAGAGTGAAGATAAAAAACAGGCGTTACTGGAAGCCGCTGCCACGGCCGTTGCACAGTCGGGGATCGCCGCCTCAACGGCGTTAATTGCCCGGGGTGCAGGCGTAGCGGAAGGCACGCTGTTTCGTTATTTCGCGACCAAAGACGATCTGCTGAACGAGCTTTATCTGCATCTCAAGCAAGACTTGTGCAAGTCGATGCTGCTCTCGTGGGATCACACCGAAACCGACGCAAAGACCAACACCAGCCATATCTGGAACAGCTATGTTGACTGGGGACTGCGCTATCCAACGTCGCATCAGGCGATCCGCCAGCTGGCGGTCAGCGATAAAATCAGCGAGGAAACCCGTCTGAAAGTGACGGAGATGTTCCCGGAGTTAAACGAACTGTGCGAACAATCCGTTCTGCCCGCATTCCGCTCCCGCGAATACCGCGCTTTTGGCGACGCGCTTTTTGGGTCGCTGATCAACACCACCATGGAGTTTGCCACCCTCGAACCGGACAGCGCCGCGCACTATAAAAAGCTCGGTTTCGAAGCCATGTGGCGCGCCCTTGCCGACGAGTTAAAATAAGGCGATGGACAGCAAAGCCTTACAGGAATGCGCGAAGCAGGCTGCTCTCGACCTGCCCTTTACCGAGCACTGCTGGCCGTTTGGTCCGGAATATGACGTCTTCAAGGTGGAGGGGAAAATCTTTATGATGACCGCCGTCGCGCACGGCAGGCCGCTAGTCAGCATGAAATCCGATCCGCAAAAATCACTGCTTAATCAGCAAATCTACCGCAGCATTGAGCCCGGCTATCATCTGAATAAAAAACACTGGATCTCCCTCTATGCCGGGGACGATCTCAGCCCGGAGCGGGTGAACGACCTGGTTATCGATTCCTGGAATCTGGTGGTGGATAAGCTGCCGAAAAAGGCACGGCAGAGGCTGCGCCCGGCCTGATTTAACGCCGCTAAGTATAAGTGTTTCCGCATTTTTATCTCTTATCTTTTGCCCGCCGGGACGGTATCCTGCTGCCATTAAATGCGCCCGCCGGGCTAAAAACTCAGGAGTAGTTATGGATATCATTTCAGTTGCCTTGAAGCGTCACTCCACCAAGGCATTCGATGCAGACAAAAAACTGACCGCCGATGAAGCGGAAAAACTGAAAACCCTGCTGCAGTACAGCCCGTCCAGCACTAACTCCCAGCCGTGGCACTTTATCGTGGCCAGCACGGCTGAGGGCAAAGCCCGCGTCGCGAAATCAGCCGCCGGTAGTTATGTCTTTAACGAGCGAAAAATGCTCAACGCCTCCCACGTGGTGGTGTTCTGCGCAAAAACTGCCATGGATGACGCCTGGCTGGATGCCGTGCTTGAGCAGGAAGATGCCGACGGTCGTTTCGCCACTCCGGAAGCCAAAGCCGGTAATAACAAAGGCCGTCGCTACTTTGCCGATATGCATCGCGTCGATATGAAAGATGACCATCACTGGATGGCGAAGCAGGTTTATCTGAACGTCGGCAACTTCCTGCTGGGCGTCGGTGCGCTGGGTCTGGATGCGGTACCCATCGAAGGCTTTGATGCTAAAGTCCTTGACGGAGAGTTTGGCCTGCGTGAAAAAGGCTTTACCAGCCTGGTCGTGGTACCGGTGGGCCACCATAGCGTAGAAGATTTCAATGCCGCGCTGCCAAAATCCCGCCTGCCGCTGAGCACGACGCTGACCGAGTGCTAATCCACGTGCCATCAATCCTCCTTCTCGCCTGAGAGGGAGGAGAATCCCTCTCCGATTTGCATCATCAAACTCCCCAGGTCATCATAGCCAGGCATTTGATGACAGGAGAGCGTATGAAGGAGCTGTTTTCTCAGGTTGAGGAGCTCGGGATTGAGCTGACCCACACCACCTCGCTGGCGATTGTTTTTGCCATTATTTTACTAACGGCGGTTGTCGTCCATTTCATTCTGCACCGCCTGGTGCTGCGAGCTTTTGAGAAGCGCGCGCAGGCAAGCACGCATCTGTGGCTGCAGATCATCACCCAGAACAAACTCTTCCACCGCCTGGCTTTTACCCTGCAGGGGATCATCGTTAACGTTCAGGCAACCCTGTGGCTGCAAAAGGGCAGCGAAGCGGCGAAGATCCTCAGCACCTGTGCAAGGCTCTGGGTGATGATTTACGCCATGCTTGCCTTCTTCTCGTTGCTGGACGTGATTTTTAACCTCTCCCGGAATCTGGCCGCCACCTCTCAGCTCCCGCTGAAAGGTATTTTCCAGGGCGTGAAGCTGATCGTGGCAATCCTGGTTGCTATCCTGGTGATATCCCTGCTGATCGGCCAGTCCCCGGCCATTCTGATAAGCGGTCTTGGTGCGATGGCGGCGGTGCTGATGCTGGTCTTTAAAGATCCAATTCTCGGCCTGGTGGCCGGAATACAGCTTTCGGCTAACGATATGCTGAAGCTTGGCGACTGGCTGGAAATGCCGAAATACGGCGCTGACGGTGCGGTAACGGATATCGGCCTGACGACAGTGAAAGTCCGCAACTGGGATAATACTGTTACCACGATCCCGACCTGGTCACTGGTATCAGACTCGTTTAAAAACTGGAGCGGCATGTCCGCATCCGGCGGGCGTCGGATCAAGCGCAGTATCAGTATCGATACCACCAGCATCTGCTTTCTGAACGAGGATGAGCAACAGAAGCTTGTCCAGGCCCGGCTGCTGAAGCCGTATATGGCCGCGCGCGGTGAAGAGATCGCCCAGTGGAATCAGCAGCAGGAAGCCGACGCGTCCGCGCTCAATCACCGCAAAATGACCAATATCGGGACTTTTCGCGCCTACCTGAACGAATATTTACTTAATCACCCGCGAATTCGTCAGGATATGACGCTGATGGTGCGTCAGCTGGCACCGGATAATCAGGGGCTGCCAATTGAAATTTACGCCTTTACCAGTACGGTTATCTGGCGTGAGTATGAGAGTATTCAGGCCGATATTTTCGACCATATCTTTGCCGTTGTCGGCGAGTTTGGCCTGCGGATCCACCAGGCCCCAACCGGGAACGACGTGCGCTCCCTGGTCGGTGTTATTCAGCAGTAATTCTCAGGCGCTGGCGCGTGAAATATAGCGCCACTCCATCATAATACGTTCCGCTGGCCCGTCGGGGTTATCGATTCTGCTCAGCAGCAGGTCGACGGCCCGACGGCCAATATCCCGCGACGGCTGTTCGATGGTCGTCAGCTGTGGCGACACCATCTCTGCAAGCTCGGTCCCGTCGAAGCCCACCACCGCAATATCCTGAGGAATACGCAGCCCGGCCTGAGTAATGGCACGCATCGCCCCGGCGGCCAGGGTATCGGATACGGCAAATACCGCGTCAGGACACGTCTCCTGCACCAGCAGTTTTTCCATCGCCACCTTACCGGCCGACGAACTCAGCTCGCTGGCGTACTCTATTGTTTGCCATTCCAGGGCGTTGGCGTAGATCGCCGCCTTATAGCCCCGCTCACGCAGGCGGGCATATTTGTAGCTCAGGTCGTGGTTGATCAACGCGACGCGCTGGCGCCCCGCCTCCACAAGATGATTCACCACCGACTGGGCGGCATCGTCATCGTTGATCGCGACGCAGGAAACGGCTCCGCTGTCCGCATATTCGGCACACTGTACCCAGGGCGCATCACCAATCAGGGCGGCCAGCTCCGTCAGTCGGGAGAAGGCGTCCATCGTAATAATGCCGTCAACGATTTTGCCCGACAGCAGCGTCAGCCCGGATTTGGAGCGCTCGACATCGGAGCCAGAATGGCACAGCAGAATACGGTAACCGTTGCGTTCAGCCTGCTCTTCGATGCCCTTGACCACCTCAGCACAGAAGGGATTGGCAATATTCGACACCATCACGAGGATCATCTGGCTGCGGGCCGTGCGCAGCTGGCGGGCCAGCAGATTAGGCTGATAGTTGCTTTCCCTGATAGCCTGCAGCACGCGTTCGCTGGCTTTGACGGTATCGCTGTTGTTGAGCACCCGCGACACCGAGACCCCCGCCAGGCGGGCGATTTTCTGAATTGACATACGGACGATAGACCCTGCTATTAGCGCTATCACCGCAGGCTATCACGAAAGCTTCAACGATATACATCGCATCCGCTCCATCGTGGAAAGAGGCGAAGCCCGCTTGCCCTGCTCCGGGCATTTTGCCCGTCGCAACCGTGCGGTAGAACTGGATCATCATATTTTTAAAGGCATCCGGCCAGCCTTCGATATGTCCGCCGGGGAAATGCGCCCGATCGGCTACGTCAGGATTGAGCAGGCCAGGATCGTCACTCAGCCACTGGTCAGGCTGCTGACGATGGCCAATCCACAGACGCTGAGGCACTTCCTAATCCCAGCCCAGCGAACAGTCGCTGCCGTTGATCTCAAAGGTGAGCTGGTTTTTGCGCCCGGCGCTGATCTGAGAAACCGTAAAACTGCCCTTGCTGCCGTCATCGAAACGCAGCAGCACCGCGCCTCTGTCTTCGGTGGTCACTGCTTTATCTTCAAAATGCTGCGCCATCTGTCCGCTGGAAAAGGTTTGCCCGCTGCCGACGCTGGCCTTGCGCGTGGGCCAGACCACGGAGAGATCGGCCATCACCTCAACAATCCGACGTCCGGTGACAAAGTGCAGGGTATCGCACCAGTGGGAACCAATATCCGCCAGCGCCCGTGAGCGTCCGCCAAGCGTCGCATCCACGCGCCAGTTATAGTCAGTTTCCAGCAGCATCCAGTCCTGCAGATAGCCGCCCTGAGTCGAGAAAAGCGGCCCAACGCTGCCGTTACGCACCATGCTGGCCGCCTGTTGCACCATGGCAAACTGGCGATAGACAAAACTGACGCCGTGCACCACGCCGAACTCCTCCGCCAGCGTGACCAACTCCAGCGCCTCTTCCGGCGTCATACTGAGGGGCTTTTCGGAAAAGACGTGTTTCCCGGCGGCAATGATTTGTCGGTTAATGGCCGCGTGCAGATGATTCGGCGTGCAGTTATGTACCACCTGCAGGCCCGGATGCGCCAGCAACCCCTCAACGCTGCCGTAGCCGTGGGGAATATTGAGGGCGGCAGCTTTCGCCCGTGCCGCCTCGTCAGAGACGTCGCACAGAGCAACCACCTCGACCATCCTCGTGCGCCGCAGCGCCTCAATATGGGCCGGGCCAATAAACCCGGTCCCGATAATGCCATCCTGAATCATGAACGTATCTCACCACCTGCGGCAAAATCATCAAACGACCGCCACGACACGGGAATAATGTGGCGGCGGATAAACTCACTGCCTTCCCGTGCCCCCACTTCAGCGTCCTTCATGCAGCACTCCCACTCCAGCACCGCCCAGCCGTCATAGCCGTACTGGGTAAGCTTGCTGAAAATGGTTTTAAAATCGATCTGACCGTCGCCCAGTGAGCGGAAGCGCCCGCCCTGTCGATCCATGGCTGGTATCCACCGTAAACGCCGCTGCGTCCGTTGCCACGAAACTCGGCATCCTTAACGTGGAAGGCTTTGATCCGCGAATGGTAGATATCGATAAACGCCAGGTAATCCATCTGTTGAAGATGCAGGTGGCTTGGATCGTAGAGAATATTGCAGCGCGGATGGTTATCCACCCGCGCGAGAAAGCGCTCAAAGGTCGCGCCATCGTGGAGAGCCTCACCGGGATGAATTTCATAGCAGAGATCCACGCCGTGCTCATCAAAAGCATCGAGGATCGGCCGCCAGAGTCTTGCCAGAGTCTCGAATGCCTCTTCCAGCAGGGCAGTATTATGCGGCGGCCAGGGATAGATATATGGCCAGGCCAGCGCCCCGGAGAAGGTGGCATGGGCGCTGAGCCCGAGATTTTTTGAGGCCTTCGCCGCAAGCATCAGCATCTGCATTGCCCAGCGCTGACGCGCCTGCGTATTGCCGCGTACCGCCGACGGCGCAAAGCCATCGAAGGCGTCATCATAGGTCGAGTGCACGGCAACCAGCTGACCTTCCAGATGGGTCGACAGCTCGCTGATGCTTAACCCACGTTCAGCCAGAACCCCGCGCACTTCGTCACAGTACGCCTGGCTGCTGGCCGCCAGTTCAAGGTCAAAAATCGTCTTGTGGTTACAGGGGATCTGCAGCGCTTTATAACCCAGCCCCGCAGCCCAGTTGGCCAGCCCTTCCAGCGAATTAAACGGGGGCTGGCCCCCGATAAACTGCGCCAGAAAAATACCAGGTTCCTTGATAGTCTTCATAACCCCTCCGGGCAATTACTCAGGCTCTTTCTCATCGTACTTGAAAGAGAAAAGGAAAATTAATGCGATAGCGGCGGCGGCGACAGCCGGGATCCACCAGAAGGTCACCCACGCCTGCTGCACGGTCTGACCGGCAACGATACGGTTATAGAGCGCACCGGAGATCTGCGATCCCAGCAGCATCCCGATACCGTAGGTGAACATCACGATCATGCTCTGGGCCTGGCCTTTCACCTTCTCGCCCGCCACACGGTCGGTATAGATAAAACCGACGACAAAGAAGAAGTCATAGTAAACCCCGTGCAGCAGGATGCTGAGATAGAGCAGCGCGCGCCCCTCCTCGCTGACGCCCAGCGCGAACATGGCATAGCGCACAAACCAGGCCATCATGGCGATGAGTAGCATGTACTTCACGGCGAGACGGCGGAACAGCAGCGGGATCACCAGCATAAAGAAGATTTCAGACATCTGGCCGAAGGACATGGCAGTGCTGACATCGCTGACGCCCGCATCGGACAGGAAGGACGCGGTATAAGCGTAGTAAGTGCCCAGCGGCACGGAGATCAGCATGGCGCACAGGGAGAAAATAAAGAAGTGGCGGGTTTTCAGCAGGGCAAAGGCATCGGCGCAGAGCAGATCGCGCAGCTTAACCGGCATCCCTTTTGCCGGTGCTGGCGTATGCGGCAGCGTCAGGCTATAGATTGCCAGCAGTACCGAGCAGACCGCCGCCAGCGTAAAGATGCCGGTGGTGTCGGAGATACCGGTTACGCCGATAAAGATCCCCGCGACAATCCAACCGATAGTGCCAAAGACACGCACCACCGGGAAGGTTTTGTCGATATTCGCCAGGCTGTGGAAGGCGATATTATTGGTCAGCACCAGCGTCGACATATAGCAGAGCGTGTAGCCAAACAGCAGCCCGATCAGAAGCCAGGAGAAATTCGTCCAATAAATGAACAAAAAAAAGCAGCTTTTATACAAAAAACAATATACCTACCATTAACAAGCATACCCAAACACAGAACTAGATTTAAAAATTAGATATTATATGAAGTTTTGTTTACTATTAAAGAAATACAAAAAACCACGGTTAACCACAATGAACAGCAATGGGTATCTCATTGATAATGATCTTCTTTTTCTTCCATCGGAAAAGGCAATCAAATCAGTAAAGAGTAAAAAAACTCAAACGCTTCACGCCCCGGCAATACGTTGCCTGCAACTGCTGATTGAAAGTAAAACAACGGTGCCCCAGGCCAGCCTTTACAAAGCGGGATGGGGAGAAGATGCATTAAAAAAAGTATCACCCGCAACCTATTATCAGTGTTTCGTGAACCTGAGAAAACAGCTACGTAAAGTCGATTATTACAGCAAGCTGTTAATAACCGTGCCCAAAGAAGGCATGAGGATAAATGATGCTATTGAAATCATACCTTTTACCCCTTCCCCGGAAAAACGTGAAGCAACCAAAACGGAAAAAATCGCCGCGGCCTTAAAGAAAGTGGATGTCAAGCGATTAGTCATCACCGCGCTAATACTGGCAGGTGTAGTGAGTTTGCTTTTCATATTTGTTTTAGGGGAAAGTGAGGAAAAGCGGGTAACACTGGGTAACGAGGATTATCAACGTTGCTACGAGGCACTCCCGGAATGTGTCTATGTGCACTCTGTACAACCCTCTGGTGTTGATGTGGAGCAAGCCAGCCCGTTTATTCATGCCAAAAATCTGTCATGTAAACCCACAGGAAGAGTCTTCATCCATCAGGGAAAAGCCAGACAAACCATATTTCAATGTGATAAAAATATTAACTGCCATTCTCTTACTTATATCAATAAACCACCATGAAACTTATTTCTTTTATATTTTTGTTTACCAGCCTTAGCATTCGAGCACAGGGTTATAGTTGCCAAATTTCCCATGATATAATAGGCCCCGAGGGCTGAGGAATCCCCAGTAACAGGCGGGTAAAAAAAGACAGTCATAGAGTTTTATGATCTACTGATTGTTCCACCAATTCAATAAGATCGCCTCTATGCCTGCTCGCATATTATGCCAGAAGTTTTTTCACACCGCTTTAACCCCGTT
>Ga0058697_10000046_pt1 | contig 77346 bp, 85 predicted proteins | sample AgamicAsMae_FD_66619 | JGI IMG/M metagenome (GOLD analysis project Ga0058697, IMG submission 66619) | Agave microbial communities from Guanajuato, Mexico - As.Ma.e | ecosystem: Host-associated > Plants > Phyllosphere > Phylloplane/Leaf | place: Guanajuato, Mexico | collected 2012-06-04
ATGCCATCATCTGGATATCGTGCTTCAGCCTGAGGAGGGCTATCAGAGCCTTGCTCCCAGTGTACTCTCCACTATCTTTTTCATGCCTGTAATGAAGCCTGGCAACCCGCTGCTCCGGGAAGCAACACTTTCACGGCTTCATATCCTGAGTGTCAACGGAACACGGTTTCGCACATCTGACTCACCTGAGAATGCTACTGCCTTTGGGTTTATTGAGTCCTCCACTGGCTTTTTTCCACAAGTTCGTATGGTCGGACTTATGGCGACTCATTCTCACATGCTACCCGATGCAGCTTTTGCTGCTGCCGGAAAAGGAGAGCTGACGCTGGCAAACCGCCTGGTCTCTGCTGCCCCTGATAATTCTCTGACACTCTTTGATCGCTGCTACTTCAGTGCATCTTTCCTGCTGGAATGGCAGCAGTCAGGAACGCAGACATACTGGCTGACACCTGTAAAAAGTAAGCTTCGTTACCAGGTTATTGAGCGGTACCGGAATCACCGCAACCATCACTAATAACGTCAGACCGGCAACCCACATAGATATTCGGTACAGAATATCCATCGATAATGAATAACGCTCACCCATACACTTTGCCCCGGTAAAATATATTTTGGGAAACCAAACAAGAGCGACATAAAGCGGGCAGCTGTTGCTGCTCGGCCTGGGCTTCTTTTGCCAGCTTGAGGATAAGTTCCTGATTCTCTTTTTTCAGCTTATCCCATTTGGCTTTAGAGAATAAAAACAGCTCGGGAATAATGAAGTGTTTACACCAGGTGTAGTTCTTCACGACCGGCAAATAGTTGTCGGTAACAAAGGTCGGCGGGTTATTCTCGGTACCGTCAATAACCCCGGTTTGCATTCCGCTAAAGACCTCGCTCACGCCCATCGCGACCGAGTAAAGCCCCCATTGCTTTCAGGGTATCCAGCGCAATCGGACTGCCCCGTACGCGGATCTGCATCCCTTTTAAATCTTCCGCTTTGGTCACCGGCGCTTTGGTGATCAGGTTACGGGTGCCCGCATCCATCCAGCCAAGGAAGATCAGACGCGATTTGCTGCTGGCCGACAGACGATCGCCAATTTCCTGGCCGATATACATATGATCTTCATCACGGAAAATATAGGGCAGCGTAAAGACGTTGATTTCAGGAAGAATGGCAGCGACCGGCGTCATGGATACGCGGATAATATCAATGGCGCCGATTTGTTCCTGTTCAATAACCTGCTTCTCATCGCCTGAGACACCGCCGGGGAAAGTTTGTGCCATGGTGCTATGAGAGATAAACAGCAATGCAGAGCTAATACAGATGTTAATCAGAATTTTCGCAGACTTCATCTTTCTGTCTCTCCAGAGGTTTTTAATTTTTTAGGAATAACAGTGACCACAAACAGGCCGTCTGGGGTACAACACCAGATAAGGTTTAAAGAGTGCGTTCAGAATAGAATCAGGAAGAAGAGTAATCAGTAAGGGGGACTATTGCGATGATAATCTTCACAAAAAATGCGAATTTCCAGCGCGGCGTTTCATTTTTTTGTGATAAGTTATTTTTATTTTAAAAATGTCATTTCAGTGGCTATTTTTTGCGATCCACCTCTTATTTTCTTATTTACGCGTGCAGGTCACGGGCGAAAAAAATGGCGCGCAACGCGCCATTTTTATCTTAGCCAATCAACACCGACAACATACTGAGCGAGCCCATCTCCAGCCCGTCAACCGGGATGCCGATCGGCTCTTCACCATCCCACGCACCCAGCATATAGAGCAGCGGCAGGAAGTGATCCGGCGTCGGGTTAGAGAGCGAACCACCTTCATGATCGAGATAGTTCACCAGCGGGTGCTGTTCGACTGGCCCCTGCCAGCGAAGGTTCTCTTTTACAAAATCATTGAACGCCGTCGCCCAGGGATACGGGGAACTATCGCCATGCCAGCGCGCGGTGCGCAGATTGTGCACCACGTTACCGCTAGCCACCAGCATAATGCCTTCGTTGCGCAGGGCTGCCAGCTTACGGCCCATTTCAAAATGCCAGGCTGCCGGTTTGGTACTGTCGATACTCAGCTGTACCATCGGGATATCGGCATCCGGGTATATTTTGATCAGCACGCCCCACGAGCCGTGATCAAAACCCCAGGCTTCTTTATCCAGGGTCACCGGCACGGGCAACAGCAGCTCGACCAGACGCTGCGCCAGCTCCGGCGATCCTGGTGCCGGGTAATGGGTGTCATACAGCGCCTGCGGGAAGCCGCCAAAATCATGAATGGTCTTCGGTGCTTCCATCGCCGTCACGCCGGTACCACGGGTATACCAGTGTGCCGATACCACCACGATCGCTTTCGGACGCGGCAGCGTACGACCCAGTTCTGCCCAGGTGCGGGTATAGATATTGTCTTCCAGCACGTTCATCGGGCTGCCGTGACCTAAAAACAACGCGGGCATACAGGACATGATGTGATCCTCAGTGTGACAAAATGGTATAGCGCTACCTTACGCTCTTTTCACAGCAGAGAAACTCAGATAAGCATGATGATCATCATCAGAAAATTTGAATGTAGAAAAAGGATAAAACACCGTTGCAACAGCAAGCCGCCTGACTCCACTCAGCCTCCATAGTTCATCGGTGTCTATAATGCGGTTCAATAAAAAATAACGACAACAATAATTAATTTTTTTAGAGGGTAACGTGCAGAAAAAAAAAGAGAAATAAAAAAAATTAAGATTTCAACTTGATGAATCAGAATATCGTTACGATAATAAGCCAGCTTCCGAATGAAGGTGTGTTTAGGCTGAATACTGATGGAGACGCTATCCGCCCCCCATGCTACAAAGCGAGGGACTTAAACAAGATAAGATCCAGTTAATCAATGAATATAAAGAAGCCAGTTCATATCTAAAAAATATGAAGGGAATCGTTAGTTAAAAAAATAATATGGATATATGTTACATGGAAAACACGCAACATAAGCTAAAAAAAGTCAGACCACCACGAGTCCAAATCACTTATGACGTTGAAATTGGTGATGCACGAGAAACAAAAGAACTACCGCTAGTTATTGGGGTAATGGGTGATTTCACACAAACGACCAACAATCTTCGGGAACGGGAATTCTTAAGAATCGATAAAGATAATTTCAATGAAATAATGTCTTCGATGAAGCCGGAAGCTCAATTTTTGGTAGAAAGTGTGTTGCCAGAACAGGAAGGAAAACTGGCGGTTTCTCTGACCTTCCAAAATATGGAAGACTTCTCACCGGATGAAATTGTCTGCCAGGTTGAACCATTAAGTAAACTGATGGAACTGCGTAAACAGTTAAGCGATTTGCGCAATCGGGCCGCGAGCAATGAACTCCTGAAGGAACAACTCGCGGAGATGGCCCGTCAGCAAAATGCGCCGGTGGGTAAAGCGACTGTCCCGGGGGATGATGCCGAATGAGTAGCGAACTGGTATTAAATCCCATTACTGAATCAGCCTTCAATGATGACTACCTTAATCAGGTTATTGACAACACTCAGGCAATCCGCCGCGAGTCAGATCGCAGCCACATGAAATCGCAGCTGAACCATTTTCTGGCAGAAGTGCAGTCCGGAGAGATGGTTGTTTCAAGCGATTTGATCGGCAGTATTGAACAGCGGATCACGGCGATCGACAAGCTGCTGTCTCAGCAGGTTAGCCTGATTATTCATGCCCCAGAATTTCAGAGAAAAGAGTCATCCTGGCGCGGTTTGCACAAACTGGTACAGTCCAGCATAACCGAAAACACGCAGGTTCGTCTGCTGCAGTGTACCAAGCAGGATCTGATTAAAGACTTTAAATCCGCGAGCGACTTTGATCAGTCCATGCTGTTCAAGTGCGTATACGAAAGCGAATACGGCACTTTCGGCGGCACGCCTTTTTCGGTTTTCGTCGGTGATTTCCAGTTTGATAACACTGCGCAGGATATCAGCCTGCTGGATCAGATCTCGCATGTCGCCGCAGCCGCACATGCGCCATTCCTCAGCGCCATCGCGCCAGGCATGCTATCGATGAATGATTTCTCCGAGCTGCCTCGCCCGCGCGACCTGGCGAAACTATTTGATACAACAGACTATGTGCGCTGGCGTTCTTTTCGCCAGAACGACGACAGCCGTTATATCGGCCTGACGCTGCCACAGGTGCTGGGGCGTGTCCCGTATGGCGCGAAAACCATCCCTGCAGAAACGTTTAATTTTGATGAACAGATCCGGGAAGACGAAGTCGGTAGTGATTACCTGTGGATGAATTCTGCCTGGGAGTTGGCCGGACGTATTATTGAGTCCTTTGAAGAATACGGCTGGTGCGCGGCGATCCGCGGCGTGGAAGGCGGTGGTCTGGTGAAATCCCTACCAGCTTATAACTATATGTCCGGGAGCGGTGAGCACACAATGCAGTGTCCGACCCAGATTGCAATTTCCGACAGGCGCGAAAAAGAGCTCTCCGATCTCGGCTTTATTCCACTGGTTCACTGTAAAGGCACCGACTATGCTGCGTTTTTCGCCGTGCAGTCAATCAATAAAGCACGTCTGTACAATTCTGACCAGGCTAATGCTAATGCTCGCCTGTCAAGCCAGCTACCCTACATCCTCGTAACTTCTCGCTTTGCGCACTATCTGAAATCGATCGTACGCGACAAAGTAGGTAGCTTTATGTCACGTGAAGACTGTGAAGAGTATCTGCAGAAATGGATTATGCAATACGTGGTTGCGTCTGATAATGCCGGTCCGGAAACCAAAGCCCGCTATCCGCTGCGTGAAGCCAGAGTCGAGGTCGTTGAGGTACCGGGCTTCCCGGGTTCCTATCGAGCTATCGCCTGGCTGAAACCCCATTTCCAGCTCGAAGGGTTAAGCCTGTCTCTGCGTTTAGTGGCGGACTTACCGTCTGCGACCAGTTAATAACCTCCCATTAAAATAAGGTAATGTAATAATGTCTAAATTGAATAATTGTCAGTTCATTGAAGTTAAAATCGATAATAAAGCCGTTGCAGGTTCTTCTGAGGAAAGTGCTTATAAAAACTGGATGGAAGGTTATGCCTCGCCGGGGCTAGAGACATTATCCGGACCAGACGGCATTTTTTTCACTGACGTTCAGACCTCCATCCTCGTCACCAAAGAAACCAGCAAACTTTATGAAAATTATTTACAACGTGGTCATAAAGAAATTACGATAACTATCGTGCATCGGGGTTCTGATAAATATGAAAAGAACTATGAAATTCAGCGTACGGTATTTAATACCTGTAATTTCCTCGGACTGAAATTTGCACAACATGATGAAAAGCTATTTATGGTGCTATCATTCACTTTCGAAGGGACTGTGGAAGTAACGTTTAACGTACCAAACGCGGATGAAACCAGCCTGGATAAGATTGGGCCAATCAAATACGACATCCCTCAGAAAAAAATTCTGTGACATATTTACTCAAATTTTCCGGTGGCTGATTTTCAGGATACAAATCATGTTCGCATCTCTGCTATATCGACTCAGTGATAATCATCCCCTGAATGAAAAGGATGATTATTCCTGGGGATCACCGCCGCATACTGTGTTACTCAGCGAACTGAAAATGCTATTAATGTCGCGCGCACGGCTGCCAGATATTGAGGATATTCCGCTGATCAACACCTCTGTTCTCAATTACGGTATCGCTGAATCGTTCAGTAAAACTGATGACATCAATTACCAACGACTGGTGCTGGAAACACGCCTGAAAAATGCTCTTGCACGTTTTGAGACACGACTGGGCCAGGTGTCGTTCACCAGCAATACGGATAATCCACAGGCTATCAGTTTTATCCTGCGGGGGTCTTATTTCTCGACCTCAATCGCACTTGAACTGACGTGGAATGAGTCCACCGGGAGGTTCTATTTCGATGAATAAGCTACTCTCTTATTATCAGAAAGAGCTGAGTTTCCTGAAGCAGCATGGCAAAGTGTTTGCCAATCGCTTTCCCAAAATAGCTCACCGCCTGGGGATGGTTGAGGGTGAAACAGAAGATCCGCACGTTAGTCGCCTGATTGAATCGTTCGCCCTGCTAACATCGCGCATTCATCAGCGTCTCGACGATACTGTTCCTGAAGTGGTCGATACCCTGATCTCCACCCTGGCCCCCCAGTTTCTGCGCCCGCTACCGTCAGCATGTATTGTAACTATCGTGCCAGATCCACAAAAATCCGGACTCACCGGCACGAATGTGCTGGCAGCCGAAACTCTGCTCTTTACGCAGCAGGATACACCGCAGCTCTGTGAGTTTCAGACCGTTTATCCGGTGACGCTGCTGCCTCTGTCCATTGACGCCAGCTCGCTGCATTTTGACAGCGATGAGCTAAACTGGCAGCTACAGTTGGATTTTCGGGTGTGGCCCGGAGCAACGCTGGCAAACGATAGCATCCGCCTGTATCTTCACGGCCCAGAAAACGCGGTTAATATCCTCTATACCTTGCTATGTTCAGAAATTAAAAGCCTGAGTCTTCGTCAGGGTGGCGTAAACATTCCCCTGGCCGCCAGTGCGTTGCGTCCAGTGGGATTTGAGGCTGGAGAAGCTTTGCTCACCCGGGATAGACGTATTGCACCAGTCCATATCCTGCTGCTGGATTATTTCTGGTTCCCGCAGAAATTTTCGTTTATCGATATCCAGTTGCCGACAGGCTTCAGCGTGGCAGACAACGGTACCTTTGAGCTGCTGGCTGTTTTTAAGCGTAATGCTCTGACGGAACGCCTGGAAAAACTAACCTCGCTGGTAGACGAACACTTTTTTCGATTGCACTGCACGCCTGCAGTCAATCTTTTTTCCCTGCGTGCCGAACCCATTACGCTGAGCGACGCGATGGCCGATTATCCTGTCGTGCCGGACGCCCGGCATAAGGATCACATTGATATCTGGGCCATCGTTCAGGTTTCCGTACAGCGAAAAATCGATAACCACATCGACCACCTCCCTGTATTTCCACTGCTGGAAAGCCATGCTGTCGGCAACACAGCTGAAGATTCTGGCCTGTACTGGCAACTCTTCCGCCGCGAAATCCCCGGGACGCAGGAGGTGGGGTACAAACCCTTTATCGCCTTTAGTGAAGGACCAAACCATCAGGCGGCTCCTGTGCCAGAGGTGGTCTCCCTCAGCGTTCTCTGTACCAATCACAACGTTCCCAACCGGATGCAGTATGGCAAGCCAGGGGGGGATTTTGATGCTCAGGTTCCCATTGCGGCGCTAAAAATCTCCGCCCTCACTCATCCAACGCGCCAGGTTAATCCTCCGGATAAAAGCGCCGCGCGCTGGCGTTTTATCGCGCAGTTATCCCTCAACCACCAGTTGCTGGATGGCGAGCAGGGTGCGCTACGGTTGAAAGAGATCCTGGCGCTGTACAATGTTGACGGCAGCACCGATAAGTCACGTCTATTGTCGCTGATTCAGGCTCTGACCTGTCAGCCTGTTACTACCCGGCTTGTCAGTAACGACCCGCACTCACTGGCTCGGGGCATTGACCTGACTATCACCTTTAGTCACGAGGCGTTTCAGGAACCAGGATACTATCTGTTCTGCTGTCTGCTGGAACGACTGCTGGCGCTGTACGCTCCGGTCAACAGTTTTACCCGTCTCACCACATGCATTGAACATGAAGCACAAACGCGTCGCGTGTGGCCCATTCGCGCGGGAAAACTGTCATGGCTCTGATACCGATTGTCAGCAAGTTTCATTTCTATCAGCAGATTCGTCTGCTGCTGCGCAAATTGCGTAATGGCAGCATACCGGACAGCACGCTGCTGGATGAAAAATTACAAATAATCTCAACGCTATCTCTGGATGCCCCCAACGGCGAGGTGGAACAACTGCGTCAGGATTCTTCCGATGCGTTGCTGCAGGTGACCGCCTGGCACAATGGCTTAACTGGTGCCATGGGTGCACTGCCTGGAGCCTACAGCGAGTGGATGATCGAACGCCAGTATCGCTACAGCGACCACAGCGCAAAAGCCTTTATTGATATGTTCGGCCATCGGCTGTACTGCCTCGACTATCTGGCGTGGCAAAAACATCACCTTTGTGCGCTGGCGGAATCAGAAGGGCAGCCGCCACTACAGACGATTATCCAGGCACTGAGCGGTTTGCCAATGTCCGATCCTCCTCCGGCACTGGCGCAGCATGCCCTGCTGTTTGCCTCACCGGTGCGCTCAATGGTCAATCTGGAGTGCTGGCTGAGTCAGCTGTTCCGCGTCCCGGCGCAGATAATCCCCTTCACTGGCGGCTGGCGCAGCGTGCCTGCAAGTGAATGTTGCCAGCTCGGCAACCCGGCGCAAACCCTGGCTACGGTGCCAATGATGGGCAGAGCGCGTATCGAAGTACATGCCCACTTCGAGGTTGTGCTGGGTCCCATGTCGCCAGAGACCTCACGCCGCTTCATGCCGCCGGGAAATGTCTGCCAGGAAGTCTGGTCGCGGGTCCGCGATTACGTCGGCCCGGTGATGGATTTCTCCGTTTACCTGACCATCAGTAGTGCCGTTCTTACTCCTCTTCCGCTGGGGATGAGTGCGTTAGGACTGGATCTTTGTCTTGGCCGCAACGGTAAGCCGCACCTGCATCAAATACGACTGCCTGCACCTGTCGTTTAACAAGGATGAACCCTTATGCAACTCACCTCCCCCCTAAAAACACATCAGGAAAATCACTTTCTGCGCTGGAATGGCGACATTGCCGACGTGCTGCTGCTCGTTGCCCTTGAGGGTAAAGAATCACTGGCAGCACCTTTCTTTTATGAACTACGTTCTTTGACCAGAAAGAGTGAAACCGAACTGGCCCGCTGGCACGGCAAAACCGTTTCCTGTCGGATTGGCGACGGTAGCCACAATTTTCCCCAGCGCGTTCTGCATGGCGTGGTGACGCGTATTCACTATAAACAACGGACGCAGAGAGAGGCGGAGTGTATTCTGACGCTGGAACCGTCGCTGTCGCTGTTGAAGATGGGTCTTGTGATGCGGATCTGGCAAAATATCAGCGTGCCCGACCTGGTACGCACATTGCTGAGCGACCACGGAATTAATCATCTGGATCTGCAACTATACGGCAGCTATCCAGCACGTGAGTATTGCGTTCAATATCGCGAATCGGCATTTAATTTCATCCACCGTTTGCTGGCAGAGGAAGGCATTTACTATTTCTTCCGCCATAGCGAATCCAGGCACACGCTGGTACTGGTCGATCACCCCGCCAGCCACAGGCCCATTCAGGGCGGCAAACTGAGCTGGCACCATCGCAGCAGCGATGCCGTACCTGCTGGCAGCATCGGCAGCTGGTCGTCTACCTCAACGCTGCAGCCGGCAGCTGTGGTGCTACAGGGGGTGAATATGCCGCAGGCGGCGGCCATTGACCACCAGCAGTGCGCTGGCAGATCGGATCTCACCATAGATGCCGTCACCTTTACCGATATCACCCCGCAGGGCGAGCGCTCGCTGATTTCTCGCGAGGCGAAAAACATGATGGCGGCGCGTGAAACCAATACTCGCCTCTTCGAGGCCACAACCAATGCCCACTGGCTATGCAGCGGGGAAACCTTCACGTTTAGCGGTCATCCGTCGGGCGATAAGCCCTACCGTATTCAGTCGCTGGCTTTTAACGCGGTCAACAATTTTGACAGCAACAGCAGCAGTTACAACTGCCAGCTGGTGGCGATGAGCAACGAACTCCCCTGGTATCCACCCTACCCACAACAACCGGAGATCCACGGCATCCTGACCGCGACCGTGGTCGGTCCCCAGTCGGAAGAGATCCATACCGACGAATACGGGCGCATCAGGATCCAGTTCCCATGGGACAAAGAGAACCCGCACGACCACACCAGTTCCTGCTGGGTGCGCGTCGCTCAACCCTGGACCGGCGGAAAATTTGGCAGCCAGTTTATTCCCCGCGTCGGCAGCGAAGTGCTGGTGAACTTCATCCAGGGCCATCCGGACTACCCGCTGGTTACCGGTACCGTCTATAACGGTCAGAACAAACCGCCCTTCGCCCTGCCCGGCGAAAAAACCGAAAGTGGTTTTGTCACCCGCAGTACGACTAATGGCAGTATCAATGACGGTCATCGCCTGAGCTTTAACGATAAAAAAGGCGAAGAACTACTGACGATTATTGCGCAGAAAAACCTGTCGTTGACAGTGAAAAATGATGCCATAACCACCATTGCTGCCAACCGTAGCACCGAATTGACCAAAGGCAACGAGCAGCTGGTATTGAAGCAGGGCAACATGAACATCACCCTCGAAAAAGGCAACTGGCAGCATAAAGTCACCGGTAATGCCACGACTGAACTCAACAATGGCAGCTACGCACTGAAAGTGGTGGGCGGCAGTGGCAGCTTAAAAACTGACAAAGCGCTGAAACTGGAATCCTCCCAGTCCATTGAGTTGAAAGTCGGCAGCAACAAAATCTGCCTGTCAGCCAGCGGTATTACGATCAACGGCACTATGGTCAAGATCGAAGGCCGCGGCACTGCCGTTCTGAAAAGCGCCATGACCACCGTTTCGGGAAGCGGGATGACCCAGATTTCTGGTGGCATTATCAATATCGGTTAAGGAAGCAATATGACACAGCATAATCCCCCCTCGCAGTCACCGTCTGAAGACGGCCTATGGGAAGAGACGCTGAGACAGTGGGCACAAACCTTTTCTCCCCCCGTACTTGGAATGAGACTCACCGCTCTGCTGCGTCAGATTACGTCTGATGACCTGCATCCTCTGCTGGAGGCTATTGCTCAGGAGTACCGCCAACCGGAAGACGAACGCCGCTGGCAAATTTTTGATCAGGCGAAAGCGCTGGACTTCAGCTCCCCGATCGGCGCGCTGGCGCTGTCACAATTTTGGTCTCACGGCAGCATGAGTCCGGAAGGGCTGCCGCCTGTTTATCCGCAAGCACAGCTCAGCGTACAGATGCTGCACTGCGCACTGGTGACACTTGCCGCGCAGCTGGCGGAAAACCCGGCAGAGGGTGCTTGTCAGCTGATCGCCCGCAGCACAACGCTGGAGGTGGAATAATGGGTCTTCCAGCAGCCCGGGTGTCCGATATGCACGTCTGTCCAATGAGCACCCCCGGCGTGCCACCCATTCCCCACGTCGGCGGCCCACTCCTGCCCCCCGGTGTTCCTGGTGTGCTAATTGGCGGCCTGCCCGCCGCAACTGTGGGCTCGATGGCTGTCTGCGTCGGCCCGGTGGATTCAGTAGTAATGGGTAGCATAAAGGTGTTGATCGGCAAGAAACCCGCCGCACGGATGGGCGATAGCTGCGCCCATGGAGGCACCATCGTGGCAGGTTATCCCACGGTGCTCATTGGATAAAGGAAAAACATCATGCTGCCAGACATCACCGCTCTGTTAATACCCGTCAGCCTGGAAAGTCCGGCAGGGGACAACCTGGAGTATGAACCGCTGTTCGACGATATCCGCCAGGCGCGGGAAAGCGACCCGGAGTATCTGCAGCAGGATGAATGGTCAGTCAGCAAGCCACGCAAGGCCGACTGGATGCAGGTACGCATCCTCAGCGAAAAGGCCCTGCGGGAACAGACGAAAGATCTGCAATTGGCCTGCTGGTTCGTCGAAGCGCTCTGTCATCAACAGGGGCTGGCGGGCGTGAATACCGGGATTGAGTTCCTCAGCGAATTTATCACCCGCTTCTGGTTCCAGTGCTGGCCCTCTCTTGAAGAAGAAGGGGGGAAAATACGGCGCAGCAAACTGCTGCGTCTCGACAGGGATCTCAGTCAGCAACTGTTCCTCCAGCCACTGCTGAGCCAGCCAGGCACCTCTCTGGCCTCCTGGCGTCAGAGCCTCGACGCCGAACACAACGATCGCGAGACAGCGATTAGCCAGGGAGGAGACCTGACGACGGCGAACGTTGACCAACAGGTCCTGCACTTTTCTTCCAGCGAAATCGCCCGGCAGGCAGATCAACTGTTCAGGCTCGGCGCTGCGTTTGAACAGTTTGAGGCGCGCTATCTCACCCTGAGCCAGGACCAGGAGGGAGAGCTGTTTGTGCTGACCCGCCAGACCCTGGCGGATCTCACCGACTATTTGCAACGGTTAAAGCGACAAGCCATTCCGCTGGATGATGAAATCATTACGCCTGAATCGGTCATTGAGAATGACACTCTTCTGCCCGATAAAACCCCGTATAACGCCTCACCGCAGGCCATGAGTCGTGAGCGTGCCATCAGCCAGATGCTGTCTATCTCCGAATATTTCCGCAAGACAGAGCCCTCCAGCCCGGTTCCGTTTCTGATGGAGCGGGCCTCGCGCTGGGCCACCATGACGCTGCCTGAATGGCTGGAAGAGATGCTCACCGATAGCAATAGCATTAATGAAATTAATAACGTATTGAGAGGATCCCGGCACTGATGCGAATTATCTCCCCTTTGATGTTTTTTCTCGCCACCACGTTGCTCAGTAGCTGTGTAGCGAATCCCAGTATGGTCACCAGTGAAAAAAAGGCGATCGACCAGATGGCAGCCCCCTTTGCGCAAGGGGCGATCACTCTGGAAGTCCAGACAGACCCTGATTTAAACGCACTGCACGGTATTGCCAACAGCTGCACCCTGCTGGTCGTTCAGACGCAAAAAATCAGCACCCTGAACAAATTGCTCTCCAGTCCCTTTGCGTTGAAAAGCCTGTTCAGTGGCGCAGGCGCACAGGAAGGTATCCTGAAGGTCGATCGCTATCCCGCCATGCCGGGACAGCGCACAACCCTCCATATCGACCGCAGTGAAAACAGCCGCTATATCGCTATTGTGGCAGGCTATTATCCCTTCCCGCAGAAACAGCACATGGTGCTGGTGGCGGTTCCCGTCGCCAGCCAAAGTCGTGGCTGGTGGCGCCCGGAATGGCACGCAGAGCTAACCTCGATCTCGCTGAAACTTCGACTTGGTAGCAACAGCATCAGCCATTTCGAAGGCGCAGCACCGTTGCCGCTATCGCCAGGCAGCAACATATCCCCCCCTGTCAATACAGCCGGAAAAGGAGACTGACGTGTATCCCGAACTACAACAAATTTACTGGTACTCGGGTGTGTATTTGCAGCCCCAACATCTGCAGTCGGTCGACCTGCACCATAACTACATGCTCTCCCGACAGCGTCAACTGGCGAAGCCGTGGAATGTTGGCATGATTCAGTGCAATTTCAATCCGGAAACGCTGGTTGATTTCACCCTTAAAATTGAAAGCCTGCAGGCAATATTACCTTCCGGTGATTATCTCGAGTACCCCGGCAACTGCGCCCTGCAGTCGCGTCAGTTTCGCAACGCCTGGAAGCAGATCGAAAAGCCCTTCACGCTGTGGCTGGCACTACGCCGTTTCGATCCTGGTCACATCAACGTCGGCGACTCCCCCAATAGCCGTTGGCTGAAACCTGACAAAGAGGGGGTGATGAAAGATGTCTATTTCAGCGGCCCTGAGTGCAGCGTTGCACGCATTCTTTATAATGTACAAATCCTCAGCGATGAGGAAAAACAGGCGGTGGTGGACTGTGAATTTTTACCGCTGCTGCGGCTACGCTACGAAAATGATCGGGTGGTAATCGACGCCAGCTTTTGCCCGCCACTGGTCACCCTGAACGGCTGTCCGGCGCTGAAAACGCTGCTCGATGGACTCTACGCCGAGCTGGCAAACCGTGCATATCAGCTGGCAGAGTACAAACGCCCCGACCAATTCAAGGATGCAAATCTGGGTGAAGTGAACCAGCTGCTGGCGACGCGTTCGTTGAACCGTGCCCTGCCGCTGCTGCATCATTACTGCCGTACGCCAACAATGCACCCCTGGCCGGTCTATGGCCTGCTGGTGCAGCTTATCGGTGAGCTGTCCAGCTTCAGTGAACACTGTTCCTTTAACGGCGAATGGTCGGGAAAGGAGCCACTGCTGCCTTACGATCACTACAATCTGTTCGCCTGTTTTGCCAGTACCAGAAAGCTGATCGCTACCCTGCTGGAAAACCTGGCGCTGGAAAATAGCACCTGGGTGGCGCTGAATGCCGACGATCTGAAGGTATTCTGCGCTGATTTGCAATCGCTGTCGTGGGAAAAAGCAGGCTCGGTCCTGCTGATGCTACGCTCGGAAGCCATGTCCGATACCGATATTTTCGACAATATCGGTTTCAAAGTGGCGGCAAAATCGTCGATATCTACCCTGATCCAACGCGCACTGCCGGGGATCGCCGCAACCTGGCTCAACCCGACGCCGCGCAGCGTTCCGCATCGCAAAGACACCTTTTACTTTCGCCTTAACCGCGAGGACAACCTGTGGAAGGGCGTTGAACAACAAAAAAATATTGCCTTTTACTGGGATGGCGCGCCTGCCGATCTGGAAGTGCAGGCAATATTTATGGAAACGAAATAATGCCACTCCTTGACTCCTATTTACCGGTATTTAAACAGGTATTGCATATGACCGCCGCTCCGGCGATGTTTGACGATTATCCGCAGAGCCGCCAGACCTGCATCAACATACTTGACCATGCCATTCGCGAGGCCGCACAGCAGGACGTAGGCGAGGAAGAAAAAGAAGCAGCGCAGGTGGCGGTTATTGCCTGGCTGGACGAAACGGTGCTGTGTTCAATGCTGACATGGCGTCATCGCTGGCAATGCGAACTATTACAACGCAAATATCTGAACATCACCGTCGCAGGAGAATATTTTTTCACCTGTCTGAGCCAACTTGATCCTGCCCACGTACAGGCGCGGAAGGTTTTTCTGTTCTGTCTGCAACAGGGATTCCATGGTCAGTACAGTTCGCCCGATGATCGGCAAACCCTGGAGCAGGAGATCGCTGAACAACGACGTCTTTGTCTGCCTGAAGCCTGGCAGACATGGCCGAACGAAGCCGCGATCGTGCCTGCCCCGTTCATCCCTGCGGGAACGGTGACGCAACACTTGCGTCCACTGATGAGTACGGCCATCGGCATCCTGTTGCTGTACACCATTCTGTACTTCTCTTTGTATCACTACATGTTCTGACGATTATGTTCAAAAAATTAATCTGTTTTGCCGGTGGGTTACTCCTGCTCTCGCTGTCACTGATGTTCTGCTTCACCCTCGGTCTATGGCAGGACTGGAGCACGCCAACCATTCTACTGCTCTGGCTGGTGATGCTGCTGCTGGTGCCCTTGCTTTACGCCATAACCAACGTCATGAAAGGGAAACCAGGCCGTCGCTGGCTGAAAAAATATCGTCTCTCTCGCCGGGAGTATGTGCTGTTGAATCAGTGGAAGTCCGGCGCCGGCTTCATCAAACGCCTTCACCGCCAGCGGAAGCCGCTTCCCTGGTATTTGCTAGCTGGCGATAGCTGCGGTAAAAGCACCCTGCTGGCCAGTGCCGGATTGCCGCGCTTTGATGGTGATAACGATGCCAGCATCGTCAGACCAACGAGAATGCTACGCTGGTGGTTTTTTCGACATATCGGCGTACTTGAGCTGTCGAGCAATTTTCTCAACAGCACGCCCGCTTTCCGTCAGGCATGGGGAAAACTGGCTCGTTGGTGCACGCAGATGCCCGCCCCGGCAGGGATTATCGTCGCCCTACCCGTCAGTGCACTGATAAGCGACGATCTCAGCCAACTGCACGCCATGGCGCGACAACTACGGGGACTGATTGAACCGCTGGTGCGGCGCTTTGACGTGAGTTTGCCACTGTATGTGATGGTGACCCAGTGCGATCGTTTTCCCGGTTTCAGCCTGTGGCACCGGCAGCTGTCTGCCGCTCAGTGCCAGCAACCACTGGGCTACAGCTGGCCATCACCGCCGCATATCGATGGTCAGGACGAGTTCGCTCTGCAACCGTTGTTCAGCGTCCTGAAACAGGGGATGTCATGGGTTCGTCTCAGTATGGTACGTCCGGCCACGCTCAGCGCGGAGGAAAATCTTGCCCTGCTGAACTTCCCGGAGGCGTTCGCCGCACTGGAACCAACGTTACGCTACGCTCTGGCGTCGCTGTGCGAACCTAATGTTTACTTCAGCCATGTCAGCCTCAACAGCGTGTGGTTCAGCGCGACGGAACCCAATGCGGACAACAGCGGACGGCGGGTCAGCGTATTCGTGCACGATCTGCTGGCAGGGCATCTGCGCGATCTCAGCTTGCGCAGGGGCATTCAGCGCTGGTATCAGCGCCCACGAGGGAAAATGGCCTGCATCGCCATACTGATCGTCTGCGCTCTATGGGTCACGATCGGTGCCTGTCTGAGCTTCAATCGCCTGAGGCCTGACTTAGCACTGCTCTCGCCTAATGCACTGGCTCTCTTTCTGACCCTGGATGAACACGACTCAACATTTTCATCTCGCTATTTCCCCTTTCAGCCGCTGCTCGAAAAGCAACGCCAGCAGGCCGAATCACAGTTAGCGCTCGTGCCTTCCACCCCGCGACTGACGCAGGCTACACTGGATAATTATCGGCAACAGACTCTGGACGCCGCTCCGGCTCTGAAGCGGGATCGCATTTTGCAACTGGCCCATGCCGTGTTGCTCTGGCAACAAATGCGTGACGGCGCGTCCCTGGACGTGCTCAACCAGAAAATGCCGGTAGCTGTTGCACTGCAGCAACGAGACTATCCCGAAGCGCTGTCGCTGCTGGCTATCCTGGCCCTGGAACGTTATTACATGAGGCGTCCTGACGGTGAGCGCTGGCTACAAACCGCCCGGCAGCAGTTGACCCGTCTGGTGCAGCACGATCCGACGCTTAAATGGCTGCTGGCACCCACCGCCAGCCTGCCCGCACTGCAGGCTGCCATCTTCTGGCCGTCTCTGCCGACAACGCTCGCCTTGCCCGGCATCTGGACCTACGCGGGAGAAATCACCCTCAATGACTGGATGACACAGATTGAACAGGCCATCGGACAGCCACAGCCGGTGTTTCAACAGGTGCGGGAACAAAAAGCGGGTCTGCGCCAGAACGCGTGGCGGCAGTTTATGATTGATGTCAGCACCAGCCTCTCTTCCATTCCCCCTGCCGCAGTGTCGCGTAAACAACTTATCGCCCTCGGACAGAACCAGAGTCCGGCAATGCAGTTTGTCAATCGTATCCTGAACGAACTGCGCGATATCCCGCCAGCAGAGGCGCAGCCATGGTTAACCCTGCTACATCGACTTCAGTCACTGTCCGCCAACAGACCGGTTTCTGCTATGCTGGGTCACGTTACCCGAATGGATCAAAATATACGCCTGTCGCTCACCAGTTGGCTTCAGGGGTCATCGCCAGAGTTCTGCACCGATAGCACAACGCTCGCTAACCAGTTATGGCTTCAGTGGAAAAAGGCCCGCAGCGCCGCAGTCAAAGAGGCTTTCGCCCAGGCCACCCCCGGCCCCCGATTGACGCGCGGGTTATTCAGCCCTACGCAGAGCAACAACCAGAACAATCCGCTGCTCGGGCTGCTGCCGGTCCTCGCCCGATTAGAGGAACATCTTTCACCCCAGAATGACAGTGTCAGCATCGCGGCCATCTGGGCGCTCTATCAGGACGATGCCAGACGCCTGCTGGGCAACGCCATGGCCCAGAACGCCTGTTGGCTCAACAACCAGTGGAGAAGCACTGTCATCTGGCCCCTCAACAAAGACAGTGAACAGCTCAGCTATGAAGAGCAACAAGCGCAGACCCAGCAATTGGTCAGTGAGTTTCTGCGCGGCCCGGCGAAAACCTTGCTGACCACCGACAGCAACGGTATTGCCGCCGCGAACTACGCCGGGATAAAAGCACCGCTGACGGACAATTTTATTCGTTTCACCCGACAGGCGTTTTCGCCGGAGATAACGCAGGACATACAGCAGCGAGCCTCCACCCGTAACAACGACCAGCGGGCTTCTTTACAGGCGAAACTTGATGCGCTGAGGCTAAAACAAAGCGCGCTGGAAGAGAAAAGCTGGAAAATCAGCGTTTCCAGCCAGCCAGCCAGCGTACCTGGCGGAGCGCGAGTTATGCCAACCGGCACACGGCTGACCCTTAATTGTCTGAAAGGCAACCAGCAGCTGAGCAGTATGAATTTTGCCGAAAAGCGTGATTTCAGCTGGCAAGCAGGGCAGTGCCCCGGCATAACCCTCAGCGTAATTTTTCCGGGCTTTACCGTCAGCTATCAACGTCGCGGTGACGATGCCTGGCCATGGTTTGTCAATCGTTTTACCGACGGTGAAATGCTCTTCGACAGCAGCGATTTTGCCGACAGCGCCGGTTTGCTGGAACAGCTGGAGATCAAACAGATCCTGGTACGCTTTACGGTATCCAGCCTTCAGGAAATGGAAACCACATGGCAGAGCTGGAGCAGTCTCAACGATCATATTCGCGATCTTGATGTACGGATTGCCAGCCTTGATGAGCGCGCAGAATCCCCCCTTCTCAATCCGATTTCCGCCCTGCCCGACCATATTGCGCAGTGTCAATCACTCATGTAAGGAAACATGATGAATCAGCATTTGAAATCCGTTATCGGCAAACTGAATGCCAGAAGCCGTGAAGCACTGGACTCCTCCATCAAACATGCAGTTTCGCAGCATCATATGGAGATCACCCCGGAACACCTGTTGTTCGCTATCCTTCGTCAGGAAAGCCCCCTGGCAGAGTCGCTGGCACTCCAGGCCGGATTACCGGTCAGCGACCTGATTGAGGTGCTGGAAAAGACGCTGGGACACTCCCGCTCCGGCAAAGCTCCGGCCCCCGTGTTTTCCCCTGAACTGGTGCAGTGGCTGGTGAACAGCTGGTTGCTGGCAAGCGCCTGCTGGGAGCAACAGCAGCTTAGCCCGGCAGCGCTAATAGCCTGTCTGTTTGACGACCATGATGAACCGTTCTTTTCTCCCCGCGTACAGCAGACGCTGCGATGCGATCGCCAGCAAGCGCAACTGCTGCTGCGTGCTGGCGAGTCTGTCGCTCCCCACAAGGATAGCAATGCTCCTGTTACCGGTACAATGCTGGCAAAATATACCCATAACCTCAGCGAGATGGCACGCCAGGGTATGTTAGATCCGGTGATGGGGCGTGAAGTGGAAATCCGCCAGATGGTGGATATCCTGCTGCGCCGTCGGCAGAACAACCCGATTCTCACCGGTGAACCCGGCGTGGGTAAAACCGCGCTTGTCGAAGGACTGGCGCTGCGTATCGCCGCAGGAAGCGTTCCGCAGCGGCTAAAATCGATGGAGGTACTGACGTTGGATATGGGCCTGCTGCAGGCGGGTGCCTGTGTCAAAGGCGAATTCGAAAATCGCCTGCAGTCGCTACTGAAAGAAGTTGCCTGTGCCCCTAAACCCGCGATCCTGTTTATTGATGAAGCCCATACGCTAATCGGTGCAGGCGGGCAGCCCGGGCAAAGCGATGCCGCCAACCAGTTGAAACCCGCTCTGGCACGTGGTGAACTGCGGCTCATTGCCGCCACTACCAGAGCGGAATATAAAAAATACTTCGAGAAAGATGCAGCGCTGACGCGACGGTTTCAGGAAGTTAAGGTCGCGGAGCCGAATATCGAAAGCGCCACCACCATGCTACGTGCCATAGCGCCTGCGATGTCTCGCCATCACGGCATCCCCATTCTGGAAAGCGCGATCCATGCCGCAGTCAGCCTGTCCAGTCGTTATATCACCGACCGCCAGCTGCCGGATAAATCGGTGAGTCTGCTGGACACCGCCTGTGCACGAGTGGCCGTTTCCCAGCACCACGAACCGAAAGAGATTACAGCAATCTCGGTACGATTAAGGGCGATTCATAGCGAAAACGAGGCGCTGAAACGCGAAAATACCGCGCCGGAACTGCAGCAGAAACTCGCGCAGCAGGCAGTCACTCTTCAGGCAACCCTTGAGTCGCTGCAGAAAGAGTGGCGGCGGCAGAACATACTGGTTCAGCAACAGCTGCACAGTGAGGATGCCGATGAGATCGCCCGCACCCGTGAGAAGCTGGCGGTCATTCATCAGCAGCACCCAATGGTGTTCGGGTGCGTGGATGCCACCTGCGTGGCCGACGTGGTATCGGACTGGACCGGTATTCCACTGGGTCGCATGCTGGAAAAAGAGCATCAACAGCTTGATTCCCTGTTCGATCGCCTGACCCGGCGGATCGTTGGCCAGCAGCACGCGCTTGAGCAGATTTCCCGGCAGATCCGTATCAGCCGTGCCGGAATGGGCGATCCGCTGAAACCCTCCGGGGTGTTCCTGCTGGCAGGACCGTCGGGCACAGGGAAAACCGAAACGGCCCTGGCGCTGGCAGAACTCCTGTTCAACGGAGAGCAAAGCCTGGTGACCATTAATATGTCGGAATACCAGGAGGCACACTCCGTTTCCGGCCTGAAAGGCTCCCCACCGGGCTACGTAGGCTATGGTCAGGGCGGTGTGCTGACCGAAGCCGTGCGTCGTAACCCCTATAGCGTACTGCTGCTGGATGAAGTGGAGAAAGCCCATCCGGACGTCATGAAACTGTTCTATCAGATCTTCGATAAGGGCATGTTTGAGGATGCAGAAGGTCAGTCAGTCAACTTTCGAAACACCCTGATTATTATGACGTCCAACCTCGCCAGCGCTGCAATGGTTGCTGCGGACGAAAGCGGTGAGCATACACCTGATACGTTGCACAACCTGATCCGTCCGGAGTGTGAAAAGGTGTTCAGCCCGGCCCTGACGGCACGTATGACGCTGCTCCCTTACCTGCCATTGCGACCGGAAGCTCTGGAACAAATTATCAGACTAAAACTTCAGCGACTGTGTCAGCGCTATAATCAGGCAAGTGAAGGCGGCGGACTACCGACGTTCAGCAAACGGGTAGTGAGCTGGATAACGGAACGCTGTCAGGTAAAACAAAGCGGCGCACGCGATATCGATCGGGTATTGAATCAGCATTTGCTACCACTGCTGGCAGCACAGATATTACAAAGGGACGCGACAGACGCTTTTAAAATTGACGTCAGTAAAAACCAACTCACCTTCCGCCAGAAAAACGGTGACGCAACCTGCCAGGCATAATAATGTTATGCTGATGACCGCCTGGAAACAAACAGGGAAAATGATGGCATTTCCTGCTAATTACTACGGCGGCCCTTGTCATATTAATAATTAAATGGTGCTTTCACACCACTTAATTACCCCTTTGCTTGCGACTACAAAATATAATTGCGATGCACGCTCGTTAGCAGCAAAAATACAGGATTAGGATATATTCAATAAAGTTAAAGGGTAATTTTCCGTTCAATTATCTCCCCTTCTCTGAAAAGGCCTCAAGACGGTATCACTGCTGGCAGAATCTGTCGAAGAATCGCCTCGAAGAGAACCCAACTCCAGATCACCTTCAACTGAGGAATCGGGTTCGTCTAAGGAGAACATATAGAAAATATATAATATTACGGCAATGAAGCCTATAACCAGACTTTCCACCAGGATTGGGTAAGACGTTGAGTAAGTGCCCACCAGAAAAGCACCACAAAATAGTGCCGCAAACAAAGCACTGCGACCGGCATGATTGGTAAGTGTTCTGCCCATTGCCTCCCCCCAGGTATTCTCTGCGGGTCGACGGCGATTAAGCGTTGACTGTCCACCCCTTCCTGTCAGGCGTGATCTAAATAGTAGAGTTGCGAACTCATCAGCAGTTTCGCCGAGAAAATTAACGCCAGCTCGCGCGACAGCATTTGCCCATAAGGTACCCATACTGGGTTCAAGCCAGGAACTCCCGTAGTGCATGAGGATATTTATCACTCCCTGATTCGGCCCATATGCTAAGCCACTCAGAACCTGGGCGCGTCGACGCTGCTCCGGACCAGGCTGCAGATCATCACCAAGTCGTTGATAATTTTGAATAAAATCACGAATTGGTGTATAAACAAAATTGGCTGAGGCCAGTGCGGCGGCGGCGGCACTGTTCATCCCCCCGCGTGCAATCAGTGCAATCAACGCAACCGGCGGTAATATGGCACAGACAAGCCTGCCTCCAGTCCGCCATCGGGTAGAATTACCATTACGAATATCACGGACAAGCCCGGCGAATTCTAAAACACTGGGAAGTAAGACAGCTCCGGTGCCGACAGCCATTGCCGCTCTACCTTCCGGGATGTTATTGAATACTACTCCACGGCGAAAAAGTTCCCGAAATATTGTTGGTATTGCCACAGAACAAAGATTGCGCTGTGAAATTAAACGTAAATTTAATAATTGCCGACGCACCAATAAATAACGCCTCTGATTATCTACCGGAGGATGCCTTCCGGGAAGCCACTCACTACCGTTCCCACTGGGGGGATCGCCATAAGATTTCCTCCTGTCAATATTTCTTGCAGATGGCATCCCGGGAAGAGTGCCATTAGATGACATCCCGGGATGCCACTCACTACTGTTCCCACTGGGAAGATCGCCATAAGATTTCCACCTGTAAATATTGCTTTCAGATGACATCCCGGAAAGAGTTCCATTATTTGTTTGCGGAGTTATTGAAAAACCAGAACTGAACATAATAATTTCCTTATAAAGACCCAGCGAATTCGAAACTGCTATTTTACGACCCAGCATCCTGACACTAATAATAGGCTCAATAATTTTTTTCGTCACATTCATGCAGTATTTTGTGAGCCACCGCATATTGTTCTTTTCACTGCAACGGTTATCCTGGAGAATTAAAGTTATGCTGTGTGAAAATATGACTTGCTGTGCAAGTATAAACCGTCGGGAATATTACCCGGGCAATGTGCTAAGGGAGATGTTTTGTGGTAGTCAAAAATGCCAGTCGAGGACTGGCATTTTATCAGGCAGAAAAAGGTTTCAGCGGAATTAACTGGCTTTACGCTCGTGCTTCTGGCGGTAAGCCACCAGATCTTCGATCGTCACCACAGCCATATTGTGCTGCTGTGCAAAGATGATGCACTCCGGCGCACGGGCCATAGAGCCGTTATCGTTGGTCAGTTCACACAGAATGCCCGCCGGTTTAAAGCCTGCAAGGGTGACCAGATCGATGGTCGCTTCGGTGTGGCCGCCACGGGTCAGCACGCCGCCCGGCTGCGCACGCAGCGGGAATACGTGGCCTGGTCGGTTCAGATCGGACGGCTTCGCACCATCGGCGATCGCGGCACGAACGGTGGTGACGCGATCGGCAGCGGAAACGCCGGTGGTCACGCCGTGAGCGGCTTCGATGGTCACGGTAAAGCCGGTGCCATAGGCGCTGGTGTTGTTTTCCACCATCATCGGCAGGTCGAGCTGTTTACGGCGTTCTTCAGTGAGACACAGGCAGACAATCCCGCTACCGTGGCGGATGGTCAGCGCCATCTGCTCAACGGTCATGGTTTCTGCTGCAAAGATTATATCGCCTTCGTTTTCACGGCTCTCGTCGTCGAGAACCATGACACCACGGCCTTCACGCAGCGCGGTCAGCGCGAGCTCAACGCGTTGGAAGGAAGAACCGAAAGAAGAAAGTAGCGTCTGATTCATGGTAATAAAACCTCATTAACATTATGGTTACCAGAATCAGGGCAGTCTTAGGAGTCAAAAAAATAACGTGCGCAGGCCGAAGCCTGGCAAGATCGTTACTCTCTCCCATCCGGACTTTAACCGTCGGCCCCGGAATTACACCGGATCTGCTGACCTTCAAACATTGCGGCCTGAAGCGCTCGCGGGCTTTCAACGTTCAGTTGATTTACCGCCGGTGGGGAATTTCGCCCCGCCCTGAGAATAAACAGGACAACTATAGCGCTATTGACTATCCCCGGCAATGCATTCGAACGAAACAATTGTGGTTTATCACCACCGCCGTTAGCACTACAATAAGTGAACGAATCCAGCAGCTCAGGGAATCCTGTTATGATTAACCCGAAAAAAATTGAACAAATTGCGCGTCAGGTCCACGAGTCAATGCCGAAAGGGATCCGCGACTTTGGTGAGGATGTGGAAAAGAAAATCCGCCAGACGCTGCAGTCGCAGCTGACCCGTCTCGATCTGGTGAGCCGTGAAGAGTTCGACGTGCAGACCCAGGTTCTGCTGCGCACCCGCGAAAAGCTAGCCCTGCTTGAGCAGCGTCTGAGCGAGATGGAGAAACGCGGCGCGGAGCCGGCCGTTGCGCCAGCACCGGCCATTCCGCCGGTCGATCTGCAGGACTAAAAAAACGGGCCAGTTGGCCCGTTTTTTATTTGCTCAACAACGTGTTATTTATCGCTGTTACGCTGGATCTTTTTGATGATATTGGTGGTCGAGCAACCATCTTCGAAGTTGAGCACCAGCACGTCACCGCCGTTCGCCCATACCTCTTCGCTCCCGGCAATCTCTTCTGGCTTATAGTCACCGCCTTTCACCAGCAAATCCGGCAGGATCCCGGCGATCAGACGCTGCGGCGTATCCTCTTCAAAGGACACCACCCAGTCCACAGCTTCCAGCGCGCCCAGCACGATCATCCGCTGCTCCTGCGGGTTCACCGGGCGGGTTTCCCCCTTCAGGCGACGGGTTGAGGCATCGCTGTTCACCGCCACAATCAGGCGATCGCCCAGCTTGCGGGCATTGACGAGATAGGAGACGTGGCCCGCGTGCAGAATGTCAAAGACGCCGTTGGTCATCACCACTTTTTCGCCACGTTTACGCGCTGCTGCGACGGCAACTTTCAGCTCTTCTTCGCTCATTACACCGAAGCCGGTTACGGAACGACCGCGAACGGCGTTTTCCAGCTCAATCGGCGAAACGGTTGAGGTACCGAGTTTACCCACCACCACACCTGCTGCCGCGTTAGCAAAGTAGCAAGCTTCTTCCAGCGAGTTGCCCGCCGCAAGCGTTGCCGCCAGCACGCCGATCACCGTATCACCGGCACCGGTCACATCATACACTTCCTGCGCCTGCGTCGGCATATGCAGCGGCGCTTTGCCTGGCTGCAGCAGCGTCATACCCTGCTCGGAACGGGTCACCAGCAGCGCGGAAAGCTCGAAATCAGCGATAATTTTCATCCCGCGCTCAACGATCTGCGCTTCATCCTGGCACTTGCCCGCCATCGCCTCGAACTCGGAGAGGTTCGGCGTCAGCAGGGTCGCACCGCGATAGCGTTCAAAATCGGTGCCTTTCGGGTCTATCAGCACAGGTACACCGGCCACGCGCGCCAGCTGAATCATCTGCTGAACGCTTTCCAGCGCGCCTTTGGCATAGTCGGAGAGCACCAGCGCGCCAACCTGTCCCAGCGCCTGACGGATACGATCGTGCATCGGCTGCGGATCGACACCGGCAAATCCCTCTTCGAAATCGAGACGGATCAGCTGCTGGTTACGCGACAGCACGCGCAGCTTGGTGATAGTCGGATGGGTTGGAACAGAAACGAAGTCGCACTTCACGTTAACCTCGGCCAGCGCTTTACTCAGCGCGCGCGCCGCGTCGTCAATGCCGGTCAGACCAACCAGACGGGAACTGGCACCCAGCGAGGCAATGTTCATCGCCACGTTCGCCGCGCCGCCCGGACGTTCTTCAATAGTATCGACTTTCACCACCGGCACCGGCGCTTCCGGTGAAATACGGCTGGTTGGGCCATACCAATAGCGATCCAGCATTACATCACCGACGACCATGACGCCTGCACGGCCAAATTCGGGCAGCGTTACTTTCATTCCTGACTCCAGAGAGATGTCAAATTTGCGCGCGATAATAACATATAGCAGCGGGATTTCGATTTACGGGCGTGACAACAGCCACTTATCCCAGCTCTCGCTCACCTGCTGTCGCTCGGCCCTAAACGCCTCCAGCGGCAGAGAACCCGACTGTTCCTGAAGCGCCAGGTGATGCAGCTCATCGCGCAGGGTGGTGTAAGCATTGGTCAGCGCCCGCGCCTCCTGCTCATCCATAATATCGTTCTGCGCCAGCAGCTCCAGGATACGCACATTATCGGACCAGCGTGAAAGCGCGGGCCGCTTGTGCGCATAGCGCAGTACCAGATACTGGGTAATAAATTCGATATCGGTGATACCACCGGCATCGGTTTTGATATCAAAACTGTCGCGCTGTTTGCCGCCGAGATGACTGCGCATTTTTTCACGCATTTCACGCACCTCGGTCTGCAGCTTCCCGCCCTCGCGTGGCAGACTGAGAATATCCCGGCGGATAGCGTCAAACTGCACCTTCAGCTGCGGATCGCCGTACACCACCCTCGCCCGGATCAGCGCCTGATGTTCCCAGGTCCAGGCCTCATTGCGCTGATAGTCGGCAAAGGATTCAACGGTAGTCACCAGCATTCCCGCCGCACCGGACGGCCGCAGACGCGCATCAACCTCATACAGAATGCCCGTCGAGGTGCGGGTACTAAACAGATGCATAATGCGTTGAGCAAGGCGCAAATAGAACTGGCGACCGTCGATCTCACGTTCGCCATCGGTCATCACATCCGCCGGACAGTCGTGAAGGAAGACTAGATCGAGATCGGAACGGTATCCCAGCTCCCAGCCGCCCAGCTTGCCGTAGCCCACCACCGCAAAACCGCGGCTTTCGCGCTCACGCAGATGCGTCGGCTGGCCATAGCGTGCCACCATCAGCCCCCAGGCCTGACGGACAACCGCGTCGATCATTGCCTCCGCCAGCCAGGTTAAGTGATCGCTTACTTTCATCACCGGCAGCGTACCGGCAATATCGGCCGCCGCCACGCGCAGCAGCTGCGCCTGTTTAAACTGGCGCATTGCCTCCAGCTGCTGCTCCTCGTCCGCTGCCGGCACGCGCAGCAGGTACTGCCGCAGCTCGTCGCGATAGGCGTCGGTGGCCGTCGGCTGATAGAGCGTCGCCGGATCCAGCAACTCATCGAGCAGCAGCGGATAGCGGGCCAGCTGGCTGGCCACCATTGGTGATGCAGCACAGAGCGAAATCAGATGCTTGAGCGCGCCGGGAAATTCACTCAACAGCTCAAGATAGGTCGTGCGGGTAATGATACCGGTTAGCAGCGGCGTCAGTCGGGAAAGCGGCACCGCCGCATCCTGCCTTGTGCAGACGTCGCGCAGCAGCGGCGGCATCAGATTATCCAGCACCTGGCGACCACGCGGACCGATGGTACGTTTATCCAGCTCTTTACGAAAATCGGCAATCAGCGCCACCACCTGATTGCGCTGCTCCGCAGAGAGGTACCCCAGCGCGGAAGGCGTGTCATCCTCCTGGAGCGCATCCTGCCACAGCTCGCGCCAGTGTTCAGCCAGCTGGTCATCGGGGCTTTCGCTCTCATCGTCGCCAATCAGGTCGTTAAAGACCTGCCGGACGCCGTCCATATGCATGACCAGCGTACGTTCAAGGCTGGCCCAGTCGGCGCAGTGCATCGCCCAGGCCAGACGGGCGCGATTCAGCTCATCGCCGGGCAGGGTCTGGGTTTGTTCGTCGTTAATGCTCTGCAGCAGGTTTTCCAGCCGCCGTAAAAACAGATAAGCCTCACGCAGCCGCACGGCGTCAGACTCCGGCAGCAGGTGCAGCGCCTCAATGGCGGCCAGAGTTGGCAGCAGCGCCCGTAGCTGCAGGGACGGCTCCCGGCCGCCGCGAATCAGTTGAAAGACCTGAACAATAAACTCGATTTCACGAATACCGCCCGCGCCAAGCTTGATATTGTCCTTGAGTCCGCGGCGCCGTACTTCACGGGCGATCATACCTTTCATATTACGTAGGGACTGGATCACGCTGAAGTCGATATAGCGGCGGAAGACAAAGGGGCGCAGCATGGCACGCAGCTCGCTGGCGTAAGCACCGTCATCGCCCATAATCCGCGCTTTTACCATCGCATAGCGTTCCCAGTCGCGGCCCTGCTCCTGGTAATAATCTTCCAGTGCGGCAAAGCTCAGCACCAGCGGTCCGCTGTCGCCGAAGGGGCGCAGACGCATATCCACCCGATAGACAAAGCCATGCAGGGTTGGCTGGTCGAGCGCTTTAATCAGCCGCTGGCCAAGACGCGTAAAGAACTGGGCGTTATCCAGCTCCCGTCGTCCACCCTGAGTCACGCCGCTTTCCGGCCAGGCAAAAATAAGGTCGATATCGGAGGAGAAATTCAGCTCGCCGCCGCCCAGTTTGCCCATCCCGAGGATCAGCAGCGGCTGCGCTGCGCCGTCAGCGCTGCACGGCGTGCCCCATTCGCGACAGCAGGCGGCATACAACCAGTCACGGGCGGCCACGATCAGGGTTTCCGCCAGCACGCTTAGCTGTTGCAACGTAATCTCTTCACTTACCAGCGAGAGGGTTTGTGCCCAGGCGATACGCACCATAATACGCCGCCGGAACAGACGCAGCTCGCGCATCAGGCCCGCTTCGTCGTCGGCTGACGCCAGCGCCTCCTGCAGCCACTGCGCATACTGCTGCCACTCCTGCGCCTCTGGTGGCGCGCTCTCAAGCTCCGTCAGCCAGCCGGGATGCGCGGTAAGGCTCTGCTGGACAAAATCACTAAAGATCAGCACCGCAAGCGCCTGCTCGCTCAATGCTGAGGAAGGAAAATCGTCCGGCAGTCTGTCCTGTACCGTCTGCCAGTGCTGCTGTAACGGCGAAGAGAGCGGCGTCATATAAGGGTCCCTGAGTTATCGTTTTCCGCTATGTAACCAGAAAGGTTCCATTGCCAGCGCGTCAGTACGGCAATCTTCGGTTTCGTGACGCCGGTTGGCAAGGATGGCGTAACGCAGCCCCTGCCAGTTATCCAGCCACGCCTGGACCTGTGCCATATCGTAATAGCCTGCCAGCAGCAGTACGCTGTCAATTTCACGCGTCAGGCGCGGGAGTTGATCTTTATACCTGTCGCCCAGAGAGCGTACGAATGTGTTTTTCAGTTCGGCGGCGGCACGGGAAAGCTGAATGTCCGAGAAACGCTTAAAGGAACCGGCGATTTTGGCCTGCGCCTTTTCGTCAAGGAACGGCTGCCAGCCCCGGCCAATCAGCCACTCGATAAGGGTCAGTTTTGCCAGCGCCACTTCTGCGCTACAGGCGGCGGTTTGCGCCGATACGTCGGAGGCCAGGGTCGTCTCTGAGAGGGTTAGCAGGTCACGTAAGCGAGCGCTCGCTTTTCGCGGAACCAGGCTGCCAAACAGGGTCAGGGCATGGCGGATTAACGCCACCGCGCTCAGTACTTCTTCTTTTGCCTTCGGCACGCCACGCACCCAAAGCTCTTCATGGTACTGCCACTGGCTCAGCGCCAGCTCCAGCGCGGCTTCCAGGCCCTGCTCAATGCTCGCCTTTGGCGCAACCTGCAGAACAGGCGTCGGGCGCAACAGGCGTTCCGCGTTGCTCTGGGCCAGATGATACCCGCGTGCCGCCTTGCTCAGGCTGCCCTGCCGCAGTACCGCCTGGTTCACCAGCTGACGTGCCAGTTTGAGTACATCACCGGTATTGCCCTGCAGTAGCTCAAGTTCCAGTTCGCAAATAGACTCCTGATGCTCACCGGCTTTTATCTCGCCAAGATCGAGGGCGATTTCAATTCGGCTATCGCCGACCTCAACCAGCCATTTTTCCCGCAGGAAATCGGTGCTGAATAGCGGCTGAACGCGATCGGCGAGATCGGCCGGCACTTCGCCGTCGGGCCAGACTTCTGCGGGCAGACGCTCAAGCGCCAGCTCGGGCCTGTTCAGTTCGATATTGTATTCCGGACGCTGATGCAGACCGCCAACCACCCGACCGGCAATCTTCATGGTCATTTCATAGCGATCGCTCTCACCGCGAATTCGCAGGCCCATATCATGGCCGCGCAGCCAGTTATCTGGCGTCTCGTAGTAGATGTTCAGCAACTGTACCGGCGGAATATGTTCCGCCGTCAGCGTATGCAGATGCGCGCGCAGCGTTTCCACGCCGTCCGGGTTGACGATAAACTTTAATTCGATTTCTTGAGCCATGGCCGCATTCTTATTCGTTATGCCGCCGTCACACCCTGAGGATATGCGGCGAACTTACTTGAGTCCTGCTTGTCAGTAGATAGTATTTTGCGTCAAAGCGCCATACAACGCGACCATGACAGCGTGCAAAGTTTGCGTATCGTTCAGCCCGACCTGGATGATTCCGATTGATGCAGAATGCTTTACGTCGTCAGACTGATGACACTACTATTGTTCCACTTTTCAGATATTAACGATGATCTAATGCCAAATTTACGCCTGACCGGACTGATTTTTCTTGCACTTAGCGTTTCCACTGTGGCTCATGCCGAAGAAAAACGTTATGTCTCTGACGAACTAAGCACCTGGCTGCGCAGCGGCCCGGGCGACAATTTCCGCCTGGTGGGGACGCTGAATGCCGGGGAAGAGGTTGCCCTGCTGCAAACCAACGACAGCACCCGCTACGGCCAGATCCGCGATAACACAGGCCGTACCGCCTGGATCCCGCTGAAAGAGCTGAATACCGACCCCAGCCTGCGCACCCGCGTGCCGGAGCTGGAGAACCAGGTCAAAACCCTGACCGATAAGCTGAACAATATTGACACCACCTGGAACCAGCGCACGGCCGATATGCAGCAGAAAGTGGCGCAGAGTGACGGCGTGATCAACGGACTGAAAGATGAGAATCAGAAGCTCAAAAATGAGCTGATCGTCGCCCAGAAGAAAGTCAGCGCCGCCAATCTCCAGCTGGATGACAAACAGCGCACCATCATTATGCAGTGGTTTATGTACGGCGGTGGCGTGCTGGGCATGGGCCTGCTGCTTGGTCTGGTGCTCCCGCATATGATCCCCGGCCGTAAACGCAAAGACCGCTGGATGAACTGATCCTCACACCCCGCAGAATTCAGGGAGTCGCCTTCTCCTCTACACTTACGTATTATCTGTCAGCAGAGACGTAATGAGGAGAATGGCGGCGTGAAGAGTTATCTGGTCGGTGGTGCAGTACGGGATACATTGTTAGGACTACCGGTCAAAGACAGGGATTGGGTGGTAACAGGTGCAACACCTCAGCAGATGCTTGACGCGGGCTATCAACAGGTTGGCCGCGACTTTCCGGTCTTTCTGCACCCGCAAACGCGGGAAGAGTTTGCGCTTGCGCGAACCGAGCGTAAATCCGGCTCAGGCTATACCGGCTTTACCTGCTATGCCGCACCTGACGTGACCCTCGAGGACGATTTACAGCGCCGCGATCTCACCATCAATGCTATCGCCGAAGCCGAAGACGGTTCCCATATCGACCCTTACGGCGGCCGCGAAGATTTGCGCAATCGCCTGCTGCGCCACGTTTCCCCCGCCTTTAGCGAAGACCCTCTGCGCGTTTTACGCGTGGCACGTTTCGCCGCCCGCTACGCACATCTGAGTTTCCGTATTGCCGATGAAACGCTGACGCTAATGCGCGATATGACTGCCGCAGGCGAGCTTGAACACCTGACGCCTGAGCGCGTCTGGAAGGAAACGGAAGGCGCCCTGCGCAGCCACAATCCACAGGTTTACTTCCAGGTCCTGCGCGACTGCGGCGCGCTGAAAGTGCTTTTCCCGGAAGTTGATGCCCTCTACGGCGTCCCGGCGCCGGCCAAATGGCATCCGGAGATCGACACCGGCATCCACACCCTGATGACCCTGTCGATGGCGGCCATGCTCTCGCCAGAGGTTGACGTACGCTTTGCCACCCTGTGCCACGATCTCGGCAAAGGGCTGACGCCAAAAGCCCTGTGGCCCCGCCATCACGGCCATGGCCCGGCCGGCGTGAAGCTGGTCGAACGCGTGTGCCAGCGTATGCGCGTACCCAATGAGATCCGCGATCTGGCGAAGCTGGTGGCGGAATTTCACGACCTGATCCATACCTTCCCCATCCTGCAGGCTAAAACCATCGTCAAACTGTTCGACAATATTGATGCCTGGCGTAAGCCGCAGCGTGTCGAGCAGATTGCGTTGACCAGCGAAGCCGACGTGCGCGGCCGGACGGGCTTTGAAAACTGCGACTATCCGCAAGGGCGGCTGCTGCGTGAAGCCTGGGAGATAGCGAAAGCCGTATCGACTCAGGAGGTGGTTGCCGCCGGTTTTCAGGGCGTGGCGATCCGCGAGGAGCTGACGAAAAGGCGTATTCGGGCGGTAGAGCAGTGGAAGGTGCAACGCTGTCCCCAGCCGCAGGCCGGGGACAACGAAGAGACTCAGAAGAAGACGACGTAAACCGCTGCAGCCACCACAAAACGGTAGATCGCGAACGGAATAAAGGAGATCCGTTTGATAATCTGCAGGAAGGTTTTGATTGCCACCAGCGCCACCAGGAACGCGGTGACAAAGCCGACGGAGAACATCGGGATATCCGCGACGGACAGAAAGTGCCAACTCTTATAGAGGTCCAGCACGGTGGCCCCCATCATCATCGGCACCGCCAGCAGGAACGAAAACTCCGAGGCCGCATAGCGGCTGACGCCCATCAGCATCCCGCCGGAGATAGTTGCCCCCGAGCGGGAAAAGCCCGGCCACAGGGCCAGACACTGGAAGCAGCCAATCATAAAGGCCTGGCGATACGTCATATCATCCAGCCCCGGCGCACGCGGCTCTTTCGGTTTCAGCACCTCTGCGGCAATCAGCAACAGGCCGCCGACCACCAGGGCATACATCACGTTAATCGGGTTAAACAGCGACTTGATGGTATCGTGGAACACCAGTCCCAGCACCACCGCCGGGATCATCCCCAGCAAAATATGAATCAGCGTCAGGCGGCCTTTACCGGTACCTTCCTGCTGCGGCGGACGTCCAAAATGAATACCAATCAGGCCAAAAAGACGACGCCAGAACATCACGACCACGGCCAGAATCGACCCCAGCTGGATAACGACTTCAAAGGTCTTCGCCGTTTCTCCCTCAAAACCGAGCAGGTGCCCGACGATAATCATATGACCGGTACTGGAGACCGGCAGGAACTCCGTCAATCCTTCGACCACACCCAAAATCGCTGCTATCAGCAGAGAGTGCATATCGCTCATCATTAACCCCTAAGAAACATAAAAAAGCGATTACCCTGGTGGGCAATCGCAGCCAGCCTGTGTAAGACCTGTATAAACTGTTTTAGTTTACTAATGATAGCGTTAGTTACGGTCTTTCGGATTAACGCCACGCTCAATCACCACGCCAACGCTGGCCGCTCTCGCCACCGCGCCCGGCTTGCTAACCTTGATCCGCACCCAGGGTGAAGCAAAACGCGACAGTAGCAGTTCCGCCACCTCTTCCGCCACCCGTTCCACCAGGGCAAAACGTCCGCCTTCAACGTGCCCGACGACCGCGTCGGCGATATCCGCATAGCTCAGACAGTCGTTAACGTCATCGCTGCGGGCAGCGGCACGGTTATCCCACGCCATTTCGATATCGAACATGAGCTTCTGTTCGATGGTCTGCTCCCAGTCGTAAACACCGATAGTAGTGATTACCGAAAGTTGTTCTATAAATACAATGTCCATCACGCCCCGTCTGCTTTTTAGCTAAACCGGATACCACTCCCGGCGAATTATGCGTATTATCCACAGATGCAGAGAATAAAACGACATTTTCAAAACGGAACAGCGTTATGAGTGCAATCGCGCCTGGAATGATCCTCCTCGCCTACCTTTGCGGCTCAATCTCCAGCGCCATTTTGGTCTGCCGCATCGCGGGTCTGCCCGACCCTCGTGAAAATGGCTCCGGGAATCCCGGCGCCACGAACGTTCTGCGAATCGGTGGCAAAGGCGCAGCCGCCGCGGTACTCGTTTTCGACTTACTGAAAGGTATGCTGCCGGTCTGGGGCGCGTACGCCCTCGGCGTGTCGCCGTTCTGGTTGGGCCTGATAGCCATCGCCGCCTGTTTCGGCCATATCTGGCCCGTATTCTTTCATTTTCAGGGTGGTAAAGGCGTGGCAACCGCCTTTGGTGCGATCGCACCTATCGGCTGGGACCTGACCGGCGTGATGGCCGGAACCTGGCTCTTAACCATTCTTCTCAGCGGCTACTCTTCACTCGGCGCAATTGTCAGCGCCCTGATCGCGCCGTTTTACGTCTGGTGGTTTAAGCCCCAGTTTACCTTCCCGGTGTCGATGCTCTCCTGCCTGATACTGCTCCGCCACCATGACAATATTCAGCGCCTGTGGCGACGTCAGGAGCCAAAAATCTGGCGCAGGCTGAAGAAGACGCAAAACGAAAAAGACCGGCAGTAAGCAGGTCTTTTCATCACTGCTGTCGGTTCGCCCGACGGTTATGCTGCGGGCAGTTCCGCCAGCGGCCAGCGCGGGCGAACGCTCACGCTCAGGTCCGCCGTGGTGCCCACTTTCAGACGCACCATACCCGCATGGGCAATCATGGCCCCGTTATCGGTACAGAACTCCGGACGCGCATAGAAGACTTCGCCCCGACGCTTGTGCATCATTTCCGCCAGCCGCGCACGCAGCGTACGGTTGGCGCTGACGCCGCCCGCCATCACCAGCCGCGAGAAGCCAGTCTGATCCAGCGCGCGTTTGCACTTGATCATTAGGGTATCGACCAAGGCATCCTCAAAGGCGCGGGCGATATCGGCACGGGTCTGGTCGTCGTTATCGTTATTGCGGATGGTATTTGCAGCAAAGGTTTTAAGCCCGGAGAAGCTGAAATCCAACCCCGGACGATCGGTCATCGGGCGCGGGAAGACAAAACGCCCTTCCGTGCCTTCCGCCGCCATTTTTGACAGCATCGGACCGCCGGGATAATCCAGCCCCAGCAGCTTGGCGGTTTTGTCGAAGGCTTCACCGGCGGCATCATCAATGGACTCGCCCAGCAAAGTATAGTGACCAATACCGGTCACGCTAATCAGCTGCGTGTGACCACCGGAAACCAGTAGCGCAACAAACGGAAATTCCGGCGGGTTATCTTCCAGCATCGGCGCCAGCAGGTGCCCCTCCATATGGTGAACCGCAATGGCTGGAACCTTCCAGGCAAACGCCAGCGAACGGCCAACGGTGGCGCCAACCAGCAGCGCACCGACCAGACCAGGACCGGCGGTATACGCCACCGCATCGATATCTTTTGCCGTCAGGTTCGACTCTTTTAGCGCGGCCTGGATCAGCGGAACGGTTTTGCGCACATGGTCGCGGGAAGCCAGCTCTGGCACCACGCCGCCGTAGTCAGCGTGCAGTTTCACCTGACTATACAGTTGGTTGGCTAAAAGGCCTTTTTCATCGTCGTAAATGGCGATGCCGGTTTCATCGCAGGATGTTTCAATTCCCAGTACACGCATGGCTTGTTTTACCTCGTTTCAATAGCGCGCAGTGTAGGGCGAATGCGGGTCGATGTAAAACTTTGCTCTCTTCTGCAGAGGAGTTCGTGTATACTCCTCACCCTTACAAAAGTCCCTGTCAAAAAGGGCGGCGGTGCTTTACAAAGCAGCAGCAGTTGAAGTAAAATTCCGCACCATTTTGAAATAAGCTGGCGCTGATGTCAGCGAAGAACCGATTTAATCAAAGGTGAGAGGCACATGCCGGTAATTAAAGTACGTGAAAACGAGCCGTTCGACGTAGCTCTGCGTCGCTTCAAGCGTTCCTGTGAGAAAGCAGGTGTTCTGGCGGAAGTCCGTCGTCGTGAGTTCTATGAAAAACCGACTACCGAACGTAAACGCGCCAAAGCTTCCGCGGTGAAACGTCACGCGAAGAAACTGGCTCGCGAAAACGCACGCCGTACTCGTCTGTACTAATCCGTTGAGGGTGTTTCACCCTCAATAGCAGACAGAGTTGCAGTTGAAAGGCCGTGCTTCCGGAAGGAATGCGCGGCTTGTTTTCGTTTATACTCGACATAATTCACATCGTGAACCCTGACGAGTATTTGCAGCAAGGGGCCTATGGCTGGACGAATCCCACGTGTCTTTATTAGTGACCTGCTGGCGCGAACCGACATCATCGATCTGATCGATGCCCGGGTTAAGCTGAAAAAGCAGGGCAAGAACTGGCACGCATGTTGTCCATTCCATAACGAAAAAAGCCCGTCCTTCACCGTTAACGGTGAAAAACAGTTTTATCACTGCTTCGGCTGTGGCGCGCACGGCAACGCCATCGACTTTTTAATGAACTACGACAAGCTCGAGTTCGTTGAGACCGTTGAAGAACTGGCGGCTATGCACAACCTTGAAGTGCCGTACGAAGCTGGCAGCGGACCGAGCCAGATAGAGCGCCATCAGCGGCAAAATCTGTATCAGCTGATGGACGGCCTGAACGCGTTTTACCAACAATCCCTGAATCAACCCGTGGCAGAACCTGCGCGCCAGTATCTGGCAAAGCGCGGCTTAAGCAGCGAAGTCACCAGCCGTTTCGCGATTGGCTATGCCCCGCCCGGCTGGGACAACGTGCTGAAGCGCTTTGGCGGCAATGGCGAAAATCGCCAGTCGCTGATCGACGCGGGCATGCTGGTAACCAACGATCAGGGACGCAGTTATGACCGTTTCCGTGAAAGGGTGATGTTCCCCATTCGCGATAAACGGGGCCGGGTGATTGGATTTGGTGGACGCGTGCTGGGCGACGCAACGCCGAAATATCTGAACTCCCCGGAAACCGATATTTTCCATAAGGGCCGCCAGCTGTATGGCCTTTATGAAGCGCAGCAGCACGCGTCTGAACCTCAGCGTCTGCTAGTCGTCGAAGGCTATATGGACGTGGTCGCGCTGGCGCAGTACGACATTAACTATGCTGTCGCCTCGCTGGGTACATCCACCACGGCGGACCATATCCAGCTGCTGTTCCGGGTGACTAATAACGTCGTCTGCTGCTACGACGGTGACCGTGCCGGCCGAGATGCCGCATGGCGCGCGCTGGAAACGGCGCTGCCGTATATGACCGACGGCCGCCAGCTGCGGTTTATGTTTCTGCCCGACGGCGAAGACCCGGATACCCTGGTTCGCAAAGAAGGCAAAGCGGCGTTTGAAGCGCGGATGGAGCAGGCTCAGCCGCTCTCCACGTTTCTGTTTAACAGCCTGATGCCGCAGGTTGACCTGAGTACACCGGACGGACGTGCGCGTCTCAGCACGCTGGCCCTGCCGCTGATTACGCAGGTTCCGGGCGAGACGTTACGCATTTATCTGCGTCAGGATCTCGGCAGAAAGCTGGGAATTCTGGATGACAGCCAGCTTGAAAAGCTGATGCCTAAGCAGGCAGACAGTACGGCAGTGAAAGCCGCACCGCAGCTAAAACGCACCACCATGCGTATACTTATCGGGTTACTGGTGCAAAACCCGGAGCTGGCGCCCCAGGTACCGCCGCTCAACGGTCTGGACCAGAATAAACTGCCAGGACTTGGCTTATTTGCTGAACTGGTCAACACTTGTCTGTCACAGCCGGGCCTGACCACCGGGCAACTGCTGGAGCACTATCGCGGCACAAATGAAGCCACGACCCTTGAAAAACTGTCGATGTGGGACGATATAGCAGATAAGGATATTGCAGAGAAAACGTTCACCGACTCGCTCAACCATATGTTTGATTCAATGCTTGAACTGCGACAGGAAGAGTTGATTGCTCTCGATCGCACCCAGGGTTTAAGCAGTGAAGAACGCCGGGAGCTCTGGACGATAAGCCAGGAACTGGCAAAAAAGTGAATTTAAACGGCTTAAGTGCCGATAATCGATCGGGTAGATCCCGACAGCCGCATTGAGGGGCCGCGGCAAAAATATAAGTAAACCCTCATTTGTGCATACACAACATCGTTCAGGTCGCCTCCGGGCGCAGAAGCAGTCTGAAAGATGATGTGTATTATGTTGGCGGCTTTGTTTCGCCGACCGACACCAACCTCATGAATTAAGTGTGGATACCGTCTTATGGAGCAAAACCCGCAGTCACAGCTGAAGCTTCTCGTCACCCGTGGTAAGGAGCAAGGCTATCTGACCTATGCCGAGGTCAATGACCATCTGCCGGAAGATATCGTCGACTCCGATCAGATCGAAGACATCATCCAGATGATCAACGACATGGGCATCCAGGTTGTGGAAGAAGCGCCCGATGCCGATGATCTGATGCTGAACGAAAACAGCAGCGACACGGACGAAGATGCTGCCGAAGCGGCCGCGCAGGTACTGTCCAGCGTAGAATCTGAAATCGGGCGCACGACCGACCCGGTTCGCATGTATATGCGTGAAATGGGCACGGTTGAACTGCTGACCCGCGAAGGCGAAATCGACATCGCCAAACGTATCGAAGACGGGATCAACCAGGTCCAGTGCTCCGTTGCCGAATACCCGGAAGCGATCACCTATCTGCTTGAGCAGTACGATCGCGTCGAAGCAGCCGAAGCACGTCTGTCGGATCTGATCACCGGCTTCGTCGATCCGAACGCAGAAGAAGACCTGGCCCCGACCGCCACCAACGTCGGCTCTGAATTGTCCAGCGAAGATATGGACGACGATGAAGACGAAGATGAAGACGACAGCGAAGACGATAACAGCATCGATCCTGAGCTGGCGCGCGAGAAATTTGGCGAGCTGCGCACCCAGTATGAAGTCACCCGTGACGTCATCAAAGTGAAAGGCCGCAGCCACGCCGCCGCGCAGGAAGAGATCCTGAAGCTGTCTGAAGTCTTCAAACAGTTCCGCCTGGTGCCGAAGCAGTTTGACTATCTGGTCAACAGCATGCGCATCATGATGGACCGCGTCCGTACGCAGGAACGCCTGATCATGAAACTGTGCGTTGAACTGTGCAAAATGCCGAAGAAAAACTTCATCACCCTGTTCACCGGTAATGAAACCAGTGAAACCTGGTTCAACGCAGCCATTGCCATGGGCAAACCCTGGTCGGAGAAACTGAACGAGGTTTCTGAGGACGTTCATCGCGGTCTGAGCAAGCTGCAGCAGATTGAAGATGAGACCGGCCTGACCATTGAGCAGGTTAAAGATATCAACCGTCGTATGTCCATCGGTGAAGCGAAAGCCCGCCGTGCGAAGAAAGAGATGGTTGAGGCTAACCTGCGTCTGGTTATCTCTATCGCCAAAAAATACACCAACCGTGGTCTACAGTTCCTCGATCTGATTCAGGAAGGCAATATCGGTCTGATGAAAGCGGTAGATAAATTCGAATACCGTCGCGGCTACAAGTTCTCCACCTATGCAACCTGGTGGATTCGTCAGGCGATCACTCGCTCCATCGCGGATCAGGCGCGCACCATCCGTATTCCGGTGCATATGATTGAGACCATTAATAAGCTCAACCGTATCTCCCGCCAGATGCTGCAGGAAATGGGCCGCGAGCCGACGCCGGAAGAGCTGGCCGAACGTATGCTGATGCCGGAAGACAAAATCCGTAAAGTGCTGAAGATCGCCAAAGAGCCTATCTCCATGGAAACACCGATTGGTGACGATGAAGATTCGCATCTGGGTGATTTTATCGAGGATACCACTCTCGAGCTGCCGCTGGACTCTGCCACCACCGAGAGCCTGCGTGCCGCAACGCACGACGTGCTGGCTGGCCTGACCGCCCGTGAAGCAAAAGTCCTGCGCATGCGCTTCGGTATCGATATGAACACCGACCATACGCTGGAAGAAGTGGGTAAACAGTTCGACGTCACCCGCGAACGTATCCGTCAGATCGAAGCCAAAGCGCTGCGTAAGCTGCGCCACCCGAGCCGCTCTGAAGTGCTACGTAGCTTCCTGGACGATTAATCGTCTCAGCAGTGAACAAAAAGCGCCTTCCGGGCGCTTTTTTTATTTTCTTATCCGCTGCCAGGCGGCTCAAAATCCTCGCGTTGCCAGCGCGTCATCCAGCTCCCGATAGGCTTCGACTAGCTTATCGAGCGTCGCCCTGTTCAGCCCGCTCGGATTGGGCAGCACCCATACCTGGGTTCCGCCGATAGTTACCGTCTGACGGCCCCACTTAACGCCACGCAGGCTAAATGCCTGCTCAAATGCCTGCTTACCCAGTACCGCCAGCGCCGCCGGTTGATAATCCGCAATCTTACGAATCAGCTCCCGTCCCCCGCTGCGCAGCTCCTGCAGCCCAACTTCGCTGGCCTGCACCGTCAGACGCTCCACCAGCATCGTGATGCCACAGCGGGTATCCAGCAGCATCTGCTCCTCTTCCGGCTTCAACAGACGCTCAGTAAACCCGGCCTGGTGGATAACCTTCCAGAAACGGTTCCGCGGATGGGCAAAATGAAACCCCGTATGCGCCGACGACTCCCCCGGATTGATGCCGCAAAACACCACCCGCAGCCCCGGCGCCAGAATATCGTTAATCATACAGTTACCAAGGTCATAGACCGAAGTACCAGTATAAGAGATTGATAATCATTTGGTTATAAAATCGGCAGGCAGGCGATTTCGGCTGGATTGCAACGGTGAGTTACTTTATAATTCTGCGCCACGGCCCCTTAGCTCAGTGGTTAGAGCAGGCGACTCATAATCGCTTGGTCGTTGGTTCAAACCCAACAGGGGCCACCAAATTTTAGCAGTAAATACATACACTTAGGCCACTCTCGCGAGTGGCCTTTTTGTTACCTCGTTTTCGAGTGGCGATAGAATGGCGGTGAATTTTTTACCGCCACTTTGCTGAGGGCATAAAAAAACCCGCACGCGGCGGGCATTTAGCGGAAATTAATCAGAGCCACAACGGCCGCTGACCACCGACAGTCGGGTGCGGCGGTGCCGGGTCAATGGCTCCCGGAGTAACAATAAAGCGCTCTATCGTTTCCATTGTCATAAACGTGCAACTACAGTTGATGTTCTGGCATTGGTGGTAGCGCTCTTTCGTATTTTCGGTTAGATAGCGGCTTGTTCGCGCATGTGCGGCATGATGGCACTTCGGACAATGAAACATAACCCACCCCTTATTCTCAATTCGTGAAGCAATGATAATCATCAATTCACTTTTTGTGAATAGATTTTATTCATCATCAGATTCCGCGCTGCACTCCACATCAGAGAGCCTAACCTCAAGCTCTAACCCTGTCGTGAAGCCGCTATTGTTCAGATTGTGAGTAACCTTACTGATTAACCAAGATTGCTCGTCTATGACGCGCTTAAAGCCTGACACGCGCACAGGTGTCTCAGGGAATAAATCAGCCCTACCAAGCGCCAGCGTAATTGAAAACTCCGCAACGCCTCGCTGCAGCTTATCCCACTTAGCCTGAGCGGCACGCATCGCCTGCGCCTTAGATGCGTAGACCGTTGTCAGCGCCAGCACGTTATCGGCCTCACCGGCCATATACTCACCCTCGCGCGCTTCTGGCTCTTTTTTGGCCTTTGTCTTTTTACTGACTGGCTTTGCTTTCGGGTGCTCCAGTGCGCGCAGGTGCTTCTCTTTTGGCTTGCGTTTCAGCGTTACTTTCTGCTTTTGTGGCTTCGGGTCTTTGGTATGCAACCATTTTGCAGTTACGCCGGTGTAAGCCCCACGGTCAGCAATGGCAAACTGATGACGGTCGCCATCGCTGCGGGTCAGGGTCATTTGTGGGACGGGTTTACCGCTGGCCGTTATCGCACTACCGGCTTTCAGAAACAGGAGTTTCCCCGCTTTCACTGACACCGCAGCCCCGTTGCGGTCAGCCAGTCGGGTCAGAAATACGGCGTCGGACTCCTGCGACTGGTCGATATGCGGTACCGGTATTTTTTTCAGTGAATCCGCGACACTGGCCGTCAGTTTATTGCGCTTTGCAATGGTGCTGACCAGCTCACCGAGGGTGGTGTCGTGCCATGACTCCTCACGCCGTGAATTGAGCGTTCCGCGAAAATCTGCACTACGCGCCCGAATGGTCAGGGTATCAGGCGCGCCCCGATGCTCAATCTCATCGACAGTGAAATCGCCCTTATTCAGAAGCGCCGAACCCTGCCAGCCAAGCCACAGCGTCAGCACAGCCCCGCGCAGGGGTAACTCGACTTTGCCGTCGGTGTCGTCGAGCTCAATGTCGAGCTGGTCAGCCTCAAAGCCCCTGTTGTCGGTCATGGTGAGAGAAATCAGCCGGTCACTAAAATTGCTGGTAATGTCCTGGCTGTTCATCGTCAGCATAAATGCTGGCGCAAGGCTGGTACCGGCGTCAATGGTCATGCCCGTAATCATGCGGTTAGCCCTCCGAGCGCACCCTGCAGCTTATCAGTCAGATTACCGGCAGAGCCGAGTAGCTCGCTGGCCTGCTTATTCAGGTCGCCAAACATTGCCGTCAGTGATTCATCGACCCGTTTCAGCGAAAGGGTGAAATCAATCTTTCTGGCCGCGCCGTCGCTGAAAAACTCGGTATGCGTGGTCGACACCTTATCGACGATATACATCCCGAAGATATTGCCGGTTCCCTCAATAAGCGGCCAGGCTCTGCCCTCGTCGGCCATCAGCTCAACAGCCAGCAAGGATATACGACCGCCGGTAATAGCAGGGTAAAGCGTACCGGCAAGCTGGATCGCGTTTTCCCCCTCACCGAGAAACTGATACGCAGGCGGTTTACCTACTCTGTCATTAGACGCCCAGCGGTAATCCTTCGAGTGCTGCATCGACTGATAAGGCAGGGTGCGGCGTTCAAACACAAACATTCCAAGCGCAAGCATCATCGTTTATTCCTCTCAGTCATGACCCATACTGGCACGCTGACGCGCACGCTTTTCGCGCTCAATCTGTCCGAGCGTGTCGCGTAGCTGTCTGTCAAGTTGATGCCCCGGTGCAACACCTCCCGGCAGAGTGATGTTGTATTCGCTTTTACTCTGGTCAATGTAAGAGCGTCCCGCCGGTGCGGTAACTGGCTGGTAAGCCTGATAGCCGCCATATGTACTGGTTGCCGGGATGTAGGAATTACCCTGCGTGGCGGCGTTGGTTTTGGCGGCAGTCTGGTCGAGGCTGTCCGATTCTTTGTTGATGATGCCGAGTTTTTCGAGAAGCCAGTCGACACCGCTGCGCAGCTTGTTAAAAACATTTAGCGGAGCCATCAAGGCAGAGGCCAGTGCCTGACCAAATATGACGCCGACATTTTTGCAGCTATCTAGCGTCTCCTGCGTGGCCTTGACTGGTGCAATCAGCTCTTTAAACCATTGCCAGACGCCGCGCAGCTTCTCACCGAGTCCGTCAAAGATGGGAGCCAGTGGAGCGAACAATTCCCCGACCGGTGCAAAGGCACTCATGATGCCCTCAATCACCCCCGAGAAAAATGCGCTGATGGGCTCCCAATATTTGCGGATGAGTAGCGCCCCGGCCACAATCGCCGCACCGACGGCCACAATCGGCCAGGTAATCGCACCGAGCGCTGTCACAATGGCACCACCGGCGACGGTAAAGACCGTACCCAGCACGCCAGCAGCGGCGATAATGGCATTAATCCCCATGACCACCGGCCATGCAACGAGACCAATACCGCCGATGATACCAATCAGAGCAAGTGCGCCACCGGCTATAATGCCGATGGTTTCCGCTAACTCCTTGTTATCTTTAATCCAGTTATCGAGTTTTAATACATACCGCGTGGCGGTTTGGGTGAGGTTGCGCAGAGAGTCCTCTTGCTGGTCAAAAAGGTCGGTACCGACCGCCTCATAAGCCGACTGGAACTCTTTAAAGTCACCACCGAGGTTATCCTGCATAACCTTAACCAGTTCCTCGGTTTTACCGTCCGAGGCTTTAAACGCGGCAGTGAGCCGGTCAAGTTTGCCGCTTGAGGCTGCTTCCATCAGCACCGCCGCCGCCGAGCTGGCCTCTTCGCCGAAAATGGTTTTCATGTACTCGCCGCGCTGGCTTGTCCCGAGGTTGTTTTTCTCAAAGCTGCGCTGCATTTCTTTCAGGATGGAGAATATCGGGCGCGTGTTCCCCTTGCTGTCGGACGTTTTGACGCCGAGTTCCTTAATAGCCTCAAACGCTTTTCCGGTAGGAGCCTGCAGGCGGCTGAGAATGGCGCGGCTACCCGTACCCGCCATTGACCCGGTGATTTTGGCGTCGTGTAGCGCACCGACCATTGCGGCGGTTTGCTCGATGCTCACCCCGGCATTTTTTGCCACCGGTGCGGCATAGGTCAGCGCGTCGCTCAGTCCGTCAAAATCGGCGGCGGTTTTGTTCATCGTCATCGAGAGAACGTCGCCAATGTGCGCAATCTTGTCGTTTGAAAGCTGAAACGCTGATTTCATCCCGGTCAGCAGCGCTGCGTTTTCCTCCATTGAGCGTCGGTTTGACAGCGCCATATTCAGCGTGACCGGCGTCGCCGCCTGAATGGCAGCAGCGTCACCGCCGCTTTTCGCAATGATGATTTGCGCACTGGCGGCATCATCGGCAGAGGCGGCAGTATTGTCGCCGAGTTGACGCGCCTGTTTGCGTAGCGCCTGCATTTCTGGCGACTGCTTATCGACCCCGAGCACGGCCTGCAGTTCGGAATTTTTCTGCGCAAAGTCATAACCGGGCATCAGTAATTTAACCCCGGCCATTGTTCCCGCTGTCGCGATACCGACCCCGGCAGCACCTGCTGCGGCCATGTTACCGGCAAGCTCTTTACCTGATTTATATCGCTCTTTCACGCGGCTTAATTTCGCCTGCTGCGCGCTGACGCGTGCCAGTGCCTCGCGCTGGCGGTTAAGCTGTGCCGTCGTTTCGCTGATGGAGGTTTTGAGCCGACGCTCATCGGCAGACAGGGTGCGGGTGTTAATACCGGCCTGCATCAGCTCGGAGCGCTGGCGCTGTACCGACGTTCTCAGGCTGTTGTATTTCGTCTGTAGCTCAGATGCGGCACGCTTTGCTGCTTCGAGTGCCTGCGCCTGCGCGCGGGTCGGACTGGTGGTGTTTTTAAACTGCACGGCCAGCTCACCGGCCTCGCGTTTCGCCTTATCGAGCGCCTGACTGGTTACGGCCAGTTGCGCGCTTGCCTTACGAAATCCGTCGATTTTTGACGCCTGACCATTCAGGTCACGCAGCCCTTTTTGTGTGTTGCGAATATCACCCGACAGGGATTTACTCGCGGTCTGGATGGATTTAAGCGGTCGGGTCGCCTGGTCGACCGCTTTCAGCAATACCTCAAGCCTCAGGTTATTACTCATTGTGGTTTCCGCTACGCTGCAGCGCCTTTTCGCGCCATGTGATGAGCTCGGTCAGGCTCAGGGAATAGAGCTCTGATGGCGACCAGTGGAATATCACTGCGATATCCGCCATCAGGTCATCGGTCGACAGGTCGGGCGGGAAGTCTATTCCGCCGAAGCCGGTGACAAAAAACCAATCACCTTAGCGGCCAGCGACAGCATATCTGGCAGGTTCATTGCGGTAAGCTCCTGCGCCGTGAGCGCGGGATAGGTCATGCGGGGCAGTACCTTAATCAGCGCATCGACTTCGGACTGCGCCACCGCTGCCAGACTGACACCGCGCAGGGTACCGGCGTTCGGCTCAATCAGGGTGACTTTATCAATCGTCTGACCGGCGCGCTTAATCGGCTTATCGAGGGTCACGACGTTCGGGTTTGCGGTATCAATTTCATTGCCAGCCGTATCAACAAATTCAGCGGTTTTACGTGGTGCTTTTGCCATGATGTTTTTCTCTGCTCTGAATGGGGATTAATAACCGGCCAGCAGTGCTGACCGGTCAGGGAATTACAGCCCGATTGCGCGGCGGTGCTGCTCCAGACGGTCAACGCCGTTCACCTTCTCGACCATGTTGACGGTGTCGATTTCGATGACGTCGCTACCATCAATCGTGAGGCGGTAATAGGTGCAGACGGTCGACAGTTTGGTCGAGGTGTTTTCACCCTGCTTATTCTCGCCGCCGTCGATTTCTTTATGACGGCCACGCATGACCACCTCGACCGCGATGATTTCGCCAGTGTCGTCGCGCTGGTAGGAGCCAGCAAAACGCAGCGGCACAGCATCAGCACCCGGCGCGGCGTATTGCGCCCACAGCGCCACATCGGGCAGGCCACCGACAGACCACTCGACGGTTAACGCATCATCGTCAAGACCGAGGTCAATTGCCGCCGCGCCATTCATGCCACCGCCGCGATAGTTTTCGAGCTTGCGGGTCAGCTTCGGCAGCGTCACGGATTCAACAACGCCCATGTAGCTCAGGCCATCGTTGAACATGTTCAGATATTTGAGTTTGCGGGGTAGTGCCATGTTGTTTCAGGCTCCTTAGCTGTTGACCGATTCGGCCAGATTCACCAGATATTTATCGGTGATACGCTGGCGCAGGGTCAGGCTTTCCAGTGGTGGAACCGGCGTATAGTCGTAGTCGATATACAGTTTCCCGGCCTTGAGGGTTTCCTTATCGTTCGATTCCTCGTCGAACCAGCATTCACCGTCCACGATGTAGCCATTTGATTTCAGCTCGCGGAATTTGGCATTAATGCCGTCGACAATGTCACGGATGAGCGATGCAGTAATGGGCTTATCGACTGCCCACATGTGCGCCTCGGCCATCGTGTCGGCCAGCACCTGCGCGGTGCGGGTGTAGTTCTCAAACAGGAAAAGTGGGTCATCAGAACAGGTGCGGTTACCCCAGAAGCGGAAACCATCTTTACGCACCAGCGTCGTGACACCGGCCTCGTTGAGCAGGTCAGCATCGGTGCCGGATGCCTGCAAATCCCAAAACACTGAGGCGCTGATGCCGGTAACGCCCTGCACACCGACGTTAGACAGGGTTTTGTGCCAGCCGACAGTCTGGTCAATGTAGGCACGCAGACCGAGAGCGCGCGCGGTGGCGTAAGCCGTGGCGGTGGCGTTCGCGGTGGTGTCCCATGCGAGAAAATCAGGCCAGATAAGCATCAGCTCGCGCTGGCTGAAATTATCGCGGTATTTGATGGCGTCTGAAATGGTCTTACAACCCCATGCGCTGACATAACCAAACGCGCGCAGACTGATACATACCGACGCGAGGGCGGTTGCGACTTCCTGCGTATCGAGACCTGGCACGCCAAGAATGCGCGGCTTAACGCCGGTAACTGCTTCGGCAGTCAACAGCGCCTTGATGCCGGTGTATTTACCGTTCTCATCCGTACCGCCGATGATGTTGGAAATGGTCTGCGCTTCTGCGTCTTCTCCGGTACCTTCGGCAACGCGCACGACAACGGTGACGGGTTTTGACTGGTCGGCGATGGCCTGCAGGGATACCGCCAGCGTGCCTTTTTTACCGGCTTTGGCAATGGCGCTCTGCACATTGGTAATCAGTACCGGCTCGTTGAGGGGAAATGTCGCAGCATCCGCATCGCTGGCCGTGCAGACCATGCCGACGATTGCAGTCGCGACCGTAGAAATAACACGCGTTCCGTCATTGATTTCGATGACCTGCGTGCCGTGGTGAAAATCACTCATCCGGTTAACTCCGTGGTTAGTGGGCGAGTGTTATTGTCCTGACTGGTCTGGTGAGGGGCTATTTATCGGCGATGGATAGCCGATGGCACATAAACAAATCATAAAAAAGACGGGCATCAGCCCGCCTCACATTACTCCGGTTTCACCGGCCACTCTATATCCGGTGCGGTGGAAGTGTCGACCGCGCTCAGCGCCTGAATGTATTTCATCCACGCAATCAGACTGGCCTTGTCATCGTCGCTGATGATGCCGAGCTGCAGCTCAGTCTGCCACAGGCTGATTGTGCTTTTCGCTTCGGCCTGCAATGAGGCTTTTTTCTGCTGCGCCTCAACAACCTGAGCGCTTTTCTGTTCTTTCTCATCCGTGACCCATTCGCTACCGTTCCAGCGGTCATAAGGCGTCAGCGGTTCGATGGTGGTTACATTATCAGGATAATCACCAAGCCCGGTTATCTCGACAGGCTGGCCGGTTTCTGTGTCATACACCGTCTCGCCCCGGTGGTCGATAACATAATCCCACCCATCCAGACTGGTCGCGCGGCACACAGCAAAACCATTTTTTGCGTCGACGGGAGCATCGGTGCAGGAGTTAGCAGGAATACCAACGCCGACAGCAAGAAATTCCACGGATGCCGATAAATATTCTAGCGTCTCACCATCAAAGTTATAGACCGTCATATCGCCAGCTTTAGTGGCGATACCGTTTTTATTCAGCGTTGCTTTTGCCATTACGCCGCCCTCACGATGTAGTTAAATGCTATATTTCGCGGCCTGTTGTCCGTCGAGGTTGTATTGCTTTTTATCGACGTTGTAGACGTAAAATTTCCGCCCTGACCATAACCAATTACAATCCCTAACGCGCTATCAACATCCTCGATAATCCCATTACCCATATTATCTTTCGTTGTGTTGTGAATGTTTTTAGATACACCCAAATGCTTGACGGCATTATTCGTTTCATCTGATGACGACCACATCCTGCCTAACGAGTGAGCATGCCCTGCGACTAATGAGTCCTGCGAGGCTAATAACCCCCTACCGCTATCTACCCCGCGCCCATCATCCCAACCACGGATAAACTCACCGCGCAAATCAGGCAGATTCCCTGACGGAAATACTGCGGCGAGCCCTGGATATTTCACCTTATCAAATGCTGCACCATTACATTTCAGCCAACCTGTCGGCGGCGTCGCTGACGGATAAGGGAGCGGCACGCCGACCGGGGTATATTTCGCAATGTCAGTTATTTTCAGGTATTGCGGGTGCGGGTCAGTAGCGGCAAGGTGTGCGGCCAGCAGACTATCGGCATAGGCTTTCACCTCGATAACTTTGTCGTCGACATACTGGCGCGTTGCCAGCACGACTGACGGGTCGATTTTCAGGGTGATGGCCGACGTGCTCGACACAATCAGAATCATGCGAATGGTCTGCGTGCGGCCGCTTCCCTCCTGCAGTTGCGGTTTGTAGGTCTCCGGGCAGTTCGCCACGGCAATCAGAATGCCGTCGTCGTCATAGAGACCAATCTCGCGGATCCAGAAACCGCCCTCATTCTCGGGAATAATCTGTTCCGCGATAATCTGGCTGGTATTGGCCGGGTCAATGGTCAGCAGGTTCAGCGGTGCGATGCGCTTCTGGTTAATGAGCTTCGTCTGCGCCGGGTCAGGGGTCGGCAACGTACCATTCGCATCACCGACGGCCATCTGCGTCAGGTTGAGTCTGGTACCGAGTGCCGCCGCGTTCGCCAGTCGCGCCGCGCCCTGATTGGTCAGAATGGCAAGATATTTTGCGGTCATGCGTTCACTCTCAGGTTATCAATCAAATGGATGGCCGAGGCCGGGTAATATCCACCACCGACGACAATCTCCTCGGGGGTGTAGGGGTAAACGGTCAGCGCGTCGCCGTGGTAACATCCCGCGCCGACATACAGCTCGCCGGTCGTACTCAGGCTGATAGCCAGCCCGGTCAGATGACGGCTTGCCGGTTTGGCGTCTTCAATCAGGCGCTCAAGCTCCTGATACATTTCGTCAGTGATGCCGCTATCGAGCACGCCGACAACAAGACGGAATGTGCCTGGCTCCTCGTTGAGCTGCCACCACTCGCGCACCTCAATCAGAAAGCCGAGCGGCTCAACCACCCGCCGCAATGCGCTGATGGTGCCTTTGTGCTGATGGACGAAAAACGAGGAAGCACAGACGCTGCGCTTTGTCGCCTCCGGCCACTTCTCATCCCACCTGTCGACCGACAGCGCCCACGCCAGATACGGCAGCAGCCTTAACGGACAGTCGCGCCAGTTCCACAGGGTGCGCAGCGGTACCGGCACGCGCTGAATCTCTGCGAGCGCAGCAGCGGCGGCGACCTCCAGTGGCGACGAGCCAACGGGTAACAGCCGGTCACTCATCCGAGCCCCCGATAGTTATCTGGTACTCGGTACAGTTCGACGCCTGCGATTTACTCAGCACAATATCGGCCTGAGGTGATGCCAGCTCGACACGCTGCACCCCCTCAACATGCAGCGCCGCGTAAATGGCCGACAGACGGATATCACGCCCGAGGCGGTGCTGCGCGCTGATGTAGCTCTGCAGCTTCTGCTCTGACGCCTGCCTGATGGGCTCAGACTCGGGGCCGGGGTAAACGTAGAGTGTCGCGTCAATCTGGTAGGGCACAATCTCAGCTGACTGGACGGTCACCCGGTCTGCCACCGGGCGCACATCTTCGGCATTCAGCGCCTTATCAACAATCGCCAGTAAATCAGGGCTGGCGGTACCGTCACCCTCTCGGGATAACACCGTAATCGTCACGCAGGCTGGCGACGGGCTTGCGACCGAAACGTCAGCGACCCGCCCGTCGGCACTGCGACCGTGATACTCATATGCGCCGACCGGCCCCGCCACGCTCAGGCCTTCAAACGCCTGTTGCGTGCGCAGACGCAGGTCGGTGTCGGATTCCATAACGGCAGGCGTCGGCGGGATAGCGGTGTCATCCGCCGGGGTGATGGTCAGGCGTTCGGTATTGTTGTTCCCGGCCACGACGTCGAGGTCGTTACCGGCGGAATAGGCCAGCGTTACCGCCTGCGCGGCTTCGTTCACACGCTGACGCCAGATAACTTCACGGTAGGCGTTTTCCTGCAGCAGCTTAACAATCGGCTCCGATTCAAGCGCCAGCGTCCGGGCAATGGCCTCCTGCTGGTCTTCGGGATAAAGCGAAATCAGCGTCGCAATGCGTTCCGCAAGGATGGTTTCATAGTCCAGTTCCTCAACCACGTCGGGAACGGGTAACTGACTCAGGTCAACGGTTGCCATAGTGATTTAACTCAGTGAAACAGTGGTTGAAACTGACGCACCGGTATCGGTACGCATCCCGGTAATATCGACATACATCTCGCCAGCGTCGCCGGTCTCAAAGCTGATAGCGGTAAGCCTGATGCGCGGTTCCCACTTCTGGATCGCCGAATAGCACGCCACCATAATCTGCAGCCTGAGCGCCGGGTTTTGCGGCATATCAATCAGCGCCGACAGAAGCGAGCCATATTCACGACGCATCACCCGCGAACCGACCGGCGTCAGCAGTATGTCGCGCATGCTCTGGCTGATGTGCTCAGTGTCGCTGATGCCGAGGCCGGTATTTCGGTTCATACCCTGATAGCGCACTGTCATATCGGCGCACCCGTTGTCCCGCCGCTGTCGCCGGGGTGTTTATGGGTATGGAGCACCTTGCCATTAGACGACAGTGACCCGCCGGAATGTTCGATATTGCCGCTCATCTTGCCGCCTTTCTGTACCTCAAGCGTCGCCGTCGTCAGCTTATTGGTGCAAATCACCTCCGGGGTGTCGAGGGTGATACTGGTCGAGGCTTTTACCAGTACCAGCGGCACGGTTGCGGTAAGGGACTCCGATGCCGTCACGTCGGCAGTTTTGATGCCGCTTACCCTCAGCGCACTGGTCTCGGGCTCGTACTCAATGACCGCACCATCAGGAAAAACCACATGCCACGCATCCGCCGAGGCAGACGGGGCGGGGTTATCGTCGGAGAAAATACCCGGCAGCACGAAAGCAGTATCAAGCTCGCCACCGATTGCCAGCAGCAGCACCTGCTCACCGACCGAGGGAGCCCACCACGTCCGCGAACGACCGGCGCGGGTGGTCAGCCAGTTCAGCCATGTCGTCTGGATCCCGCCGCTTTGTACGCGGCACAGCCCCTGCACGGTATCAACCTCAGTCACCACACCTGAGCGGATGAGGTTGCGAATCGCGCGCGCGAGCTCCTGTATCGTGGATAACGTATTCATAGTGCAAGGATGCCTCTGGTCTGGAACCGCGCCAATTCGCGCGGCTCCGGTGGTGGTTCACACAATAGTTATTTGCCGAGGTGCCTGATAATGACGTCTTCAATCATCTGCTCATCGTCGCGGGTGAAACCGAGTAACGGGCGCGCCTCGTACTGCACATCCCGGCTGTTGCGGTTTGGCCGGTCTTTGAGGCCGTACTGATGCACCCGCGCCATGCGCTGCACCTTGCCGGTAAACTCCACCACCGCCGCACTGTCGCTGCCTTTGGCTTTCATAAAGCGGTTGGTGCGCAGTTTGGCGAACATTTCGCGCTTAATGCGGCCTTTCTTGCTCCGCACCGGCTGGCGCTTTCGCGCCGCATACGGGGTGCCGTCGGGTGCCTGCTGGCGCTTGATTCGCTGTTGCTGACTGGTACGCAGCTTTTTCGCAATCTCAGCCGCCATTTGACGACGTGCCGCCGGTGACAGGCTGGCAATCAGACCGGCAAGACGTTCCTGCAGCGCGGTTAACTCACTCATCCCACTTACTCACCAGCTCGCCGTTAACGTACAGCTCGACCGGACGCGTTACCGGCTCAGGCAGCGGCGGCTCAGGGGCATAGCTGACATGCAGCGCGCCGTCGACCTCTTTGACGAGCGTGCGCTCGGTGAGCCTCAGGCTGATACTGATATCGAGCGAATCGTCGTTATTGATATCAATAATCCAGGTGAATCCTTTTTCCCGCCCGTCGTCGGTGGTCATAATGTCCGGCTGATGTTCACGCAGCCACGCCTGCACCGGCACGAATATCAAATCGAGGTCGCCGGTGAAGTCGGTCACCACCACGTTAAGCACGTACACCTTTTCAAACGACAGCGAGCTCGCCAGTCGGGAATCGGTATGGCCGTTGTCGGCAAACAGGCGCAGCATATCGGGGTTGTTTCGGAGCTGCGGCACGGCGTTAATCAGCGCTTTGCGCAGGCTTTTGTGCTTCTGCATCGAGTTCATCCTGACAGTGTTTGACGGTTTTGACCTGCAGCGCGCAGGCGGTCAGCGCGCCCTCAAGGCGGCGTATATCCGCGCTCAGGTCACCATTGGTTTTCGGGTCACTTCCCGGCATCGGGCAAAGGCTCACCCTCGGGCATCCGCTGACCACAATCACCGGCGCTGGCGCAGGCGGCGCGGATGTGCAGCCGACGCACAACGTCAGGCAGAGCAGCGTTATACCAGCGGCGAAAGGCTTCATTTTCATTAAGTAACCTCGTTATCGTCTGCTCACGGCGGCTGGCATCTGCGCTGGCTTTTGCGAGCTGTTCGCGCAGTGCCACCTGCGCGGATTCATTACGTCGGGCGAGCTGACCTGCAACACTGAGCTGATTTTTCAGCATGCCAATCGTCGTCTTTTGTTCGCTCGCGACGCGGTTTGCCGTCTCAAAGGAGCGGGATAAATTGCCGTTCTCATGGCGAAACCACAGCAGCCCGAGCACAGCCAGCACCAGAAGTGTAATCAGGATTTTCATGCCATTACCCCGCCAGCGGTGCGCCATACGGTGACCAGTTTGTCGAGGCTGTGCTCACGCTGGCCGTAACCGGCACCCGGTAACGACGCCCAGATATTGCGGCAACGTGAAATTGCCCGCTCAATACGCCCCGCCTTAATATCCTCAATGGCACCGCGCTCGCGGATTAACTGAATTGCAAGTTTGTCCTGCGACAACGGGCTGAAATCAGGCAATGCGAGCTGTTTCTGATAGTGCGGCCAGTAGAGATAAAGCTGCTGGTAACGCCCTGATGCTGTGGATTTTTCTCCGCGTCGATTAAACACTTTCGCTGGTCTGCCATGTGCGAAAGGGTGGTCGGTGTAGTCGGTGAAAATTTCCGGCTTGCCATCAAGGCCAGTGACAATGACGTCGTAACCACGATTCTTCGTCAGCGGATGCGTCGCCGTCCCTTCGGAATAGGCCAGCATGTCCAGAAACGCGGCGATATTCTGGTGAGTATTAATGACCGGCATCGCTATCCCCCTGTTGTGACTTAAAGCGGCGCTGAATGGCAATTTCCACCACCTGATAACCTGCAATGCCGAGCATGGATCCAATCCCGCAAACGGCAGGCAGTGACATATCTGGAAACTGCACCAGAACGACACCAGCGACCATAGAGACAAAACCGCCGAGCAGCATGCGCCCGACAAACAGGCGTGGGGTGATGGGCTCACCACCTGCCAGCACTTTTCCGACAACAATCATCACGCCAATCACAAACAGTGACAGGACGCCTTTTTCCCCTTCTGTCATGGTTTACTCCCAAAGGTTGATAGTTTCTGTTACGGGTGACGATGCCACGTCGGGCAGGTCAATCGCCGTGCCATGCGGCAGAATGACGCCCAGCTCAGACAGACCGGGATTAGCCTGCAGCACCGTCTCGACCACGCCCTCAGTGCGCCCGTAATACCGGGCGCAAAGCGCGTCGAGGGTGTCGCCCTGCATCGCCCATACTTTCATCAGAGCTGACCCACGATGCAGCGCGGCTTATCCTGCAGGCGCGAGACCGACCAGCGCATATCCCGCCACAGGTCATCAATGGTGGTTTCGACGCTGTCGGCTTTTTTGTCCCCCTTGCCGGTGGCCTCAACCCCGCGATAACGCTCATACAGGGTGGCGGTCGCCATCGCCGTCACGGCGCTGAGGTAGTGGAAAACGCGCACATTCTCGCCGTCGATTTCCTCGGCGTCAGGCACGTCGGCCAGTTGCTTATACCCTGCGGCAATCTGGCGCAGCCGGTAGTCGTAAAGCTCCGCATTGGTTTCCGCCATGCCGGTCTTGATGGCGTTGCGCAGGCGCGCATCGGAAACCGTCTGCTCAAGGCGCATCAGCTCGCGCACGCGCTTCGGATCCACATCAGGGAAAAAGAACGTATTTTTAATCACTGCGTCGCCCGTCTCCGGTGCGGGAATCACCACGCCCGGTACGTCCTGCGGTTCGTCGGGCTGATTCAGTATTACTGTCGTCATGACAACCTCATTAGGTTGGGCGGTGGACGCCGGTCGCCGTCAGGGTCAAAACCCGCTTTGACCGGCGTGCCGCCCGGCTCGGGGAGCGTTCAGTTAACCGGCGGTTTTTACCGCCTTTGGTGGACGCCCGCGCTTTGCCGCCGGTTTGGCGACAGGTTTGCGCGTGCGCGGTTTAGTCGTTTTACGGGGGGCTGCCTCTGGCTTTGGCTTCAATGCCCGCTCCAGTCGCTCAATCTCTTTGCGCACACCGGCATTACGGTCGAGCTGCATCGCGCGCTGAAACTGCGCCAGCGCTTCGGCGCTCTGACCGGCATCGCGCAGGGTCAGGCCGGTCACCTTATGCAGGCGGGCGCGCACCATATCGGGAACGTCAGCACCGTCGGTCAGACTGAGGGTGGTCAGCAGTAATGCGAGGTCGACAGGCTCATCGGCATCGCGCAGGCGTAGTGCCGCAAGCGCCACCTCCTCAACCAGCATGTAAGGTGTGGTGCGTCGATGGTCAGAGGTGAGGCCGTATTTCAGCGCGTAGGGCGCAATTTCCAGCGCGCCAGCAATATCACCAGCATCGAGACGCCACAGCATGACGGTCATGACAATGTCATCCTGCGCGCCACGGCCATCAGCCAGCACACCGGCAACCCACGGCGCATAGAACGGCAACAGTTCACGCTTTTTCGCGGCTTTCAGTTCGTTTGAACGAATGGTTTTTAACGTGCGGCGGTCATCGGCCAGCTTTACCAGCATCTGCTCGTAGGCGGTTGCGTGGCGCAGCGGGGCTTTTTCCCGCTGCGCGGCTTGAGAGGCCGAGACCCGCATCATGTGACGCTGTGCGGGGCTCGTCATGGGATTACTCTCCGCTTTCCGGTGCTGCAGGTGCGGTGAAATCGCCCAGGGTGATGTTTTCCAGCAGACACCCGGCGGCATACGCCTCGACCACATAGTCGATGTTCATCGACTCGTAGTTTTCCACGCGGTCTTTTTTCGGGTTCTCATCAATACTGCGGCGGTGGCTCTCATCCATGAAGTAGATAGAGAGATTTTCCAGCGTGGTCACGAATACCGCATTCGCCGGGAAGTACGGCACGCGCACGGCTGGCAGGTTGCCGATGCGCTTCTGGCTGATGATGATATCCGCCGCGAGCGACTCGGTGTTTTCCTGCTGTTTGTTGACCAGTGGGAAATATTTGTCAGCCAGCAGCTTACGGCCAACGATGGCAACGAGTTTCGGGTCATCCTGATAAATCTCGTCAATCAGGGTGTTGGTACCGTCCATCACCAGCGCGTCGAGGTTCTCATAGTCGCCGTTTTTACCAACGCGAATCACGTCAGAAATAACGGTACCGTCCTCAGCGGTGATTTTGCTCATCACGCGCGCCGGGGCTTCGTTGCGGTACTTCTGCAGCCAGCCGACGGCCACATCCTGCAGCATCGGGTTTTTGCTGCGGTCTGAGGTATCAGCGCGGGTGGTACCGTTGAACCCGGCCATGATGAAATCGAGCGCCTGACGCTGGACAATAGCGTCGCGAATACGGCGCTGGAAGTCCTGAAAACGCGCCCACAGGTCGAGACGCTTGTAGGTCAGGTGGAAGTCAAAGTTAATCTGATTGCACTCGTACTTGTTGGACTCAAGCGCGGTGAAATCTGCGGTCTGGCGCTCTTTGTCGCCCGAAGTGTCAGTTGTGCTGGCGATGGTGCCGGTCACACCGACGCCGATTTTCTCACCCTTCATTTCTGCGACCGGCAGAATATTAATCATCTGCAGAAACGCGGATGACGCCTGCACGGTATTCATCAGCGTTTGCGTGACGGACGGCTCGACGGTGAATTTTTTGCTGACGTCATCAACGCTGATGCCGTTCAGTTTGGCGAGCTGGGTCAGATAGGCATTGAACTTAAAACGGGTTTCCTGACGCATAGTATTTCCTGTTTGAATTAATCGGTTAGTCACAGCATTGGGCGGGGTTGCCGCCCGGTATCGGCCTGCGGTTTATCAGCAGTCGGTCAGCAGCTCATCGCCACCGCCGCCGCTGGCTTTCGTGCGGCGCGGCTGGCTGAAACTTTCGGTTTTGTCGAGGGTGGTTTTCAGGGCGGAAAATGCCTGGCTGGTTTCTTCAACCTTGCCGGTCAGCTCCTGTTTGAAAGTGGCAAACGCGGTTTCCATAGCGGAAAGGCGTTCGTCCTGTTTGGTCAGGCTGGTCTGCACATGCTCGCTGACGGTGGTCACGGCTTCATGCACATCATTCAGGCGCGCATCGTCGCTGACCTGCTTGCGGCTGAAAATGGCTTTCACCTTATCGGCCAGACTGTTGAGCACCGTGTCGGGAACGTCTTCAAATTCCAGCTCGGCCAGCGCGGCGGCGGAAAAGACGTTTTCAGGGTTAGCCTTAAAGCGCTGCAGCGGGTTGTGCTTCGCGTTGCGGCAGAATTCGAGGTATTCAGTGCCGAGGCTCGCCGGGTCATCGGTGACCGCAAGGCCGACGAGATAGCATTTGCCGGTATTGGCAAAATTCGGCTGAATTTCCATTGAGGTGTAGACCTTCTGCAATTTTTTATTCATTGCAATCAGGTCATCGGTCGGGGTGATTCTGGCGAACAACGCCCATTTGCCGTTAAGCGCAGAATCGTCGTCAATCTTTTCGGCTTTCAGCTCAACCACATCGCCTAAGCGTTTGAAGTCGCCATCTGGAAAGAGACCGCGAATATGCTCAAGGTTAATGCGGCAACCGAAGACACGAGGGTCAAACGATTCGGCCATTTCCTGAATATCGCTGGCGCTGATAATACGCCCGTCGCAGGTATCACCCTCGACGCCGATGCGAAAGAATTTTGAGACTTTTTTTGCCATTGTCAGGAGTCCTGAGGTTGGGGTTACTGGTCAACGCCAGTTTCCAGACTCAGGACACGCCAGACCACCAATGACGACTGGACAACCGCCTACACAACAGCACCTTAGCGAATCACCGACGGCCATTAAGTAGCCTTGCCCTGAACCCACTACGGCGAGGCATCAATGACCATTTCCACCGATACAACCTTGTTGCATGACCCGCGACGACAGGCATCGCTGCTTTACTGGCAGGGCTTTTCCGTGCCACAGATTGCCGAAATGCTGCAGGTTAAGCGCCCGACCGTGCAGAGCTGGAAGCAGCGCGACGGCTGGGACGGCATCGCACCGATTTCCCGCGTTGAAAGCAGCCTTGAGGCAAGGCTGATACAGCTCATCGCCAAGCCGCAAAAATCAGGCGGCGACTTCAAAGAGATTGACCTGCTCGGGCGGCAGATTGAGCGACTGGCGCGCGTTAACCGCTACAGTCAGACCGGCAACGAGGTCGACCTCAACCCCAATGTCGCCAACCGCAACAAGGGCGAGCGTAAGAAGCCGAAAAAGAACTTTTTCAGCGACGAGGCTATCGAGAAGCTGGAGGAACTATTTTTCGACCAGTCTTTCGAGTACCAGTTGCAGTGGTACCGAGCAGGGCTGGCGCACCGTATTCGCGACATTCTCAAATCCCGACAGATTGGCGCGACGTTTTATTTCTCCCGCGAGGCGCTACTGCGCGCGCTCAAGACCGGCCATAACCAAATCTTTCTGTCGGCCAGTAAAACGCAGGCTTACGTGTTCCGCGAGTACATCATCCAGTTTGCGCGGCTGGTCGACGTCGACCTGACCGGCGACCCGATTGTCATCGGCAACAACGGCGCAAAGCTGATTTTTCTCGGTACCAATTCCAACACCGCGCAGAGCCATAACGGCGACCTGTATGTCGATGAAATATTCTGGATCCCGAATTTTCAGAAGCTGCGCAAAGTCGCGTCGGGCATGGCCTCGCAGAAGCACCTGCGCTCGACCTACTTTTCGACACCTTCCACGCTGGCGCACGGCGCTTACCCTTTCTGGTCTGGCGAGCTGTTCAACAAGGGGCGCAGCCGTATTACCGACCGCATCGAAATCGACATCAGTCACAGCGCGCTCGCCGGTGGCCAGCTCTGCGACGATGGTCAGTGGCGGCAGATTGTCACCATTGAGGACGCGCTTGCCGGTGGCTGCACCCTGTTCGACCTCGACCAGCTCAAGCGCGAAAACAGTGATGAGGACTTTAAAAACCTGTTTATGTGCGAGTTTGTCGACGATAAAGCGTCGGTATTCCCGTTCGAGGAGCTGCAGCGCTGCATGGTCGACGTGATGGAAGAATGGGAGGACTTTGCCCCGTTCGCCGACCATCCGTTCGGCTCGCGCCCGGTCTGGATTGGCTACGACCCGTCGCACACCGGCGACAGCGCCGGGTGCGTTGTACTCGCGCCGCCGGTGGTCTCGGGTGGCAAGTTCCGCATGCTGGAACGGCACCAGTGGAAAGGTATGGACTTTGCCGCGCAGGCAGAGGGCATCCGCAAGCTGACCGAGAAATACAACGTCGAATACATCGGCATTGACGCAACCGGCCTCGGCCTCGGCGTATTCCAGTTGGTGCGCTCATTCTACCCGGCGGCACGCGGCATCCGTTACACGCCTGAAATGAAAACCGCGATGGTGCTCAAGGCAAAAGACACCATTCGCCGCGGCTGTCTGGAATACGACGCCGGGGCGACCGACGTCACGCAGTCGTTTATGTCCATCCGCAAAACCATGACCAGCAGCGGGCGCAGCGCCACCTATGAGGCCAGCCGCACCGAGGAAGCCAGTCACGCCGATATCGCATGGGCGACCATGCACGCCCTGTTAAACGAACCGCTTTCCGCCGGTAGCGGCATGCAGCCTAAATCTATTCTGGAGTTTAATTAATGAAGAATAACGTTTTCTCACAAAGCCAGATTCAGGCAATGGCCGATATTCTGCACAATGACAGCTTTGACTATCAGGCAACATGGTTGCGTGTCGGGAAACTCAATATCGACCGCAGCATCACCAAATCGCGCCAAATTGGCGCAACGCAGCTCTTTAGTCGTGAGGCGCTGCTCGATGCGCTGACAACGGGCGATAATCAGGTCTGGTTTGCTCACACCATTGAGCAGGCGCGCGTGGCGCTGATGTACATGAATAACCTTGCGGCGCGCGTCGGCGTCCGTCTGACGAGCAACGGCCACAGCCTGCAGCTCGACGACGGTGCGGTTATCAGCTTTGTCGGCGAGGAGTCCCACTGCGCCGCGCTGGCGGGTAATGTCTACCTTGATGAGTTCGGATGGTTCAATAATCCGCTAAGAGCGGCAAAAGTCGTGGCGGCTATCGCCTGCCATAAGCGCCACAATCTGACGATGTTCACCACACCATCAGACAGCTACGCAGCATTCAGGGTATGGAACGGCACAACCCGCAAGCACCGACCGTCACCGCTAATCAATACCGGTGACAGCGTATTTTGCACAGATGGTGTCTGGCGTCAGTCGGTCACTCTGGATGCAGCATGCCAGCGCGGATGCAATCTCTTTGCGCCTGAGGAAATTAAACGCGAATACAGCGACGATGATTATCGTCTGCTGTTTGGCTGCGACTGGTCTTTCGCTGTAGCAGCGGGTGAGGTGGCAGCATGAGCAAGCGCAAGCCACGCAAAACAGTCGCTACGACCGCCAGCGCCCCACAAAAAATGGAGGCGTTCACCTTTGGCGAGCCGGTGCCGGTACTCGATAAGCGCGACATTCTGGATTACGTCGAGTGCATCAGTAACGGCAAATGGTACGAGCCGCCGGTCAGCTTCTCCGGGCTGGCAAAGAGCCTGCGCTCTGCTGTACATCACAGCTCACCGATTTACGTTAAGCGCAACGTGCTCGCGAGCACCTACATTCCGCACCCGCTGCTGTCCCGTCAGGATTTCAGCCGCTTTGCGCTCGACTATCTGGTATTCGGCAACGCCTTTCTTGAGCAGCGCCACAGCGTCACCGGGCAGTTAATCAAGCTGCTGGCCTCACCGGCCAAATACACCCGGCGCGGGGTCGACGATTCGATTTTCTGGTTTGTGGAAAACTTCACTCTACCGCATGAATTCGCGCCTGATACCGTGTTTCATCTGCTGGAGCCCGATATTAATCAGGAAATTTACGGCCTGCCCGAATATCTCAGCGCGCTTAATTCCGCCTGGCTGAATGAATCCGCGACGCTGTTCCGCCGCAAGTATTACCAGAACGGCGCGCATGCGGGTTACATCATGTACGTGACCGACCCGGCACAGAGCGCGACCGACGTCGAATCGCTGCGCGAGGCGATGCGTAACTCGAAAGGACTTGGCAACTTTAAAAACCTGTTTTTCTACGCCCCCGGCGGAAAACCGGACGGCATAAAAATCGTTCCTCTGAGCGAGGTCGCCACAAAGGATGACTTTTTCAACATCAAGAAAGCCAGCGCCGCCGACCTGATGGACGCGCACCGTGTACCGTTCCAGCTCATGGGCGGCAAGCCCGAGAACATCGGCTCACTCGGTGACGTTGAGAAGGTAGCAAAGGTATTCGTGCGTAACGAGCTGTCTCCTCTACAGGACAGGTTCAGGGAGGTAAACGACTGGCTCGGCATGGAGGTCATCAGATTCAAAGAGTACACCCTCGACAACCCGGAATAATCCCCCTCAAGCCGCCAGCATGGCGGCTTTTTCATACCCCGCCACCATCACGCCTCAGACGCGCGACGCGCGCACGACCACACCCGACCACCAACGAGCCGACAACAATCACGACAGCGCCATCACGACGCGCTCAGACGATAATTTTTATTATTACGCACCACCGCTGGCGCGCAATGCTTTCCCCGCCACGCCTGCCCGCTTTATGGGTCGGTTTTAATGCAGTTGCATGACCACTCTGGATCCGCACCAGCTCTGGCGGCGCACGGCCAGAACGTGCAAGCCTGACGCATGCAAAACCATGCACCTGTTGCATGCACGGCTAAAAAACGTGGAAATCGCGGAAAAATGGCATAATAAAACCGGCTTTAATCGTGCCGGTTTGGGTCGGTCTCAACGGGGCAGGCTAACGCCTCGCGGGGCTCGTTGTTCAACCCCGCCAGCACTGAAAGCGAGTTTCAGCACCGGCGGCGTTTGTCATGTTTAATTGTCGAGTATTGAATCGACCTCGCCCGTTCGCACGTTGACGCGTGCCGCTACGGTCTGTTTGACCACGCCACCATAAGCATTAGTGCCGCGAAACGTTGTTTTTACAACGGCATGCGGGTCTTTATTCAAAATCAGATGGTAGACCGTTGAAACATGTTTATAAGAGGAATCATCATTCATACTGGCTTTTATCAGCTTCTCTAACGGGCGATAAGAGCCATCCCAACCGCTAAAATTACCCTGAAATGCGTCAAGGTTGATTTTATTATTCAGAGATTGTGGATCCTTCTCGAAGTCGTTGAAACACCACCCCAACACATCACCGAGCTTTAACGCATCATCTTTAGTAAAAGTGTATTCGCTCATACAGGCATAAAAAACATCGGTAGCGCTGGCCTGCACACCTTTGAATCCAACGTAGTCTTTAACGATTTCGTGCCGGGTTTCTTTTGGCTCGTTGCGATATTCTTTGAGGGTTTTATCTGCGTACTTAAACGTTGGCGTAGCCGGTTCCGCTTTAACCGCCGGTACGTCAGTTTTTGCCACCGGCTGAGGTTTTTCAGTCGGCCATAAGATTGAACCAATAACGCCCAGCGCCAGACAGCCACCGAGATAAACCGCACTGGAGCGCTTACGGCTCGGCATTCGAACCAGTGACGGCTTGATTAACCCGACGATAAAAGCAATAAAGAGAGCCAGAGATAAAAATGCTATTACGGTATCCATGATTTTCCTTTGTGTGTAATCCCCATACAAAACAACCCCATGCTATCAAACATGGGGTCGATGGTTGCACATTTTTCAGGGATTAACGCCAGCTCTCATCCTCCCACACTTCCTGAAGGATACTATCCAGCGCTTCGCGGTCTGAATCTTTATCGAACCCCATCAGCTCGACACCGGTCATGGATCCCTTTTTAACAGTAACGCGCGTTGACGGGAAAACGGACTGTATTCGCCTGGTCAATTCGCACTGAAAAGCATCAATTACCGGCTGGCCGATTTTTTGGTCTTTATCCAACGTGATATTTACTTTCACTTTGCCCTCCTTTGCAAATGTTTCACCAACAGGCGGCGCGGAAAAAACAACAGAAAAATTATTATTTTTCATTAGGTTGCCTCTTGCTATTTCCGCAATTAGATTCAATGCGATTTCACGGTCTCTTTCCTGACAAGTACCTTCAGCAGTCAGACGCGCAATCATTTCGACCCGCTCAATCATAACGTGCTCGTTTAGCTCTCTATCCACACAACCTCCACTACGAGATACTGTATAAACATACAGTAGCACGTATTGGCAAAAGGTGTGAAGAAAAAAATCACAGTTAAATACACTGTATGTACATGATATGGATGAATATTAGCGGTTACATTTTCGTTGCCATCTCAGCTAAAGCCGCAACACGATTAAGGATTTTCCGGGCTCGCGCATGATGTGAAGGGGCAGCAGCAAAGATTTCGCCTTTTGACGTTCCGCGCACCCATCGACCGTTAAAACAACTTTTACCACCGGCCATCAGGTGCAGGGCTTCTCCCCGGCTGATTGTGATGCCGGTTGTTAGATGTATCTCGTCGATAGTTTTCGTTATAGCGACATTTTGCTTATCCGTTCCGTGGATGAATTTTCGCCGTGTTGTTGGCTTTTTCTTCCTGAGTCGGTTCGTCAACTCTCGTCTTTCACGCCGACTGAGCGGTTTTGTTAAATCGAGTATCGGTGGATCGCTTTCGCTTCCCGTACAGTTATTGACAGAACTCCGAGAGGGCGCAGGAGCGCCCTTAACATCAACGGCCAAATCAACGGCACGCTTCGGCACAATTTTCCATTGCGTTAGCCGGGTTAAAATCGGGGTGCCAGCACCGACAGCGGAATCGTACACGCCACGGATGCAGACGGTTTCCTCACCATACTGGTTAAACTCGGCGCGCTGTTCATACAGCGTGCGCACCTGCAAATCATCGCGACGGACAAACGGGCCTCCCTGCGCATTAACATAACCAGCCCAATCACCAGCGTCAGCGGCATCATGAACGGCGGCAAACTCAACGCTCAGACCGTGCGCGGTCTCGGTATCAGCGAGACGACGCAATTCACGGTAGACCGTCACCGGCGCACCGCCGATAAACTGGAATTGACGGATGTGCCAGCGCGCCGCCCATGCTGATACGGCGGGGGCTGTCTCTTTCAGAAGCTCACCGCTTTCGTCATCGGTTTCACCATCGAGAGCATAGCCGTCGATATTTTTCGAAATGTATTTAGCAACATAACCGGTAGCGCTGCCCTTTTCCGGGTCAATGGCCTCGGCATGAAAGCGAGCCTTTTTGGCTTTATCGCTTCTTAGTTCGTGACGGTCTTCCTCCCACGCATAATCACGGATGATGATGCGCACGCGCTCGACATCTTCCGGCAACATGAACATAAGCATGTGCCAATGCGGCGTGCCGTCGTGATGAGGCTCGGCAACACGTATACCGAAAATGCGGATTTCTTCCCGGTGCAGCTTGGCACGTATGCGCGCCCAAAGGCCGGTTAGATAGCTCTGCGTGTCCGACGGGCTGGCACCGTTCCATTTGCTGTTACGGTAGCCTGCTTTGGTGGTGGCGTGATATTTAGACGGTGCGGTCAGGGTGTAAAACTCCCCGAGATAACCGAGCTCATTGCAGATATTTTCAAACCCACGAATGCGGGTCATCAGCTCGCAGCGACGTATCGCAGGGTTGGCGACCGAGCCATCATATTTTTCAATCAGGCTGATGCGGTTGCCGTCTTCGTCTTCGAGATCCAGCCCCTTGAGAAATTCACGCGTGCGGCGCTTCTGCTCGCGCCAGTCGGTCACGCAGTTTTTACTCGCGTATGCGTGTCGTTTTTTGCTGACATTGCCGACTGCGATTTGCAGATGTTCACGCCATGCAGCCGCAATGCGTCGCAAGCGGCCACGCCACCAAACCTCATTAAACATGCGGGTGATGGCAGGGGCGATTTCATCCTCACCGACATATTTCTTTGTCACCCGCTCCCAATGCGGCGGATTAACGCTGAATTGCAGGGAAATAATACCGGCGCGCATGTACCAGGTGTACAGCGTTTTAAGCTCGCTAAATCCGGTGTCATCAATGTCGGCAAGTTCAGCGCGAATGAAATTAGCAATATCAGCGGCCAGCAGGTCAATATCGGCGCGCGACATATCAGGGAGGCGGTTATATCTGGCGACCATATTGACCATACGTGACCCCAGATATTGCATAAGCTGGGTATCAAAATGACCACCAAAAACAGCGGTTGATACATTGCTGTTGATACCCGCGCACTCGTATTTTTTTGCGACCAGTTCAAGACGTGGTAATGCCTTTTTACAGAAGCTGATTAAAAAGGCATTGGCTCGTTGACTGCCCTGATTTTGCTCCAGCACCGCAGCGGTGCGATAAACGTCAAAGCGCACGCACTCGGGCTGGAGAGAAAGCACTTTTCTCGCATGCAGCAAAGCCGCGAACATACGGTCGCGGCGATACTGTTGGTCATAGGTAAGATATGGGCTGGCTATTGCCGGTCGAGGTGCATTCCACGGAAAAGCATACTCAAGCCTCACAATGGCTCTCCGCAGCTCTCAAGGAATGCGCTGATAAACTCGGCGGCAAGTTGTGGAACTATCGCGTTCCCATAACCGCGCAGTAGCTCCACTCTTGAGGAAATCCCATTAGAAGCCTCGCCATATCCGGCAGGTAGCATTCTAATCTGACCATCTGCACCCTCGTTGGGTTGCCAGTCAGACCAAAAGTGTGAAGCCACATTTGACGATAAAGGGTGTCGTTTCTCATACGCCCATCCTTCCTGAAAAATGACTTGCTCAGATTTCCTGAATCCTTTCCAGACCTGGCTGTTACTGTCGCCCAAGACCGCACCAAAACAGATGCGCTCTCTTTTGTGAGGAGCGCCGACGCCTGAAGCTGGCAATACTGACGCTGCGCAGGTGTAGTTTTCATTTTCCAGTTCATCGAATAAATCATCGAGCCAGTATTTCCCAATCGCAGCTTTAACTTGCTCTCCAAAGAGGACTGTAGGGCGGCGCTGTTTAATGAGCCGCACGAATGTCGGCGCAAGATGCCTCGGGTCAAGTCGTCCGAGTTGTTTTCCCGCTGTACTGAATGGCTGACACGGTGGGCTTCCTGTCCAGCAAGGGTAATCATCGGGGACGCCAGCGAGGCGGAGGGCAAGAGACCATCCACCAATTCCGGCGAAGAAATGACATTGTTTAAACCCGTTAAGGTCTGATGGTGTGACATCTGAAATGCTCCTGTCGTCAACGATACCGGGCGCGATTAGCCCGCTATCAATTAGATTGCGCAGCCATTGCGCTGCAAATGGGTCAAACTCGTTGTAATAAGCCGTCACGCTTTTCCCCCAAATGCTGAAATGCACAAGTGGCCGATGCGTTCAATTTCATCAGCCATGCCTTTGAGCGATTTAATTTCCGAGTTTTGAATTTGATGATGTACCAGACCGGAAATAAGCTGGTTAATCTTCGGGTAATATCCGATAGTATCGAGCCATTCCTCGCCAGCTTTATTACCTGATTTAACGACTTTCTTTTCATTCAGGATGAATTGATACTGGTCGCTGGTAATAACCCATTTGTCGCCGACTTCTATACGAATACCCATTTATACGCCCCTGTAATGTTTTGATTTGAGCTCGGCGATTTGCTGGCAGGTCACGCAAAAGGCCACGCCCGGAATCGCAATGCGGCGGGCTTCCGGGATTGGTGCGTCACATTCCTCGCAGAGAAAACGGGAAGGTGCAGCGATACGGCTGCGCGCGTTGCTGATGTGGCGTTCGCGGTCTTCCTGCTCGCGCTGTTGTGCTAAATCCATTGCGTCGGCCATTAGCGCTTCTCCTCCGCTATTACTTCAAAATCTTTGCTGTTGATGGAAATGGTGGTTATTCCCTTGTCGTCTTCTCCACGCATTCCGATGAAATCATCGATATAAAAGACAGCCATACGCCCATCACGGCGTAAAAAGGTACCGAGGCGAGGTGGCCGAGAGCCGTCTTTGCGAGTAATGATTACCCGCTGGTTAGGCTTTAAGTGGCTAGTTTTCATTAGTGCAGCTCCTGTGATTCATTCTCAAAGCGGGTTGCTTCACGGCGCAGCAGTTCGGCAGCTTCGGTGCCGCTCATACCCTCTTTGGTGATATGGATAGCCAGCGCCTCAAGGCGGATGGAAACAGCGAGCGCGCGGTCTTTACGCTCTTCTTTTTTGGCATCGGTCAGCAATACGGCCAGCGCATCGCTATCAGTGTTAAAACTACGGGTTACGGTATTACGCATAATTGACTCTCCTGATTTCGGGCAATAAGAAGCCCGGCGGGTTTACGCCATTAAATTTCTGATTGGATTAATTCGGCATGGTTAGCCGTTTTGGAAATAAGCTCACTACTGCACGAAAATGATTCATCGCTGTAATAAGCGCTTTTTTCTCGTCAGTAGTCAGCTCACTTAATTCGAGCTCATGACGAGCCGCCGGTATTTTTGCCAGAAAGAAAATAGCGGCCAGCGCCCGATTATTTTCTTCAAATTGTGGGTCACGTTTATCGCGCATATCATCGACAAAACGCTCAACCTCTTTCCAGCTATCGCCCCAATATTTCGCGCGCAATTCAGCCACATGATTGAGACCGGCCAGACGTTCACCCGCTTTCAGCGGAACAGTCGCGGAAACAGCTTCGATAGCCATGATTCCCCCTGCTTTTGAGTAGAGAGGCCAGCCAGTAAATCAGCCTGTGAGCGGCTCGGGTGCCAGCGCTTGCCGTCCTTACCTGCGATCCAGCCGTGGCCGTAGTGCATGCCGGGGCTTTGCTTAACGAGCAGAGACGCGAATGACGGTTCACTTTTCAGCATACGCACCTCAAATCAGCCCGAACGATGCGCCAATACCGCTCATGGTATCGACCACGCTCGACATAGCGGGATTAGTCTGCAGACGCGCATGCAGCGCCAGCGCCGACAACGACAACATGCGAATGCCAGCGTTAACGCTTTCAATCATGTTGTGCTTACGGGCAGAGGTCAGACGTTCATCAGATACCGCACCGCTCGCCAGTTCGCCGAGTTCACGCATTGCGCGCATGACGTAAGACTGCAATTTGTCTTTAGCCAGCTCATTAACCGGCACGCATGGCAGGCAATGAATCTGCGCCAGAAAACCATCAACGAGGGTTGAGTCTTCGGTCAGGTCAGTCAGCAGCCACAATTCAGGCGGCGTGAACTGGTGAGGCTGTTCCGGGTTGAGCTTGTTACGTAACGTCTGAACATTCATACCCGCACGTTCGGCCAGCTTCGCCATGTTGTGACGCTGCGCAAAAGCGCGGCATGCTTCGTCATAGTGGGGGTGTTTGGAAACCTGAAAATCAAACATGTTGCATCCTTACAATTCACATAAAGTGAATTAAGCGCCGATGACGAGTTGAAAACGGGAATGACCCAACGCCTTACGCAACTGCTCTTCTTTCCAGCGTGCGTAATAAATGCGAATCGGGCCACCTGCTTTCTTGCAGCCTTTACGGATGGTGCGGGGTTCGATTGGTACACAAGGGTTGTCGCCGGTTGTCCAGCGGTAAGCGGTGCGTTCAGAAACACCCTCAAGCTCTGCGAATTGCTGCAGAGTAACGATTGGTGCAGGCACTTTGATGATTGCGATTTCAGAAGCCATGTTGCATGATTCCCTATTAGCCAAAGTTTGCAATTGATATGACTCTGTTTGCCAACACTTGCCATCAATTGCGTGGGTTTAGCCAAAATATATCTCCCAATTGAGAGATAGTAAATAGGTTTTATCGAAATGAGAATAGATTCTTTAGGATGGAGCAACGTAGATGTACTTGACCGCATCTGCGAGGCGTACGGATTTTCTCAGAAAATTCAATTAGCTAACCACTTCGATATCGCATCCAGTTCACTGTCCAACAGGTATACCCGAGGCGCTATCTCCTATGACTTTGCGGCTCACTGCGCCCTTGAAACAGGTGCTAATCTTCGGTGGTTACTTACCGGAGAAGGGGAAGCATTTGTAAATAATAGAGAATCGAGCGACGCAAAAAGGATTGAGGGATTCACATTAAGTGAAGAAATCCTCAAACCCGACAACCAACTGAGTATTGATGCCCAATTTTTCACAAAACCACTCACAGATGGGATGGCTATCCGTTCCGAGGGGAAAATTTATTTTGTGGACAGGCAAGCATCATTGTCTGACGGTTTATGGCTAGTCGACATTGAGGGAGCAATAAGCGTTCGAGAGTTAACAAAACTACCCGGCAGAAAATTACACGTTGCAGGCGGGAAAGTTCCTTTCGAATGCGGCATTGATGATATTAAAGCGTTGGGACGTGTGGTGGGTGTATACAGCGAGGTTAACTAATGACCGTCCGTAAAAATCCGGCTGGCGGCTGGATTTGTGAGCTCTACCCAAACGGTGCAAATGGCAAACGTATTAGAAAGAAATTCGCTACTAAAGGCGAGGCACTGGCGTTTGAACAGTACACCGTTCAAAACCCGTGGCAGGAAGAAAAGGAAGACAGGCGCACGTTAAAAGAGCTGGTTGATTCATGGTATAGCGCTCATGGTATTACCCTGAAAGACGGCTTAAAACGCCAGTTAGCCATGCACCATGCTTTTGAGTGTATGGGCGAACCACTCGCACGCGATTTCGATGCGCAGATGTTTTCCCGCTACCGAGAAAAACGGTTAAAAGGTGAGTATGCCCGTTCAAACAGGGTGAAAGAGGTATCGCCTCGCACGCTTAATCTCGAGCTGGCCTACTTCCGGGCGGTGTTCAATGAGCTAAACCGCCTCGGAGAATGGAAGGGTGAGAACCCACTGAAAAATATGCGCCCATTCCGCACAGAAGAAATGGAAATGGCCTGGCTAACTCACGACCAAATTTCGCAACTGCTCGGAGAGTGCAAAAGGCATGACCACCCTGATTTAGAAACCGTGGTAAGAATCTGTCTCGCCACTGGCGCACGCTGGTCTGAGGCCGAGAGTCTGAGAAAAAGCCAGCTCGCGAAATACAAAATCACATACACCAACACGAAAGGCAGAAAAAACCGCACTGTCCCAATCAGCAAAGAGCTCTATGAGTCTCTGCCTGATGATAAAAAAGGCCGGTTATTTAGTGATTGTTATGGGGCGTTCCGGTCAGCTCTGGAAAGAACAGGCATCGAACTACCGGCAGGGCAGCTTACCCACGTTTTGCGCCACACCTTCGCCAGCCACTTTATGATGAATGGTGGTAATATTCTGGTCTTGCAACGCGTACTCGGTCATACCGACATAAAAATGACGATGCGATATGCGCATTTTGCCCCTGACCATTTAGAGGATGCCGTTAAGCTCAACCCACTGGCGGTGAGTGGCGATAAAGTGGCGGTGGAAATGGCGAATAATGGGTAATCATTGGCAAACAGTGGCAATCTATGTCAATGATAAATAACGCAAACTATTGATTTTCGGTTGTTCCGGTAGGAACTCATAATCGCTTGGTCACTGGTTCAAGTCCAGTAGGGGCCACCAAAAATCAAGGGCTTGCGATAAATCGCAGGCCCTTAGTCTTTTCCAGGATACCTATAGGATACCGCAGGGAAGTATTGCTAAGTAAACCGCCGAAGCCTTTGCACAGCCGTAGCAACAGCAGTAACCACTCACATAGCCTTTATTTCAGAAATAATTTTATCGCCTAGCCTACCTGGATATTTGATGACGACTCGCTTACCCTCATCAATCTTCCCAGCCAAATCAGCCAGTTCTTTAGCGCTTTTCGGTTGCCAACCCTTTTCCATCGCCCAGGCGTAAATAGCCTCGCGGTCCAGTGGCACACCTTCACCTTTCAAAAATTTGAGCATTTCTTTGGTCCGGCTTTCATCTAATGGATGAGCAAGCATTCCTGCAGACAGGTTGTTCACAATACATAAATGCTCAAGCGCTTTTATTAATTTTGGATTCACGTCGATATTCCTTTAACTAAATGAAGGGAATGAGGGTTTTACACCGGCTATCGTGGTGGCGCTGGTCTTTTCCATTGAAATGAACCAGCATTCATTCTTTGCTGATGGCGTTCCTTGGCAGCCAGGCAGGCTGCTACGCGGGTGCGGATCACTAAATTGTCCTGCCCGTTAAGCTCATGCCCCTGCAATTTGGCTGCGGTTATCAGTGCAGCCTCTAAAGTTTCTCGCTTTAGCATACCGCACCTCAGTTAATTGTCTGGCTCTGCATATTAAACAGTTGCTCGTTGGCCGCCAGTACAGCTTTCATGTGCTCGCACCACCCCGCGAAAATCGCCTTATCCGTGCCGGGATAGCCCACCAGAAAGGACATCAGCACATTATCAGTCAGTTTGTCCTGCTGATCCCAGTCAACGATAAACTGGCGAAACAGGGGGTAAGCTTTCTCCGGGTCTTTGTTCTGCCATGTTTCCACAACAACATCGAAGGGAGGAACGATAAAGGTTATCAGTACCGGCAGCGGTTCATATTTTGTCGGTATCAAAACCTCCCGGATAAACGTCTCACCTTCCGGCCACATCTGCATCTGATTCATCACTGCTGATCCTCCACGTAGATCCCCGCCGAAATAACCGCCCCACCGATGCGGCGTCTGCCATATCCTACCGGAACAGGATATCCCTGCGCTGCTGTGTTCGTCACGCCACCGAACGCATAGGATGCCCGGTTATCAGCATCCTGCTTACTGGCCAGTCCGCCGGGTTGCGGTGATAGCATCTGGATCACACCACCAGCCATCATAGAAGCGCCTAAGCCGGTGATTGCTGCCCCAACCCCAACGCCAGCAACGGTCCAACTGGTGAACGTACTGACTAAAACCCCGACGACAACAAGAACAGCCCCGAGAATAGTCTGCAATGCACCAGCTTTCTTACTACCCATAATCACCGGCACAATACGGATTTCTCGCCCAGTATGAGGATAATCCAGATCGTCCTGCCCGATATTCTCTTTCCCACGAAATACCGCATATGTCAGGCCCCGGGCCTTGCTGGATTTCATATAAGCCTCAAACCCGGGAATTGTTGCCGCAAGAGCCCTGCCAGCCTCGCCGGTTGTACGTATTAACCGATGATGAATCTTTCCAAAAAGTTTCCCCAGCGGGCCATCCAGGCGAATCGTCGTCATTACTTCCTGATTTGCTTCATTCATATACACGCTCCTGTCAGATACCGTTAAATGTCGCCAGCCGTTGTTTGTGGCTGGCGCTCATATCGAATGCAAAATCCTCGTGCTCCGCCTGGAAGGTGCCGAACGCCATCAGTGCAGACACAGCCGGGTCTATCTTGTTGGAGGATTTCTTTTTGTTAGGCTTGATATTGGCGTTGGCGTCAGACTCCATCACCACGTTACCAATCGCCCAGGCCAGAACCGGATCACCGCGGTGACGCACCACCTTACGGTTAACGAACACCTCAAAGGATTTCGCTACCGGGCTGAATTTGAGATAGGTTTGCGGGAACGGCTCCACATCGAGGCCCGCCCCCTGCAGCTGGGTGCGCAGGTGCGTGGCGTTCCACGTATCGAAGCCCACCAGCCGGATATTGAAGGTTTCAGCGTCGCGGAGAATATCGTCACGGATGCGGTCATAGTCGATACAGTCACCGGGCGTGGTGCGTATCCAGCCCGCTTTCACCCACTGGCGGTAAATGGCGCGGTTTTTGTTGGCGACGTTAAGCAGCTGCGCTTCCGGCAGATAGTGGCGGGTCAGCAACCGGATTTCCCTGTCGAACGGGAAAGCGTAACTCACGCTGGTGATATCGCTGGTTGAGGACAAGTCAAATCCGGCGTAGCACTCCATTCCGGCCAGGTCTTCTTCGGTGTAGTCGAGCGCACAGGCATCCCATGCCCCGGCCCCCATCCACGGCGTGGAGCCCTGACACCAGATATTGAAACGCTTGGTCAGCATTTCCACCCACTGCGACGGTATTCCCCGCGCTTTCTGGATGGTGGATTCCAGTTTCGCCGCGTCAACGGACACATGCAGGTTAGGGTTAGCCTTGATCCACATTTCCGGCTGCTCAACCTCGCTTTCGTCGTCCAGCTCATAGATAAGGACAAACAGCGATTCATTGCTCTCTTCTCCTGCCAGAATCTGACAGCAGTAGTCATAATGCTGCTTACAGGCAGAGACAACGTTACTCCCGGCTGTAGTGATGGCGAACAAAATCGCCTCCGGACGGGCGCCCATGCCCAGCTCAAGGGCGGAATAAACGCCATTATCCGGGTGAAGGTGGTACTCATCGACAATCGCCAGGCTGGGGTTGGTTCCCTCAATGGTGGCCGCCTTCGCCGCCAGCGGCTTTAACAGGCTATTGCTCTTCGGGAAAATGACCTTATGCGCCTGAATATTGACGCGCTTTTTCAGCGGTTTTGACAGTAAACACATCTGGCGGGCATCGTCGAATACGATTCGGGCCTGATCCCGGCTCACCGCCGCCGTGTAGATATCCTGCTGACCCTTCTCCATCACCAGAAACCAGTTAGCCAGCATGGCGGCCACGGTGGATTTGGCGTTCTTGCGCGGCACCTCAATAAAGGCGCTGCTGTACTTACGGCGGCCTGTATCTCTGACTTTGAAGCCCAGCAGGTTAGCAAAGGCGAACTGCTGCCACGGCTCCAGCTCGATAGACTGCCCGCGCAACGGGCCTTTGACGTGAGGACAGAGCCGGGAGAACGCAACAAACCGCTCTACGGTCGCCGTATCGAACTCATAAAGGGGGTTGTTAAGGTCTGAAAAGTACCTTTCCACGGCCTGTTTTACGCGCTTACAGGCCGGAATTTCGCCTGTTTTTATCGCGTTTGCGTAATCATTCCAGACGGTCAAGCTCGTCTTCCTCTTCCGTTTCTACCGGGTTACGGCGGCGACTTACCGGATCAAAGCCCAGCAGCGACGACATTTTAATCATGATTTTTTCAGCATCGGCCTTTGCACTCAGCGCCGGGTTTCGGCTCTCGCCACCCTGGCTGTTTACAATGCTGAATCCACGGCTGGCAAGGTCTTCCACTGCTTTGCGGTACATCGAATAGTTGACGCAAAAAAGTTCAAGGTTGTTCCAGTCGGCAGGCGTCAGATCCCCGCGCTCCGCCAGCTGCTTCGCCTTTGCTTTCCACTGCTGCGCCGCAATTTCATCAAGGTAGGCGGGCGGTTTGGGTGGTCTTGCCATAACTTACTGTTTTCCTGTCTTTTTTATTTTCAAAAAAATCACCGTGCGTAAAAATTTGAGGGGGCAGGCGGTGCCTTGCAGCAGGGGGGTTGTCTTTAAAACCTCCCCCACCCCGGCCATGCGGCCTGTCAGCGGTTGCGGAAGCACTCAATCACCTCCCGATCACGTTCGCTCATGCGCTTCACTGGCTGGCGCTCATTGCGTCTGGTACGGGTCTGCATAAAGCCATCACGGCAGCGAGCCAGCGACTGATACAGATTCACCACATCTTTCTCATTCATCACGGGCCTCATACATCCAGTCATTACGCTGTGCTGCACGCTCTTCCTGCTCACGGTACAGCCCTGCCTTGCGCTGCGCTTTGGTGGTCGGGTCCTGCTGCGTGGTCTTCTGGTTGTGATGTGTCTGGCATAACGGCTGGTGGTTCCACTCAGGCCAGAACAGAACATCATCACCGTCGTTGACAGGAATGATGTGATCGACAATCTTTGCGGGCACATAGAGCCCCACCTTCTGGCACTCAACACACAGCGGATAGCGCTTAAGGTACTGAGCGCGGTACTTCTCCCATGAGGCTGAATAGCCACGGGCGCGGCGGTGGCCGCGTCTGGCATCCTCAGCACGCCACGCTTCCCGCTTGTGCTCATCGCACTTGCCGGACTTCACCCGCTTATTGCATCCCGGCTCAGTGCACCGGCGCAGTGGCTGCCACGGCATCAGTACACCCCCACATCACGGTAGACAGACCAAAGCGCAGAGACAGCCATCGGAATCTCTTTAGTGTCGGTATCACCAATCATCGTGCGATACTCATACAGCTGGGAGACGTACATCAGGCAGCCAATCTTGATAGCCGGGGTAAACTCCAGACCGTTACCAAACCGTTTGCCGATATGTTTCTGGCAGACCTCCAGCGCCGCTTCGATGTACGCCTGAATCAACGTATCTTCATAGTCATCATCGATACGGCAATGCAGCTTCGCCTCTTCCAGACCGATCAACTCAGCCATTAGAAATACCTCCCTTACAGAGCAGTTCAAGCCGGGTGTGATCAACGTCAGGAATGACAGCCACAAGGGTGTATACCTGCCCCCGGACATTCGGTGAGCGATACAGAATGCGGTTGGCGGTGGTGATATCGTCGCGGTAGCGCGTCCAGATGCGCACGGTAGCTTCAGAATAAATGGCACCAGAGGACATACGCTCACGTCCGCTGATAGTCCGAATCTCGGCCCAGACGGTGGCGAGATCAGACCATTCATAAATAATCTCGCCGAGAGGACCACGATGAGATTCTGACTTCTGGAAGGTAACGCGGCGTTTCATCTTCCCGGCTCTCATTCGTCACCTTCCTTGCTGTCTTTGCTGATCTTCACTTCCTGCTTCCATGCCTGGCTGTATTCGTCGCCACCTTCACGCGGCGGCATCCCCTCTTTTTCGCGGGCTTCATTCGGGTTAATAATCCCGTTCTTGATGCCGCGCTCATAGGTTGCGTAACGGTCGGTAGGCGTGGCACGGAGAAGATCGGCAGAGTCGAACTCAACCTGATAACGAATACCTGGTACAGTGGACGCCACCAGCAGCGCAGATTTGATTTGCTGTTCGAAGTTCGCCAGCCACGGACGCATCGTCATGGTGAGAAAGGCGCGGCTCGCCTCGCTGAAATTGCTGTAGGTGCTGTTGCTGTATTCCTGCAGGAAGATAGGCGACACGTTGAACATGCGGGCAATATCTTCGATGGTGAAGCGACGGGAGGCCAGCCATTCGGCATCCTGATTGCTCATGCCCAGCTGCTTGTAGTCCATGCCCCCTTCAAGTATCGGCGTTTTCCCGGCGTTTCTGGCACCTTTGTAGCGCTCCAGTGCGTCCAGCGCCTGTTTACCCTTCACGCTATCGAGCCATTCAGCAGTGGTGACTACGCCCGCCGCCATCATGCCGTCTTTCATAATGCTGGCACCGTGGCGCTGCTGGGCCAAGCCTAAACCAAGCGCCTCACGGCAGACGGTGATAGGCGAACGCCCCCAAAAACCATCGTCGGTGGAATAACGCAGGTGCAGGATCTCTTCCTGCAGGTAGGTACGCACAGCGCCGGTAAACGGCTCAGTAATGGTGTATTTGTACTTATGCTGGCCGATACGCTCAGGAACAACCGCCCCCGGCGCATACGGATGCAGGGATTGCGGCTGGCCGTCGCGGCCCCACTGGATCACCGCATAGGCGTTACCGTTCAGCAGACAGTGGCGCATCATCGTGCGTTTAAACTGGTAAGGCGTCTGGCAGTCGTTCGGTTGCTCGTTCAGGAGAAAATCGACCGGGTGATTGCTCAGCCATTCCCGCGCCTCACGCCCGTTATCGTTGCGTACCCGGTACAGATAGCAGGGCATTGTTGCCACCGCCTCACTGATAACTGACACGGCGTTCATCACCGCCGGCAGAGATTCCGCAGTACCCGCAGACACATACTCGCCTGATCCGGTATTTGGAATCCCTGCCATCGCCAGAAACTCATCAATGGTCATGCTGCACTGCTCTGAGGGTTCAGACTTACGGCCAAACGGCCAGATATTCCACATATCACAGCCCCGCTAAGTCAGCCCAGCGGCGACGGTTATCGCCAGCGCGGCACAGTTCAGGATGTTGGGAGAAAAGTGAACGGTGCGCGATTTCCACACCGGATTCAGGATAAGCAGGCATAGAGGTAACGGTGATTTCCCGCAGTTCGGCTGCCGTCACGGTACGCAGGTATGGAGACTGCGCGATATCCCACGCCTCTTTCAGCGCCCGGAAACCAAAGCTCATACCGGAGATATCCCCTCTCTCCACCAGCGCCAGCACATCATTGCCAAGCTGGGTATTCGGCGGGGTCAGCTCGAAGCGCAGCCCGGTATCATCTTCTGACAGCACCAGTGTCCCGGATTTGGTACGCCCCAGCAGCTGGGTGTAGTTATGCTCAAACAGCGCCCGCACATCGCTACCGGATGCCAGGCTGTCTTTAAACGCACCCGGCGCAAACTGCTCGCGGAACTCGTCCCAGATAATTTCTGAGAGACTGTTCCAGCGCACGGCATAGCCCACCAGCTTGCGCTCTTTTGCGGTTAGTTCAGAGGTGCGGATTTCAAAATCGATTGTTTTCATTGTTGGTTAAGGCTCCCATGATTTTTATGAAAGCCATGCTTAACTTCCGCAGCTTTCCGGGCAGAAATGGCAAGCTCTAATTCATCGAACGAGCCAATATGTTTTGTTTTTTGTCCGCGAGGTTTAATCTGGACTATCCATTTATTGCTTCGCTTATCACGGCGTATACCTGTCACTCCGCTAGTGTTATTTTTCTGGATAGATAAATTTTTCTGATTCACGGCATGAGTAACCAGCCGCAAATTCGTTATCCGGTTGTCGCTTTTAACATGGTTAATGTGATCAACCTCCATTCCGGCGGGTATAGAGCCGAAATGCATAATCCAGATAACCCGGTGCGCCAGTTGCAATTTTTTATTTACACAAACGACTCTGTAACCGTTGGAATAACAGCCAGCAGACTTTCCGGCGTACCGCGCATTCCATGTTTTGGCCTGAGCTGCGCTGGAAAAATGGCTTTCAGGTCTTTGTTTCCAGATAAGTGAGCCGTTGGGTTGGTAAGCCAGACAGCAATTAAAATATTCTTTCTCAGGTTCGTTCATAATTAACCACCAAAAGATTAAGGGGCCGAAGCCCCTGTTAATCAGGAGCCGGAACCTGACATTTCGAGAATTTTAATTGCGCGGGAATCTACTACCCCGCCACCTAAATACTTATCTGTATGG
>Ga0058697_10000052_pt1 | contig 73544 bp, 87 predicted proteins | sample AgamicAsMae_FD_66619 | JGI IMG/M metagenome (GOLD analysis project Ga0058697, IMG submission 66619) | Agave microbial communities from Guanajuato, Mexico - As.Ma.e | ecosystem: Host-associated > Plants > Phyllosphere > Phylloplane/Leaf | place: Guanajuato, Mexico | collected 2012-06-04
CGCTACTATGCCGCCAAGGTCATCAACAAGCGCCTGATGGCCGGTCGCGAGCACATGGTGCGCAACGAGATTGCCGTTCTCAAGCGCGTGTCCATGGGCCATCAGAACATTCTCACCCTGGTTGACTACTTCGAGACGATGAACAACCTGTACCTCGTGACGGACCTGGCGCTGGGCGGCGAGCTGTTCGACCGCATCTGTCGCAAGGGCTCCTACTACGAGAGCGACGCGGCAGATCTCATCCGTGCCACTCTGTCGGCCGTCGCATACCTCCACGACCACGGCATTGTCCATCGCGATCTCAAACCCGAGAATCTGCTGTTCCGCACCCCCGAAGATAATGCCGATCTCATGATTGCCGACTTTGGTCTGTCGCGCATCATGGACGAGGAGCAGTTCCACGTTCTAACCACGACCTGCGGAACCCCTGGCTACATGGCCCCCGAGATCTTCAACAAGAGCGGTCACGGCAAGCCTGTGTAAGCATAGCCGACCATGCCATGTCACTCTCCAGCTGCTAACAATCTGCCAGCGATGTTTGGGCCATCGGTGTCATTACCTACTTCCTTCTCTGCGGCTACACGCCCTTCGACCGCGACAGCAACCTCGAAGAGATGCAAGCCATCCTCGTCGCCGACTACTCGTTCACACCCCTTGAATACTGGCGCGGCGTCTCGCTGTCTGCCAGAGCCTTCATCAAGCGCTGCTTGACCATTGATCCCACAAAACGCATGACATCGCACGAAGCTCTCAGCCACGACTGGATCGCTGGCCCCGCCCACGATAGAGGCACCGAGGATTTGCTGCCCACAGTCAAGAAGAACTTCAACGCCAGAAGAACCCTACACAAAGCCATCGACACTGTTCGCGCTATCAACCAACTCAGAGCAGGTGGCGGTATGGGCATCATGGACGGCGCCCAGTCACATCGCCCCGAGCGTGTCGACACGGCCGCTCCCAGAGACAAGGACGGCGATGTCAACATGGACTCGAAAGCAAAAAGCCAACCTGCGACTGCTGCTTAGTCTTCACTCAAGTCTCTGCTCTGTCCTAGAATTTCATCTTACTCAATTCGGTCCCGATAGGCCAACAGAACGTGGATCCTTTCTGTATACCCCTCCACGTCTGCAGACAGCGTGCTTTTCATTCGTCTTAATCTTCCTGTTCCGCCATGTTTTTGCATGGCTGATGGTTGTGGAGTTTCTTCCCCTGTATATCACGGCCGAGTCTCATCTACATCAAATATATTTTTCTTGGCGTCAGCCTGTCAGCCTGGCTTCATCTATCTGCACCGTAGTCGAAGACCGACTGCCGCCTGATTATCAAGCAAGTCATTGGACCCTGCCCCACTTGCAGTTGTTGAATCCATGTTATCGTGGTGGCTCGCATGTGGAATGCTGACACCTTTTCTTCCTTGTCCCCTCCACCACCCGTACATAAGAAATCATGGCTACAAAAAGAACCTGTCTGATCATCGGTGCCACAACCGGCATTGGCAAAGAAACAGCTGAGCATCTCGCGAAGAAGGGTTGGTTCGTTATTGTTACGGGAAGAAACAAAGACAAGGGCAACAAGGTCAGTCTCGCTATCCGATTCGAGTGAACACTACTGATGCTAACCTCGACAGGTCGTAGAGTCCATCATCCAGAGCGGCGGCACTGCATCATTCCACCCTGTCGATGTCACGAGTCAAGAGTCGATTGCTGCTCTACACAAGCATGTCCTCGACACCCACGGCCGCCTCGATGCAGCTGTTAACAATGCCGGCATGTCAAGCACTTTCATGCCATTCCATGTCACACCCCTCACCGATCTGGACTTCATGTACAACGTCAACCAAAAAGGCACCTTCTTGTGCATGCAAGAGCAGATCAAAATGATGTTGAACCAGGACAAGCAAGGCGACGCGGGCAAAAGAGGCATCATCGTCAACATGGCTAGCATGTCTGGCCTCATCGGTGTACCATATGCCGCTCCCTACTCGTCCACGAAGCACGCTGTCAGTTCCCACAAATGTCTTGTGCACTCGAATTCCTACTGACAGCTACTTAGATCATCGGCTTGACCAAGTCAACAGCCCTCGAATACGCCAGTGAAGGTATCCACATATCCGCTGTTGCACCCGGTGTTATAGACTCGGGTATGCCTGTACTTGAGGAGAGCTATAACGGCGGTGCATACTCCAGAGAACAAGCTGCTGCTATGCATCCACTGAACAGGATTGGAACCTGCGCTGATGTCGCAAAGGCTGTGGACTTCTTGCTGGAAAACGACTTTATCACAGGCGGCGTAATAAGTGTCGATGGTGGCATCACCGCGAGATAGGAAAATCATCATGAAGTTTGACACTGTGGACCATCGCGATATATTTCTCGCTGACCAGTTTACGACCGAAAATGATTGTTTGATTTCGCGAACAGGGCCGCATTGCTCCTAAGTCTTTCAGTAACATGTGTTGACCAAGTATACGACTTTTGGCCAGCTTGGTGCAGCCGATGACTTCACTGTTGAAGGGCAGCGAGGTCGCGGCTTGTGTCTGATTTATCACCTCCATCAACTGGACTTGTAACTCTTGGAAAGGCGCACCGATGGCCAATGCAGCTTCGATAGCATATAACGTAGCAAGCTTCGTTTGCGGCCTCTTCGTCCTCGAGTTCGGCGCCGACAAGTTCATCGATCATACCGCTATCGTCGCCGAACGCACTGGCATACCGGAATCTGTCATCGGACTCCTCACCGCAGGTGCAGAATGGGAGGAATTGGCTGTAGTGGTCGTGTGCATCCTCCGCAACCGCTCTTCGCTTGCCGTGGGCAATATCATCGGTTCCTCGATTTCGAATATTCTGGGCGCATTCTCACTTGGTCTGGTTTTCCGCGGCGATGAGGAAGTCATGGTGTTTGATGCCAGTGCCAGAGCGTATACTCTGGGCATGCTTCTGATCACTGGGTCGGTTGTTGCACTGCAAGCTTTCAACCCATCGGGTCTATCGACAGTCTTCGGTGGCATACTCATCGCGATCTTTACTCTCTATGTTGGATCTGTCGCGTACTTGATTTACAAGGGGCATCTGACTGCACCCGAGTCAGACAGTGAAAGTGATAGCGACAGTGAAAGCGACGAGGAAAGCATCCACGATGCTTCCGAGAGCAATCAAGTCAATTCGACAACACCTCTGTTAGCAACCGATGGAGCTCTCCCTGCCTCGAGACACAAGTACAGCATACCATACCATGTAGCGATCCTACTTCTAGGCTTTCTGGCAATTCTCCTCAGCAGCTTCGTCTTGTCTAATGCTTCCTCGTCCATCGCCGAAGAAAGCGGCATCTCAGAAGTCCTCTTTGGCGTTGTGTTCCTTTCCATCGCGACGACTTTGCCGGAAAAGTTCATCGCCGTCATGAGCGGAAGTCGCAACCGGACTGGTATCATGGTCGCAAATACTGTTGGTAGCAACATCTTTTTGCTCACTTTGTGCTTGGGTATACTTTGGGTCAGTACAGCTGGAGACTATAATGGAGATACGATCAATATTGTTGAATTGGGTGTGCTGTTGGGATCGTCGCTCTTCATGACATTGGTTGTTTGGTTTGGAGCAAGGTTTAGTCGTCTTGCGGGTGTGGTGATGCTTGTCGGATATGTTGCATTCTTGGTCCTAGAGTTTACTACCATCGGACATACCTGACATACGTGAGGTTTTTAATAAACCCATTCGTTGTTTTTTCTGTTCAGGTTTGCCACATGGCTCCGACTGTACCAAGTCGCTTGCTTGCCTGCAGGGACAAACATTTTGTCCAGGTTTCAAGCGTTCTTTTGGAGTTCTTCTGAGACTTGTAAGCTGCAGCTGTATCATCGTCTCAACTGCCTGGCATCTGCACACTGATCGAGAATGCGTACACATAGCTTGGCCAACACAGCAATCAGAAGTGTCTCGTAAGTGCTGTCGCGAATCGCGACACGCGTGATTTTGGCTCGGAAATCTCATCCGCTCCCATCCGGCTGCCGAGGTTGTCGCAAAAGTTCACATCAAAAGTCCCTAATTCAAATGTCTACGATTTGATTTTCGTCGGTTCTTTTCCATCATCCAGATGCGACAGTCTGGGTTTGACCAACAGCCAAGATCAGGTCTCGGAAACCGAGGTCCAGACCGTGCTGGTGAACGATGTTGGAGAGAACCGAGAGATGCCCAGCATTCCAGTCTTTGACCGTTTCTGCAACTCAAAAGCTTAAATTCTCGTGATTGCCGCCGTCAAAACCAGAGGTGGTCCCTTATCAATTGGATTTCCCAATCTGATCTGCTCCGATGACTCTCCTTTCGACCTTCCCTGGTCTCCGGGACCTCTACAAAGATGGGCTTTCTGAGCAGTAAGTCCTGGTGCTCGGTGCATCAGCTCGACCCGTTTTGACAATGAAAAACAGGAGATCCGTCCCGTCCCCAGCGGACCGAAGATGAGAAGAAGCTTGTGAGAAAACTTGGTTTGTGTTCCACGAAATGTTCGGACGAGATCTCCCTCTAATCACTTTCCAGACACTTTTCTTATGGTAAGAAAGAGAATCGGCCACCTTCGCATGTGAACAGCATCTGATCTGTGATCCAGTTCTATTGCTGTGCCAGCTACTTCTTCAACACCCTGGATCGTCAATCGTTCGCCAACGCGTATGTCTCGGGTCTCCGTGAGGACTTGGGCCTTGTCGCAAACGAGTACAGTGTTCTGCTGTCCATGTACACAGCAGGCGGTGTCGTAGCTCAGATTCCCCACGCTTTGATTATACAAAAAGTCGCACCCCGGATCTGGCTTCCCCTGATGTTGATTCTGTGGTCGGGCGTCACGATGTGCCTCGCCGCATGCAAAAGCTTTGAAGCTTTGTGTGCAGCCCGCTTCTTCCATGGATTTCTCGCAGCAAGTGTCTACGGAGGCAGTATGTATGTATTCGGCTCGTGGTACATTCCATCCGAACTTTCCAAGCGAGCTGCGATCTTCACTGCAGTCGGACAAGTTGGCAGTCTATCTTCTGGCTTGATGATGACTGCCATGAACAAGTCTCTTGACGGTACCGCTGGACTTGCGGGATATCAGTGGGCTTTCATCATCAATGGCTTGATGGGACTCCCATTCTGTATCTTTGGGTTTCTTTTCTTCCCCAATCTTCCCGAAACCACCACAGCATCTTACTTCACCAAGGAAGAATTACAAGTCGCTCGCAAAAGACGTGGATCCAGGAAAACGAACAGCCATAGCATCCACTGGAAGACCTTGGTTGGCAGAGTCCTCAAGACTCCGTACATCTACACTTTTGCGTCTTTGGCTGTCATCTCAGGTATGCTCGAGGCATTTGCTGTCCAAGGCATGTTGTTGCTCTGGATGAAGTACAATAAGAAGAGATTCAGCCAGACTGCCATCACTACTTACCCTCTTGGCATTCAATCGGTCGCAATTGTGTCTCAGATTGGTGCTGGTATATTTATCGACAAGACTGGTCAAAGAATTCCGATGATGGTCTTGGCTGCTGCGTTTCAACTTGTCACCGCCACACTCCTCCTGCATCCTCGTCTTCCTGATAGCGGAGTCTTTGCCGCACATTACCTCGGTGGTACCTCGTTTATCGCGCATCCCGTCATGTATGGCTGGGCCAATTCCATTCTCCAGAGGACAGGTGATGATGCTGCTCGATCGGTGATTCTGTACACCATGCCCATGAGTGGCCAGCTCCTGTATACTTGGTGGGGTATTGTCATGTACCCTGCCACTGATGTCCCTTACTGGAAGAAAGGATCAATTGCTATGATTGTCGTGTGTTTTGTCTATATCGCGGTCGGCTGTGGTGTTAAAAAGGTATGTCCTCCGCTGCTAACGAGATGAGCCTTGCTGATGTTACTCCAGCTCGATGACCGAACAAAACCAGTCACTCCGGATATCAGTGACGACGAGCTTGCACAGGCGATTGTGGTAGACCACCAGACAACGAAAGTTGATTGAGAGCCGTGATCAGGGATCAAAATTTACGACCAACGACATTGATAGTCAACGATCGAGATCGCACCACGGCAATTGAGCTTGGAATCCTCGAAAGCGTCAACAAACATGTTGACTGATATCATGCGGGTGTACGCCGCGAGAAGGCCGTCCAGATCTATCGAAATCAGCCCAACCACGAAATAGATCAAGACCCCAGCGCGAAGTTGGAGTCGGAGCTCTGAGCATCAAAGCAATCCTAAAGCCAATTGTTGTGATTATGATTGATGAAGACGAAGGAAGCGGTAGATGGCGAAAACTCGAGCAGCGCCAAAGATGTGTTGTCCTTGGCTAAGAGGACTTGGCTGCAGGATGCCGAGAAGATCTGCCAAAATACGAAAGGAGGGGTGAGAATCATGACGTGTGATGTCGCAGAATGCAAAACTATAGGTGCGCTTCCACGCGCCTGTTTTCTCGTCATGTATATTATTTACTCTGATATAAGCATAACTTAGAGTCGTATTCATCATGTTCTGGAATCTATATATCATCACAACACTGCTTGGTCTGGCCTCAGCACAATCGTCGTGTCGTCTCTCGCCTTCAGGAAACGTCGAGCCGTCGGTGGCGTCTGGATACAAATGGCAGGTCGTCGCAACAGGACTTGCTCGCCCGCGAGGACTAGCCTTCGATGATAGAGGCAGACTGCTTGTCATCGAGTCCGGCTCAGGTGATCTGTCTGCGCATACCTTGAACGAAGATGGCGGCGGCTGTGTGACAGTCAACTCGTCGAAGACCGTGGTACAAGGCATGAGCGTAGGTTTTGCGATAATAGAAGAGATGGCAAGTCACTAACCTGGGCTAGTTGAATCATGGCATTGCTTTCGACAGTCAACAGGGTATGCTCTATGCCTCCAACACCAATGAAACATACGGTTGGCAATACGACTCCGCTGCCATCTCAGTCTCGGATCAGCAGACTTTAGTGAGCAATATGTCAGGAACAGACCACAGTACACGTACTCTCCTACTGGCACAGCATGCTCCAGGCATGATGGTTGTCAGTTTTGGTAGCTTGAGCAACCTCGACCTATCTGCGACAAACGTGGACTCTGGCACTGCATCAGTAAAAGCCTTCAACTTGACCAACCTTACCAGCACATACACATATCAGACTGACGGAGTGCTTCTGGGTTGGGGTCTGCGAAATGAAGTCGGCCTGGCCGAGCATCCTGTCACCGGCGGTATCTGGGGCGTCGAGAATTCTGCCGACCAAGTGGTTCGCTACAACGTAGATGTACACGCGGACAATCCTGGCGAGGAGCTCAACTTTCTGGGCTACCTGAATGGAACCAATTCTAGCAACACGGGTTCAAACTTCGGCTACCCTTGGTGCCTCTCGGCGTGGGATCCTGCGGCACTGCCACAGAATGAGAACATCCAAGTCGGCACGCAGTTCGCTATTGACTCGACCTCTGCGCTTGGCAATCAGAATAGAACAGATGCGTTCTGTGCAGATCAGACGCAGAGTAGACTGGTCTTCGACTCACACATGGCTCCCCTGGACATCAAATTCAATGATACAGGCAGACAAGCTTGGATCACGTTCCACGGTAGCTGGAATAGTCCTGATCCAGTTGGTTACAAGTTGTCCCTGGTCAGCTTTACCGACGCTGGCGAGCCAGTTGACCAACGCACAAGCAAAACAGCAGCTGTCGATATATTCGGCAATGAAGATGACTCAGCCTGTCCTGGCGATTGTTTCCGTCCCGTCGCGATGGCAATTGATACTCAGGGCCGCATCTTCCTTTCATCCGATGCGACAGGCGAGATATACCTTGTCACAAGAGACAGTGCTGCCACAGGCACACCGACTAGTTCGAACAATGGCTCTAGCACATCAACCTCGTCGAGTGCATCTACCACATCAACCTCTGGCAGTACCAGAAATGCGTTCAGTTGGTCGTTTGCCATCCTTATAGGCAGTCTTTTGGCGATACTATCATGTATGATATAGCTTTATTCCAATGAAAGGCTTTGCAGACCGCGCGCCAAACTCCAATCGACACAACGCTGAGCCGATAGTTAGGACTGAGACACATGTACTTGCTGCTTAAGTACGCCTCTGTTTATGAGGTTAAAGTTATGAGGTTAAAGACGCAAAAGTTTCGCCCAATCGGCAGGTATGCCATTGAGATGTTCAAGCATTCAGACCATGCGAAATCTATCGTTCCACCTTTTCTTCCAACGTCTATGAGTAGCTGAGGTGAAACTGTCCCGCGACGCAGCCCTAAATTCGACGTACACCTCGGGGCCCTTGCTTCAAGCTGTGGAAACGTTGTATTGTCTCATTAGCGTCAACGTTCATCCTCGACCATTCAATTGAGAGTTTCGAACCCTGTCGTCGCGAGTTCGCAGAGATGGTTTGATCATGCTTAGCTAATGACCTAATCCATCAGAACATTGGCGCCGGAATCCTGGTTGCCAGTTGGTCTGCATTGCTCAAGGTCTCAAGACATGGACGTTTTCTTGACGGTCAGAACCCTCAACTTCGCAATGACAGCAGCTGAAAATCGGCTCCCTCGCTCAAGTCCGTAGGATCGGGATGCTCGCAGTGTGCCACTTAAGTATCGATGGCATACTCAGACAAGGTTTTCTGAATGGCATGTAGGAAGAGGTCTACATTTAAGTCAAGGTGATCCGCCTTCCGTGCATGTCAGAAAGTCACTCCAATTGTTCTGCTCAAATTTCGATTCACGGACATGGGTACAACACTCTCTTCACCACAACTGGAAGGTGGAATGGTGTCCGCACCAGGTCCTGACCCACCAGGTCCTTTCAGTTCGGCTTTCAGTATTGCTGCTTCCAACACCAATTCTCTGGGATTTACTGCAAGCTTGAGTTTCGGCGGATCTAGCTGGCTCAGTACACTGATACTGCCAGTCAAGTACAGACATTCACATGCTCTGCATTATTTAACTCTGTCGATTTCGATGGCTGGTTCGTCTACCCATCAGCAAGTCTCTTGTGTCCGGTCGCAAACACGCAGATTGGCACTGGACCTTTGATCTTCAACATCCCGGAAGCTCGCTGGGATCCCATCATGACGTCTACATCTGCCATCTACTTTGGTCCAACGACTGCTACAGTCCACGAGGAAGCTACAATGACTGTCATTGTTCCTGGTCAGACGACGTACTTGGCCACTGAGACCACGACGATCTTCGGATACACGGAGACTGTTCAGGTCACAACAACACTTACGGGAAAACTACCTGCTGCAAGATGTACAAATTTGCCCATCTCATCACCAAAGATATTTTCGACGTCGAAGAAGACTTCCACCCTGAATACCAGCATGTCGAAAAAATCAGCATCAAGCTCAAGATCGGCTTCATCATCAAGTGTGTCGAGCTTCTCTTCGTCCACCAGAAAGACTAGCTCATCATCTGTCGCAACCAGCAGAAGCTCCTCAAAAGCGGGTTCTCCTTCCAAGACGCCTTCTTCCAAGCCCGTTACCTCGACTCGCAAGACAAGCTCGGCCTCCAAATCGAAGTCGTCCACATCATCATTCAAATCACCAACTTCAGTCAAGATTTCATCGTCATCTGCAAAATCCTACAGTACCAACATTGAGTCTAGCACTTCTAAAGCATCCTCGAGATCAGCAGGCCCCGGAACGACATCAGCAGCATTGAGCTCTATACGTGAAACGTCGAAGAAGACTACATCTTCACCAGTCTGCAGTACTGGCTCTGATTTAAAGGCTCTGTCAAGTTATCCTCGTGTTGCGAGTCGTCTTTGTCAGGAGATCTCAAGCACCAAACAAACTTTCACAAGCTCAATTTTGGTCATACCCGCGTCACGACTATCCAGTGCTTGTTCCTGCTTTATGAAAGCTGCGTCAACTAAGCGCAGCACGCCGACGAAAGCAGCGCTGGCGAAGAGAACATCACAGGCGACAACTAGCTCCAGACTGCTCTCAGCGACAGAATCTTCCAGTCCGAGCCTAGTGACCTCTGCATCCAGCACTTCGTCCTCTACATCTCGCTCGAATCCGCTCTCGGCGACCGAATCTTCTAGCTTGAGCCCGGTGATTCTTGAATCCGACACCTCGTCTTCTCCCTCTCCTTTTCCGACGTCTATCTCTGGATACGGACCACCAACTATATACCCCGTTCCCACTATCACTTTGTTTCGCACGCGATATACAAATAGGTACGTACTCTCTAGTTGTATGGCGCGTGACGAATCTGACATCAAACAGGACTGCCGACCTCATGATTTTGCCGGTGACTACCATCACAATCAGTAGTAGTGGTATCACTACTGTCACAAGCAATACAACCATGACGATTGACCGTCGCATATTGCCTACGACCTGTGTTTCTGGCCCCGACATGGCCGGAGCTTCTCTTTTGGCACGATCGTCGACTTGCACAGATCTCAAACTTCACACTGCATTGCTATGGGTCCTGATGAAAGACCCCTTTGACTTTTGCGCTTATTACCTGACTGCCAATCGCAACACATCACCATTGGCAGAGATGAGCGCTGGTGTCTTGGAGCAGACTTGCAAGTGTCTCGTTACCCATAGATCTGCGCCTCTACCTGTGTTCAAAGTTGGGCCATCTTACTCGCCACAGCCGAAGAGGAGATGCAATCAGTCGGTGGCTTTGCTGATCAAGGCAAAGTACAAGGACTCGCAGGCTTTCTGCAAGTACTACACGAATACCTCGCGAAGCATCTCGCCATTGTTCTTGCTGAAGCCGGATGATGTGTTTGCAGGATGCAGTCGCCTCGAGCCCTAGGACCTTGACGTGCTCACAAACTCTGTACGGAATCAGAGGGGAGGCAGCTAGAGATGGTAGGGGTCGATCCTGTGCTCGCGGGATATTAAGCATCATGACATTCAGCCAAGCAAATCTCCCATGGCTATGAGTTTACCTTTGATCAAACGATGCTCTAGTTAGAACCATCTTGGAGTTCACTTTCGGAGACCGGAGGGTCTGAGTGCGATGATGAACCCCTGACGAATGAGTCAACTTGTATTTTGAGAGTTCAATCAAGCCTCACCTTGGACCCCGCAGACCGCTTCGTCGGCACTTTCGGCTTTGCAGCACCCACATCAGTTCAACATTCGTATCGGCATCCAGGAAGCCGTGATCCGTAACGGCTGATCTCGGGTCCGGGTCCTCCACTTTGATCAACATCACATCAGATATAGCGCGCGAGGTTTCCGTCTTCTCTGACCAAACACCACAGATCATCCCAGAAACTGCATTGGAAAGGACTGTCTAGGAATCAAATATGTCCAATCTCACCCAGCACGAACACGATTTTCGCCGACTCTCATGGCTATGGGCATATTGCTACGATCAAAAGGTCCAACAAGAATATACCACATTCCGCATTGGTATGAACGAATTAATTGACTATCATCATTGACAGGACTTCGAGAAGCTTGAATCTATATGTTCTGCGAACTTCAAGATGTACTATGGAGATCTTGACCCTCGACTTGGCGGCGACAAGATCGTCTCTGTGCAAGACTACGTAGCTGAGATGTCGTCGCACACAGCTCTGGGAGATTCTCGTCGTGAGTCGAACACAATGTTTACAAACTTGACATACGACACATGCTGATACTGTACGCTTTACACAGTCAAGACACAGCACTTCCTTGGCTCAGTCATGTTCGAGCAGGAAGATGAGGAAACGGTGGTAGGGAATTGGCAAGCGCAAGGTCTACACCGGCGGACTTTGGCTGATGGAAAAGTGGTTTCATGGAACGCTTACAACTATGTGAAGCATTACTATCGTCGTGATGCAGAAGGAATATGGAGACTCGATGGACTCAAACCAAGTAAACCTTTGTTCATGGACGGAAGGCCGCAGGACGTCATTGGACATTTTTAAACTTGGTTGATACATTTCCTCCCTGATCGGCAGGGATTGAACATTACATACTGTTTGTCTACTTACACTGTTCCTGTTCCAATTCCGGAAGCCCATGCGACTTGCACCAACCATGAAGATGAGGGTGGCGGTAGGGTACACTTCCGGTTCCACATGTCTTCCTCCGCTCATCGAGATCCACAAATACTTTTGCATCTCCGCCAACCTTGATGAAACATCCTCTTGTGTAGATGTCTAGCCACTGAGGAAGCCATCACTGACCACGAAGCTGGTGTCATAGTTGTAGTTGCCAGTAGAATCGAAGAACTGGACACCACCCTCGGTTGCAATGTAGCCGACATCTGCATAGTGGCGGAAGAAGCGAGTAGGGTAACTCCACGAGCGGATTGAGTTTGTGTTCTGCCCTTGGAGACCAGTCAAGGAGCAGAAAGTGGCATCTTCAAAGAATTGCTTCTCATTTCCACTCTCAAGGTACAGCTCGAAGCCAGAGTGACGGATAAAGTTGCCAGGTTGATCGACAGACTCGAAGCTGTAGCATCCGCTGAAGCCTAGACCGTCACGAACAACCCACTCGGCGGTCTCCTGTTCAGCGGTCGAGTTGGCAGTTGTCGTCACTTCGGTAACAATCTTGGTACCATCGTGAGCAAAGTAGCGAGTGTCGAAGCCTGGTGTGGTCGCGCGAATGGTGATAGTCGAGCCGACTGTCAAAGGTGCGGTGTTGAGGTCCACCGATGCGTAGCCTGCTGCCACAATATTGGCCTGCACTTGGTTCTCGATGTCATCAGAGGGGTATCCACTGGTCATGACGCCCTCGTAGAAGGTACCCTGTGCTCCGTTGCTGTTGTCGCCACCGATACCAAGGACAATGGCGCCTTCCTTGGACATTGGATTGTAGCCGTTTGGATCGAACGCACCGTTCCAGTACGTGGTCAGACCTCCAGATTGAGCGTTGCCGCCACGGATAGCCCATTGATCGGTCATTCCCTTAACCATACCTGTGACGAAAGGCTCGGTTTGTGTAGGGTTGTTCGTGTTTTCGGCAAGATATTGCTCGGAGAACAGACCGTTTTCGAGCTAAGATTGGAGAAGGTTAGCATTCTGTGAGTTTAGCCCAGACATTTAGAACTTACGTCGCCCATGAACCAAGGACCTTCGCCAGTACCGGTGCCCCAAATACTACAATTACCGAGATAGACAGCCTCCATGTGGCCATTGCCTGTGTTGGTATTGCTGGTCTCGCCATTGCCGTAGTCGAAGCAACAGTTGTCGTTGAAGTGGTTCGCATCCATGATCGCATAGATACCTTGAGGATCACCGCCTGTTGGGATCTTGGTTGTCTGGTCATTGCGGTAACCGGTTCCAGGTGAAGAGAAAATACCGTAAGCCTTTTGACCGTTCAAAGTCACTGGCGCTCCGATAGCACTTGCCAGATCATCGTAGCCATTAGTGTATGGGCCATCAAAAGCTCCTGGAGGGGCTCGAGAGAGGACGTTGTTGTTGCCAGATTGGTCATAAAGAAGACTGATGACGCAGGTCGTGCTGGCGCAGAAGTCGTCCTGTGAAGCAGCATTCGCGACACCTCCAGCCTTCAGAGGATAGATGTCCATAGTAGAGCCATCCGAGTTACGTGTGACTTGGTAGAGAGCACCATCGTAGTTGTCATAGAGAGCACGAGTCAGAGCGTGAGCAGCGACACAAGGGGTACCGCCAGAAGCGTAGATGTCGCAAGGGGCAGCTGCAACTAGGGAAATGGAGGCTGCGACTCCGAAGATAAAGGTTGTCGTAGAAGGCATGGATGCTTGAGGATGGGATTTCGAAGGGGATCAAAGCAGCTGTGGAGTGTGATTGATGAGAAGACACGAGGTCGTCGCCTCGTCTTATACCTTTGTGTCATCGTCTGCGAATTCACCATGGATCGCTTAAGATGAATGAGTTTGTTGATGTCGAAAGCTAACCCGCAGGTCGTTGGAAGCAGAAGGTTTCTTTTCTGCCGGAACGGTTCTCATAATGTACCCTCGAGGTGCTTGTCATATGCCGAGATCAATATCTTCCGGAGCCGACGGGCATAAATTGCAAGGAGGCCAGGAGATCATTTGAGCAATGCTCGGCTGAAAGACGTGTGTGCTCGCTGTGACAAATGTGCTGTTAACCTAAATTATACCTCTAAATGTCCCGTGACCTGTTAGAAAGCTCGTATTCATGTAGATCTGCTCTGTTTGAACCCGGGGCGGGAATAACGAGACGCGGGGTGGAAGCATATAACCATCTAACATTATTCCCCACGAGTTACGCACGTACGTGAGCATAACGGTCACAGGGAACAAGTGTTCGTCTTGGAAAGAGTGTCTGCCTCAGGAGGGATAATCAGCGGATGATCAGTTATCAATTCCCCTGTTTCACCAATGTCTACTTCGCGAGATTGCTGCCTGACGTCCTTGGCAAAATCCTGCCTCTGATTCTTGTCGGCCTCACCGAAGGCGAAAAGCATGCGCAGCTGTGTTCATGCAGCTTGCATGCATCCAACGTGCGGCTCGCGTCGCGCCTTCCATCGTGGGCAAAACTGACCAGAGATGCGCAACGCCTAAGCATGGCACAAGAGAACCCCAGAGACCTCGTCATGATTGCTCGAATCGTTCGAAAGTCATTCGCTTCTCGAAAATTTGTGATCTTCGCCGCTTCTCCTCTGATGCTTGTTTCTTCATGGTGCGCTTGATCGACGTCACATTCTGCAGGACGCCTGATGGCCATGCAGCCTCATGCAAGTCGCCCAACTCTCATGACGGTATCAGTCTTCGTCCCATGAACCTGGGCGTGTTTTCAGGCCCTATCTGCAAGCCAAGAACATAGCCATATCTCGTTCGCGAGCTGTCATTTCTCGCTGCGCCGCTGCTGTCGATACAAATGCTGTCGATCTCCCCTCACAGTGGCAGTGCCACACTCCGAAGGTCTCCCTCATCATGCATGTCAACGAGAAATCAAGTGATGCTTCTCCTCAGCCGCTAGGGTTATGGATAGTAGGCCTTGGCTCACAGTATCCACGCCATCTGCTAGGACCCGACAAGCTGGATGCTTTCGTGAAACGTTTGTACGATGTCAAAATACCAGGGTCTGACAGCTGCTTTCTGTGATTGAACGGCAACTAAGATGGTGTACAGAATCAAGAGACTGCTGAGAATTAATCATACAACCGGCATTGAGACACGATCAGCAATCATGGATTATGAAATGGGTTGGGGCACAGAGAGGAAGCCTCCATCGATTGAAGACATGGATGCCCTGTTCCGTACAGCTGGCGTTGCCTTGACCGTACAAGCTTGCGAAAAGGCAATCAATGATTGGAATGGGGATCCCAAGGACATTACTCACACAGTCGCCGTTACTTGCACGAACCAAGGAAACCCAGGATTCGATCTTCTTGTCAACAAGCAGCTTGGACTCTCACCTTCTGTGGATCGTACTCTTCTCCACGGTGTCGGATGCGCTGGAGGTCTTGCTATCATGCGCACTGCTGCTCAACTTGCATGTGGAGCCTCTTTGCGAGGTCGTCCTGCCAGGATACTATGCCTTGCGTGTGAGCTTAGCACACCCAATGTCCGTTATGAAGTCGATGCCGCCGCGAGATGTCTGGATGTGTCACAAGTCTGCATCGCAGGTGCTCTTTTTTCTGATGCTGCAGCTGCGTTCGTTCTCTGCAACGACTTGGGTTTGCAAAAGAGCGCCAAACCAGTTTACGAGCTGTTGAATTGGAACAACACGCTCGTCCCCAACACAGGCAACGATCTAGAATTCTTCGTAGAGGCAAATGGTACGAGAAGAAAGCCAGGCTTGACTCAGGATTAGCCAACACTGACACACGACAGGATATCGTACTACGCTTAGCAGAAATCTTCCCAAACATGCTGTTGCTGCTGTCGAGCAGATGGTCCAAAGTCTGCTTCCCTCGATCTGTGCTCAAGTTCGTGGTGATCTTGGTGTTGCAGATTGCGACTGGGCTTTACATCCTGGCGGTCAAGCGATTATCGATGGAGTGCAACGAGTGATGGGTCTTGCCGATGAGCGACTGCGTGCAACGCGCGAGATCTACAGGACACGGGGCAATTCCTCGAGCCCGACTGTATTAGCAGTACTCGATAGACTGCGGTCTATGGACATGCGCAAAGAATTCGTCGTTGCGACTGCGTTCGGGCCAGGCTTGTCCGTTGAAATGAGCTTTCTGCGATCATGTTCGATTCCACCAACTTCTCACTGAAGTCAACCCCAAAAGATATCCTGTCGATCTGGATCATAGGAGCCTTGCATATAGAACAGAATTAGCTTTGTCAGATGATCGAATGGTTACTTAAAGCGTGTCTTCCGTATAGACATCACCATCTCATTGCGAGACTGGACATGCCACAGTCAAATACTAAGAGCTGGAACAGCAAGGATACCTTATTATCATGAACTGACTTTAGATTGTCCTGCATGCTCGTAGCAGGTTCAGCGATGCTACTCGGTGTTGTCTCGACAGCCAAAACACGCGGCGGCAACCCTAAGAACCCTACAAACCCTAGGAGCACTCGACGTCCATGACCGTCAACAAGCGTTGTCTGCTGTAGTCATCGTGCTCAATCGTACAAACCGAGAAACGATCAGCGCATATACAAGGAAATTGACGAGGCTAAACAGCATGTCGAAGGTGTAGCGAAAAAGTCGAGATAGACGGATAACAAGCTGTCCACACCCGGAACAAGCGGGATGCGAGCTTTGTTGAGATGACTGAAGCTTGGACCACCCACAGAAAGGCGAAGGATGCGACAAGAGACAAGCGCTTACTGCAACATCGCTTCTTGCCCTGACCGGTCAGTACCCATGGAATTTTTCAAGGCAAACGATGGCTGCCAGATCGCCTATCAAGACGTCGGCGACAAAATCAAACCACTCTTGATTCTCGTGAGTTTTCCATTGTAGGGTCGCCACAATCAGAGATTCTGACAAACGACACGTAGCTGCACGGTTTCACTGGCTCATCCGAGGTCTTCCAACGTAACATTCCCACTTTGTCGAAGCATTTTCGTATCATAGCACCCGATCTGAGAGGTCATGGTGCATCTGACAAGCCTACTCATGGCTTCCACGTTTTCCGTCTGGCAATGGACCTGCACAACCTTCTCAATCACCTGAACATCTCTCAACCCCACACTGCAAGATGTATTGCCGGGAGCCTCGGTTGCTCAATCTTGTGGTCCTACACTGAGCTGTTCGGTAACCAAATCTTCTCGCATATGATATGGGTAGACCAAGCGCCTATGCAAAACTACGCGAGTGACGGAAGCTGGGGAAGTGCAGAAGGCAACCGCGGCATGAACTCTGCAGCTGCTGTCGCAAACCTCAAGGCGACGTTGAAGTACGATTCCGACAGTGTGTACAAGGGCACGATCGCTGGATGCTTGGGTTACAGAAGCCATCCTGTCGAGGGCGAATACATTAGCGACAAAGTCAGGGACGCCGACGAGCAATTCTTTCTGACCATCGCAAGGCAGGGCAATGCGGAATGGTATGGCAACCTGATGGCTGATCACACTGCTCTCGACTGGCGACAAAGTATCGTGGAGAACTTTGGAGAAAGGGCAGAGAACAAGACTAATGTGCTAGTTGTCGCCACAAACAGGAGCGGATGTTTCCCTGCTAGTGGGCCCATGGCTGCGGTCTCTTTTGCAAACCTGAAAGCGAAGATCCCTCGCGCTCAGGGTACTGTTATTGAATGGGGAGGTCACTGGTGTTACTGGGAGAATCCGGAGAAGTTCAATCGACTGGCGCTAGACTTTTTGCTGTAGAGAAAAGGATTGCGCAAAATCCATGCACCTACTTGCAATTGTCTTCGTCAACCTTCCAAACTCTTATAAAGAGCCTATAAAGTCGATCTGACGACAAAGCAGGTGTGCGACCGACCATTTCATCACCTTACCGCTCCACCCTCGCCCATGCACCGACCTTGCGATATGCGTGAATTCTTGTTCTCAAAAAAGCCGGAGGATCGATCGCGACTACACTAGATCATGGATTCTTCACTCAGAGCTGGTTCTTCATGTTGATATGTACTGCCTTGATTTGCGAGTAGGCGTCGAGACCTGTTTCACCAAGTTCGCGTCCGATAGGGGATTCGCTGTACAAATCTGTCCTTGGTTGAACACAATGCCGAATAAAGCCTCAATGATAGCGCTACCTGGATGAACATGATCAATCGTTCTAATGAGTGGTTGATTAAGGCACCACCATGACTTAAGCCCTGATGCAGTTGAAGGAGATCAGCTTTACTCGAAAGCATGCATTGAACATTGATCGGTCAGCAGTCTACCCTTACGAAGGCTGGCAAATCAAACTGTTGAGATTGCTATCGAATCCTTGTGGCTTTTGCGTAATAAGTGAGTCGACATACGGTCAAGTCCAATTAGCCTCCGTGAGAGCGTTGTACAGGATTATCTGATGGGTTGAGCTTGGCTTGATCAGTTGCGTTGAACAACACGTCCTATTCTGTGTAATGTGCACTTCGACTCACCGATCTGATTGTTCTCATCACTTTACCAAGCGTTGTAGTACGGACGTAAGGTGGGCGTTTGTGGCAGGCATGACGATCATAGCTGGATAATGGGCTTGGCAGTGCCTGGGCATGTCAAAATGAAGTAATAATTCCTTGTGGTTGACTGTTGCTTGATCCTTCATCAGCGTACGTTGTAGATCATGACATGGCTTACGATGTAAGCAAATCCTTCTGCGACGTGATTGTTGTCAAAGACAAGACACGTACGGCAGGAATTTTCTCTCCTCCTTCCCAAAGCCAGCACGCACACGCAATCCTACAACCCCAATCGCACTCTTAGATATGATGCATACCTTGAGAAGATCAGTTGTATGCCTCCTCATACTGGCAGCCCCATTGACTATGGCACAGTCCAACGGGTACGCAAGTCAATTGTCTCCACCTCGTACACCATCATAACACGTCAATAGCATCAACCTGACTGTGACCTTTTCTGACCATGAGTCTGACACTTGTGCAAACACTACAATTGGTCACGGAATGACTTTCTCGACGTACATGGATCCTTATTACAGCGTTTGCTTCAATCTGGATGAGTTATTCGCTCAGAACAATCACTCCGGCGTGATCCAACAAAGCTCGTCGTCCTTACAGTCACAACCTACCAACTTCTCTTGGGCAGCCTTTGGGAACGAGAACTATAATGCACGAGCGAATTATTCTCAACTCTGGTACCAACAGGAAAATGTCACTGGGAAAATTGGCGCTGGTCAGGACGCAGCAAGGCAATTGTCCGTGTACTCTGGGAGGAACTGCCACTCCATCAATGGATCGGAGCCGCGAACTACGGAGCCTTGGTTCGGTTGGACTTGTCAAAGTGAAGCTGGTGGTCAGTGCGATCAAGTTCCGATAAGTATTAAGAGTTTCTTGATCGCAGATGCTAGCTCTATCAACAGAGGGCATCCCAAATGTTGGGATGCTGCACTTATGGGTCAGGCCTCAACTGCGAGCATACCAGGTCTCTGGCTATTCAGTGTCACCTTATCTGCAATGGTCATTCTGCTGTAGACTCTTGGTCTTGATGGTATTAAAGCACCGCTTGTATCAACGTCATAGTATTCTTGGTTCTGACATCTAAAGCTGCTGTTTTACAACCGTAGGATTCCAGGGGTTTTCCCTGTAAACCCAGAAACTCTTGCTCCTCTGACCATAACAACCTCGAATGTAACTTACAGCGGCTATACAGATTTTCTTAAAAAGCCTTCATATATGGTAACTGATCATAGTATCTGGCTCTGCAGACTGATGCCAAAATAAAGTTTTGTCTAAAGGCATTATACCCCTTCCTCGCTGTTTCGCTCGTTCCATTGTCTGTCGAAAGTCGTAAGGGACCGTTGGGCTAGGGCCAAGGTCAGCAATTGTCAACCGTGGGCTGGGTTCAAGATTCGACTCACCGGTAGGGACCACATCCATGGCTTTGATAGAGATGTTGAGTGGCTGCTTCAGCATGTATATCGCTGCATCAGCAATGTCTGAGCCGACCAGGGGACTACGCTTGTGTTAGACAACATTACCGTTCACCATTTCAATATCACACTCACTTGTAGCCTCGGAAGAATTCGTCATGTTTCTCCTTGTCGTGGCCGACTCGTAAAGAGTGGAAGTTGGTAGCCACGCAACCAGGCCGGAGAGCTAGAACTCGGACGTTCGACCCAACGAGTTCGTTGCGCAGGGCATTCGTGAACGCTTCCTGACACGCTTTGTTCGCATGATAGACAGCCTCACCCGCGAATGGAGGAACTTCGAGTCCGGTGACCGACGTGATGTTTAGTATCGTACCTTCCGCCCGCTTTCTCATGCCATGATTCAGAACAGAATAGGTTGTCAGCATCATACCGTCCACATTTGTCCTGTTCATCGTGAGGATATCCTGAACGCTGAGCTCCGGGAATGAAGCTGGGGCTCCCAACGCGAGGCCAGCCTATAAGAGTGAATGAAGCGTACTGAGAAACGACTGAGATGGTACTTACGTTGTTAATCAAGATATCAATGGATCCCAATTCTTGCCATATTGATTGTACAGCTTTGTCTACAGATTGATAGTCGCCGATGTCTGCAGTGCGAAAGATATACTTCCCAGTATCGAGCTTCTCGCTCATTCGCGTCGCGATATTAGAAAGCTTGTCCTTGGACTTGGTCAGACTCCCTTTGACCTGTCTATATGGTCACATCAGACATGCACGAACCTCGGATCGCGAGAGGAGAGCGACATTTGCCCCTTCGTTTGCGAGAGCTTCTGCAATAGCCTCGCCGATGCCTCCTGAGGCTCCTGTCTATATGCGGAATATCGTCAACTGATTGTCCTCAGGAAAAAGTTCTCATAGCTTTGGATCGTACAATGAGAACATTCTTGTTGCGTAGACTCATATCGGAAATAATGTAGGGGTCCACAAGCTCTCGAAGGTCTAGAAGAGGTGCGGTGTGAATAAGTGTTGGCGAGTGGGAGCGATGACAAACACTATATGCTGAGCCTGCGAAGTAAGCCCTAGACTGACGTGATGTTCCATTGGTTGAGCTACTTGGCGTTGGGGTAGAGACGATTGAATGCGCCAAGTCAGGGCCACAAATTAACCGAAAGTTTATATACGTGATCTCGAGGACCTGTTCACTATTCATGACTTTTGCTGACATATCTTTCGCTGGGTGACGAGAGTTCGATCTGGCGTCTCGACGTACTCAAGTATCCTGCAGAGATTTTGTGTCCAGGAATGTTCAGTTCAATACTCGCGCCTGCTGGTTCCTCCACTGGATGCCACCGTACATCTCATCAGCGTCATCGTGTGCGACATAGTCAATAAATCCCTCGAGGCTCGGGCTGTCCATGGGAAGTCATGACTGCGTTGTCATGCGTGTGTAGTATGGTCTATAGCATCTGTGTACATGGTTGTAACACATAAGATGGTGTCGAGCAAGAGAGTCCCTTTCTCTCAAGTGTCTGTATTTCACATCAGTTCTAGCGCTCTGTATCATTGAGAGAGGTGTGAAAAACTACAGCTGGGTAGGTTCATTAATGGATTATATGAGAGGAGAGTGATATGTGCTGTCGATAAGATTCTAGGTCGTTTGTACGAAAAAGCAGGAAGTTTCACTCTCAGGCTAAGCATTGGGCTAAGCTCTTATAGTATTCAGTACTAACACTGACAGCGGTTCTGTCCAAGTCCAATCCATTCAATCTTAAGCATTGGACCATTATACCACTTTCGGTAAGAGGTGCTAACAGATAGATACCCCCAGTACATCTGAAGTACCTCCAGTCCTTGGTGCTCATGACATCAGTTTACATGTATCATCTTCTGCGGAATCTAGGACCAACTAAATGCAGTAAGAGACGAGTGTTCCTTACTGTGGACAGAAAACACAGGGTGGACAATCCTTTGTTCACGGATGGCTTCAAGTATCGTTAGTGATCCCGTCGCCTAAACAAACGTCAGTTTCGCGCCAAGCCAATCACATTAGAACAGATTACCTTTTGCACCAAAATCCTTCACATTTTGCCAGATCTGTCACATATTAGAACAATGATTAGGTTGAGAGGGTCGGACGATTACCCTGTAGCCTGAAGGCGAGTAAGGACTGTATCCTCGTTGATCAATATCAGTCAACCAATAATTGGAAGACACCCGCGTTTGAAGCTGTGCAGTAGTATAGTTGACCGGAACAGTTTGATTGAAAGTATGTTGATACAGCCCGTTTGGCTCAACATATGCCTTTGCACGCAACCAGTTAGCAGAGGTCTTGAGATGAATTACCTGAGAGAGGCTAAACTTACCTGAGGCATGGCGTTAGTATCATTGACAGTGGGCCTGTACTTCAATTTGATGTTGGCAGCGACTTCCGCATAGTTGCTACCAGAAGGTGCGGATGGAGATGCCTCCGCAACGATGCGAGCAGCCTCGGCGAGCTCCCGGGGAATAGTGTAGCTGTAACTAGTCGAATTCGTATAAGAACTGTTCGCGTGGTTATTGCGTTGGTAGACGGTCCTATTCGAGGTAACTACCGTGTAATCGAGTGGTCGTGTCAGGGCCGAGCTTCTCTGCGCACTAGTGGAGTTCAAGAAGTCGTAGCAATTGTATTGTACGCAAGGATGCCATTAACATTGTTTTTACTCCTCTTCAGGCTCAGTATGTTCGACTGCGTACGTGTCTTCTTCAAACGCGTCTTCATCGAACCATTCCGAATAGCGTGACCGCAGCCCTCGCATGCTTTCCTGTTGCATCCCCTGAGCATAAAGGGCATAAAACGAGGTTAACTCGACTTTCATCCAACCTGGATAGTCAAGACCATCACCCGATGCGTCCGAATCGAAAGCTTTGATGAACGGCTCCTGATCGCAAACCTTGCTACTGTTTTCGGGGTCTTGGTCGTGTATGTTGTCAAGCACCTCGCGGTCGACCACCATGAACATGTAGTGCTCCGGCCACATCTGCTTTCCATGGTTTAAGTCCTGAGAGGCCAGCCACGAAGTAAAGTGCGAGCGGAGAGTTTCCATAGATGCATTCTCGAATTTCGTCTTGTCGTTCATCCACCACATCTGCTGCCAAGCACGTATCCGGCGTCCCACATCCCACTTCTCGGGTGGACAAGCTTCTACTGTCCATGTCTTGAACATGACTACAAATTTGGCCCAGTCTTCTCCAGATGAGTAATCGGTGCGGTAGATTACATAACCCCATCGATCTTTTTGACCAAGTCGTAGGGTGAAGGGGTCGTCCACGAATTTGGAACCATCTGGTGAAGGGGACCAGTTTTGATCGATCTGGCGAATGATGGTGTTTAGGTCCATGATCTGTGGAAACTCGAAGGCGTCTTGCCAGAGGTTATAGGCTTGAGAGGATTAAGGAAGTAGTGCTGGTGTTATGCGGGAAATAGGGATCAATGTAAGCGAGATTGCTCCCGAACACATTAGGTAACGCTTGGCGTAGCGCAATCATAATTCTCGTTTTCTCGTATTCTCGCATTCTAATATTCTAGTATTCTTGAGCGAAGTTGTAAACATGCGACAGTCACCCCATCTTTCCAGCGCGAAGTTGCTTTGCCAATTGTAAAGATGAAGGTCGCTAGACTAATTACAAAGTAGACAAGGGACGATGCAGACGATGTTATTGATATTAAAAGTATAAACAGAAAAACGCCTATTCAAGTCTCCGATCCGAAGGCAGGGAATGCAGGTGCGGAGGTGCCATCGCAAGAGTACCGGACGAGGAATTTCGAGTCGGGTGTGTTACTGTCCAGGATCACAGTACCGCCTGGAGCTGTGAGAGAAAGGTAGAAGCTGATAGCTCCCTGAGCCTGACCGAAGACAATACGGAAAGGCAGGTATTCTCCTTGTTCCAGGTAGACAGTAGCAGAAGCCGAAGGTCTGCCTGATATAACGGCGGTCGCATCGGCGTTTTCTCGAGTCCATCCTGAGTATGCGTTCGATCCAAGCCACAGTAAGACAATATCGTCGGGCTGACTTATGGTGAAGGTGTAGGGGCCGCTTGCTTGTGCGAAGATATATCCAACATGGTTCAAGGTGAAATAGTCGGACTGGAAGTCTACGGTGCTTCCGTAGATGGTCGTCCGGCCCACTTCGTTTTTGTATAGTCCTCCGCATACGGAAGCCGTAGCTTCATACCAGGGAACCATCGTTTTGACCACTTTCGGATCATAGTTCTGGTAAAAGGCCTCGGAGTTATATTCTCCGTTGTAATAGATTGCCTGATCTAATGTTAGCAGATGTGCTTGATGTAGGAAGAGATCATAGATGCAATACTGACCCATTGGATACCCCCGTTGTTGCAGCTTGAAGGCACAGGAACTACAGTAGTAGTTGTAGTCACTTCGTAAGTCTGCGTTACAGTGTTGTCGATAGTTGTTATCATTTCAGTGATCGTGGCAGTCTCCGTAGTCTGCAGAGTGACAGCCGATGGCACGATTGTCACATTGTTGCTGACGACCGGAGTGACTGTGGATGTGCTGAGGACAGTCTGGGTGTTGGTGGTCGAGATTGTGGGCACAGGTTGTAAGCAGGAGCATACAAAGGCAACGTCTGAAGATGGACGCGCTAGGATGCTGGAGAAAACGCTGGCTTGAACTGAGGGTAGCGCTTGTCTCTTCGCATAGATTGTGCTCTCTGGTAGAGCTGTTTCTGTTGTGGTACTGTGGGTCTGGTTAGCTCGCCTGTGTATACATGCAGTCGGTAAACAAAACCTACTAAGTGATGGTCTGCTCGATCGTAAGCTCACTTGGCACGATAACTGTAGTGGTGGTAGATTCCTCAAATGTTTGGATGATTGTCTGAGTAGACATGGTCACATTCATGATGACCGTCGAAGCTGGAGCTGTAGCTGTGGCGACATCTGTGATTGTGGCATCGAATACACTTGTAAAGGCAGTGACAGGGTAGGCCGAGGAGCAGTAAGCGCTAGCTGGGCCGTAGTCGAACAAATCGTTTGCGACCTCACAGTTAGTCAGTGGATCGACGATCGTGGTGCTTGGAGCGACGACTGTCGATGAGTTGGTCACCAAGTTTGTTGTGCTCGAGAAGGAGCTGCTGCTCGTTATCGGGGTATTGAACGTGACTGACGAGTTGGTCATGGGTGTGATCGTGCTCGAAATGGAGCTGCTACTTGTGGTCAAGGTGATGAATGTGACTGACGAATTCGACACTGATGACTGCGTGCTCGTGGCGAAACTCGAGCTGTTCAAGGAGAGTATAGCGCTGGGAGTTGAGATCGGACCGACAGATGAGGTGTCCAGAGAGGAGATAGTGCTTGAAGTTGGAATCGAGACCAGAGATGAGCTCGTCACAGGCAGTACCACACTTGATGTTTGAAGAGAACTCGAGGTTGTCGAAATGACCGAAGAGTTCGAGATAGGATAAGGGACGCTACTGGAACGAGACCTGCTACTAGATCTTGAGGTGGAGCTGACGCCGGCTCCAGTAGTGCTTGTTGAGCTTGGACTGGTAGATGCCTCGGACACGGAGGAGATTGCAGCGCTGACCGATGACGAGGGACGTGATAGATCGGAGGCGCTTGCTGATACGGGAAGTCTTGTCGATGGGCTTGTCGAGGGCCTTGTCGAGAGGCCTGTTGAGGGACTTGTCGAAGAATCCGTTGAGGGGCTTATCGAGGGGCTTGTAGAGATTGCCGATACGGGAAGGCTTGTCGAGGGGCTTGTCGAGGGACTTGTCGAGGGACTTGCGGGTCTGTAGACAACAGTCGCAAAGATATTTCCAGGAGCGATCTCACGGCTCGGTGCATCAAATTGAGTTAAGATGCTGCACACAGAAGCGCTATCGTCAAACGATAGAGCCACACAGTCTCCTTGACCAGAACATTGTGATAGGCATGAATAGAGGGCCTCAGATACGCCGGGTAAGTTGAAAGCTTGACGTTTACGTAGACTGTTGCCTATGAAACCGTTATACGATGTGTCACATTCTAACATGAAGACAACATCGTTGACAGTTGCCATGCTCGAAGGACAGATCGAGCTCGTGGGCGCGGCCGTGATTGTAGTAAGATCTGTCTGTGTCGCTGTCGCTGTCGCTGTTTGTATCTCTGTCTCTGTCTCTGTCTGAACAGTTGTAAGAGTGCTGGTGGCCGTTCGCGTGATCGTTGTCGGGGTCCGATCAACGACGTATTCGATGATGTAGACATAGATAATCTTCACGACATACTCAGTTGAGACTGAAGGTACCAGAGCAGTTGGGAGTGGTCCATAGCCAGTCGCAGTTAGTTCAAGCACAGTCGACTGCACCGTACACGGGCAATTTGTGAGAACAGTCCTACCACCAGTGACTGTGGTGACATCCTTCTGGCATGTAACGACTTGACCTTCATCGGCAGTGAAGGAGGAAGGGTATACGACATTGGTGACAGTCGCCGCGGCTGTGTATGTGTAGCCACTGTCAGTGACCGAGCCAGGCAGTAGCACCAGGTCGCTGATGGTCTTCTCAACAATCAGGCTGGTCGGCTGGGCAAGAGTGGTTTCCGTGCCAGAAATGGTGACGACTTGTCCAGCTTGGAAGTTTGACAATGTCTCGTAGACAACGTCGGCGTTGTTGGCGAGTACTGCAGGTGCAGCGGTGCACTGAGCATTGCACACAGTCACAGTCGTGGTAGGGCATGAGGGTGTTGGGTACAACGTCGACCAAGATGTGTGGGTCACAGTGACGGTGACAGCATCCATAGTGTCATTGCGACGATATGCCAATGCGTTCGCGATCCCCAGAACTGAGGCAGTGGCCAGTATGCAAGAAGCACGCATGATTTCAAGCGTTGTATCGGAGTGTACTGGAGGAAAGGAAGATGAAAGCGATAATGGGTGACGGAATGCTTGACAAGGTGGAAAACACCAAGTACTTATGGTGGTCACGTCTCGAGGATAAAATCTCATAGAAGGATCATATACTACCGTTATGCTCATGTTCAGCTCAGAAATATTACTACTGTCTTGGCTCTACTGTCTTCTACCGAAGGAGTTGAAAATTTGTTTCTTGGGATATACCATCTTGGAGGGATGTCTCGTAAGTCGGAGTCGCCGGCACTAGCACGAGATCTCGCATGCATGGCGGATCCAAAGAGAGATGAGAGCCAGAATAACCGCGCACGAGTTGCATCCTTCGGGTTTTGCTTCATCCGGACCACAGACGTCTTCATGGATTTTGTGCTGCTTCTCTACCTCGAAATTGACTTCTCTTTCTGGAGGCAGTAGTGCTGTTCCGCAACGCGCAACAGGGATTGTTGGAGCCGACGACAGTAGCTTGTTCGAGTCGGTCGAAAGTACACACGACATCCACGTAATTGAAAAGTCAGGCGCGGTTGTGTGCAGGAGAGGTCGCTAGTTCTTGGGCTGCAACGGGAGTCAATCTGTCTCCAGACTTCAGCTCAACGGCTGTCAGCCTCTAACGGCTTTTCAGCTCACGTTAATCTATCAACGCAGAATCTCGGGCTAACAATCCTGCAGGATTTATTAATCTCATGAACTGAATCTCAATCAGAGGAAGATACTTGAGTCATGATAGGGCTTTTGTCGTTAGAATAACGTAGGACCCTGATCTTAGCCTTTGACGCTACAGGATGTCGCCTCGATCCGTTGGCTCGAAACTTACACATGATAGTAAGCGGACGAACTCAGATAGAGATGCATATAATCTTGTCCAAGATCTTGAGACCCTGGATATCGTAAGACGCAGCGTTGTCAAGCTGTAGCCGCTCGAGGAGACAATTCGACCTCTCGCCGGAGTTTTGCCAATCAGTGTCGGATTGTGTCTTCAAATCGAATCCCAAGTTAGGACAGTCTGCAGAGAGGCCGAGAAACCTGACGAGATCGAGGCTATGTTTTTTCAAAGGCTGGTTAGATACAATTCCTCTAATAACGTCTCAAGCTATCTTGAATGCTCGCCTGATCTTGGATCTGCGACAATCATCTTCACAGCCGATCAAGCCAAAGACAATGTTTTTGGCCACGGCACAAGGTATCCTAAGCGAGGAGCTCAGTGAGGGTATATTCTAGGTCCGCACTTTCCAATTTCAGCAGAATGATGATCCCAAGAATCTTTACATAATATTCAACTCTTCCATGATATGCCTAATAATACTTGAGTTCTAAGCAATAGCGTTTTTTTACGAGCCCTCGATAGCGATGGGCACCAGTAACGATGGACCAACCATTTGTATCAATTCTGCGAGGCCTGCGTAGGTCCAGAGTGCATGAGAAGTAATTGCATAACGTATGAAAAATTCCGACATATCGCAACATTGAATGAGCCACTATCATGTTCTATATAGATGGCATTTCTTATCATCAGGTACTCAAGTCCCTGGTCCTCTCTGTTATCATATTGCTTGAAGGTTTAATCCCTTTACCCATCCCTCCGCTAATCCTGCACTATGTGTGATACGTTGCTCCTAAACTTAGCATAAAGATCGATTGCGACTACACTAGATCATTATATCGTCACTTAGAGCTTGTTTCCCATGTTGATATGTACCGCCTTGATCTGCGAGTAGGCTTCGAGACCTGCCTCGCCAAGTTCGCGTCCGATACCACTTTGTTTGACACCACCGAATGCCACCCTGGGGTCACAGTCCTGGCTACTATTAACCCAGACCATGCCTGCTTCGATCTCTGCACTAACTCTATGGGCTCGCTCCAAATCTGTGGTGAATACGGCGGCTCCAAGACCGTAGGTCGTGTTGTTGGCTCGTGTAACAGCTTCATCTTCTGTCTCGAAGCTCGAAATTACGACAACTGGGCCGAAGATTTCCTCCTGGTAAATCGTCATATCGTCGGTCACGTCTGAAAAGACTGTTGGGGAGATGTAGTATCCTTTTGACCCTTCGACAGGACCACCGCCGCAGATTAGTGTCGCCTTCTCAGACTTGCCTCGCTCGATGTAGGAAAGTACGCTGTCGAACTGCTTCTTAGTGACTTGAGGGCCTTGATAAGTGGTTTCCGCAAAAGGGTCGCCGACCACGCTGGTCGTTTTGACTCTTTCCTTGAAAGCGTTCACAAACTTTCCATATACGGACTTTTGCACCAGAATTCTCGATGTCGCTGTGCAAATCTGTCCTTGGTTGGACATGATGCCGAAGTGAGACCACTTCACGGCTTGATCCATGTCGGCATCGTCGAAGACAAGCAGTGGGGATTTGCCACCCGTTTCGAGTGTGATATTCTTGAGAGTACCTGCGGCTAGCTTCATGATCTCTCGAGCAGTCGCCGTTGATCCAGTGAATGCAATCTTGTCAACGTCAGGATGGCTGACTAGAGCCGAACCGGCGTCCCGGCCCAGACCGTTAAGGAAGTTGACGACGCCTGGTGGGAACCCTGCTTGTCTTATGAATGTTGCAAAAACCAGAATGCTCAAGGGAGTCTGCTCTGCGGCTTTGAGGACGACAGTATTGCCGCATGCTAGCGCGGGACCTAGCTTCCAACAAGCCATTGATAGAGGATAGTTCCACTGATGTAAGTTAGCTTCTAGACCACTCTGGAACTTGGACCGCGTATGGAACGTGATGGGGTAACTAGCTTACAGGAATTATCTGACCAACGACGCCAATTGGCTGCCTGATTGTATAAGCGAATTTCTGTGGCGTAGTACTTATGGTCTGTCCAAAAGATTTGTCGGCAAAGCCTGCGTAGTATCTGATCGTACTGATGGCCTCAGGAAGATCTCCTGTAAGAGCCTCTGAGTATGGTTTTCCTGACAATCAATTGTCAGTCAATTGATTCAGCTGCTCGACATTTCGATCATCTACCATTGTCCCACGCATCGATGGTGGCAAGAAGTTCAGTATTGGCCTCCATGAGATCCGCAAGTTTGTTCATCAAGATGCCACGATCCGTAGCTGGGAGTAACTTCCAAGCCGGGCTTTTGAGAGCAGCTCGGGCACTCTTGACCGCAATATCGACGTCCACTGGTCCTGCGGCTTGGACGGTCGCTATCTCGGTCTCATCGCTAGAAAGGTACGATTAGTCCCAATGCAGTAGCAGCCAAGGCTTGCAGGACATACGCTGCATATATACTTGTGATGGTGGCTCCGGACTTGGCGTGCACAAACTCATTGTTGATAAACAGGCCCAGTGGCTGCTGGTACTTCTTGCCATTTGGAGCAGTAAGGTCCGCGAAAAGGTCTGACATGATTGATCCAAAGTTTGTACTTGTCGAGGCTACGCACGCGATCTGTTCCGCTCGGGACGCGACCTTATGTAGTCGACAAAGCGCGTCGGTGACCCAGCGTCGCTGAGACCTTCCACTTGCGACAGATCCACCTGCGCCTTCTGTGTTCCATGCGCACACGTGGGGAAGTTCTGCCAAGTCATGATCAGTGCTCGCCCGGACCGAGACAGCGATACCGGACTCTGGGCAGAAGCACGATACGGCAACGGTCGGCGGATTGATAATGACATAGATGCATATCGTAAGGAACACTTTTCGTCATGGATATGTAAAACTCATCCACTCCGAAATGCACTTGTTCTTGTCGGGTCATAGTGAGCATACGCCCATCTCCTAAGTAGTCCCTTGAGTCCTGGAAACGCTCTTAAGTCCACTTGTCAGCACAGTGACCCTGATGAGTTACTAGCATGAGATACACAATTGTCAAGAGCCTTGTCTGTAATGATAGAAGGACATAAACATCACAACTCTGAAGATGGACAGTCTCTGACTTTCGCACATGAGGACCACCGCTCAGCTTGGGTCTAGGGATAATTGCACGATAAGGACACCTGTGAGACTTGAGTGAAGATTGTATTGCGATGCTTGAAGGCCGACACCATGACTTGCCCATCACCTCAAAACAACCACGCAAGCAAAATGTAGCAAAACATTCTCAGACAAGATCGCTACCTCTCCGATCTGCATCGAGAGCCTCTCTTCATGTCCATGAGCCAGTAATTCCTTTGAACGACGTGCGAGTACAAACGGTAAACTCCGTCGAGAGCTCGGATGTCAGACAGATCAACATATCGAGGCACCTTCGTACAAAGGGTTAGAGTATAAGATCGTTAACTTCACTCAACTACAGGTCAACATTGAAACGGTCAATCGTGACTTTATTTTGAATTATGCACTACTCCACAGTCTTCAGGCCTGCATCTTTGAGCAGTCCGGCAAGCTCAGCACGCTCCTTGGGACCAAGCAAAGCGAAAGGTTTGCGGCTACCCCCAGTAGAAACGCCCAAGATCTCCATACCAGTCTTGATCGCTGCGGCGTAGTTATAGGATTCGAGAAATTTGCAGATGGGGAAGATCTTAGACCACAGCTCACGACCTCGTTGGAGGTCGCCTTTGACTGCGACAGCGTCCCATAGCTGCATAGAAAGCTCTGGTATCAGGTTGGTACTACCCCAGACTGAACCCTTGGCTCCAGCGGCCAGACCGTAGAAAGTCAAGGTGTCCCAACCGTTGAAAACCGTGATGTCGTTGTGATAGGTGAAGAGAAGATCGGTCAAAGCGGGCGCATTTCCTGACGTGTCCTTCATGTACTTGACGCCGACCTTGGACAGTTCAGAGATTTCCTTCGGGCTTAGAGTAACACCACTAGCAGACGGGATGTTGTAGTACATGATGGGTAGGTTGGAAGCTTGATGAAGTTGCAGCAGGAACTCGTGCAGTTGTTCGACGTTCAGTGCATCGTAGAACGGTGGGACAACCATGAGAGCAGAAGCACCTGCTGTTGCTGCGTGCTCGGCCAACTCGACTCCGTCCTTGGTGCTCAAAGCACCGATGCCAGCAACGACAGGGACACGGCCGTCCGCTGAGCGCACGCAGATCTCGATCAACTGCTTACGCTCATGGAGAGTCATGGCAGAGAACTCTCCGGTACTACCACCAGGCACCAAACCATGTACCCCGGCCCGGATCAGGTTCTGGATGTGGCTATCCAGTGCTTGAGCGTCGATAGCTGACTGACCCTGGGTCCATGGAGTGTACAGCGCCACCATGATACCCTTGAGTTCTTGAGGTGCCATCTTGTCGCCGATGAAGGGAGTAGAGAGAGTAGTGAAAGGATTTGAACACAAGAAAGAACGAGGAGATAGGTGTCGACGTCTTCGAAGAGAAAGGACTAGAGCGTACTCGACGGTGGCAGCGAGGCGCACAGCTTATACCTGGTCGTAGAAGTTGACGAGGACCACCTCCTCACAGGGCGCCCAATGGATCCACACCGAGCAGAAGAAACATGGCGACAAGTCGTGCTGATCCTCAGGAGTGGTCCAGGAACCAAAGCTGTGGTAAGCTGACGAAAAAGGCAGGCTTCCCCGACAGCGACGCCGGACCTGCCAGATGACCCCTCTTGTGGGGCACAAAGACGCTGCAGATCCCTGGTCAGTCGGGTCATCTTACGTTCTGAAGCGCCGGCACGATCGGTATAGCTACTAGAGGGCGATGCCAGTCGGGTGCTGTGCCTGGTCTCGGCGATGACCATATATGTAGAGCCAGCGGGAGTTGCGGCGCATGCCAACACCACCTGTTATCTTTTCAGTACTGCTAGTACACCTCACCAAGTCGCGGACAAATTATGCACTCCCGTTCTTTCTTCGCGCTGAAGCGATACGTATACTCGAGCCCGTATGCGGCAACTTGTGGCTCTGTTCGTTTGGGCAAACCTCACAACCGTTCGTTTAGTCTGACCAACACTCGATGTGTCCCGCCTCATATCACCTCTCACGCCAAACTCGACAAACCATATCCAACCTCCAACTTTATCGACAATGAGTTTGTCGCCTCGGACGCTGAAGAATGGATTGATCTACACGATCCAGCGACCAACAACATCCTGACCAAAGTGCCGCAGAGTACTGATGCTGAACTCCGTGCTGCTGTTGCCAGCGCCAGCGCTGCCTTTCCGCAGTGGAAGGAAACAAGCCTTCTGAAGCGACAGCAGATCTTGTTCGACTTTACTGCTCTGATCAGAAAGAACTGGGACAGGCTAGCGGCGAGCATTACTCTAGAGCAGGGTAAAACGTTTGCAGACGCTAGAGGTGATGTTCTCAGAGGTCTCCAGGTAGTCTTGTCATGCGTCCGCAGACTGAAAACCGGCTGATTGTAACACAGGTCGCCGAGACGGCTTGCGGCATCACGACTCAGATGACCGGTGAGGTCCTCCCAGTGGCAAAGGACATGGAGACTCGGAGCTATAAAGAGCCCCTCGGTGTGGTCGCTGCAATTTGTCCTTTCAGTGAGTATCACCAACGTCGACACAATGGCTCTTTGCTAATTGTACCCAGACTTTCCTGCTATGATCCCATTGTGGTCAATCCCAATTGCTACGGTCACCGGAAATTGTCTCGTCCTCAAGCCTTCCGAGCGGGACCCCGGAGCAGCTTTGATCCTTGCCGAGCTAGTCAAAGAAGCAGGTTTTCCAAAGGGTGTCGTTAACATCATACACGGTAGTAAGAGGGCTGTCAACTTCATCCTCGACGAACCCGCCATCAAAGCTATCAGTTTCGTAGGAGGCACAGCGGCTGGCGAGTATATCTATGCCCGCGCATCGGCCAACGGGAAACGTTGTCAAGCCAATCTTGGTGCTAAGAACCACGCGATTCTTATGCCAGACTCGAACAAGAACCAAGCATTGAACGCAATTTCTGGTGCTGCATTTGGTGCTGCTGGGCAGAGATGCATGGCTCTCAGTACCCTCGTCACTGTAGGAGAGACAAAGACATGGCTTCCAGAGCTCGTCGAGCGCGCTCAGGGCCTGAATGTCAACGGAGGTTTCGAGCCGGAAGCTGATCTCGGCCCTGTTGTGAGCCCAGAAAGCAGAACTCGTATTGAGAAACTGATCGCGAGTGCTGAGGAGGAGGGCGCCACTATCCTGCTGGACGGCCGTGGGTTTGCCCCCAAGAACTATCCAAATGGCAATTTTGTGAGTACTGTCATACCATGACACTCAGCCAATGCTTATGTGCGTATAGATCGGCCCTACCATCATCACCAACGTCAAGCCGCACATGAAATGTTATCGTGAGGAGATTTTTGGGCCTGTACTTGTCTGCCTGGAAGCAACTGATCTTGATGAATCGATCGAAATTGTCAACAAGAACGAGTATGGCAATGGTGTTGCGATCTTTACAAACTCCGGAAGCACTGCATCCTACTTTCAGAACCACATCGAAGCCGGTCAGGTTGGAATCAATGTCCCCATTCCAGTAAGGGTCACTCGCTCTGTGTCTTGCTCCAAATAACTGACAAAGCCAGGTCCCTCTCCCAATGTTCAGTTTCACTGGAAACAAGAGAAGTGTTGCAGGAGGAGGCGTGAGCACCTTCTACGGCAAGGCTGGCCTCAACTTCTATACTCAGACCAAGACCGTCACCTCACTTTGGAGTTCGGCTGCTGCGAGCTCATCGAAAGCGAGCGTCAACATGCCCACACAGAACTAGAGGATTATTTGTTGGTCACAGGGCGTTGTGCTTGATGGATATTATAGTCAATAGCACTAAAAGTAAAGAATCAAAAGCGCCAGCATCCAAATTGCTATTGTAACGCAACAAAACTTTCCAGTAACTGTCAGGACAAGGACACGGAAGCGGACTGCCAGGGTGAGGACTACGTAAGCTGCCGTACAACCCGCTCCTCTGAGGCTCGCCCTCAAGCCCAAGAGGATATCTTCAAGTGCCAACACCACTGGAAACAATCGCTCGAAGCAGTCTCTGAGAGAACTATGGAGGGGCTGTAGGAACCCCCCGCGGTCGATCGAGATTATCGCGACGGTCACTGGAAACGCTTCTCGAAGGTCAGAAACCCGGGGCCACTGCAGCTGAAATCGGCGACTGATATGGAAAGTCATGGCGAGCACGTCTCCGGCCAACCGAAGCGAGCAGCTTGCTGTCCTGAAGCCAAGACTTGCCTCACCTTGGGCAGTTCAGCGTGGTGCCTGCCGGTCAGTATATGATACTCCGACTGCAGCACATTTCTCAACAACATCAATTTCAACATGCTTGTCCCTCACATTCGGTCTACTGCTCTCCGAAAGATCGTTCAAACCTCTCGGTCAGGTGTGCTGAGACAGAGAAATTGCCCATACGCCACAGTTACCCCATTCTTCCAGGGTGAGGTCGCGCAGCCAACTGTTAGAACAGAGATCCCTGGACCAATTGCCAAATGGATGAGAGACGACCTGGACGATGTTTTCGATACACGTAGTCTGAACATGCTGGTGGACTACAAGAAGAGTTATGGCAACTAGTAAGAAGTCGCATTCCAGGACAGTATGCTTTCAGGAAACTCACGTTACACAGTCTTGCTGATCCCGATGGCAACATGCTTCTGGATGTGTAAGTACAGTGCACGCTTTGAGAGCGACCCAGAGTGCTTACAAAAAGCTAGTTTCGCCCAGATCGCATCTATCGCTGTTGGATACAACAACCCACATCTCGAGCAAGCGACCAACCACCCGGCAATGAAACGATCGCTGATCAACCGCCCCGCTCTGGGCAATTTTCCCGACGCAGAGTATGCCGAAATTCTCCGGACTGGAATCCTCAAAGCTGCACCACCAGGAATGACGCAGGTCTTCACAGCCTCGACTGGTTCAGATGCAAACGAGACGGCGTACAAAGCAGCCATGATGTGGAAAGCACAGCAGAACCGAGGTGGACCTGATGTAGAGTTCACGGCCGAGGAAATTTCATCCAGTATGGACAATAAAGCTCCAGGCGCACCAAACTATTCGATACTCTCTTTTCACGGAGGGTTCCACGGTCGTACATTCGGCAGTCTTTCCACAACACGAAGCAAACCGATCCACAAGCTCGACATCCCCGCATTCGACTGGCCTGCTGCACCTTTCCCGAAATTACAGTACCCTCTGCACGAGTTCGAGGCCGAGAATGCGGCAGAAGAACGTCGCTGTTTGGATGCTGTCGAAAAGGTGATTAAGGAATTCCACAATCCTGTTGCTGCAGTCATAGTCGAGCCGATCCAGTCAGAAGGTGGCGATAACCATGCTTCTCCGGCCTTCTTTCGAGAGCTGCGCGAGCTGACTCTTCGTAACAACGTCCTCTTGATTGTAGATGAGGTCCAGACTGGCGTTGGCGCCACGGGCAAGTTCTGGGCACATGAGCACTGGGATCTCCCAACACCACCCGATATGGTGACGTTCTCCAAGAAGGCACAAGCTGCCGGATACTACTTCCGTGAGCCATTACTACGACCAAACAAGCCGTACAGACAATTCAATACCTGGATGGGCGACCCAGCTAGAGCGATCCTGTTTCGTGCTATCCTCGAAGAAATCACGACCAAGAATCTCGTCGCGCACACCGCTGAGACGGGAAACTATCTGTTCGAGCAGCTGGAGAAGCTCTCCTCGCAGTACCCAAGTGAAATCATGAATCTTCGTGGCAAAGGTCGCGGCACCTATATTGCATTTGATAGTCCAAGGCGCGACGACATCGTGAAAAGAGCAAAGACTTTGGGTGTGAACCTGGGAGGTTGTGGCGAGAAGGCTATACGCCTTCGGCCGATGCTGGTTTTCCAGAGGAACCATGGTAGGCTTCCACCCTCTACGATGGACCTAGAGATCATGCTGACAAAATATGTGTAGCCGACATTCTTTTGGAGAAGGTGGAGCAACTGATCAAGCAGTAAACAATACAGAGAATCCGCGATGAATAGAAGGCAAAAATGCTTAGCGGTATATAGACTAGAACGCTGGCAATACCGGAAGCTTAAGCAGCTCCATCAGGTTCGTCAGTGCTGGGTATATGTACGTTTTGTGACACTATAAGTCAATCGCGGGGGCGATTCTGTCCCAAGGCCTGAAACAAACGAGATGACCATTATCGTCCTAATCGTTATCAAGACAGGACTAAGAAGATCCCCTTTTGCAACATCGAATCAGGCCAACTGTCGGTACCCGTATGCACACGTAACGTCCGTAGATCTGTTGCAGCCGTGATAGCCCTGTCGAAAGCGCGCAGGCCATAGCGGTCCGCACAAGAGCGCATCCATCCCATGATGCGTGCAAAATCTGCCTCTCCGGACGCCTCAATAGCGGCCATAAAACCCGGCCATATGACACTATTGGTAGGTATGTTGTTTTGCTGCTTGGAGTTCTCATAATCAACGAGGTGCGTAGTGATCTGTTGCACAAGAGGTTGTAGAATGAGTCGATTGATCTGCTTCACCTCACGATAGAAGTATATCAGTAGGGCAGAATGGAAAGCCAGCGCGATATGTTCAAGCACGCTATCGCGACCATCTTCCTCAGGCGAGTTTGCCATAGAATCTGGTGTCGACCAGTTCTGACGGTCACGCCGGAAAGACCAAGCACAGAGCAAATCTTCTATCACCTTTGCGCGGTCGTCAAAGTCTTTCAAGATGCTTGCATCCATCTTTTGAGAGGCATATCTTGCTTGTCGAGCCTCACATGCGACGAAGGTGATGTGAGACAACAGAACAAGAAGAGATTCAGGCAAGCAGAGTGTATTCGCAAACAGTGAGCGAATCGCATCGTTTTGAGCTTCGAAGCAGAAATCCGGCACGGTAAGATCTTTGAAGCTTGGCCTTGGCGAGGTGTGTTGGGATTCCAGAAGATCCTTGAAAGCCAGCGAGGGAAATTTTGTCACGCTGTATATGTGAGATATATTATTGGACAGCGCACCATCCGCCGAGATGGGATAGATGTATGTCGCTTCTTCGAGCACTCGAAGATACACAAAAAGAGCATGAAGTAGCCGGACCTTCCGAGATTTTTGCTTTTCAGGCGAGGCATGTCGTTTGATGATGTTTTGGACATCGAGGAGGTAACGGCGAGAATCTTCGAGTTTTCCACTTGTTAACTATCATTTGTTAGCCCCCCGCCCTAGGCTCGAGCAGGATGATTTGATGCTTACACAGACTGCAACCACCGTCAGCAGAGCCATCAGGCTCATCTTATAGCGGGCGTTGTCCATGAGAGGCGGGTCGTCTTCGAGGAGAGGATTAATGCGAGTGAGAGCCTGAGTCATATAATCCTCGCCCACGTGCCACCAATATCCTGTGCGAGTCTCTGTGGTATTAAGCCTGTCCATGTGAAAGGACATAACAGCCAGGACCGCAAGTAATACTGCAGAGCTTGCGGTGCTTGGCTGGACCTTGAGTGCAATCTGCCCCACTGTCCTCTGGATCGCCGGCATCTGCAGTATTTGCCATGAAGATCCCGGTCGAGCGTAGCAGTCCTTGAATAGCTCAAGTAAAGTGTCGAGATGCGGCAGCGGGTCGTTGCCAAGCCGCGAGAGTGAATCACGAAGACAAGTTGACTCAATAGTCATAAGTTCATTTTGAATGTGTGCTGTATCAGATGCAGTTATCGCGAAAGCATTCTGGGGTGCCTCGATAGTACTCTGATCAAGTCCATCGAAAAGATTGGCCGGAGACTGTTGCCAGCCTAAATCTTGCCACACAAGGTCCACATCGAAACCAGACCCTTCGAAGCTCTCGAGTGGTAGACCGTAGGTGTTCCCTTCTATCAGATCCGGTACAGCAATGCCTGAGGCATGGCTTTGCCCCTCGTACGTCTGTGGTTGACCTGGCGGCAGATCTTCGTGTGGTAGTACCAACTCCGATTCACGGATCTCAGGGATTGCGAAGGGCCCGTCAAGGGGTGACGGGCCAGGATTTACTTCTCTCGACGTGTCACCGCTTTCGCTGACTGTCGCAATCTGAGATGGCCGAATGTCAAGACTGAACGCACCAAAGGGGCCGAGGGTGAAGGTCTCACGACTGCCTGAACAATCGTCTTCGAGTCGGTAGACATCCTTGTTGTAGTCTATGGCGGAGCCAGAGCGGTAAAGAGATAAGCACATCGCTTGCTTCTGGGCGTCTATACACAATTAGCAGGATAATCTGCGCTCAACGATAGAGATGACCGACCCGAGTACAGCTGACGTCGACTTTGTCTTTGGTCCTCGAGTGGTACGCTGGATTCGTCTTCGCTGACCTCGAGGAATCTTGTGGACTCGATTGGTCGCAACCATTGGAGCAGAGCATCGTATCCTTCGCAGTCCAGCTTCAGTCGCTCACAATGACCGCAGGTCGGCCTTTGTTCGTCGCATTTTACTCGCCTTCTGCGACAGGTCCGACAACCCGTGAAAGTCCGTTGTCGTTTCGCTTTGGAAGAACGTGAATTTTGCATTGGCAGTAGAATGAAGTGCAAAGTTGAAGTCGCGAAGACAATTACGGGCAGAGTGAGGGGCTACCATGCACGTGCGCACAATTATAAGGTTCAAAGATACGGGGGTTCGAGTACTCGTCAGGATCGTACGTGGGGACGAGCTTGAACCGCGTTCTGGGTTTTCCAACAGGCTGTCCCTGCCTCATCTATTCCTCACGAGTGACAGAAGCCATACGCTTCAGACTTTACACAACATCGGAGGATTTCGCGTCACTTGTGTCGAAGCTCGACTTTGTTCCAGAAAAGGTCGCTATCTCCATGATACAAGATTGAGGTATGAATGTTACGCCCAAGGTCTTACACAGTGGCACAGTCTCTTGCTGCCACGCCCTCGCAGCCATCTCATAATTTTGCGAGGATGCCGTCTCTGGTCATCACCGCAAGGTGCGACCTTGTGATATCCTCAATTCGCGCACAACTGTCGCATCTGTTAGTGAAATTTATCCATGTTCTGGCCTGGACGGAACTCACCCTGCGAGTCGCATCGTGATCGCGAATTCCTGCATGAGAATCTTGATCGCGAGCTCGACACCTTCCTGCCCCTTGTACTATGTTGCGGTCAGTCCCGCTCAAGATGTGTCCTTGGGTTACTCACTGCCAGACCCCAGATGGGTATTCTTCCAACGAAGCAATGTTGTGCGCCCAAAGCCAGGGCTTTGAAGATGTCGGATCCCTGCCGAATACCTCCATCGACGGCTATGCCAATTCTGCCTTTTGCTATCGGTGCACATTCACGTAGGGTATCGAGCGTAGCTGGGATCCCATCGAGTTGTCGACCGCCATGATTCGAAATGACAACTCCGTCAAGACCGTGTTGAATTGCCAGAGCAACGTCTTCCGCCGTGTTGACTAAATGAGTATCAGCACTGCAGGTTAAGCTTACGAGTGTTGACAACAATACCTCCTTTGAGCCAGATTTGCATTGTGGTATTGGCTTTGAGCCATGGGATGGCGGTGTCCCAATTCAGAGTGGCGTCTAAAGTGGTCAGCATGGCGCCCGCGCATGGTTTCTATGCCGGATCAGACTAACCATAAGCAGTCGCTTCGTTCTCACCGGAGAATTCATCTTTGCCATTCGAAAGGATATTAGGAAACTCCATGTCTTCGGGCAAAATGAAGTTGTTTCGCATCTCATTCAGGCGCCTACCCAAGACAGGGACGTCAACGGACACAAAAACAGCCTTGTATCCAGATTCTAAAATCCCTAATCAGTACCAGGCGACAGTGACTGGGTTCTGGTTTACACACTCTCTGCTCGCTTGAGCAATTGTAATGTCGTTCGGCGGTCTTTGAGGACACAAATCTGGACAAAGTACGGATTACCGGTTCCGTGGAGGGCCACATCCTCAAGCGAAGTGGTAGAGTATGATGAGAGGCCCATACATATTCCTTGGCTTGCAGCAGCCTTCGATGTCGCGGCTTCGCCTTCAGTATGTGCGAGTTTGTGCATAGCCGATGGACTGAAGCCAAGTGGGAAGGGCACCTATACAAACATAAATCAATGACATATGTGCAATTACAGACCGCATAGTGCCATACCTTGACTCCGAAGATCTCTGTCGACATATCAAGCTTGTCTACATCGACCAGAATTCGAGGCCGGATCTTGTACCTTCGGTAAGCTTGTTCGTTGTCAAACAGTCTGTTCGCCTTCATTAACTGAGTATCGCGCAGCGGATGACTACAAACATACGTGTCCATCTCCATCGCGCCCTCATTATAGTACTCTGTAGGTTGTTAGTCACTCAGCACCGATCGATAGTGGCGACTGTGTTCACCTCTGTGTGCTTTGATCATCTTTGCACTCCCCTCTCGTTTGAGGTCAGCGATGTTGAAGATATTCTCATCGAGGGTTTCTGCTCGGTTGGCCATGTTCGTGTAAATCCTCTGGAAAAGATAGTCCAAGCTGGATCCCAGCGATTGATGTAAACATCTTGAATAAGTCTTGTTTGGGGTCCGCGTTGATCGATGACCGCGGGAGTCGACAAGACCCGCAATGACACGACGATCTGGTCAGGGCGTGTCGTTATGGTCCCAGTCGCTGAAACCTGCCAGATCAAGATGCGGGGTCGGAACCGGACAAATCTCACATCCTCATCCTGCTCGCGATAGCCACAACATGTGTCTTGCGCGCGGTCCCGAGGTATGGTTGATTGTCTGCCATGACTAAGAATTCTTTTTCTTGGTTACTTTTTTCGTAAGGATTCTACTGAGTCCCAGGACCGACTTTCAGCTGCGCAGTGTAACGATTGGACTTTCGATCCCGGACAACATGCCTCTCAGAATTTTCATGTACGAATTCCAAGACAAGAATTGATCGTGCTCATGATTGCTTACAAACTCTAGTACTGGAGCCACTGGTTACATTGGTGGTGACATTCTCCATGAGGTCCTCTCCAGCTGTGGCCCTGTCTCTGTAAATGCGTTGGTTCGCGATACAGAGCGAGCAAAGGCAATTAGAGAACAGTATCCACAAGTGATTCTGCTCGAAGGCGATCTTGATTCCCGTGAACTGATCGAAGACCAAGTCTCAAAGGCCAACGTTGTGATCAGTACGTGTCTCTGCGGTTATCCTCCAGACTTATACTGATGTTTCTCGCTTGTCAAGACGCTGCAAATGCAAAGCATGTCCCCGTGTTGGAAAGCATTGGACAAGGAATCCTCAAGGCTGGCAAAGATTCTCCTAGTAGGTATGTTCTGTTGTTAAGAAGCGCAGTCTATTAACGTAGGTACTAGCATTGTGGCTACAAATCTCGGGTGCCAGTGTTTTATCGCATCCTGACATCAAGAGTGGTTCCTTTGGAGAAGCCTCGCAAGAGTCCTACGATGACTTGGAGAATGCAAGTGAGGTGCGAGACTTGATTGACAGTAATTCTACTCGCGCCGTTGATCAATATGTGCTCAACTTCGCCCGATTGCATCCTGGGAAAGTTCGAACCGCTCTGATATTCCCTCCGATCATCTTCGGTGACGGCCGGGGTTTGGGAAACACCACAAGCATCCAAATTCCAGGTCTTTGCCGGACAGCGCTAACGAGGCACCGTAGCGTGTATGTTGGAAAAGGTCTGGCTTGTTGGGGCAATGTCCATGTCGCAGATCTGGCCAGATTAGCGGCAGACCTTATCAACGCCTCGATTCATTCAGCAAACGAGCACGCATTGTGGAACGCCCATGGGCTTTACTTCCCGGCGACTGGCGACATGGTAAGCACAGATACCTTTGTCCACATTGTGACGAGCATTAATCTCGTGACAGACATGGTTGGCTATCGCTGAGTGTCTGAGCAAAGCCGCCAGCCACCACAATCAGGAAGCACCGCTCGAGTCCGTCAGTGCACAAGATGCTGACAGATTGTTCCCACATGGAAGTGTTCTGTTTGGCACCAATGCTAAGAGTACACCTGGACGCGCAGTGAAGTATCTTGGCTATCACAGTACAAAGCATAGTCTTGAGGAAGAGATTCCAGTGGCTTTCAAACGAGAACTTGAGATATTGTAGTCATCAACAGCTCCGTCACGGATCGTTGGTGCTCAGTAGTTGGTCACACTGTATGCAAAGAATCTTTACATCCTCAATATTGTCAGGAGGTCATGGGACATCCGCTGAAATCCGTGGTGTCGAATAGGCGCGCATGCGGTCTGATCTGCTGCGACAACTGTCTGTTCAGTCGTTATTCTGTCGTTATCAGCAGTTCCCGGAAAGCGCGATGGCTAGTTTACCCTCCATTGCATGCATATGTAGAGTCGCTCGCCGAGACACCTGTGGTCTCAAACAGTAACTCACCCCGATCGCGATCCCACTACCTGGCTATCAAGCGAGCGACGCTTCACACTCGAGTTCAACGGCCAACATTGACGCTCTTGGTACCCCGCAGGCCGGCAGCCACATAGTCCAGCCCCTATCGGTGCAACGACCGGGTTTGGCGGGAATGATAAGGGTGATCCGGAGAAGCCAATGGTGAACCCCGGCTGACTTGAACCTCAGACGTGCACACAGAGCCTATATCTTGTCCGTGACCCGACTGCATTGCACAATAGTCCTCGTTACAAAATTATCAATTTCATCCTATCGAGAGTTTCATTTACAAATCGCGCTAGCAAGCATGGGATCCTATGCTACTAAGGACACAGAACTCGGCGGCGAAGTCACAGCAATCCAATCTTCTCGCGTGGGAGAGGTCGAGAATGTTGGTCTGGTGAACGACGCAGTGTTTGGGCAAGCGGAGGAGGGCGCCCCGAACTATCGCAATGTGAGTGTCCAGATCTTTGGTCGTGCCTGTCCATGTCCTTACGGGTCTGTCTAGCTTGGTTGGATCGGTACTATCGGTTTGATGATGAAGACACAGATCGGACTGGGCGTTTTGTCCGTTCCATCGATATTCAACACCCTAGGCATGATCCCTGGCATCATCTGTCTCCTCGTCATCGGGATCATCACGACCTGGTCTGATTACATGGTCGGAGTCTTCAAGATGAATCATCCAGAAATTTACGCCATTGACGACGTGGGCGCTATGCTCTTTGGTCCAATCGGCCGAGAACTGTTTGCTGGCGCGTATGCGCTTTGTAAGTGGAAGCCTACTTACAGTGACCCTGGGAAGTTGTTGACAGCTGTAGTCTATATCTTCGTCGCTGGGTCCGGCATCCTGAGCATATCTATCGCATTGAACGCTTTGTCCACGCATGCCGTCTGCACAGCCATCTTCGTGCTCATCGGTGCCATCTTCGGATTTACCTTCAGCAGTATCAGAACACTTGCTAAAATGGCCATGCTCACATGGCTTGGTTGCGGATCCATCATCATCTCGAGTAGGTGTACACAAACCATCGGTCTCGCTCATCCACTGACACATCGATTCAGTCCTCGTCGTTACAATCGCTGTTGGCCTCCAAGACCGCCCTGCGTCGGCCCCTCAAGAAGGTTCCTGGACATCGGACTGGAAGCTCATCGGTGATCCTACATTCATGGAGGCTATTTCCAGTATCGGAGGACTCGTGTTCGCCTACGCTGGCACGCCTGCATTTTTCTCCATTGTTGCAGAGATGAAGAACCCACGACAGTACACGAAATCGCTGATTATCTGCCAAAGCACGATTACAGTCGTGTACATCGTTATTGGCGTTGTAGTGTATTACTTCTGCGGGTCTTTTGTCGCTTCACCTGCGCTTGGGTCTGCCGGTGCGACTATGAAGAAGGTTTGCTATGGTATCGCTCTCCCTGGCTTGTGTGTGAGCACTATGTTGCTTTGCCATGTAAGTCTCCTGCCTGCTCATTCTCGTCTGTGAGCATCACTGACATTTACCTCTAGATCCCATCCAAGTTTCTGTTCGTACGCATCCTACGTGGCTCGTCTCATCTGAGTTCGAATTCGGTGACTCATTGGGTTACTTGGATTGGCTGTACTTTCGGCATCACCCTCATCTCGTACATTATCGCTAGCGCCATCCCCGTGTTTGGTGGTCTGGTTTCACTGATTGGCGCCCTGTTTGGCACTCTTCTATCATTCCAACCATACGCTTTGATGTGGCTATACGATAATTGGCACCTACGTAAGAACGCACAGAAACTGCAAAACTCGTGGCTGTTCATGCTTGGATGGTGTGCTTTTGTTATCTCGTCGGGCATGTTCCTCATGGTCGCAGGAACCTACGGATCAGTAGTCGAGATTGCCAATAGCTATAAGGCATCGGGGGGATCTGCTGCATGGTCATGTAAGGATAATTCGGGTTCAGTATAGAAAACTGTGGCGGTGGCGAGCTCACAATGGATATTTATGCACATTTTTTGCGCACGGCGGCTATGGAAAGCACGACCTGGCAGGCTATCCCGATAGCGACGGTCGGTCAACGTCGCCACTCTGCTATAAGCGGACTTAGTTGCAGCAATCCGAGATGTTCCCAAGCTCACATAAGCTTTTGCTCCAGGAATTTAGTCGCGAAACGATGACGACTTTGCATGTCTCGAGCGGGCCTACGGAACTCGTCGGGGTTTTGGTTATGCAGCCAAGGTTTTAGTCCATCGTCGCAAGGCATTCAATCTGCCCGAAGCCCAGGTTAATGCTTGTATAACCTGCTCTTGTTTGATCTCTCGCGTCACAGCTCTGGCCTCTTCTCCGAGTACAAATCATCAGGGCGAATGTAATAGGTTCGATAGTTCAGCTGGTGTCCTTTGCCCTCCTCTTGCAGCTTGGATCTTCCATCTTTCGAATCTTGCGACCTTGCAACGCTCTTCTTCCTGCTTGATCCCCACACGGACAGCCTTGTCGGTCTTTGTCCAGATGGACAATCGTTGGTGGCTTGTTTCAGCAGGGACCTGTCGAAAGTTGTAGTGATCAGAAGTAGGAGGAGAGGTAGGAGCAGTCGGTAGGCGTGAACAGAGCAATTGGCAAACTCTTCATCGAGTCTATCGTCCGGCCAGAGCTGAAGTGTAGAGCCAGATTGGTAACATGAGGATTGTTGTTATCGAGCTGTTGTTGCCTAATGTCTTAAGTCATGCGAGTCTCGAAATCGTTAAAGCGCATCTTAGCGATGCCTTCACACCTCTAGACGCCGCCAGCATGGTGGAAGAGATCAGCCTAGAAGCACTGTACGAGAAGCAATACGCCGATGGGAGCTCGAAGGTTGATCGAGTCCTATAGCGTTGTTAGGGTAGGGAGCGTTAGAGAGCCGGGCGGAGATCTAGCCAAAGCCATGGCTCTTGGGAATGAGAGACTCAGCCACGGCGGGATCTTCAAGTCTTTCCCGAATCTTGTCAGCCATATAATCCTAGTAGAGCTTGTTGGCCTCGCGACTTGTGTAGGTGTCGCTGAACGCACCGAGCCACTTCCCGAACCCAGGAGCGTTGTAAAGTTTCCCCCACAGCTCGAGCCTTTCCTGGTCCGAGACATCAGTGGACTTCTGGGCATTCAGCCTTGTACAAGAAGCACACCGGAGTGTTGGCACAGCGCGCGAAGATGTCGTCATACTTTGCCCTTAGGTGTACCATCTCTTGCAAGGGGATTTCTGTATTCCGGAGCGGTGCGAACCATGTTGCTGTTTGTTGAAAAACGTGAATAAACCCAATGCTTGGCCCCTTAGACAAAGCAGTGATGGTTTATATACCAGTCGCACCAGTACGAATGATTCCAATGTTTTTGCCAGCAAGATCATATATAAGATGTAGCTATCTAGATATAGTATAGTAGTACGCCAATACAATAGTGATAAATGGCTCTCAATTTTGTAGATTAAGTAACTAGTTCGAAGTAGGGGGTAGCGAGTTCTTACGGCTTCTAAATCCGAGAATATGCCGACTATGGAGATCATCTCGCGCGAGATGTAGCGAACCGTTCGCGACTTCGCAAGAGATGCACCGACGCTATGCCCTCTTCTGGAGGTGCTTCTAGGGCTCCCCTCACTTCGTAGCATGAACACAAACCAGAGCCCTGACCCACTCATCCAGTCTCGGCCCCAGCAAACAGAATTAAGTTCTTATCCATTGTCATACAGCAAAACGGCGACCGTCTCATGACCACGCCAGTAAGTTTGCACGCGGAACATCTCAATGTGCTCTCCACGATATGCCGTTGTTCCCCTTAGCGCTTACCCCGGGCTGAGGTGTGGAGAGAGATAAACTAGTCCATGCGTGTGTATATAAGGACCTGTGGTTCCTTCCTCAGGTGGTTCCTTCCTCAGGACTCAGAAGAATCAGCATCTTCGCCGTCGACTCATCGATCAGCAATTATGGGCAAATCAACCTACATTATATCTAGCGTCTTCCTTGCCATTGGAGGGTTTCTCTTTGGTTACGACTCTGGTATCATAGGTTCCACCATTGTCTTGAATACTTTCAAGGACTACTTCCACCATCCCAATGCCACAGTCACTGGTGGCATTGTCTCTGCCTTCCAGGGCGGCGCGATGCTCGGCACCATCGTAAATATGGTTTTTGCGGACCGCTTAGGCAGAAAGAGGACCATCGCTACAGGTTCTTGTGTTTCTCTTCTCGGATGTGCTTTACAGGCCGGCGCAGTCAGTATGCCGATGCTCATTGTTGGTAGATTCATTGCAGGTGCTGCAGTGGGCATGCTTACCTCCACTATCCCAATGTACGCCGCCGAAATTTCTCCATCGAAGCACCGCGGCGCTTTGTCAGGTCTTCTTCAGTGGATGTTGAGTTGGGGTTTCCTTGTTGCTCAGTGGCTTGGCTACGGATGCGAATTCAACAAGACCCAGTTCTCTTGTAAGTATTTCTTGGGTCATTGAGTGGCTTGAGCTTACGTGTTGTTAGGGCGCTTTCCTCTTGCCTTCCAATGTGTTCCCGCCTTCATTCTTGTTGTCGGAATTTGGTTCCTCTGTGAGAGTCCTCGCTGGCTCATGGAAAAGGATAGACACGACGAAGCAAAGGCCATTCTCTTCAAGCTTCACGGAGACGGTACTTCCGAGACAGATACTCTGATTGAGCTCGAGTTTCGCGAGATTCGAGATGTCATTGAGGCCGACCGTGCCAACAACCAGACCTCGATCGTAACCATCATCACCAAGGCGAGTTGGCGCAAGCGTCTATTGCTAGGCTGTGGTGTCCAGGCATTTGGTCCTCTCAGTGGTATCAATGTAAGTATGAAGGGCTAATCGTAGCCACGACGCGCTGACAAGGTGCAAGGTCATCAATTACTACGGTAACGTGATTTACGAGCTTCTTGGCATTAGTACATCAACTTCGCTCAAAATTACTGGAATCAGCGGTGCCCTTTCCGTGGTCTATTGCACCATCGGTCTCTGGACCCTGGACAGGACTGGTCGCGTTAAGCCCTTGATCGTTTCTGCTGCTGGCCTCGCGGCGGCTCTCATTTGCAATGCTGCAATGTACCAGAATCTGGACATCAACAACGCGAACATGCTGCGTGCTATGGTCGCTATGAATTTTGTCTTCTCCTTGTTTTACACTCCTTTGGGTATTATCTCTTGGGTCTACCCCGCTGAGATCTTCCCAGTCGAGGTCAGAGCATTTGGTAACGCCGTGACGACATTCACCAACTGGACCATCAATCTCATATTCGCTCAGTTCAGTCCGCAGGTAACGATACTAGTGTTACACCAAGGAAAATATGCTGACAATCAATCCAAGGCCCTCGCAAGCATCGGCATCAAATATTTTTATGTGTTTTTCGTGTTTAACATCGCCGCTATGCTATGCTACATTTTCTTCTATCCCGGTTCGTAGCGTTCGCATGCTCTCATACCTCACCATCTCACTAATGTCTCGGACAGAAACCAAGGGTAAGACCCTTGAGCAAATGGACGAATTGTTCGGCGATCAACTTGTACCTCATGCTCTTGAAGACCCTCAAGCTGCTGCAATCGCCATGGAGAAAGCTGGAATTACCTCGTACCATGAGGAAGTTTCCAAGCAGTAGATATCACTTCCTACGCTACTATCCATGGAGCTATCAGGCTGGGGAATGGCACGGGCGTCGTTATCCACGGCGAGGTTGCCTCTCTTCAAGTATCCTGTTCAGGGCAACAAATAGTGTTCCATGTATAAACCAACCCAACCACTGTCCACTACGCCGGAGTCATTATCCACGAAGTTTTCATCGTGATTGATCTACGTTGGACATCCAACATGGATAAATGTCAATTTCTCAGAGTATACATTTGCCACCCAATCACATACTCCTATGCACGTTCTCGCGAGCAGCTCTGCAGCTGTGCTAAAGTGATAGATTGATACAGTTCTAGGTTGACACAACTCCTCGCCACAAAATCTACACTACCCTGAAGCAAATCTCAATAGAACGAAAGCTCTTAAACACCTGGTAGTCTAACAGCATCCTCCTTGCTTGCATGCAGCTTCTATGGTCTTGTCAGCAAGGCTCCAGTGTCTGACAGGAACGGCGCTCATCACAAACCTCCATAAGCTGGGTCGCCATCACAGCCTCCGTTAGCGTAAGGCTCGGAAGAGCATTCCTCCATAGCGTATTGTTCTTTGCACTCGTCACAACTGGTTGTATAACAACCACGTTTGCCGAACAGAGCAGCGTTGCTGCCAACAGCGAAAAAGAGGAGTATCGTGGCCCACTTCATGATAGAAAAATGTTGAGGTTCCTTGGTATGATGTGCAAGAGAAAATGTATGGAGGATGAAGTTGATGATTGCGATCTGGGTAGGCTGATGGGTGGGTTTGTAGTATCTTATATACACTCCAAACAATGCTTGATCTGCCGAATACGAAGCATAGCTCTCCCAAAACGTTCATCCGCACTAACATGGAAGAGACGAGCATGTTGACGATCAATATTGATCACCTGGAGCTCTCAGCTGACCGATATGAGTGATGTAAGAGAGGCACACTGATGGCCAAGCTTCAACAAGCTTTATGCAACGTCTCTTCTCCATACATGCCATGGGTATCCTGAAGCTAGTTTATGAGGTAAAAAGGCAAGTACTGATTAAAATCCCAAGATATGTCAGCTCTTTATTTTGGTGTTGTTTCAAGATATTGTTCACGATATCTCAGCTTTATTGTGGCTTTCAATTTAATGTGGCAAAACTGGTTGCCTTCATGTTCCATTTAACCGTAGTAAACTGTGTAACTAGGTGGGGCGAGTGGTGGGAGGCCAGCCAGATCTCCGGAACAGAAATGATCATAGGGCCCAAGCGACGGTGGGCAGAAGTCGCGAACTGAAGTCTTTGCCCTAGTCGTGCACATCCAGATCGGGACAAGCTTGCAAGTGTTGTCGAGTTTAAGGTTCTGGAAGAGGTGGGGTACCCTAAGAGCACATCCGAAAAGGGCAATTGTGTCGGTTCATCCTATGCGAAGTCCGCGACTAGCCCCAGACTCGCTATATCTCATGCGAGATGGAATCCCTGGGTGCTATCATCGGCATATCTTCAACCCGTAGTAGCCGACGAGTCAAGGTTCCCGCCAGACCTCAAGATCTCGAACATGGCATACATCGAGGGGAGATACCTTTAAGTTACCACTTTTTTGGTATTTCACGGCAGGTCTACCTGCCTTCGGCAATCGATACCGACCACAATGCAAGTTGCCAGCTGTGGCATCCACGGTTTCCACGAGACTATCGGTCTTGATGTTGACGATATTCAAGTGTTCTGGACACTCGAAGCTCAAAAGTATGCTGTACAGACCGCATACCGTGTTGTCATCTCCACATCAGAGCAAGATGTGATTGCTGAGCCATATTCCGACATCAATCTTGCCTTCGATACTGGCAGGATCTCGACGGACGAACAGCGAAACATCCTCTGTAACCCAAGCGGCGGGTTTCGATCAACATGCAGTTACTACTGGCGGGTGACAGTGTGGGATGGAGATGATGTCGCTACTCATTCCGAAGTACAGACCTTCTTTACTGCCTATCCACGATCTCAATTGCTGCCGCCGTATTCCATGAACCAGAAGTATATGCCGCACTCGAGTCTCATCTTCCGCACATGGTTTGAGGATATAGAAAACAAGTGGAAGGCTGTCTGGATTGGAGATGGTGGTGACAAGCCGCTGTACATTCGTAAAAGCTTCAATCTCGCTCGCAAGCCATCCAAAGCCATAGCTCTTGCGTCTGGTCTCGGTCACTTCGACCTTCATGTGAACGGCGACCCTGCATCTGAACATGTCATCGATCCCGGGTGTAGGTGACAAGCCGCTCCAATTCGCTACGTTGTGCTCACCATGCTTACAGGGTCCAACTACCACCGCACCGTCCAATACGTCGGCTACGATCTGACAGCACAGCTTTATGCCGGAGAAAACGTCCTTGCAGCGCATCTGGGTAACGGATTCTACGCTGGTAGCGGGACTGAAGAAGATCGCTTCTTCTGGCCAATGTATGAAGACAATACCTATGTACGGTACGGCAATGAGCTCTGCTTTTTCGCCGAACTCCACTTGTTCTACGAAGATGGCACTCACGATATCATACACACCGATCCTTCATGGAAAGTTCGCAAAAGTGCAACTACACTTGCAAACATCTATGCTTCCGAGACTCACGACAAGCGCCTGTACCCTTCTGGCTGGACTTCTCCAGGGTTCAATGAGGCCGACTGGACTCCCGCGAAGCCTCTGACTGGACCACGAGGCTTGCTTCGCTATCAGAGTCAGCCTCCTGTCGTACTGCATGACAAACTTGAGCCTGTCTCAATCACAAGTCCACGTCCAGGTGTTGTGTGCTTCGATCTTGGACAAAATGCTTCCATTATGCTTCACCTCTCTGTTGAGGGACCAGCTGGCTCAGAGATCATCGTTCGCTATTCCGAAACAGCAAACCCAGATGGTACTGTCCTGATGCCTGACCCTTTGTTCAAAGACTTTGAGACAAAGGTCTTCTCCAAGATCTATCTGGCCGGCGCAGGTGCGCCTGAAGATTGGCGGCCCGACTTCTCGTTCACCGCTGCTCGATACATTCAGATCGAAGGTGTTGCAACAGATGGAGGAAAAGGGTTACCTGTTGTTCGTTCTCTCTATGGTAGACACATTTCATCCGCCTCCCGACGTGTGGGCTCGATGGAGACAGACAAAGACGATGTCAACGCCTTGATCAAAGCCTCGCATTGGTCGCTATCAAGCAACATCTTCAGTTACCACACCGACTGTCCTCAAATCGAGAAATTCGGATGGCTTGAAGTAACACATCTCCTTGCTCCTGCCTCACAATACGTGTTCGGCATGGAAGCACTTTACACAAAGATCATCTACGACATGATCGATGCTCAGGAGCCCAGCGGTCTGGTCCCTACCATGGCGCCTGAGATCAGATACATGTGCGGCCCTCTCCACGACACAATCAGTTGGGGTGGAGCATTGTGCTTGCTGCCTGAATTGCTTGTCAAGTACTATGGCTCTACATGGGTGATACCACAGGTCTACCCTGCCGCTGTTCGATACATGGATTACATGAAGACGAAAGAACGTCTCGGAGGTCTTATCGAACACGGTCTAGGTGATTGGGGTCGCGATATCGCTTGGGGTAACCTGCAAGCCAACATTGAAACTGCGTACTACTACAAGTGTCTCCAGAACACTGCAATGATGGCAAATCATCTAGGACTGTCCGAAGAAGCTGCCAGATACGAAAGCTGGGCAGCCCGTGTACTCGGTGTCTACAACAAGGAGCTTCTGATCACAGACGACGAATCTTTACCTTACGCCTACTACACTTCCCGCGACAACATCGGGCAGAGAGACTGCCAAGCCGTCGCTCAAGCCTACGCTCTCCAGTTCAACATGGTACCCACCGAACACATCTCCTCCGTCCAGCAAGCCTTCCTCGCCAGCGTCAGCAACAACCGCATCCGCTCCGGCGAACTCGGCCTCAAATGCATCTTCGAAACCCTCATCGACCTCCAACGCCCAGACATCGTGTTAGCAATGGCGAGACAAGAAGAACATCCCAGTTACATGCGTTTCCTGCGTCAAGGTGAAACTACATTCCTCGAGTTCTGGCAGGATGAGTGTAGATCAAAGAGTCATGATTTGTTCTGTACGATTCATGAGTGGTTTTATGCGGGAGTGCTGGGTATACGACCAAAGGGGGATGCGTATAAGACTTTCAGCATTGAGCCGCCGTATAATTCGGAGTTTAAGGATGTGGAGGGTCATGTTGATTGTCCCTATGGCAGGATCGAGGTCAAGTTTAGCCAGACTGCTGAGAAGGTGGCTTTGGAAGTGACTGTTCCGGTTGGGACGCAGGCTTCAGTCAGAATCCCCCAGAGTTTCAGCTCCTCAATCAAGTTGTCGCGGAGTGGCGAGACTATATCACCAGAGAAGGATGGGCAGTATGTGGTATTGAGAAACGGCACTTACTCTGTCGAGTTCGAATAAAATATTCAAAAGCTATGTAGAACTCAATCAGAAGAACACGTTTCGAGTCACTACACCGTGTCTTATGGATTCAAGAAGGTTTTGGTGGGCTCTTCGTCGCTTTCCAATTCGCTCCCGTCCTGGACATGGAGTGCTTTGATGTTGTGTTATATGTGCAAAGTGTCAAGAGTCGCAAACGCCAGGCGGCAGCAGCGAGATGACATCATAAAGGCACAGTGTCTGGAACAGATGAATGGCAGTCACTCCATCAATTCCTCGTTATGTATTATATCTTCAAGTATGTTAACAATCTTCTTGTTTGTCCCCAATCTTCCATCCAGCGTAAGTCTCTGTCGTTGATCACTCGGGTACTGGACAAAGATCATAGTTTCCATTGACATTGTTGCCCCACCAAGATCTGCGTTATGAATTAGCGAGATAGAAAACACCAAAGGCAAGATTACTCACGGGAAAGGCTTAGCACTTCCAGCAGCGCCGAAAACTGCAAACGACAAGATGAACAGAGCCAAAAGACTAGCACCATCCCAAGCACCAGTGATGAGATACGAGTAATCCTTGAAGATACGAGGACGGTAGTTGCGCAGGTAGAATTGAGTGAAGAAGCCAGCAATTATCTGACTCAGAAGAACACAAGTCTGCGATTGGTTGTAAGGGATGTAACCAGCGTAGGCAAGCAGTTGAGGCATGTTGAGGTCGTAGGTGGAGAATCTGCGAATTTTGGGAACGAACTGCAGTGATGAATGTGTAAGCCAGAGAGCATACTAGACAGATCAGAGTGGTTGATACGTACGTGAGCGAAGATGCGATGGACGACGACAAATGCGGCACCAATGGCAACACCGTAGGGTACGACTTCATAGGTCTTGCCGGCCTTATAGAGATACTTGGCAAGAGCCCATGAACTCGCGTTGGTGTTGTAAGACTGGATGGTTGCACCACTCCATGAAGAGTTGCCATTACCGTTTGCTAGAAGCTCGGCATTATCGCTGACAATTGAGATCATGACAGCGTAATTGAGGAAACCGCCCAGGATTGTACCGTAGATCTGGGTGATGAACATGACACGAGGAGGGATCTTGACTGTATAGCGGGTCAGATCATGCTTAGGGCGGCTCAAGTAGACAGTACTTACGATACTCTCCCATCTTCAGGTCGTTGGAAAGGTTGACAGTGTTGGTGATTACGTTGTGGGACCAGGCAGCGAAATACATGTTGCCAACGGGACGGCCGGGTAGTACCAGACCCGCGATCATCTTGGATAGGTTGTTGGTGGCAATACCATTACCGAAGCGTGAGTAGATCAAGACACTCTGCGTGGACACCATTAGCTAAACATCACTAGAAAACACGGCCTGATCGAATGTACTTACAAATGGTGCAACAATGATACCGACGATCAGAGAGACGATGTAAGCCCATACCGGCATTGTGATGTTCTGTGTGATCGCAACAACGAGGCCAAGGACGAAAGCGAAGACAAGAACACCCATGTACCACCACCAGGGGACTTCTTTGTAGTTCTTTGCCATGTGAACATGATGTCTGTCATCGTATCTGCCAGCTTTGGCGCTCTTGTATGTACGTTTGATGTCACCGCCCCAGAACAGGACAGTGTGAGCAATGAGGGCTCCGATCTGGCAACAGGATTAGTTCAAGCATTGGAGCAGAAGAGTTTGGCGTGTTGGTAACTCACTGCAGCGTTTGCCATGAACAAGGCGTAAGCGAAACTTCCAGTCAATTGTGGAATGCCATACTTTTCCAAGGCAGCTTCGTCCAAGACACCACCCACAAAGACTTTCGAGATGGGATATTTCTTTCCCTCCTGAGATCTAAGCTGTGTAGACATGAAAGGCTGTGACTTTGAACCCCAGGTGTCTGTGTAGTAGATGCCTAGCATGGCCATCATGCACACGAAGACGCCGACAGCGACATGTGTTTGGAGAACCAATGGGAGAGAAGTATTGAAGGAAGTGATCTGTAAGTCTGGAGATTAGTGATACTCTTTCTGAGCGGTGAAGTAAGTCTTACGTATTGCCAGTCAAATGACAGGTTGAACAATCCCAGGCCTTCGTTGTTGGTAGCACCACCGAAGAGGTTGGTTAGTACGGCGGCCTTCTCACCAGTGGCCTTCATTGATGCCAGACAAGGTACGGAGACCGAGTTCAGCCATGGGAAAATGTATGCGGGGAAGAATTCGTAGATGAACATGCTGATGAATGCATACCAGAAGTATCGCAGCGGTTTCGAGTTCTTTACTTCTTGCCAATGCAAGCCTTGCAAAGTTTTGACTGTCGGCAAACTACTCCAGTACACGGCGTCGACGTGCCAAACGGCGACAGGGCGCAATAGACCGCAGAGGCCATAGCCAAACAGACCAATCGAGATCATGGTTAACACGACTGTTGTGGCACTGATGGGCAAATCGTAGAACAGATTTTGTGCCGCAAAGACCATCGAGACAGCGGCAGCGTTCGACGCAGAGGTTGCGGTGATGGAGCAGATAGCATGCTCTTTCAGACCCCAAGGTCCTGGGTTGAGAAAGACGAGTGCCGATATCCAGAATGGTGGTTTAACGTCGCCATTGTTTGTTCTCCATTTAGCCAGATGACGATCGCCGCGTGGGAGGAATCTAGCCCAAGCATTGCCAACGAAGTAAGCTATGAGGACGATGAAGGTGCCTTGGATAGTGACTAATGTAGGTTTGAACTGAGGTTCATCAGCATTCGCTCACGTCGAGCATTCGAAGTAGTCACTGACTGTGTAGATTTGGTTCATGACAGCTTGAAAGGCTGAGAGACATGACGCCAGGAAAATACCACGAAAGGTCACAGAAGGGTCACCATCGTCGCGCAGCGGGAGAAGGTGAACTGCTGCATCGGCTCCAGTGACGATGATATGATCGGGGTCGTCGGTCTTGTCGAAGCTGTCGCTGGCACTGTCCGGACTAGTCGGCACAGCGGTGATCTCTGGTTTCAGTGCCCCTTTCTTCCCAGTCGCCTCACTGTAGGTCGGGGTCGCATCTTGATAAGGTGCGAGTTCGTAGTCGGCTCCCGACGCTTGAGGACCATCAATAGGCTCTACCGAGACCTGATTGACACTTTTCGTCATGGTGCGAGTCGACTATTCAAATTGTCGAGCTTGAAGAGATAAGAATCATGAGGAGACTGAAGGCTCTGAGAAGCCTTTATTTCTCTCCCTACGGTGTGTTTCTCGACATCTCATGATCACAGAACCTGCTTGCCGTATTCGCCATTGTGCCTCAGGATAACGTATGAGGGTGACCAGACATTGGAAGCGAGAATCTGTGCTTCGTGATAGGGCGTTAATGAGCGTGTTACGAGAGAGGGTCCGGACAAAGAACCTTGATCGACAATCCAGAGCTTGCAACTTTGCTGGTAGGGCGTGATTCGATAGATGGCGTGCTTTAACTTCGGGTAATTAAACATTTTTAAAGCACGGTCGGTCGGTTTGCCTAAGTCAAGCCTGCTGCTAACCGAATCAAGAAGGTGTCTGCTCGGTGGAACCTGAGGATTTTTGATTGAGAATAACGACATATCGGAGAGGTATTGTTCAATCGTACGTTGGAGGTGTTGGTTGCTTGGATAGACGAGCAAGTTCAGCACCTCGCTGCTGCGAATTTCCTGTGGCAATCAATTTTTCACGCCACTAGCATCAAGCTCAGATAAGCTCCCCGGATCAAAAAGCTTAGCGTTCTTGCAGAACCACACACAAGCGAGCAGATCGTAACGCAGACTTTATTCCATGCCGCTGACTCCCGATTGTTAAGAAAAAGACAAAGTCCGATTGTCTTTGGCGGGTTGTCCTATGCTCAAAATCAATCTCGGAGGACTTCCGATTCGACGGTACTAAAGAGTAGAGTGTCGAGTTGCAACCACAATTCAGGGTCTAGAGGAAAGTCCATGTCCAACCCATCCCATTGCCTTGGCTCGAGCGCCAAGCCTGCGCCTTCCGGTTGGCAATGATCATCTGCAAATCCCTCGACTGCAGCTCGTGTGTAGTCGACCTCTGGCCTGTTCAGAATGCATTGTAGTTCTTGCTGCAGCTCTTCAAGAATGATACTATAACGCAAGCTGGGTGCATTCGTATGGGTAGCTCTGGCCAGATGAGCTTGTACTGATTTGGCCAACTCGAACATGCTCGTCTCATCGTATTGGGTGGAAACAATGGAAAGGCGACCCTGTTTGCGCTGCATGATCCAGACATAGACGATGGTCAAGGCGTTGAAGGTGACATACTGCGTATTCCAGAAAGCCGGGATGAGATTGTTGTCTACTGCGAGATCAAGTACTAGATCGAGGACGAATTTGGCGGCAGACAAGCATTTCTCGATATGCGGCTGCATCAGAGCTGGCTCTGTGTGTTGGCCCGAAAGTAGCGGCCTGGTAATGATCATGATAGCGTGCGCGCATCCTATCTGCAATACCGTGAGTTGTCTGCGAAAGATTGGAACGAGACTTGAGGGATGTATTCCGCCCGAAAGAAAAAGTGGTAGCTGCTTCTGCCACTGCTCAACTTCGAGGCCCAATCGTTGGGCCGTTGCGATCATATGTTGATCGCGAGCAGGGTGAGCCAAAGCCTGCTCTTTCAAGGCTTCCTTGACTATTCGTGTGAGCTTCGCATGCATGACCGGAGCGGCTTGTATGCAATCCTTTGGAATCGAGCGAGTTATCGTGCCAGCTGAGAGAAGGTCGCTGTCATCGACAATCTCGGGATAGCGTTGGTCGACATACGTATCATTGATGTAAGGAGGTCTTCCGAGCATCACGCTGAGGTATGTGTCGAGCATGTGGACTGCCCAGAAACTTCGTCTTTGGCATTCTCGGACAATCTTACTCGGCTCCCCGGAGGTTGGAGCTCTTGCTCGGTGGATGCCTATGGACAAAGCGAGCTGGTATGTGCTGCCTAGGGTGTACCATGCTTGGTTCAACCGCGAAGTATTGAGTTGGTAAAGAGACGTGGCCAGCCGCGCCTGAACGGATTCTAGACATGGTCTGCCGGCCTCGCTTGTTATCTTTTGTTGAGCTGCTTGATATAACGTCTCGCCCATACGCAGGTGACTGTCATTTCTCTCGGCCTTACGTGACTCGGCTGGGGTCGAAGGGGGTGTGTCTGTCTCGCCGATCTCAACGTTATATAGACATGCAGTGGCAAGGACCATGAGTACGATAGCTTGGCGTATAGGTTGTAGACCCTCCTGATGCGAATCCTGTTGCTCGTGGTAGCGGAGTAACCATGACTCAAAGGTCGGTCGATGTAGGTAGCGGTATGTTGGAGCCGCGAAATCGAAGTACCGGCTAGTCATAGCATTCGTGACATCTCGATTTGGAAGCTGAAGTTCATTGGTGTTGCTTAGAGCTGGAGCCCTCCTGTCACCGTACGCAAATATCGAGACTTCCTCTCTCGACTCCTGGTTCGGGTCAGACAGCTCTGCCATGCCAAACCTCCGCCAGGCCCTCCGAAGAAACTAATCAAGCAATGTCAGTGACCTTTTGGTGGATGCCTGAGGCATAGCGACTCACTGAAAAAGTGCTGGTTGGTCCCTGATAGCCTGCAGGCGTGATGCCTTCCCCATCTGGCGAGGCAGCTCGAGAAGTGTCGTTAGTGTTGAACGCGTCTCCAGGCCTCGTTACAGACAAATTTTGCCCTGGCCATTGAGATTGGGAATCTGAGCCAAGACTATAACTTGAGGTACCAATGGCAAGATGGTTGGTAGGCTGGGCCGCTTGATGCCTTCCATGAGGGGTGATGTAAGTACAAATCAAGCCTTGCGACACGCACAAAGGACATGGCTGCTCGCCGGAGCACTTCCGCTTACGGGACTTGCAACTATCACATGCGCGCTGAACCTTGCGTCTCTTTCCATCGCCGGCATCTGAAGCTGCCTCATGACTCTCGCGACGGCGCCTTGCAGCATTGACGCGTGAGTCGGGATGCGTCGACGGAGTGAGAGCCATGGTGGAAAGATGTTGCGGAAGATGCAAATCCCAAGCGGGGTAGTGATCGGTTGAAGCTTGCACGTGCGGGACTTGGCAAGAGTGGGGCTGGGCACTGGACGGAATATCTGTGTCCGCAAGTCCCGCAGCATCCGCGTCTTCGGGACATCTGGCGGAGGTGGAGGTTGAGGTGGAACTCCTTCCGTAGGCCATCAAGGTACTGAAGAGAAGACGTAGTTGAGATCTATGGAAAGTAATCCAGTACATAAGTAGTCAAGAGCCTCTCTCCAGAAGATTTGCCGCACCATCTCACTACCTATCTACCTACAAATATGCTTCAAGAACACTTCACGCTCAACACCGGTGCAAAGATTCCCGCCGTGGGCTTTGGCACCTGGCAAGCCGCTCCCAACGAGGTCGAACGCGCTGTCGAGGAGGCTTTGAAGCAAGGATACCGCCATATCGACTGTGCTGCAATCTACCGAAACGAGAACGAAGTCGGGGCTGGTATCAAGAAGTCGGGAGTCAAGCGTGAAGAGATCTTCATCACAGGAAAACTATGGAACACAAAGCACAGACCCGAAGATATCGAGGCTGCCCTCGACAAGTCCCTCAAGGATCTCGACACCGATTACCTTGACCTCTACCTTATGCATTGGCCGTGTGCATTTGCTCCCGGCGACAAGTTCTTCCCTCTAGACGACCAAGGCGTTTTCAAGCTTGACAACATCGACCCAGCAGAGACCTACAAGGGCATGGAAAAGCTTCTCAAGACCGGCAAAGTCAAGGCCATCGGAGTGTCAAACTTCACCATCGAGAAACTCCAAGACCTCTTGAGCAAGACATCGGTGGTCCCTGCTACCAACCAGATCGAAGCTCACCCCTACCTCCAGCAGCCCGACCTTCTCAAGTTCTGCCAAGACAAAGGCATTCTCGTCGAAGCCTACTCTCCTCTCGGAAACAACCAGACCGGCGAGCCACGCACAGTCGACGATGCCAAAGTACACGAGGTCGGAAAAGAGCTTGATATGGACCCTGGTGTTGTGCTTGGAAGCTGGGGCGTACAAAGAGGCACAGTCGTTCTGCCAAAGAGTGTCACCCCTCACAGAATTGCTTCGAACCTAAAGGTCAAGGAATTGCCCACCGGGGCTTTTGACAAGCTCAACGCGCTCGAGAGACACAAGCGTTTCAACTTCCCAGCCCGATGGGGATACGACATCTTCGGTGAGAAGGGCGATGAGGCAGTGAAGAAGATCGCACAAGAAGCTGGAGAGGAGAACAAGACAAAGTTTGTGGTGTAGAACAATGCCTCAGAGCACATAGAAAATGCATGAAATCTCCAATAGACCCAATCTTAAAAAATCATATCTCTTCCACATTCTATGATTTTCTCTAACATTCGAATTGTCTCGAACCGTCAGCGCCTTCTGGCAGCGGCGGACTGGATTGTTCCATGATGAAACACCGGCATATCCTTTCCAGAGCATGGCGGTTGGTGAGCAGTGTAATACCCTGTACAAGCGATTTCGAGTCGATAACGATAGCACTGCAGCATGATTGACTGATATGGTCTTTGTTATGCTTGAGTAGTTCTTCGTTGCAACGATAGTAGTGCTGGCTGGTAGATCTGGTTGGGTAGGAGCTAGCCCGAGGAGATATGTTGGAACACGTTGTCCAGATTCAGATGTGCTTCAAGGAGATTTTGACCTGGACGTAAAAGCTAAGTTCATCGACTTAACAATTAGAATAGTGATTACTATAGCTTCTGTGCAGTTGATTGTTATACTTACAGCAGAGTACTGGAAAGTCTGAGAGTCGATACTACAATGGGGGTCCAAGATCACTTTGCACTCATAGTCAAATGCAGACTGTACACTGCAGAGTCAGAGAATTATGAGGTGAATTGTTCGTTCATAAGTGAAATGATGCGAAGGTGAGTGATAAAACAGCTTGTTAGAAATAATAGGTCATACTATAGAACAAAATACTCGTAATACATCATATCCCTTCGCGTGAGATGGAGGCCTTTCACCCCTAATCATATGTACAAAGTTTGGCGTGGCACATCATCTACAGCTTGTATTTGAACAGTGGCGACTTGTCTCCCATCTTCTGCAAGTCCTCCTCGGAGTACTGTTCTCTGATATCAGCCTCGTCCAAGGCATCTCTCTTCTTGTTGAGGCGCATGTAGGACAGTTCAAGGATTACTGTGCTGAAAAGAGTGAAGGCGGCGAATCCGAGACCAATGCCAAAGCCGGTGGGGTATCCTGGCTTCTCGTTCTCGAGGAACTATTGGTATGTCAGCAGGATGTTGCAATGTATGAGTGTGAGATAGAAAGACTTACAATGTATGAACCGACGATACCACCACAGTTGCCAAGAGCAATGTTGAGGGCAATACCCATTGCTCTCTTCGACTCGCCAGCAAGGTTGGATGAAATCCAAGCAGAACCAGCAGGGTTGGTGGGGTATTGACCGATGCAAACAAGTACTACACCGATGTAGCATGCGGGGATCTGGTGCTTGATGTTGGGTGCAAGGGCGAGTAGAATTGCGAAGCCAAGAGTGACAACAGCCATCTGACCAAAGATGAAAGGAGCACGCCTTTGGAACTTGTCAGAAAGCTTGGAAAGCCCGACTGCAGAGATGGCACCAGCAACGTAAGGAGGGATGGTCATGAGTTGTGCTTGCGAGGAAGTGTAACCCATTGACTTGGTGATAGAAGGCATGGTGAACTTGAGGCCATAGGCGCAGACGGAAGCAGTGAAGAGGATCCATGCTTGGAGGTAGACTTTGTAGTCGGTGAGCAGATCCTTGAGGTACACCCACTTGAACTTGTCGGCCTTCTCGCCATCATCGGATGTACCGCGACCAGCGTTCTTGATGATGTTCTGGAGGACGAGATAGCGACGTTCGTTCTCATTGAGCCATCTGCCAGAGAGCATGGGTGTATCTGGCATGACGAAGAAGCAGGCAACACCAACGATAACAGTCACAATACCCCTGGAAGTAAATCGTTAGCAGGCTTCAGATAGATGGACATCAGAAGTCGAGACTTACTCAAGAAGGAAGATCCAGGCCCAACCAGGTCTGCCACCAAGACCGTCCATCTTTGAGATAGCGAAGGCCAAAAGACCTGAACAGGCACCAGAAAGAGCGGAAGCACAGTAGAAAAGCGCAAGACGAGTTTGGACTTGTCTCTGTGCATACCAATGAGTGATCAGGTAGACGGCACCTGGGAAGAAGCCTGCTTCCGCAATGCCTAAAAGCACTCTGCAGACCATAAGGCCGGCAAAGTTCTTGACAAGACCAGTGAGGGTCATGATGGTGCCCCAGCTGACGACGAGCATGCCGATGTAGTGAGAGGGGCGCTTGAACTTCTTGAGCAGGACATTGGAGGGTACCTCCAGCAGAATGTAGGGAATGAAGAAGATGGATAGACTGTGTTGAAGATTAGCTTACGAATATCAGGTCGATTCGATGAACATACACGATGTTGTACTGAATGCCAGACATGCCAAGATCCTCCATCATGCCCTCAATCTTGGCATTGCCAATATTGGCTCTGTCAATGTGAGAGAACAGGTAGAGTACAGCAAGGACAGGCACAAGTCTCAAGTCGACTTTTCTGATCATGGCCTTCCTCTGGTCCTCAGGGAAGTTCTCGTAGAAGTCGGTCTCTTCATGGGTAAGGCCCATGCCAGCATACTTGTTGTGTTCATAGACGTTGACTTTCTCGAGATCCTTGGAGATCGAGGTTGACGATCCTCCATCATGCTGGGTGCTCATATGCTTGGACATGTTTGCTGAAGGAGGGAACAATGCCTCGATGATCTTTGGATGAACTGATAAGGAAGAAGCGAACTCCTGTGAGGTGATGATAGCGATATTGGTGTCTGGGGCAGCAGAGATATATCTGGCAGATGGAGGCGCCCTGGACTCGATTGTCCACTTTCAGACAATACTTGGTCGATACCGGATACTTGCCGTGCCCAGAAACCCCGCATGGGGTCTCCACTGGGGATGAGAAAATCTGGAGCCACTTTGTGTGGGATGTTCAATATAGGGCTTGGGGGCTGAGCCACCATCCGCACCAATAGGAAGCACCAAAGTCAAAATTAACGTTGTACTCGACACGAGGTAGACGTTGTCTTGTATCTTCCGCACGACTTCCGCAAGCGAAACGGTTGCGGAAGCAAATTGCTCAGCTGACAACGCCACTGTTGTCAACTTCCGCTCTCCGCTTGTACTCCCCGGAAGTAACGTTGATCAGTACGTATCCGGAGTCTGGTCGTGCCGGTTCCAGGTCGCAAGGATCCGTTTGTATATATGCCTTGGACACTGTCAGGACTGAAATCTTGCACATTCATACTCTCACTCACTCAATTACTTACCTCACAATGGCCGACGTACTCTCCCTTTCGAGCAGATCTGGCATGCTTGACAGCAAGTACTCAAGCATAAAAGTTCTGGAGACAAAGAAGCAGAAGGTTCTTCCTGCTAATACACAGACACCTTCCACCGTCGATGAACTTATTAGGTTAAGAGCTTCGCAAGAAGGAAAAGACGCCCCTATCATCGCTTATCCTGAGCAAGGCACATCTTACAACGATTACACACCTAGCCAGCTGGACAGATTTGTCGAAAGGGCAGCATCGTTCTACGCAACTGCCATTGCGCAAAGACGGACATCAGATGATCCAGTGCAGGTCATTGGACTCTTGGGTCCCTCAGACTTTAGCTATCTGGTAGCTTTCCTAGCAATCTCGCGACTAGGACACTCAGTTCTGCTGCTTTCAACCAGGATCACCGACGAAGCTCATGAGTCTCTCCTGTCGACAACAAAAGCCACTGCACTCATCTACAACGAGGCTTTCGAGGCCACCGCTTCCGCATTGATGAGCCAAAAGCCTGGTCTGCAGATCATGCAGATTTGTGACACCACATCTTTGCCTACCACGAGCAACAACCTCAAGCCTGCGAACCTGGACGCATCGAGAGAATCTCAGAATATCTCCTTCATCATTCATTCAAGTGGTTCGACAGGTCTCCCAAAGCCAATCTTCCAAACACACAAGGCTTCGCTGTATGCCTATTCACAACACTTCAACCGCGTTGGCCACATCACTCTGCCGCTCTACCACAATCACGGCATTTGTTGTCTTTTCCGAGCAATCTGGGCTGGCAAGAAGATCTACATCTATAATGCTAAGCTGCCTCTCACATCTCAGCACTTGCTCGCGACGCTGAAAGAGCATCCGGATATCAAGATCCTGTATGCTGTTCCATACGCCCTCAAGCTCCTCAGCGAGACCGAGGAAGGTCTGAAACTGCTCAGTGACCTCGACATCGTCATGTTCGGCGGATCAGCTTGCCCTAAGCCTATCGGTGACAGGCTCGTTGACTCTGGTGTCAACCTTGTGGGACACTATGGCGCCACAGAGCTCGGTCAGCTCATGACTTCATTCCGCAACCACAAGGAAGACAAAGGTTGGGATTGGCTGCGTGTGGGTCCCAACTTGGAGCCATATCTCAAGATGGAGGCCCGAGGTCCCAATCTCTTTGAGCTGTGCGTCATGGAAGGCTGGCCTTCCAAAGTGGCGACCAACTGCGACGACGGTTCGTACGCAACCAAGGATCTGTTCGAGCCTCACCCTACCATCCCAAATGCATGGCGCTACTATGCTCGTCTGGACGATACATTGGTACTCGAGAACGGCGAGAAGGCAAACCCTTTGATTGCCGAAGGAGTCATCCGACAAAGCGAGCATGTAGCTGAGGCCATAGTCTTTGGCGCCAACAAACCTCGACTTGGTGCATTCGTAGTCCCCTCTGCTACAACACAACTCTCGGACGGGGCTTTGTTGGATGCAGTCATGACTTATGTCAACGAAGCCAACCAAGTTGCGCCTTCATTTGCCTATCTATCGCGGGAGATGATCAAAGTCTTGCCTCGTGACGTTGAGTTCCGTAAGACTGACAAGGGTACTGTCATTCGCGCCGCTTTCTACCGGGACTTCTCAAGCCAGATTGAAGCCGCGTATGCCGATGAGCAGTCAGGAACTCTCGTACTTCCCAAAGACGATCTGCTCGAGTTCCTTCGCAAGGAATTCTCTCAGAGAGTCCAGCTCAAGGAAGGCGAGAGCTTCGACGATAACACAGATCTCTTCAGCCTCGGTGTCGATTCTCTGCAAGCTATCCAAGCAAGGAGTAATATCATCAAGACACTCAAAGTCCAGGCGAAGGACATCGGCAGAAACTTTGTCTTCGACTTCCCCACGCTGGACGAGATGGCTAATGAAATCCTGCGACTTCAGCATGGTGCACCGAAACGAGTGAAGCTCAACGTTGAAGCGCGCATGGCCGCTATGGTTGAGAAGTATGCCGTATTTGAGCAGCATAAGCCAGTCGACAAGCCAGCTGATGGCGCATATATCGTAAGTACATTTCATACTCTCGTGACCAGCTTCAGCTAACACCTCGAAGGCTATCACTGGTGCTACAGGCTCTCTGGGCGCACATGCTGTTGCCATCTTGGCAGCACAGCCAACCACGAAAAGAGTATACTGTCTTGTCAGAGCCAAGAATATCGAAGAGGCTGATACAAGAGTCCGCCAATCTTTGCGGGAGCGCTGTGTCTTTGACGGTCTTTCTGAAGCTGCTCTGTCCAAGATTGTCGCCTATCCTTCCGACTTTGCTGAAGAACACCTCGGCCTTGGTTCCGAGCGATATGAAGCAATCTCGCAAGACATTACGCACCTTATCCATTTGGCATGGTCTGTCAACTTCAACAAGAGTATCGAGAGCTTCGAGGCAGACTGCATCCGGGGTGTTCGCAATCTCACAACACTGTGTTTGCGAGCCAACAGACCTCAGCCTGCGGCTTTCAACTTTTGCTCTTCGGTTAGTGCAACGGCCCGTACACCTGGTGGAATCGTTCCCGAGGCCCTTCCTAAGTCTTTTGAGTATGCACAAGAGATGGGTTATGCGCAGTCAAAACTGGTTGCCGAGAACCTGTGTGATCGTGCTGCCAAGCAGACCACTATGAAGTGCCGCGTCCTTCGCGTTGGTCAAATCATTGGCGACACTTGCCATGGTGTCTGGAACGAGACAGAGGCGATCCCACTGATCTTCCAGTCTGCAAAGTCGACCGGTGCATTGCCTGCACTTGACGAGAACCCAGCATGGCTTCCCGTTGACATTGTCGCAAATGCTTGCACTGAAATCGCGCTCAGCAACGCAGACAGTGGTGTCATGAACATTGTCAACCACAACTCTTTCCACTGGACAAAGGACTTGCTCCCTCTTCTCTCCCAGGCCGGTCTTTCTTTCGAGGCAGTCAACCAGCGTGAGTGGATCAGACGTCTTCGGTCATCCAACCCCGACCCCTCTCAGAATCCTTCGGTGAAGCTTGTCGATTTCTTTGCAAACAAGTACGATAACGACAAGCCTCGCGGATCATTGAATTTTGCAACAGCCTCTGCTCAGCGTCATTCACCATCTCTCGCGAGCGCCGGTGTCATCGATATCGACATCATGAAGAAGATTGTAAGCTATCTTGAGGCAAGATATACACAGTAGACTGAATTTTGTTCGTGGCGCTGGCGTCGGATTCGGTTTTGGGTGGGTTTTTGGTTTCCAGACTCCTCGATGAGTTCATTGAGACCAGTGGAGGGAAATCTGGAGTTTTAGCGTAGCATAACAATCACACAATGTTCATTTCATTTTACGTATAACACCAACGCAAATGTGAGCGGTCGCTTGTGCTCATTCCGTGACTTCGGCGTACACTGCAGCACCACGAGCGTCTTGTCAAACGTTGGGAGCGAGCGTTCGCTTCATCATCTCCATGCCATACTTTTCGTCTTCGACGGAGTATGCTGGTTGCTTTCTCTGTAGTCCATCTCACGAGGTGTTTGTGTTGTTGACTTTTGGTTTGGCTGGCAAAGACGCGCCGCTTTCGTGCGCAAGGGCGTCATGAAGGTGGGGCTCTCGCGCCCGGCGCGTCGAAGTCTGGTCACACACGCTCCCACACAAATCCCCTCCCTCTTCGTTATGCTTCTTTCCCAACCTGTCGACAACCCACGCTCCATCGACACAACCATTCAAAACAATCGCCAGTATCTCCCTGGCCATGTCTGCCGGTCATAATCTCTGTAACATGGATAATTAAGGCACAGTCGAAGCTCGCGACTGCGAAGGATCGAAGCACGCCCCTCAAAGATATTTAGCGTCTTCTCTTCTCGTCAATCTACCTTTCGGTCAACTACGCCATTGACGACCTCACCTGTATTTCCTCTTTGGCACAAGTTCGGTTGTATATCTAATAACAGATCATCCTTCTTCCAAAGAGGAGCACTCCCGCGCACAAAAGATCTGTTGGTAATTGCGGCATTGGATCCGAGCCACACGCGATGCGGGATTCGGAAGGCTGATATTAATGCCGCTGTATAGCCATATTGCCATGGCGGAGCAAGGCCCCCCAGCCTCAATATGCAGTGCACTTTACTATTAATATAAATGTGCGATAGGCTAGCTACTACACTCTAGAGGTCGCCGACTTGAATCCTATGAAGAACCGGGCATAGGGCCGCATCTAGCTATTTTTGCTTGATCATGTAGGTCTGGGTTTTTCCTGTCTATTTTATCTTTTCCTCTTTTTCATTTCTTCACATTCGGGATCCATTGAGATGTCTGCGCTTTTCCATTCACGACCTCTTACAGCCACGGCCACCGCGATACTGTGTGTGATACGCATCGCCACGGCACAACAGAATCTTGCAGTCAATTGGAGCTCGAACACTTATGGACCGGATGGGCCATGGAATGCGATAACCATCAATGTGGGCGGGAACCAAAACAGCACTGATTTTCAATCGGAACAGGTCTCGATAGATCTTCTGGTGGGCAGCTATTACGCATCATACATACCATCGAGTTCGGCTTGTCGAGCCTACGGTCCTCAATGCGGCAACGGAGGAGTGTGGGATCCGGACACAACCCCCATCAAACAGCCTCCGCCGAACATCTGGGATGCACCTTCTTTCATCAATATCACCGGTACAGTCTACCCGGGTGCCGTCACCATTGGCACTGCAGGAAAGCAACAGACCGTCTACGATGTCGATCTTGCTAGTATCGATACCTTCTCTGTCAAGTACCCGAACGAAGTCACAGCTGCTCCCGAACTTGGTTTCTTTGCACTCAACAGCGGCATGGACAAGGAGACCCGAGCTCTGAGCGATGCTAAAGGATCTGAAGATCCATGGATCGTCGCCGGCTCTCTTTACAATCAGTCCATCATACCCTCGTACTCCTATGGCTTGCAGATCGGATCCGCAGCTTTGAATTATAGCGGCTCGCTCATCCTCGGTGGCTATGACAAAGGACGAATCATCGGACCTTACACGAGTTGTGCCGGTTATATGACCACATTGCTGGATATCACAATGGATGTCGAGACCGGCCCGAGCCCTTTCTCCTTTGGCAACGCATCGAAGCTTCTCACCAATGTCCTCGGACAGCCAAGTTCGCTGAGCGTGAAACCGGATCCGATGCCGCCAGGTCTCCATCTCCCTGCCCAAACATGTTCAAATTTGGCTCAGAGGCTGCCAGTCTACTATGATTCAACGACCAACTACTACCTTTGGAACACGTCCGATCCGTCTTATGAGCAGATCATCAATTCTCCGGCTTATCTGGGTTTCCAATTCACTCCCGCTCCTGGCGACGAGGCAAACGTCACGATAAAGGTTCCATTCAAGCTTCTCAATCTCACCCTCACATCTCCGGTCGTGACTCGCCCGGTGCAATATTTCCCATGCATCCCTTTCGATCGCACGCCTGGGGATCAATGGCGTCTCGGTCGCGCCTTCCTGCAAGCTGCTTTCTTGGGCTACAACACCCATACAAACACAATGTGGCTTGCTCAAGCCCCTGGACCGGGAGCGGCAAACCAAGGACTTGGCTTGGAGCCTCAGGATATCTCCAACAGCGCTACAATGCTTGAGGTCTATAGTAATAAGACTTTGTTCGCGGACTCCTGGGCGGGCCATTGGACGGCAACAAAGGCCACTGAGGCCTCCAATTCGTCCTCTTCGGCCCCTACAGACCCAATATTGACAAATGCCCCAAGCGAACACCAATCCGGCATTTCTGGCGGTGCAATTGGAGGAGTGGTGGTCGGTGTTGTCGCGGGCATTGCAATCATCGCCGCGATCGTTTTCTGTCTGGTCAGGAAGAGATCAAAACGAAGTACACTCCAACAATCATCCGTCAAAGCAATGGAAGACGCCGCAGTTGTCCCGGAAAGAGACTTTCGAAAACAACAATCGACAAGTGAGGGCTACACATTCCTCGAAATGCCAACTGATCATGAAGTGAGAGAGTTGCCATCCCATGCAGAGAGTAAAGAATTGCCGGCGAGCATGAGGGTATATGAGCTTGAATCGCCCTTGGATACGCGTCGTTGATCCGTAGGCTGGAGTCGTGTTTCTTTCTATGGTTAGAGGGAACTGTGACTTCTTTTTCTCGGAGTTATGTGCTAGAAGAGATCAGCTTTACGAACTTCGTACTGGGATTTGGAGGTTTTGGTTAGGATTATACATGTAACACGTAAGAAACACGGTGTTCGCATGTACATTATGCCTCAATATTCGGTGGCTCCTGTCCAACATTATTGTTTTCCATGCGCGGATCTTTGCTGGGATCTTGTGTGCATATTTGATTGCTTTCGCGTGTGCAGCATGTCGAACGTCTTGCTCAGCCTCAGCTGACTTCACGAGAGCAGATCTGGCCAATCCCGAGCACATTCTGCGCAGGCTGGCTCTCTCGCGAGTAGAGCTAGATGTCCGGTTGCCATTAGGATCGTTACTGGTGCCAGAATTGAACTGTCTCAGTCGATGTCGCAAGAGAAGGAGGAGAAAGATGGAAGACGCGTCGAAAGCACGCGGTGCTCGGCATGACATCAGAGCTCATCCGTGCGCGTTTCTGACAGGGTGGTACCAGCTACAACAATTTTCGAGTCTCGAAAACTTCAGGCCGCGACGACGAGGTCAATGTCTCGAATCTGTGAGACTATACACTCCTTGGCTAATCTTGAGGTAGTAAACCGTCTGTTTCCGAAGTATAGAGTGCTTACCCCCAGGATACGTGAAGTTATCCTCGATTCGCGGTATTGTTTCAAGTTTTGTCCAAAGGACGACTCCACGTGTACATGTATACCACGACTTTTCTGCTCAATCCCGATCAATGAAAAATGACGTATTGCGGACACCATATGCGTCATGATCACAAAAGAAGCCAACGCTTTCCTTCCACTTTCGACACGCGCTGGTGCTTTTCGCCGTAGCATATACTACAAAGTAATGGCGTCGATACGCCAGGCTTTCGATATCGCTCTGTTCAACAAGTCCCCATCCACCCAATACTCTTCCGCAAGCGCTGTGTCGAGAGCAAGAGGAACGCTCATAACACCCATCGGCCACATTATCCCCATAGAGATCGCCGCTCAGGCATTTCGCATGATAGCACTATGGCAGTTCGTACGCACGTAAGTGGAGAGCAAATGCGATATGTGGTTGTTGATTCTGGCCGGCGCCTCTTCGCTTGATAGCGCAGCCTCGAACCATCGAAAACGCGCTCTTCTTTCCCTCATCACTCTTTGACTGCCAACCTCTTGCTCACCATCAAGGTCGGCCCTGATCGTCAGAGACAAGCCCGTCGTCAGCGTTCTATTGCGAAGATCAATGCACACTTTCGAAGGGCAAGGTCGGCGTACCTGACATCAGCCACGGCTATACTCACCGTCTTCATTTCCTGTCCTTCCGAATCTGGAAAAAGACTTTGCTATATGCAGCAACGCCAGGGTTCCTTTCCAACGGCGGCATGCCAATCTCAGCTTCTCCACATGCTTGACCTTTTTTAAGCAATCTTTATATTGTGGTATGCGATGTCATTGGTGCGCGTGCCTGATATCGTTTTGGATGGTGCCTTGAAGGATGAAGAGGCTTTCTACCTGGTCTCGGGAAATTAGGATGTGGCGAGTTGGTGGAAGAGTATAAGTACAACGGTGAGTCGCGTGTGTTTTTGCTATCTTGTTTCTGCCCTTTCCCCTCGCTGCAATCACTCTACACCAATTGTTCGAAAGCATAAAAAATACCATAATCATGAAATACGCCTTCGCTCTCGCTGCCTTGGGCGCCGCCGCCGCTGCCTCCGAAAGCCCTCTCCTCGTATCTCGCCAAACCGACAACACCGACCAATACATCCGCGAAGTCTGTTTCCCAAACATCACATCGCCAGTGCCCCCCTGCCAGGAAATCATCAACATCGAATCCGCATGCCAACCCAACGGCACCTCCGCCCTCGACTACTCAGCACACCAACAATGCATGTGCAACGGCGCCTACTTCAGCAACTGGCGCGGCTGTTTGAACTGCCAATACGTCCACGGCACACGCAGTGAAGCCGTCGCTGAAGCCAACTACGCAATCCTTTCTTCTGCATCTTCGCAGTTCTGCTCGACTGCTACACCCACGGCAAAGTTCGCGAGTTACTTTTCTGCCGTCAGTGATTCAAGTCCGCAGACTGCTACTGGTGCTGCTACGACGGTCAGTGATCAGTACCCCAGCCAGAGCGCTGTGAGTTTGTACTACACCGCCACTGGCAACCAAGGTCCTGGTGCCATTACTGGCAGCGCTGCACAAGCGACTGCTGCAGTCTCGTCAAGTGGAAGTGCATCCAGCAGTGGTTCTTTGGCGGCCAGCGCTGCGACTTCCGGTGCCAGCGCCAGCAGCAGGGCTTCTTCTTCCGGCTCTGGTTCCAGCAGTTCTGCCAGACAGTCCAGCAGTTCGGCAAAGTCGAGCAGTGCGAGCCAGACTGGTTCGTCATCTGTTGCTTCTTCGTCTTCAGCTGCGCAGACTGGTGCTGCGAATGCTGTTGTTGTTAGTGAGGGTTTGCTCGCTGTTGTAGCTGGAGCCATGTTGATGTTGTAACATGCTGGTGGTTGGCGATATGAAGGATGCATGAATGTAGTAATGTCTTATTTGATTAGAAAGGAGTGTATCAAAGAAATAATGTGCAAAGGCCCCAGTGCCGTCTTACTAGTTTGTCGTGTCTAGCCACGAACGATAGTTGCAGAATCATGCAAAGATCACTGTCAAAGCAGTCTATGGAATAGCTTAGAAGGCTCAAACAAAAAAAAACCTTCTAATGTTAGCATTCAATGGCGCGGAGTACAGGTACAGTACGTTTAGGTAAATTACTAGGAATCATAATTCGGTCGAATATATACGAAATGCTTAACAGAGATCTTTTACAGAAGATGCAACAACTCCAAACAGTTTATCATCTACCTGTTTGCCTCGACCTTCTTGACCAACTCTCCACCCAACCTTGCCATCTCAGCAAGGACAGCAGTTTTGTTGATCTCGGCAATGACCTCTTCGCCCTTCTTGACCGGCACAGTCGAGTACGCAAGATTGACCTTCCAAGCTCTGGCAGCAGTGACAGGACTCCAAAGACCGGCGATAGTAGTGCTACCAGCCCCGCCGTAGAACAGCGCTAGTGATTGGCCGTAAACGTTCTGCAATTCTTGGAAGAATGCATCCGTAGGCGCATAGTCGACAAGCTCTGCGTTGGTCTCCTCTGCGATGGCAAGGTTCTTGTACTTGCCGCTGGCAGCCTTCGACTTGTTGGTGGTATAAGCAGGGTTGAGGTGAATGACAAAGTCGTAGTCTCCAAGGGGCGAGGCGAAGAGAGTCTCAACATCCAGTGATAGCGACTTGGACTCGACTTCAGCGGTTGCGGCCTTGGCTAGTGCGGTCATGCGACCACATACTACCTTCGCAGGCGTGCCATCTGTCCATGTTGTACCTTCAAGATCGTTGCTGCTGGCCACGAAGAGGACGACACGGTTGAGTGCTGGATCCAACTTGCGCCAGGCTTCAAAGCGTGTTGTTGCTGCTGCGACGTTGTCGGCGTTGAGATCACCACCGAGATCCACGATCAAGGGATCAGCACGCCAATCGAAGCGTGAGAGGAAAGAAAGAGTGCGGAAGAATGCAGCTTGTGTTGATGAGGGTGTGTTATACGGCCATGGGCGAGTGAAAGTGTGAATAGCGAACAGTTCGATGACTTCTTCAGAGAAGTGGTTGCTCAAAAGATGCTCCGAGAACCATTTCTTCAGCAAACGTACAGTCGGCGACAGAACAGGGTATCTGGTGCAGAGTTTCTGCAAAGCCTGGGTGTGTGCCGGCGACTTGATGAACACACGCTTGTATGTGGCAAGAGCGATCGCTGCGCTCTCCTTCTCGCTAGGTGCAGCGGATTGCGATTTGAGAATACGCTCTACTAGAGTCTGCTCTCTGTCATGGTGAATGCGGACACGGAAAGAGAAGCCGGTGGGGTAGATGATGTCGAGGAAAGCTTGGTTCAGGATATCCTCGCCCTCGTTCTCGAGACCAATGCGAGAAGTGACGCCTTCCTGCGTCGACTCGAATAGCTCACCAATCTTGAGCAAGAAGGCAATCTTGGTGCGTTGAATTGCGACAAGATCATCTGGCCAACGACCGGAACCTTCGAACTGGAGAACAACATCGGCAGGACGCTTCATCTGTTGCTGAGAAGACATGGGAGGTTCCACTGAAGAGTAGCGAAGTTGTGAGT